>VYKW01000365.1_pt1 | contig 17268 bp, 9 predicted proteins | sample 5114451 | NCBI WGS metagenome assembly VYKW01 (sample SAMN12291784, study PRJNA351875) | freshwater metagenome | isolation source: freshwater lake | place: USA: Michigan, Gull Lake | collected 2013-08-08
CGCAACAGCGCACCAGCTATGACCGCGGGCTCTCGTCGCCACCGCTCGAGCCGCCGCCGCCGAGCCCGGCGCCGTCATCGTCGCACGGCGCAACGCGGTTCTCATCGGTGTTCGGCACGAGGAGGCGCTGACATGACCAGGCACCGCGGTCGCGGCATGGCGGCCATCAACTATCCCATCGGCATGAATCTCGGCGGTGATCCGAGCCAGGCGCTGGTGCATTCCAATCCGAGCGGCAAGTTCACGGTGGCGCTGTCCTCGATCGATCTGGGACAGGGCATGAAGTCGGTGACCCGGCAGATCTGTGCCGAGACGCTCGGCGTGCCCGTCGAGGACGTCTATGTCGACACGGCCGATTCCGACACCGGGCCGCATTGCATGGGCTCGTTCGCCTCGCGCGGCACGCATCGCGTCGGCAATGCCGTGATGGCGGCGGCCAAGGAGGCGCGCGGCGTCATGATGGAGGCGGCGGCCGAAGAGCTCGAGGTGAACGCTGCCGATCTCGAGACCGATGGCCGCGGCAACATCCACGTCAAGGGTGCGCCGCATCGCGCGATCTCGGTGAAGGACGTTGCCATCGCCGCGCAGTTCCGCCAGGGCAAGACCATCTCCGGCCGCGGCATCTTCCTCGTGCCGCTGTCGGACGTCGATCCCGAGACCGGCGAGATGTCTCCCGCCACCTGCTACGCCCACGCCTGCCTCGTCGCGGAGGTCGAGGTCGATGACGAGACCGGCGAGGTCGGCGTGATCAGGATGGACAGCGCCTATGAGCTGGGTCGCGCGCTCAATCCGCGCCTGGTCGAGCAGCAGCTGGTCGGTGGCGCCTGGATGGGGATGAGCCACGCGCTGTATGAGACGACCGAGCCGTATTATCCGGATCCGAGGCACGGTCCGCGCGACTTCGTCGAATATCTGATGCCCGGCCCCGGCGACATCTGCCCGCACGACATCGCCGTGCTGGAGCGGCCGGCGCCGGACGGTCCGTTCGGCGGCAAGGGGCCGGGCGAGATGTGCGCCAATCCGGTGCTGCCGGCACTCGCGAATGCGATCTTCAATGCGGTGGGCGTCCGCATCGACGAGCTGCCGATCACGCCGGAAAAAGTGCTGCGCGCGATCAGGGCCCAGGGCGGCGCGCGGCCGCAGACGCGGCGGTAAAGCGAGATGGTGGTCCGCAGCAATATTGTCGGCATCGACTCGCCGCAGGCGCTGGAGAAGGCGCTGCGCGCGGCCTATTACCTCGCCGATGACGGGCTGTCGACCGCGGCCTATCTCGCGCTCGCGCTCGGCAAGCCGCTGCTGCTGGAAGGCGCGCCCGGCGTCGGCAAGACCGAGGCGGCCAAGGCCATCGCCGCAGTGCTCGGCCGCAAGCTGATCCGGCTGCAATGCTATGAGGGGATCGACGCCGCGGCGGCGCTCTACGAGTGGAACTATCCGCGTCAGATGCTGGCGATCCGCCAGGCTGGCGAGGAGAGCATCGACATCTATGGCGAGAGTTTTCTGATCGAACGGCCAATGCTGGCCTGCCTGCGTGCGCCCGACTCGACGGTGCTGCTGATCGACGAAATCGACCGCGCCGACCAGGAGTTCGAAGCGTTCCTGCTCGAATTCCTGTCCGACTTCCAGATTTCGATCCCCGAACGCGGCACGGTGCGCGCCGCCGAGCGGCCGATCGTCGTCCTGACCTCGAACCGCACCCGTGACCTGCATGAAGCGCTGCGCCGCCGCTGCGTCTACCATTGGATCGACTATCCCGACGCGGCGCGCGAGGCGCGCATTGTCATGATGCGGGCTTCCAGCGTGGCCGAGGCGACTGCGCGCGCAGTGGTGTCGGCGGTGGCGAAGCTCAGGCGCGAGCCGTTGAGCAAGGCGCCGGGGATCGCCGAAGCGGTCGACTGGGCCGAGGCCGCGACGCTGCTGAACCAGACCGGCGCGCGCTGGCCGGATGCGTTCAAGCGCTCGATTGGCGTTGCGCTCAAGGACGAGGAGGATCTGTCCTTCATCGCCCCCCGGCTCGATGCGCTGCTGGCGGAGGCGATGACATGAGCGAGCCTCGCCTGCCCAATGCTGTCGAGATCTTCATCTCCTTCGCCGCATTGCTGCGGCGGAACGGCTTCGCGATCGCACCGGAGCAGACCACTTCGTTTCTCGAAGCCATCGCGCTGCTGGGACCGACCTCCCTCGACGACATCCGCCGTGCCGGGGCGGCGACCCTGGCCCCGCCGCCGGAGCGGCGCGCGACCTACAATCTGCTGTTCGACATCCATTTCGGTGTCACTGAAGCTGCGGCCCTCAGCGAGTCCGACCAGCGTGACGACATCGTGCGGCTGCAGGAGGAGGGCGACGGCGCCGTCGACCCCGATCTCGCCGAGGAGCAGATCGAGTCGGGGTTGGCGGCGACGCGCGCCGAGGCGCTGGTCGCGCGGCGCCTTGCCGGCTCGACCGGCGGCAATGCCTTGCAGCGCCTCGCACGACAGGCCCGGGCAACGCTGCCGAAGCGGCGCGGTCACCGGCGGATGCGCGCGCGACAAGGCGGCTTCGTCGACCTGCGCCGAACCCTGCGCGAGAGTGTGCGGCATGATGGCGAGGTGCTGTCCTTGCGCCGGCTGAGGCGGCGGCCGCGGCTGCGCCGGCTGCTGCTGCTGATCGACGTGTCCGGCTCGATGAAGGCGCGCACCGAGGACAACATGCGGCTCGCCCATGTGCTGGTGCAGGCCATTCCGCAAGCCGAGGTGTTCACTTTGGGCACGCGGCTGACGCGCGTGACGCCTCCGCTGCGGCTGAAGCGGCGCGAGCAGGCGCTGCTCGCGGCCTCGCATCTCGTCAGCGATTGGGACGGCGGCACGCGGATCGGTGAGGCGCTGCAGGCGTTCCTCGCGGTGCCGCGCTTCTCGACCTACGCGCGCGGCGCCTCGGTGCTGGTGATCTCGGATGGGCTGGAGCGCGGCGACCACCAGGCGCTCCGCGATGCCGTGTGGAAGCTGTCGCTGCGCGCCTGGCGCCTGAGCTGGCTGACGCCGCTGGCGACGGGACCCGGCTTCAAGCCGCAGACCGCAGCGTTGCAGGCGATCGCGCCGTTCGTCGATGACATCGTGCCAGGCGGCTCCGACGAGGCCATCGTTGCCCATCTGCTGTCGCTGGCGCCGAGGAGGGCGGCATGACCGGATATGTCGACGCGCATCATCACATCTGGCGCCAGGCCGATCTGCCTTGGCTGGTCGGGCCGATGCAGCCGCGCATCTTCGGACCCTATGAGGCCATTCGGCGCGACTACACGATCGCGGAATATCTCGGCGACGTCGCCGGCAGCGGCGTGACGCAATCGGTCTATGTCCAGACCAACTGGGCCAAGGACGGTTTCGAGGACGAGGCCGCCTGGGTGCAGAGCACGGCCGAGGAGCACGGCTTTCCGCACGCGATCGTCGCCTATGCCGATCTCGCCGTTGATGACGCGCGGCCGCAATTCGATCGGCTCGCCCGCTATCCGTTGGTCCGCGGTGTGCGCATGCAGCTGCATTGGCACGACAATCCGCTGTATCGCTTCGCTGCGTCGCCCGATCTGTGCAACGATCCCCATATCCGTGCCAATGTTGCGCGACTGGCCGACTATGGTTGGTCGTTCGATCTGCAGGTGTTCGCCGGGCAGATGGCCGACGCCGCCGCGCTGGCGGAGACCTGTCCGTCCGTCACCTTCATCCTGCAGCACGCCGGCATGCTGGAGGACCTGTCGCCCGCGGGGCGCGAGGCCTGGCGCGCCGGCATGCAGCGGCTCGCCGCCCGCCGCAACGTCGTCAGCAAGCTCTCCGGCCTCGGCACCTTCATCCGCCGCAACGACCCCGGCCATGTTGCAGGTATCGTAGGCGAGACGATCGGCCTGTTCGGCGCCGAGCGCTGCCTGTTCGGCTCGAACTTCCCGATCGAAAAGCTCTGGACAGACTATCGCGCGCTGGTGGCTGCCTATGAGGCTGCAATCCAGGATCTTGATGCGCATGCGCGGGCGCAGGTGATGGGAGAGACCGCGCGGCGGATCTATCGGCTTGGATGACGCCCCGCGCAACGACACCAAACGCAACAGGGAACGCTCATGGCGCTGGAAATCAAGATCCTCGACTATGGTGATATCGAGCTGGAATCGAGCTTCCTGGTGCTCGGCCGCGACTGCGGCCGCACCCGCCGCGTGCTGACGCTCGGCTTCCTGATCCTGGGCGGGCCCTATCCGGTCGTGGTCGATACCGGCTACCGCTCCAACCAGATCATGGAGACCTTGGGCATGCGCGGGCTGCAGTACCACGAGAACATGATCGAGAACCAGCTGGCGCGGCACGGCGTCCGCATGGGCGATGTCCGCTATGTCTGCCACACCCATCTGCACATCGATCATGCCGGCAAGGACGATCTGTTCCCGATGAACACGACGGTGGTGCTGAACCGCCGCGAGCTGGAATATTCCGTCTCCGGGCTGATGCATCCGCAATATCCGGCGCCCGACATCAAGCATCTGATCGACCGGCTGCATACCAAGAGCGCGCTGCGCTTCCTCGACCTGGAGCTCACCGGCGCGATCGAGTTGATGCCCGGCGTGTATTGCGAGGCGGCCAATGCCCACACCGAGGGCTCGATGAACATCCACGTCCACACCGCTGACGGCATCGCCACGATCTGCGGCGACGTCATTTACGATCTCAACGACCAGATCGTGACGCCGTTCAACGAGATCCAGGACGGCGAGCCGCGCACGACAGGCAATCACGGCACCAGCAAGCGCGCCGAGAAAGCCGCGATCAAGAAGCTGCTGTCGAGCTCGCGCTATTTGCTGCCGGTGCATGATCGGCCAGCCAAGATCGAGGGCGGAATGGTGACGGGGCGGCTGCACGACCAGGTGCCGGGCCCGGTCGTGCAGTCGCTGCCGCAGCGTCACTGGTTTCCGGCTTAAAGGCGTGAGGCGTAGCCATGACCCACGTGACCTTGCGCAGTGAGTTCGAGAGCCTGATCGATCCCTACGCACCTGTGGCGCAGGTCGCGACTGGCTTCGATTTCACCGAAGGACCGATCTGGCATCCGATCGAGCAGTACCTGCTGTTTTCCGACATGCCGGCCGACGTCCGTCGCCGCTGGGATGCGACGCGCGGCGTGGTCGAGATGCGGCGGCCGTCGAACAAATGCAACGGCATGACCTATGATGCCGACCTCAATTTGATCGTCTGCGAGCACGCGACATCGTCCCTGGTGCGCGAGCGTCCCGACGGCCGGCGGGAGATTGTGGCGTCGCATGTCGAGAACCAGGAGCTCAACAGTCCGAACGATGTCTGCGTCCATTCCAGCGGTGCGATCTACTTCTCCGACCCCTGGTATGGCCGCATGCCGGTCTATGGCGTCGAGCGGCCGCGCCAGCTCGGTTTCCAGGGCGTCTATCGCGTGCCGCCTGGCGGCGGCGCGCCGCGGCTGCTGGTCGACCGTTATCTGTTCGATCAGCCGAACGGGTTGTGCTTCTCGCCCGACGAACGGCTGCTCTATGTCAACGACACCGTGCAGGCATTGATCCGCGTCTTCGACCTCGGCAGCGATGGCGGGCTGTCGAATGGCCGCGTCTTCGCCAGCGGCATTCGCTCCGAACTGGAGCCGGGCGTTCCCGATGGCATGAAATGCGACCAGCGCGGCAATGTCTGGGTGACCGCGCCCGGCGGCGTCTGGGTCTATGCCCCCACCGGCGAACTGCTCGGCAAGGTGCGCGTGCCGGAGCTGGTCGCCAATCTGGCCTGGGGCGGTGCGGATTTTCGCACGCTCTATCTCACCGCCACGCATTCGGTCTATGCGATCGCGACCAAGGTCGGTCCGCGCCACGAGCCTTACATGGGCGCACGGTCTCGCGGGGCGGCGACGGCGGGTTCGGCTACATCGAGCGCAAGCTCCGCAAGCGCGCCAGCGGCGCCGCAGCTGGCCTCCGGCGACATGCAGCTCGATCCGCGCCGCTGCGCCATGATCATCCAGGACCTGCAGAATGACGTGATCATGGATGGCGGCGCCTTCGCCGATTCCGGCGCCCCCGGGCATGCCAAGCAGCAGCGCGTCGTCGACAATGTGCGGCGCCTTGCCGAGGTCGCGCGCGCCTGCGGCGTGGTCATCATCCACGTCTGGTTCGTGGTCGAGCCCGGCGCGCCCGGCGTGACCTTGAACGCGCCGCTGTTCGAGGGACTGGTCGATAGCAAGGCGCTGGTGCGCGGCAGCTGGGGCGCAGCGCCGGTGCCGGGCCTCGAGCCGCGACGCGGGGACTTCGTGGTCGAGAAGATGCGGATGAGCGCCTGGGAGGGCACCCGGCTCGAGACCATCCTGAAGGCCACCGGCCGCGACATCCTCATCAACACCGGGGCCTGGACCAACATGTCGGTCGAGCACACAGCGCGCACCGGTGCCGACAAGGGCTACTTCATGGTGGTGCCGGAAGACTGCTGCTCGACCATGAACGCCGACTGGCACCGCGCGTCGATTAACTTCGCGCTCCAGAACGTCGCTGTGGTGACCCGGGCCGATGCGGTGATCAAGGCGCTGGGGTGAGACATGCCCAAGCTGTTTCATCTGATCGCCTCGCCGCGCGGGGACTCCGAGTCCAGCGCCGGCGCGCGTGCCTTTCTCGATCGCTTCAGACAGGCGCGGCCCGGCTGGGACGTCGATGAGGTCAACCTGTGGCGCGAGCAGTTGCCGGAGTTTGACGGCGAGATCCTGCAAGCCAAATACGCCCGGATGGGCGGGCGCGCTTTCACCGACAGCCAGCGCGCGGCGTTCGCGATGGCCGAGCGCATGGCGGTGCGGCTCGACCTCGCCGAGCGCGTCGTGATCTCGACACCGATGTGGAATTTCGGCATCCCGTATAAGCTCAAGCACTGGCTCGACATCGTCAATCAGCCGGGCCTCACCTTCCGGTTCGATCCGGCCCGCGGCTATCTGCCGCTGCTGAAGGATCGTCCGACGCTGGTGGTCCTGGCGAGCGGCGGCGATTTCTCGACCGGCATGAGCCGCGGCCGGACCGATCACGCAACGCCCTATCTCCGCGAGAGCCTTCGTTTCATGGGCATTCGCGACGTGACGTTTGTCGCGATCGGCCCGACCAGCGGACCGACCGAGCGCATCCATACGGCACGCGAGCAGGCGCACCGCAGGCTCGTTGAGCTCGCGACGCGGTTCTGATGGGATCCACACGGCTGCCGCGCGGGGAGCATGGCCCGCGCGGCACGGTTCTCAACGTTGTCGCGATGCAGCCGATGCATGGTCCTGGGCTATTCGGCCTGGCTTTGCCTGATGTGATGGTCGGCTTGGCCAACCAAGCGCGAGGCTGGCAGGAGGTGAAGCGGAGTGTCCGGCCGATCGGCGCCGTCTGCCAGGATCGCCAAATAGTCATCGAGCCAGGACGTCACGGTTTTTTCGCTGAGCTGGTCCGGCTTGTAGATGCAGGCGCCGGTGAGCCCGGTCGGCAACTCCTCGACCATGATGGTCAGGTAAGCGCTGTCGACGGGCAGCACGGGCCGGCCCTCGGCCGTTGCGCTGTCGAAACGCTGCACGTCGAGTCCGGACAGCGCGAACGGCTTCGGAATCGCGTTCTGGAAGATGAAATACACTTGCGTGAGCGCCGCCAGGTCGAGCTCGGCCGCGCCGGAGAACTCCGCGACCAGGGTTTCGAACGGCAGCTCCTGCCGGGCATGCGCGTCCAGCAGGCTGTCGCGGACGCGCCGAAGCATCTCGCGGAACGACAGCTCGGGTTCGAGCTGGGTCCGCACGATCGTCGTGTTCTCGACGGGGCCCACGATGCGCTCCGTCCAGCGCTCGAAGCGGTTGGCCATGGTGGTGCCGACGCAGATGTCGCCGCGGCCCGTGCGGGCCATCAGCATCGCCTTGAAGCCCGCCATCAGCGCCATGAAGATGGTTGCGCCGTCGCCATGGCTCAGCCTGGTCAGCCGGTCGATCAACCGCCGCGGCAGATGAAACGCTGCAGTGGCGACACGCGGGCTCGGCTGCTCTCCGGCCTGGCCGGCGGGTGCGTTGAAGAGGGGCGAGGCGCCGCGCAGGCGATGCGTCCAATCCGCAAGCTGCCGGGCAGCGGCCGCGCTGATGCACCATTTCGCCTGCCAGGCAGCAAATTCGGAGAATGCGACAACCGGGGTCGGCAGCGATGCCTCGCGACCGCCGATGTGAGCTGCATAGAGCGCGGCGATCTCCTCGAACAGGACACCCATGGACCAACCGTCCACGATCACATGATGCATGATCAGGACCAGGACATGGTCGTCCGGACCGAACCGCAGCAGCCGCGCCCGCAGCAGCGGGGCGCGCGCGAGGTCGAACGGACGCCAGGCCTCTTGCGCGATGCGCAGCTCCGCCTTTTTCAGCATGAGCGTCCGGGCTCGCTTGTCTCCCGGAGGCGCGGGGATCGCGATGGTCTCGGTCTCGAGCACCGACGTGATCGCCGCGCTGTCCAGCACTTGCGGCTCCGGGGCGGCGTCAACCGAGTGGAAACTGGTGCGCAGGGACGGGTGCCTGCGGATGACGTCCACGAGGCTGGCTGCGAGCGCCCGGGCGTCGAGCGGGCCGCGCAGCCGGTAGGCATAAGGCAGGTTGAATTGCGGCAGGCCCGGCAGGTCGCGCTCGGTACGGACGATCTGATCCTGCTGGATCGAGATGACGGTACGCTGATCGGATCGCCATTGCACCTGCAGCGTTTGTGGTGCGGCCGTGGCGTGGGCCTGGTCGACGCGTAGCGCCAGCGCTTCGATCGTGCTGGCCTCGAACAAGGTTCGGATCGGCAGGGAGACGCCGAGTGTGCTCGCCACGCGCGCCAGGACGCGGCCTGCGAGCAGCGAATGTCCCCCAAGATCGAAGAAGTTGCTGGTCACCCCGCATTCCCCGCATCCGAGCACGTCGACCCAGATGCCGGCGAGCAGTTGCTCGGTCGGGGTCCGCGGCGCAACGTGGTCACCGCCTGTCGTTGCCGGGAGCGATCCCAGCGCCGCCAGGGCGTTGCGGTCGAGCTTGCCATGCGCGGTCACCGGCAGCTGATCCAGCATGACATAGCCGGCTGGAATCATATGTGCCGGAAGCCTGCTCCGGGCGAAGCCGTTGAGGTCATCGACCGCTGGCGGCTGGCCGTCGGCGGCGACGATATAGGCGGTCAGCTGCGTGTCGCCATAGCGCGTGTCGCGCGCCAGGATGGCCGCGGCTCGCACGGCCGGATGCTGCGCCAAAGCGTGCTCGATCTCTTCGAGCTCAACCCGGCAGCCACGGACCTTCACCTGCTGATCGACCCGGCCGAAGCATTCCAGCGTGCCGTCTGCGCGCCAACGTGCCAGGTCGCCGGTGCGATACAGGCGCGCGCTGCTGTCCGGCGAGTACGGGTCAGGCAGGAAGCGGCTGCGTGTCTGGCCGGAATCGTTGAGATAGCCGAGCCCGACGGCGACGCCGCCGACATAGAGCTCTCCGGCAATCCCGATCGGCACAGGCTGCAGGTGCTGATCGAGGACGTGCAGCCGTACATTGGCGATGGGACGGCCGATCGGCACCGTGCTTGATGCAGACGGTGGCGCGATCATGCGATGGGTCGCCACGTCGTCGGAGCATTCGGTGGCGCCATAGGCATTGATGAGCGGCACCTGCGGGAAGTGCCTGAACCAGTCCTCGCACAGATCCGGCGCCAGGCTCTCGCCGGTCGCGATCAGTGCGCGCAGCTGGCCGAGTGCGCGCGTCGTGGCGGCATCCGGAGCCGGCTGCAGGAAAGCGCGCAATTGGCTCGGGACGATCTCCAGCACCGTCGTGCCCTCGCGCGCCATCTCGTGCACCAGCCGCGCCTGGTCCTGAACATCGTGATCACCGATGATATGGACCTGGGCGCCGACCATCAGCGGCGCGAGACATTGCCAGATTGCGATGACGAAGCTCTGCGGCGAGGTCTGCGCGACCACGTCGCCGGATGACAGGCCAAGATCGGCGATCTTGGACAGGAGATGATTGACCATGCCCCGCTGCGCGATCATCGCCCCCTTTGGTTCGCCGGTGGAGCCTGACGTGTAGATGACGCAGGCGAGCGAGGCGGGCGATCGCGGTGAAGCCGGGACCGCCCGCGTCGTCTTCGGGGGCGCGATGTCGTTGGTCGCGATGTCATCCAGCAGCAGCACGTCGGGCTGCGCCGTGCGCGGCAGGTCAGCGAGTGCGGCTCGTAGCGCCGCGGCGCTCCGCTGCGTGGCGAGGACGATCCGCGCGGCGCTGTGCCGGAGAATTTTCGTCAGCCGGAGTGCCGGCAAGCTGGGATCGAGCGGCAGGAACGCCGCCCCGGTCTGCTGCACGGCGATCAGCGCCGCGACATAGTCGACGCCGCGCTCGGCGAACAGCACGACGATGTCGCCGTCGCTGATTGGCGTGCGTTGCAGCCCGCCTGCAATGGCCTCGGCGCGCTGCGCCAGGCCGGCATAGCTGAGCTTCGTCTCGCCGCAGGAGACGGCCGCAGCTGCAGGTGCGCGCTCGACCTGGCGCGCGAAGCGCGTGAGGACATCGTCTGAGTTTGCCGGCGTCGCCGAGGTGGGGGTCCAGCCCTCGACGAGGTGCCGTTGCTCCGCCGGTGACAGCAAGGGCAGCTCCGAGAATGGCAGATCGGGAGCCGCGATGACCTGCTCCAAAAGGGTGCGGAAATGGCCGACCATCCGCTCGATCGTCGTCGCTTCGAACAACTCGCTGCTATATTCGAGCCAGCCGCCCAGCGCTCCGCCATCGTCGATCAGCTCCAACACCAGGTCGGATCGCGCGATGCCCGGGTCGGGATCGATGGCGCGCGCCGACAGGTTCTCGAGCGCGAGCGGCTTCGCCGCCTTCTGCAGGATGAACATCACCCGGAACAGCGGGTTGCGGTCCAGCCTGCGCGGCAGACGCAGCGTGCGCAGGAGCTCCTCGATCGGCAGCTCCTGGTGGCGATAGGCCTCCAGCGTCACGTCGCGGACCCGCTTCAGCACTTCGCGGAAGGTCGGATCGCCGGTCAGATCGGTCCGCAGCACGATCGCGTTGGCGAACATGCCGATCAGCCGTTCGATCTCCAGCTGACTGCGATTGGCGATCAGCGAGCCCACGGCGATGTCATGATGGTCGGTGTAGCGGCAGAGCAGGCATTGAAACGTGCCCAGCAGTGTCATGAACAGGCTGGCATGGTTGGCGCGGCTGAAGCTGCGCAGCCGCTCCGACAGCTTTGCCGGCAAACGAACCGGGATGCGGGCGCCGCGGCCGGTCCACTGCTCGGGCCGCGGCCGGTCGGTTCGCAGCGGCAGTTCCGTCAGGCCCTCGAGCCGGCGGCGCCAATGGCTCAATTGCGCCTCGGCCGCCGGCGTGGCGAGCCACGCGCGCTGCCACTGCACGAAGTGCCGATATTGTTGCGGCAGCTCGTCGAGGCGGCACGGCTGCCCGTGGCAATGGCCATTGTAGAGTCGTTCGAGCTCGTCGAAGAACAGCCGGTGCGACCAACCATCGGTGATCAGATGATGCAGCTTGACCAGGAGGACATGCTGTTGATCACCGAGCTGCAGAAGCTGGATGTGCACCGGCGGGGTGGTCTCGATCTCGAACGGGGACCGCAGCAGGTCGAGCATGTGAGTCTGGACGGCCGCCATCTGCCCGGATTGAGGGACGGCGCGAAGATCGCACCGCTCGATCGAAGGATGCCGGGGGGTTACCGTCTGCCGTACCTCTCCCTGCTGGTCGGGAAAGATCGAACGCAGCGTCTCGTGGCGGTCGCAGACCGAGGCGATGCTGGCGTCGAGCGCACCGATGTCGAGCGGGCCGGTCAGCATGAGTCCCGAGATCACGTGGTATCGGGATGGATCGGGATCGATCGCGGCGAGCAGATGGATGCGCTGCTGCTGGAGCGACAGGGGGCCGCTCTGCTCCGGAGCGCTGGCCGGCTGCAGGCGCTGCGCACCCGCATGGTCTCGCAGCATCTCGACACGTTCAGCCAGCGCGGCCACCGTCGGCGCGTCGAAAATGTCCTTGAACGAGATCTCGGCGTCATAGCGCGCCCGGAGGCGGGCGATCAGCTGGGTGATCGTGAGCGAATCCGCGCCGAGCGCAAAGACGTCCTCATTCACACCGATTTCATTGAGCCCGAGCAGGTCGGCCCACATGCTGGCGAGCTGCCACTCGGTTTCGGAGCGCGCCGGCACCAGATGTCCGCCGCGATGGATGTGCGAGCGTGGCGCCGCGATCGACAGCTGGCCGGCCAGCTCACCGCGAACAACCCTGCCGTCGGCGTCTTTCGGGAAAGCTGTGACGACGCGGATCAGGCCGGGGACCTTGAACCGCGCCAGCCGCTCGCTGGCGAAGCGCCGGAGCTTCTTGATGTCGATCTTGTGCTGCGGCCTCGCAATAACCGCGGCGGCGACGTCCTCACCGAGCCGCGTATGCGGAATCGGAAACACCACCGCTTCGGCCACGTCGGGGTGGCGCATCAAGGCATTCTCCACCTCCCTCGGCGAGACCTTCTGTCCACCGCGATTGATGATGTCGGCCTTGTTGATGCGGCCGAGCAGGAAGAGATAGCCATCGGAGTCGAGGTAACCGAGATCGCCGGTCCTGAACCAGCCGTCGCGGAACGCTGCGCGTGTCGCGGTCTCGTTCTTGTAGTAGCCGCGGGTGATCGCGGGCCCCTGGAGCACGACCTCGCCGCGTTGCCCGGCCGCGAGCACGCGGCCCTGGTCATCCATGATCGCGATGGCGGCGCCGGCGGGCTTGCCGACCGAGCCGGGCTTGCGCCGTTCGAGGGGATTGGCAGCGATCTGGCTTGCGGCTTCGGTCATGCCATAGGTCTCGATGACGGGAACGCCGAACAGGCTTTCCAGCTCGTCGAGGACGCTGGTGGGCAGCGAAGAGGATGCGGATCGGATCAGCCGCAGGCGGGTCTTGACGGCGTCCTTGCGCCGGTGCGCCGCTGCGATCAACGCGCGGTGGATCGGCGGCACGGCCGTGTACCAGCTGGCCTCGAACGCCGCCAGCCAATCCAGGAACGCCGCGGCGTCGAATTCCGGCGGACAGACCACGCTCGATCCCGATGCAAGCGCCGTCAGCAGGCCGGAGATCAGGCCGTGCGCATGCACCAGCGGCTGGACGTTGATCAGCCGGTCGTGCGGCGCGAGCGCCAGAGCAACGCCCGCGCTATAGGCCGAGTGGCAAATGCCGGCCTGTGTCAGAGGCACCAGCTTCGGCTGCGCCGTGCTGCCGGATGTCAGGAGCACGAAGGCGTCGTCCGACGGTTGCGGCATGTCGCAGGTTACGGCCGGCCGCGGCGCCGGGCAGGTGAGATCGAAGGATCCGATCGCCGCGTCGGCGCGGAATGACAGATCGATGACGGGGATCGCCATGGCATAGGCCACGCTGCGGCTGACCGATTCGATCCCCGGACAGGTCAGCAGCGCGGTGATCTCGAGGTCGCTCAGCGCGCGCCGCACTTCGTCCGACGAAAAGCCGGCATGGAGCGGTACGCAGACGGCCCCGCAGGCGACGGCGACCGTCGCCACGGCGGCATCGGCGCCGTTCGGCAACACCACGGCCACGCGATCCCTGGCGCCGAGACCGAACCCGCGCAGCTCGGCGATGATCTCCGTCGTCCGCTGCCACAGGCCGCCATAGGTCAGTGCGATTCGATCGGGCGCCAGAATGGCGAGGCGATCCGGTTGGACCCGTCCGTAATGGGCGAGGGCATCGGCCAGTGAACAGAACTGCGGCTGCACGCCGGACGTCGTGGCGGCCGATGATGTGGCTGGAACGTTCGACATGTCTGTCCCGAGTGATGCAGGCTTTCGCCTGCGCGCCGTCTGATCGTGCGCTTGGTGAAGGATGGCGCGGGCCGAGACCGTCGTGAGGATTGGGAAAGGCTCATGGCGCGCGTCCGGGCGAACAATGAAGGGCCCGATGGAAGCGTCCGGTCAGCCCGGACGCTCGAAATCTGTGGGGTACGCTTGCTACATGAAATGGGCGGACGAAGACGAGTTCGTCTTGCGCTCAATCCATCAGATTACCCCACAAGACGCAAGCGCTTTACGGATGTGTGCAAGCTCGTGGTCGCTTGCGACCACGTCGAGGATCATGGTCGTCACATTCTGCTCGGTGAATTGGCGCAGCCGCGCGCCGATCTCGTCATAGCTGCCGACGAGATAGGGGCAGTCGGCCTCGAAGGTGAGATAAGGCAGCAGCCAATAGCCGTTGTCATGGATGTCGCCGGTCTCGCCCGAATCCCTGAGGCGCCGTTTCCAGACCGAGTCGGTCTGCGCCATGCTGTAGTCGAGCAAAGCGCGCTTGTCGGCATTGTCCCGGAACAGCAGCGTCGCCTCGTGCCGCGCCTGATCACGCGTTGGCCGCGTGAAAATTCCGAGATTCACGCCGGGGGAGGTGATGCCGTGATCGAGGTCGGGCGGCAGCATCTGCATCATCAGGCAGCCGGTGTCCTGCGCCACCCGGTGCGCGGCATCGGACTGTCCCGCGATCAGGAACTCCGGCATCAGTGCGGGCGGCAGAGACGGACGCAGCTGCAGATGTTCGACGCCGTAGAACCGCCCTTTGAACGTCAGGGGCCGTGCGCTGGTCAGAAGCTGCCGGACGACATGCACGAATTCGCCGAGCCGCGCATAGCGGTCGTCGTGGGAGAGCGTCTCGCCGAGGCTTTGCAGGTCGCTCATGGCGGCGCCTGTGATCATGTTCAGAAACACTTTCCGGCCATGAAGAAGCGCCAGCGAGGAGACGAATTTCGCGACGGTGAACGGATGCATGTAGGCCGGATTGACCGCGATCAGCGGCGAGCAGCGTTGGGTGTTCGCCACGATGTGCTGCGCCATCGGCCACGGTTCGACCACCGTGTCGTTGCCGGCGAACAGCAGGATGCCTGTCAGCCCGCTGTCATTGCTGAACCGGGCGAGGCGCAGCAGCTGGTCGACATGATCGCGCGGCGGCAGATTGCGCGGGACGGTCGGAAAGATGCGAAGCGTCGTGCTCATCTGCCACCTCACCGAGGCGAATGGTTGGACGGACTCCGGGCGCGCGAATGAACGCCGTCAGGCTTCATCATAGAGCTTCGTTGCTTGCAAGCAGGTTGATGCTGAGCAGCATTCGCAATTGCCGAATCGGGGCGAGCCGTGCTCTCCACCGCCAATGACGAGGCAGGACCGTTCCGGGCCAGGATTGAGGCCATCGACCATGTGAAAGGCGTCCGGCACGTGCCGATGGCGTCACGCCGGACCGCTGTCTGCGCTTGGCCGCCAAAGATGACATCCCGCGACAAAACATGCTACCACGAGATCGGGAAATGTTGCGCGGCGTCAACTCCGAGATGTCGCATCGTTCCGAACCGTCAGCTGACCCTGGCACATCATTCAACCGATCATCGAACCGCTCGACGGCCTCCTGAATTCTGGCGCCATGTTGGATCAAACCAAAGCGCAAGCTGGCGATCAGCCCGCTTCGCGGCACAAGGGCTTCGCCGGCGCCCTGACGAGAGCAGAGGCTCGGCTTGGCTTGAACCGGCGCTGGACGCCGCGGATCATCATCCTGAGCGGCCTCGTGCTGGCGGTTCTGTGCGATGCCTTCGTCGCGCACATGCTCTCCGTCAACTATCGGGAGACGTATCGGACCATCAAGGCCGCGAATGGCGATCTGGCCCGCGCTCTCGAAGAATACATGTTGCGCAACATCCAGGGCGTCGATGTCCTCTTGAGCGGGACGATCAATAATCTGGCGAAGAACCCGGCGCTGCTGACCGCCGGCAACCCGGCCCTGATCGACGAACTGAAGCAGCGGGTCGCGCCATATCCGATCGCGAATGCGATCGTCGTTCTCGACGCCGATGGAAAGCTGCTGGGCGACAGCCTCGGGAATGGCGGCCCGGGCCGGGAGCAGAATTTTGCCGATCGGACGTACTACAAGGCCCAGCGGGATGACCCCGGCCGCGGCCTGTTCATCGACGTGCCGGTGTTCTCCCGCGTTCGCAACAGCCTCGTCCTCGTAGTCAGCCGCGCATTCCTGACGCCGGAGGGGCGTTTCGGCGGCATCGTCTTCGTGCCCATCGACTATGAGAATCTCCGGCAGTTCTTCCTGTCGCTGAACGTCGGCCAGCGCGGCACCGTGACGCTCTACCGTGACGACGGCACGATCCTGCTGCGCACGCCGAATGCCGACGAGTTTGCCGGGCGCGATGTCCGCTCGAACCGCCTGTTCACCTATTATCTGCCACAGGCGCCAAGCGGAAGCTTCGAAGGAAGCGGTATGACGGACGGCACGTCCCGGAGCATCAGCTACCGGCGTGTCGCAGGCATGCCGCTGGTGGTGACGATCGCCCGCGACCCGGTCGAGTTTCTGGCGGGCTGGAAGAACAATGCGCTGTATTACAGCGTCATCGCGGCCGGGCTCAATCTGCTGATCGCGGGGTTCGGCTTCGGCCTGGCGCGGCAATGGCGTTTGCGCGCCACGTCGGAACAGGCATTGCGGGACAATCTGGAGCAGCATCAGCTGGTCACGGAAAACGTGCCGGCCTTGATCGTCCATGTCCTGGAGGATGGCCGCATCCGCTATGCCAACCGGGTCGCACGCGACTGGTATGCCGCGCCGTCCACCGACGCGATCTGCGGCCGCAAGATCGAGGATTTCATCGATCCCTCGCATCTGGACGAGGCGAGAGCGAAGATCGAGGCTGCGCTGGCCGGCCGAACCACGGGCGGCGAGGAGAAGACGACATTTCCCGACGGCCGTGAACGCTGGTGCGAGACCATCCGGGTGCCGGATTGCCGCCAGGATGGCAAGGTGCGCGGCTATTTCGTGCTGTCGGTCGACATCACCGAGCGCAAGCGGATCGAGGACGAGTTGCGTCAGGCGCAGAAGATGGAGGCGATCGGACAGCTCGCCGGAGGCATCGCGCATGACTCCAACAACATGCTGGCGGCGACGCTCGGCAATCTCGATCTTCTGCTCGATACGCTGCCGCCGGCCGAGGTCTCCGCCCGCAGCCTGGCCGAGCGCGCTGCGGAAGCGGCGGAGCGGGTCGCCGATCTCAATCGCCGCCTGCTGGCATTTGCGCGCAAGCAGACGCTGCGGCCCCAGGTCACCGACGTCAACCAGCTGGTCTGCGCGATGACGACGATCCTGCAGCGGACGCTCGGCGAGACCATCGAGATCGAGGTCGCCCAGGACCCGATGCTGTGGCAGTGCCTGATCGATCCGACGCAATTGCAGAACGCGCTGCTCAATCTGGCGCTGAATGCGCGGGATGCG
>VYKW01000368.1_pt1 | contig 17189 bp, 18 predicted proteins | sample 5114451 | NCBI WGS metagenome assembly VYKW01 (sample SAMN12291784, study PRJNA351875) | freshwater metagenome | isolation source: freshwater lake | place: USA: Michigan, Gull Lake | collected 2013-08-08
GCCGAAAAGCCCGCTGAAGCCACGCCAAAACCGCCTACTCCCAGAAACCTGCACCGAAGAAAACGGAGACCGCCAAACTCGACCTCACGCCGCCGGCCGTGTTTCAAGCGCCCGTCGGTGGCGGCGGCGCAGGCCTTCAACGTCCGGCCGGCATCACACGATCGGGCGAGAATGACGATTTCGCCCGCGGCGTAATCCGCGCTCTGCAAACGACCATGCCGCAACTGAGAAACACATTTGGCCGCGTCACCGTCCGCATCGAACTCAACATGCAGGGCAATCTCGTGCGCACAACGGTTCTGCGGCCCTCCAACATCGCGGGCCTCGACCAGAGTGTCGTCTTCGCAACCAAACAGTCGAGCTTCCCGTTCCCACCGCACAACGCCGTGCCGGCCGATCTCATCTTCTTCGTCACTTACATCTACCGCTGACCTAATCCGCGCCGATGCAGCGCCGATAGCGGTTCGACCAGTAGAGACGCCCGGTCCGGACGGCGAGCCGCCGCAACTGATCGCAACTGATCGCATTCTCCGCCGGCTTATCGAAGAACCTTGACGGATCACCGCCCGCACCCGGTGCCTTTGGCACGACACGGGAACTGCCCGGGGATAGCCGAAGCAGGCGGTCGGGAACATAACGCCGTGACCGGTCGATCCGGTTGTCAGTGGGAACCCGCGGCAACACCGTCGAATCACTGCCAAATGATCGCGGAGCCGGCGTCGGTGGCCCAGCGGCAGGTCGGCTATCGAACGGCCGTGGCGAGGCCTGCACCAAGATCACTGGGCGTTCCTTTGCCTCCGCGTCCCAGAGTGCTCCAGCACTCATGCTGGCAGCCGCCAAAATCAACGCGCGCCAAGTGCCATTCATCATTTCGCCTCAATCGCTGACCAGGGGCACTCGACAGGAACCGGCGTTCACTCCGGCATCAGCATGACTACAACACTGGCCGGCCAATTCGTCAGTGGTCCGCTTGACGAAACGCGGACTTCGATGATGCTACGCGATTAGGGGGCGTGGGGTCGCCAAAACTTCGCCGATGAAACTTTGACAGGGGGTCTCACGTGAGTGACGGGCTACATCCGATGGCGCCGCATCATCTGCCATCTTTCATAAGCGGCCCCACCGAAGGCGACCCGCTTTACGTGTTCGTCACCCTCCTCGTTCTGGCCGCCGTCATTGGCCTCGGCGTCCTGTTCTTCACGTTGCATTCCCTACCCGAACGCCTTGGGCACAAGAAGCTGCAATTCGAAATCGTCGCAGTGCTGGGCCTCCTCTCCCTCTTCACCCACATACATGCCTTCTGGGTCGCAGCCCTCCTTCTCGCCCTCATCGATCTGCCCGATTTCCTCTCTCCCTTGAAACGCATGGCCGCCGCCCTCGAAAAGCTGACCGGCGTCCCTCCCCCCGAAGACACGCCCGCAGATCAGGCGAACGATCAAGCCCCCCCGCCAAAGGCAGCGCCCGAACCGCCGCCTACAGCCCTCGCGCCCGCCGCTACTCCGTCGACGGGAGCTTGAGCCATGCTGGAAATCCTCATCTGTTCCCTGTTCACGATCCTGCCGGATTACGTCTACCGCCACTACTATCAAGGCAAACGCTTCGGCCACGAAATCACGCTTTATTCCGTCTGGTACGAACTGCGCTGGGGCATTACCGGCTGTCTGTTGCTGACAGTCCTGCTCATTACAATCATCTTCTACAACCACCCCTCCACGTCCAACGCACTCATGTTCTATCGCACTATCCCGATCCTCCCCGAAACGCCGGGCCGGGTCGAAGAGGTGTTCGTCCCTGTGACGGGCGAGGTGAAGCAGGGCCAGAAACTCTTCAAGCTCGACAGCGCCAAGCAGGAAGCAGCCCTCGAGACGGCCAAGCGCCGCGTCGCCGAAGTCGATGCCCAAATGGAGATGGCCAAAGCCGACATCGCCGCTGCCAACGGCCAAATCAAGGAAGCCCAAGGCGCGCTGCAGCAGGCTCTCGACGATCTGCGCACCAAGCAGGAACTCGCTCAGCGCAATGCCGGCGTCGTCGCCACCCGCGACCTGGAGAAGCTCCAGGTCACCGTCGATGCACGCGAAGGCCAGGTTGCCGCCGCCAAGGCGGGCCTCCAAGCTGCTGAGACAAACTTGTCCACGCTGCTGCCAGCGCAAAAGGCCAGCGCTGCCGCGGCCCTCGATCAAGCCCAGGTCGATCTCGACAAGACCGTCATTTATGCCGGTGTCGACGGCCGCCTCGAGCAGTTTACTCTAAAGCCCGGCGACTTCGTCAGCTCCATCATGCGCCCCGCCGGCATCCTGATTCCCAAACGCATCGGCCGCCGCCAACTCCACGCCGGCTTCGGTCAGATAGAAGCGCAAATCATGAAGATCGGCATGGCCGCGGAAGCGACCTGTATGTCGAAACCTCTCTCGATAATCCCACTCGTCATCGTCGACGTACAGGATGTCATTGCATCGGGGCAGTTCCGCGCCGGCGAACAACTCGTCGACCTGCAGCAGGCCCGCGCCCCGGGTTCCATCACGGTCTATCTCGAACCGCTCTACGAAGGCGGGCTCGACGACGTAACGCCAGGCTCAAGCTGCATCGTCAATGCATATTCTAGCAATCACGAGCGCATTCGAACCGAGACGAACGTCTTGAAGCGATTTGCCCTGCACGCCATTGACACCATCGGTGTGGTGCACGCAGCGATCCTGCGGTCGCAAGCCCTGCAAATGCCGGTGAAGGTACTCGTCTTGAGCGGCGGTCACTAAAAAACCGGAGGCGGCCTTCGATCCAACCGCCGGAAAACGAGCCAGCCGAGCGTCGCCCAGGCGGCCCCCAGCGCCCAGCCAGCCAGCACGTCCGACGGCCAATGCACGCCCAGATACACCCGGCTCATGCCGACAAGCATGGTCAGCAGCACCGCAAACGCCAGCACATAAAACTTGATCCGCCGGCTATCCTGCACCAGCGCAATCATCGCGCCCAGCGTTAGGAAGATCACCGCCGACGACAGCGCGTGACCGCTCGGAAATGAGTGCGTGTAGACCTCAGCCCCGTGCGGCACCAAGTCCGGCCGCGGACGCGCAAAGCCCAGTTTCGTGATCGTGCTCAGCAGCGCACCCGCCGCACTCCATCCCAACACCGCGAAGGCCTTGCGCGGCCGTCCCGAGAGATAAAGAAACCCGGACACCGCGAGCACGACGATCGTCAAAACGACGGTCGAGCCCAGCGCGGTCAAATCGCGCACGACCTCTTCAAACCATGGCGGACCTAATGGATCGGACAAATCCGCCGGATTGCGCAGTGCCAGCAGCAGCGCCTCATCAAGCCCCCGAAAACCACCATTGAACACCGTCCCCGCGATCAACAGAAACGCCAGCACGCCGGCCGCCGCACCCCCAAGCGCCAGCAGCACTTCCGCCTCCACCGGCCACCGCTCACGCCAACTTGGCGCGCGGCTATCAGCTAACGAGGACGGCTTCGTTGGGTCGTTGAGCATCGGTGCGGCTTTCCGTGGCGGGAACGATAACCTTCAGTGCGCTGGGCCGGATGGTGTAGCGCAGCGGCATCTCCACAATCTCCAACTCTCCATCGTTGGCGATCCGCAATCGCGACCGCCGCGCCGAAACATCGATCTCGTGCGCTTCCAGATGCACGACGTTAGGATCCGATCTGAAGCGGCCAAGCATAGCCCGCACGATTGCCCGCGCCAGGGCCCATCCGGAGGGATGCTGCGAAATGTAAGCGGCCAGAACGCCGTCGTTCAGCGCCTCCTTCTGCAGCATCAAACTGGCCTTCTCGACATAGCGGTTGTTGGAGACCGCCATCGACAATACCCTGAGCCGCATCCGCGACTGGCCATGATCGATGTCGACATCCATGCGACGCCGGCTCTTCAGGATTTCTTTGAAGGCCGTAGCGTACCCGCGCATGCGCTCCATGAAGGGCCGCCCACGAACTGACTGGCGGTACTGAGAGTAGATGACGGTCAGACCCAAAATCGAGTTATTCAAAAAGATGCGGCCATTCACGTCGCCGACGTCTATCGCGGCCACCCGCCCGTTGGCCAGGGTCGCGGCCGCCGCATGCACCTCAAGCGGTATTTTCAGATCCCGCGCCAGCCGGTTCAGAGTGCCGAGCGGGAGAATGCCCAGTGGCACGTCGGTGCCCAGAAGTTTGGTGGCAGCCGTCCGCACCGTCCCATCGCCGCCGCCGACGATCAGCGCCTGACAGCCCTGCGCCAACGCCCGCTCGATGGCCGGCACGAGTTCTTCCGGCGAGATGAGGTGCAAAGTCACCTCATGCCCCTGTGCCCGGAACGCGGCGAGGATCTCCTCCTTAAGGGGCCCGCTTTCCCAATCGAGCACCGTTCCGGCCCGCCTATTCACGACTGCATGAATTTTCATGGCTTGCTCAACGCCGCCTTGCCGCTTGCGGTTCCAGACCTTTACGAACTGTCACCGCTACATGTGCCTGCGAATTCAATTCGCAACCCCTTGAAACTCTGGGGGTGAGCGTGCATAGCGCTCGGCGGGGAACAAAAAAGGATTGCCACATGCCCATGTCCGCCGCCGAGATTGAACGCCGGATCAAGGCCAAGCTGCCCGACGCCGATGTCCGCCTGACCGACCTTGCCGGCGACAACGACCACTGGGCGGCCCACGTGGTCTCCGCCGCATTCAAGGGTCTCCCGCGCGTGCGCCAGCACCAGTTAGTCTACGACGCGTTCGGCGGTCAGATGGGCAATGTCCTCCATGCCTTGCAGCTGACGACGGCGACCCCGCCGGACTAGCTTCGGCTCGCGCCCCGGCCCCACCGCCGCCGCGGCCACGCCATTGACTTTCCACTATCGCGCCCCCCATCTAGCCCAAAAGCGGGTTACAGAGGCTGCCACCCAGCCCCGTCAGGAGACTTCACGATGAGCGAACAGGACGTCCACGCCTGGATCAAGGACACCATCAACAGCAATGACGTCGTCCTCTTCATGAAGGGCAACGCGCGTTTCCCTCAGTGCGGATTCTCGGCCACTGCTGCCAAGATCCTCCAGCACCTCGGCGTCCCCTTCAAGGACATCAACGTACTCGATGACCAGGGCATCCGCGAGGGCATCAAGAGCTTCTCCAACTGGCCGACCATTCCGCAACTCTACGTCAAGGGCGAGTTCGTCGGCGGCTGCGATATCATGCGCGAAATGTTCGAGGCCGGCGAACTGCATGACCTGATCTGCGAGAAGGGCATCGCCCACCAACATCACCACGGGTAATCAAGCCCCCTTTTCGCCACGTCTGAGACCGATAGGATAGCCCCGGACGCCGCAGCGGCGGGCCGGGGCTTTCTTTTGGCAGAAGAGCAGGCGGGATCATGCGGCTCGGCGGTCGGCGCTTTCTGTTGAGCTTCGCCATCATTGGCGCGGCCGTCTGCCTCGCGCTCGGCATTTCGCTGCCCATTATCCGCCTGACGAAATACGTCTTCTGGTCCACGGAGCACTCGCTGCTATCGACCGTCGAAGTGCTGATCCGCGATGGTCAGGTCTTTCTCGGCTTCACGGTTCTCATCTTTTCCATCGTGCTGCCGGTCCTGAAGCTGCTCTATCTGCTGTTGATCTCCACCCTCCCCGCCGCCGAACTCGTCCGCCAGCATCGCCGCCTGCGCGCACTCGAATGGCTCGGCAAGTGGTCCATGCACGACGTGCTCGTGCTCTCGTTGACGATCTTCTTCATCAAGGCGCAAGGTCTGTACGATGCCGCCAGCCTCGCCGGCGTCTACTTCTTTACCGCCGCAGTCGTCCTGATGATCCTGTCCTACGCCTGGCTCAGAACCGAAGGTCTCGCCGCCAGCCCGGTCCCCGAACCCGAACCGCCGAGCCGCGCCTCGCCTTTCCGCAATTTCGTTCTCTCCTTCCTCATCATCGTGGCGACGGTCTCTTTCGCGCTGGGCATCATCCTGCCCTCGATCCGCTTCACCACCATCTACGTCTGGACCAACGAGCACTCCATCGGCACAATAATCTGGGCGCTCTGGGATCAGGACGAAGTGTTCCTGTGTGTCGTGCTGTTCCTGTTCTCGATCCTCTTTCCGTTTCTGAAGCTGCTCTACCTGCTGACGCTCGTCGCATCGCCCGATATCCCGCCCGAATTCCGCAAAAAGTCGATCGCCACCATGGAATGGCTCGGCCGCTACTCCATGACCGACGTCATGGTGCTGGCGCTCATGATTTTCTATGTGAACTCGTCCGGCTACACCGAAGCCCGCGTGCTGCCCGGCGTCTACTTCTTCGCCGCAAGCGCGCTGATCACCATGCTCGCCTATGGCTGGGCCAACACGGTCCCGGCCCGCCGGGCGGGCGGCCATCAGAGCCCCTTCCCCACGCACCCGGGCGCCGGCCCCGAACCCCAGCCGATCGCCGGCGACCCCGTGCCCCTCTCCACCCACCCCGCGCGCCGCTGGCGGACGTGACGCGGGCTAGACCCAGAAGAACGCGGCCGCGGTCGCAGCCAGCCCAAGCACGATGAAAATCAGCCCCGCGATATTGACGAAGCGGGCAATAAAAAACCGCGCCCCATGCTTCACCGCCGTCCGGGCATGCCCCATGCGCGCCGCATCCGCGCGGATATCAGCCAACTGCTCGTCGACCACGCGACCAAGCTCGTCCCGCGCGCCCGTCGTGCTTCCCGTTTTGGCCATCCGCCACGCTGCATCGACCGCGATGCCCGCAGCATCATACCGCGACGCCCAGCGCATCAAGAGAACGCCGATCAGCACCAACGCACCGCCGGCCGCGAGCCACATGGGATTTTGCATCCGATCCATCCCTCGATACGAAAACGGCCGGGCGATGCGCCCGGCCGTTTCCAAATAGCAAATCCGTCCCGTTTAGCGCGAGTAGAACTCGACCACGAGGTTCGGTTCCATCACGACCGGATAGGGCACATCGGACAGCGCCGGAATGCGCGCCAGCTTCGCCGTCATCTTCGAGTGATCGGCATCGACGTAGTCGGGGACGTCGCGCTCGGAGCTCTTGATGGCTTCAAGCAGCAACGGCAGCTGGCGGGAGGCTTCCTTGACTTCGACAACATCGCCGATGCGCAGACGGTAGGACGGGATGGTCACGCGGCGGCCGTTCACCGACACGTGGCCGTGGCTCACGAACTGGCGGGCGGCAAACACGGTGGGAACGAACTTGGCGCGATAGACGACGGCGTCGAGACGGCGCTCGAGCAGGCCGATCAGCTGTTCCGACGTCGAACCCTTGAGCCGGGTCGCTTCCTTGAAAAGCCGCAGGAACTGGCGCTCGGAGATGTTGCCGTAGTAGCCACGCAGCTTCTGCTTGGCCTTGAGCTGCTGACCGAAGTCCGACAGCTTCGAAACGCGCCGCTCGCCATGCTGACCGGGACGGCTCTCGCGCTTATTGAGTGGGCTCTTCGGACGGCCCCAGATGTTTTCACCCAGGCGGCGGTCAATCTTATGCTTAGCGCTATGGCGCTTGGTCATTGTCGAGCACTCCATATAAAGTTGCAGACACAGCGCGACCAGCGCCGGATCCGGTTGGAGCGCCCCCTCCTCTGTCTAAACCCCTGATATCTGGAGCTTTGACCGACAGGTCCCTGGCGTGACGGCCAAGCACCGCGGGTGCGCAAAACGAACGCGGGCCCCAAAGGCCCGCGACGCAATGTGTGTCCTATGTGGAAACGGCCCGCCCGTCAACTGCGACCGAGGGCCGAACGTCGGTCCATCACTGCGACTTCGGCACCACCGTCGTCGAACCCGTAGCCGCGGGCGCTGCCGCGGCGGCAGGAGCCTTCGCCGCCGCAGGTGCTGCAGCCGGAGCCGCGCCACCCGCCGGCGCACCCGCGATCGGAGCGACGTTGACCTTAAAGTTCGGACCCGATTGGACGTAAGCCGTTATCGTATCGCGCACCTTCGTGCGCTCCTCTTCCGTGCAGGTCTTCTGCGAGGCCTTGCCGTCGTCAACGACAACTTCCTTGTCGCCTTCGTTCTCAACCACCCGGATCCGGCCCGTCAGCAGCATCACGGTCGTAAGGTGCAACTGGTTGATGTAAACCAGTTGCTGATCCGACCAAGACTTCTTCTCTTCCTCGCGCTTCATGAGCGACCGGTGATTGATGACCTGATGGTCGGGCAGACTGCAAATCTGCGCATGCGCCGACAGGCGGCCCACGCGGATCACCTCACGCGCGACGTCCATCGGCACCATCACATCATCGCGCTTCTTCTTGTCGATCACGATCACCGTGCCGTCCTGCTTGGAGAACTGCTGCGGCGTCAACGACCACGCGTAATCCATGAACGAGCGGACCGACTTCTCGCTGAGTTCCTGCGCCACGGCCGGCTGAACCGCACCAACGAACGTTCCCGCCGCAGCGCATGCCCCGATCACCCCCGCCCAGACCGTCATTCGCATGTGGATTGCCCCTGTTTTCTTAGTTGAGCCCGGACGGGCCCTTTCTATCGGTCAAGCACGCCGGCCCGGCTCACCGCCGGGCATCCGAACAGACATTCCGCGCGCGCCGTAAGGGACCCCGCAAGACCCTCAAATCGGCGCCATCCGGATTGGCGGCCAGTGACGTTTTCCCGGGCATCGCTCGGCTCAAAACTTGGCCAGAACAAGGCAGCGTTTGTGGATCACTTTCGGCCCTGTCCCTTGGGGCGCACCAGAGTGGCAACAATGCCACGCAAGGTCTTCACCTCTTGGCCGGTCGGCTCGGCCCGCACGAACATTGTCCGCAAGTTATTGACGACAGAAGGACGTTTGTCGGGCGACGAAAAGAAACCCTGGGCCTCCAATTCCCGCTCCAGGTGCTCGAAAAACGCAAAAAGCTCCTCCCGCGTCGCCGGCGCCTGATCGTTGAGATAAAGACCAGATGACAAAGGCTGCTCGAACGTAGTCACCCGCCCAAGTGTCGCCTGCCCCGAACTGCGCATCCATTCGTAGCCCAGAATCAAAACCGCCTGAGCAAGGTTGAGAGAAGCAAACCGACTGTTCACGGGGATCATCACCACCGCGTCCGCCCGCGCCACCTCATGCGTCTCCAGACCGTTCCGTTCACGTCCGAAAATCACCCCGCACCGCTGCCCCTCCCCGATCCGGCGGCGCATCTCGGCCACGGCCTGTTCCGGCGTCAGCACCGGCTTCCTCAGATCCCGCTGCCGCGCCGTTGTCGCGCAAACCCAATTCAAATCACCCAGCGCCGCATCGAACGTGTCGTAGGCCGCCGCATCGTCGATGACGTAGTTCGCCCCCGACGCCGCGATCCGCGCCTTCTCGTTTGGCCAGCCGTCGCGCGGATCGACAAGCCGCAGATCATCGAGCCCAAAATTCGCACAGGCCCGTGCCACCATGCCGATGTTGTCGGGCAACTGCGGTTCGATGAGAATGACCGACGGCGTCGTCCCGGGCGGCGCGATCGCGTTGCCGCGGATGTGCCCCCGCCGGACACCGTGCCGGAGCTTGCGCAACACCCGCCGCGCCCAGAACCAGTAATTCTCACCCGACCACGTCTTCTCCAGCGCCGCCAACGCCGGCGTCGTGAGCCGCCCCACGCCGGTTCCCTTCAACCGCACCGACCCGTCACCGACAACGATTTCCTCGTGCCGCGCGATGAACTCATCAAGCGTCGCGACCCCCTCCGCTTCCGTCCGCCGCTTGCACCCAGGACACGTCACCTGATCCGCCTCGCAGCGCAACTCCGCACAATAGGTCAGCACCGGCTCCAGCGCCTGCCGGTCGAGCCCCGGCAAAGCCAAAGCCGCCAGTCCCGCATCGACGGTCTTCTCGTGGCACGCATGCACGATGGCGCCAACCGGCACGCCCTGAACGCTCGGGGTCCCATCGGCAATTTCGATCTGCATGACCATCCTTCCAACTGAAGCAACGGGCCCGACCCACCGCTGGCCCGCCTATAACGAAGCGCTGGGCCTCCGCCAACCGGTCTGACGCGCGCGCCGTCGATTACCCTTTCGTCCGGGTGCGGCCCGCCGCCTCTTGGCGGCAGCCGGAGTGCCCCCTATGGTGCGCCGCATCATTCCCTCCCAAAGCAACGAGACAGCAGGCAGAGCCCAATGACGAAGATCAAGGTGACCGGCACCGTCGTGGAACTCGACGGCGACGAGATGACTCGCATCATCTGGCAGCTCATCAAGGACAAGCTGATCCATCCCTACCTCGACGTGAACCTGGAGTACTACGATCTCTCCGTCGAGAACCGCGACAAGACATCTGATCAGGTGACCATCGACAGCGCGCACGCCATCAAGAAGCACGGCGTCGGCGTCAAGTGCGCCACCATCACGCCCGACGAAGCGCGCGTGAAGGAATTCAACCTGAAGGAAATGTGGAAGTCGCCCAACGGCACCATCCGCAACATCCTCGGCGGCGTCATCTTCCGCGAGCCCATCATCTGCAAGAACGTGCCGCGCCTCGTGCCGGGCTGGACGCAGCCGATCATCGTCGGCCGCCATGCCTTTGGCGACCAGTATAAGGCGACAGATTTCAAGTTCCCCGGCAAGGGCACGCTGACGATCAAGTTCGTCGGCGAAGACGGCAAGGTCATCGAAAAAGAAGTCTTCAAGGCCCCCGGCGCCGGCGTCGCGATGGCGATGTATAACCTGGACGAGAGCATTCGCGAGTTCGCTCGCGCCTCATTCAACTACGGCCTCAACCGCAACTACCCCGTCTATCTCTCCACGAAGAACACGATTCTCAAGGCTTACGACGGCCGCTTCAAGGACATCTTCCAGGAAGTCTTCGACGCCGAGTTCGCTGAAGAGTTCAAGAAGCGCAAGATCGTTTACGAGCACCGCCTCATCGACGACATGGTCGCCTCCGCCCTCAAATGGTCCGGCGGATACATCTGGGCGTGCAAGAACTACGACGGCGACGTGCAGTCCGACACCGTCGCCCAAGGCTTCGGCTCGCTGGGCCTCATGACGTCGGTGCTGATCACCCCCGACGGCAAGACCATGGAAGCCGAAGCTGCCCACGGCACCGTCACGCGCCACTACCGCGAACACCAGAAGGGCAAGGAAACCTCGACGAACGCCATTGCCTCGATCTTCGCCTGGACGCGCGGACTCCTCCATCGCGCCAAGCTCGACGGCAACGCCGACCTGAAACGCTTCGCCGAAACGCTCGAAAAAGTCTGCGTCGACACCGTCGAATCCGGCTTCATGACCAAGGACCTCGCCCTCCTCGTCGGCCCCGACCAGAAATGGCTCTCGACAACAGGCTTCCTCGACAAAGTCGACGCCAACCTCAAGCAAGCGATGGCGGCGTGAGCGATCCCGCCACAATCGAACACACCGCAGACCGTCTGCTGGCGGCGGCTTACAAGTCGCCGCCAGCAGAGATCTTCGACCAGCCCGACACCGTTTTCGCCGACGAAGACACCAAGCTATCGATCGCCAAGGACGCCGCCGATCTTCTCGTCCGCGCGCGCCTCGCCAAATTCGCAGAAGATGGCCGCACGCAACTCACCCTCACCAACGCCGGCCGCTATTGGGCCCTCCACGGCGGTTACCTCGCCTATCTGAAAGACGACAGCACCACGCCCTCCGGCGGCGGCGGACGGCAGCGCAATCCAGAAATGGAAGCGCTCCGTTCCGAATACATGAAACTCCGCCTCAACACCTTCTGGTGGAGTTTCGGCCTCTCCATCGCCGGCTTCGTCATGTCCCTCATCTCCGTCGCAATCGCCCTGTTCTACGGCGCTCGTCTCCTGCCTTGAGTGCGGTTGCAGCGTTTGTCGCGGCCACTTGCAGCACACGCCTTGCATCGACACATCAGCGGCGAACGAAACCACAAACCTCAGGAGGCACGATGCGCACGATCATTGGCGTCCTCGACGCCCCACGCCCGCACTGGGTTGGCGACGGTTTCCCCGTACGCTCACTTCTGTCCCACCACGCCCACGGCGCGGCCATCGACCCGTTCCTGCTCGTCGACTATGCCGGCCCGCACAACTTCAAGCCTGCGGCCAGCCCGCGCGGCGTCGGCGAGCATCCCCACCGCGGCTTTGAAACGGTCACCATTGTCTATGAAGGCGAGTTGGAGCACCGCGACTCAACAGGTGCGGGCGGCAAGATCGGTCCCGGCGACGTGCAGTGGATGACCGCGGCGTCCGGTCTCGTCCATCAGGAGTATCACTCCGGCGAATTCACCGCGAAGGGTGGCACCTTCGAGGTGGTACAGCTGTGGGTGAACCTGCCCGCCAAGGACAAGATGCAGCCGCCGGGCTATCAGACGCTGATGGCGAACGACTTCCCCGTCGCGCAATTGCCTGACGGCGCAGGAACCGTGCGCGTCATCGCCGGCGACTACGAGGGGCACAAAGGTCCCGCAAAGACCTTCACGCCGCTCGATATCTGGGATGTCCGCCTGAACGCGGGCAAGAATGCGCAATTCTCATTACCGGAAGGGCACACGCTCGCCCTTGCAGTGTTGTCGGGAACCATCCTTGTCAACGATGACGAGATCGCGCGCGAAGCCCAGGTCGTCGTCTTGTCGCGCGACGGCGGAGAGGTCCGGATTGAGGCGAACACCGATGCCAAGATCCTGCTGCTCTCCGGGGCCCCCATCAACGAACCGGTCGCCGCCTACGGCCCGTTCGTGATGAACACCGAAGCGGAGATCCGCCAGGCGGTCGCCGACTTTAACGCCGGCAAGTTCGGCGCCATGACGGCCTGACCGGAAACACCCACCGGCGGCGGCGTTCCCAAGACGCCGCCGCCATCTCGTTCGCAACCGGTCACAAAGGTTGCAGCCACACAACAATGGCTCTATGCGCATTCCCCGTTGACGCTGTGTCCGGGCAATCCATGTCAGCGCCGTAGAGGCGTGCTACTCACCGCGCGCAACATCGAGCCCAACATCCCCATGTCCTACCGCCTCGACATTCTCGCACTTTGCCTTCTCTGCGCTGCCGCGCTCGGCGCTGCGCCCGTTCGCGCCGCCGAACCTCTCCACGCGCCCTACTTCACGCGCGTGTTCTCGCCAGACTTCGTCGCCTCCGCCGACGACAGCCTTCCCGGCGAAAAGCCCCGCCCGGTGAAGGTCTATTTCCGGGTCACGGATCTCGCAAAACTGAAAGTCACATCCGGCAAGGTTGTTGTCGCCGATCCCTTCGTCAGCACCGACCAGCAGCCCCTTGCCCTCGATGTACCGCCCGGCGAATACTCCGTTCGCCTCGCCATTCTCCAGGGCTCCATGGGCCGCGGCCGTATCGCCTTCGCCCGCGTCGACGTTTCCGAACGCCCCGTTGTGCGTTGGGAGGACGCCAAACCCGTCGACATGCAGCGCGATGCGGAAAATCCGGACGGCACATGGGGCGTCACCGTCGATAGCGGCGTGGCGGCCTACTTCGATCAGGAGGCCGGACGCGCCACCAGCGAAGCCGTAGCGGCCGATGAAACCTTCTTCGACAGCTGGCTCGAACGCGGCCAGAACGCTGGCTACAAAGACAAAGGTGCCAGCGGCGCCTTTCGGCTCGCCGCCGATATTGGTCCGGCCAATGTCGTCGCCTTCGATACAGGCTGGGGCGAAGGATCCTACGCGGTCTACGCCGGCTTCGACGCAGACCAAAAACTGGCAGCTCTGCTGATCGACTTCGACATCCTCGATTGGTCCAAAGTCACAGACTTGCCTGCCAGCGAGCGTCCACAGGAGAACCCGGGCCCCGTCGCTCCTCCCGCGACACAAGCCGCCCCCGCAACCTAGCCAGCCGCCGGATCCCGCGACTTCGACCGCACACCATGGCTTTGTGTCCGACCCGCCTTGCCCGCGGCCGACTGCAGCGCCGCGCGGAACTCGTCGCGCTTTTCGTGAATCGACGCGATCACCGGCCCCGTCGGAACGCCAAGATCGACGAGTGCCGCTTCCGAAAGTTGCAGACTGGCCTCAATCGTCTCCGGCACAGCGTCCGAGACGCCGATTTCGTAGAGATACCGCGCATGATCCGCATCCCGCGCACGCGCCACGATCGTGACCGAAGGACTAAGCCCCCGGATCGTCCTGACGATATCGTCCGTCGCTTCCCAATCGTGAATGGTGATGATCACGGCCTTCGCGCGCGCCAACCCGCATCGCTGTAGAAAGTTCGTGTTCAAGGCATCCCCGTAGTAGATCGGCCGGCTGTCTTTGCGCCCTTCCGACACCAGATCAGGCCGCTTCTCCGTAATGACATGACTGACCTTGTGCACATTGAGCATGTCTGAGACGAGCGCTCCGACGCGCCCATACCCGATCACCATCGCCGTCACGCTCTCATGCGGTTCAGGCAGGGCCGTCAAAGCCGGATCCGTCGGCACATTGACCTGTACTGGAAACAGCGATTGCGCCAGCCGGTCGAGCAAAGGGATCAGTGCCATCGACAACGAGGTGAGGGCCAGCACATACGCCGTCACATCCGGCTCGATAATCTTAGATGCAGCCGCCAGCCCCAGCACGATGAAGGCAAATTCACCGCCCGGCCCGAGCAGCGCCGCCGTCCGCCCCGCCACAACGCCGCTGAACCCATAGGCCCTCACGACGCCCGCCACGATCACGCCTTTGAGGACCAGGAGCGCAACAAGACCCAACAGCACCAACCCCGGGTTGTTGATGATCACACTGAGGTCGAGCCCTGCCCCGACCGTAAAGAAGAAGCACCCCAGAAGGAGCCCCTTCACCGGCTCGATCGTTGCCTCGATCGCCCGCCTGAACTCCGTCTCCGCCAGCAGCAAGCCCGCCACGAACGCACCCAGTGCCATCGACAGGCCCGCCGCAGCCGTAACGATGCCCGAGCCCGCCGCCACGAGAAGCACCGCCGCAACGAAGAGATCGCCACTCTCGGCATTGGCCACAAGCCGGAACAGTGGCCTCAGCACGAGATAGCCAACCACAACGATGATCCCGATCGCCAGCATGGCCTGCGCCACCGCCTGAGCGATACTGATCCAAAGCGCGCCACCGTTGCCGGGCGCCAGCGCCGGCACGAGCATCAACAGCGGAATGACGGCAAGATCCTGCATCAGCAGGATGGAGAAGCTCGTGCGCCCTGTTCCCAATGACAGGCGGTTTTGCTGCGATAGCAACTCCACCACGATCGCAGTCGACGAGAGCGCCAGAGAGGACCCGATGATCAGCGCCGCCGCCGGCCCCTGCCCCAGCAGCGCCGCCACCGTGCCGAGCGCCAACGCACTAAGAAAAATCTGCAGCGACCCCATGCCGAACACGAGCCGCCGCATGATCCACAAGCGCTGCGGCGCCAGTTCGAGCCCGATGATGAACAGAAGAAAGGCGACGCCCAGTTCGCCGACGAGCGCCAAATTTTCCGGATTCGAGATCGTGAACCATTCCGCCGCCGGAAAAGACTGCGTCAAGGCGCCCATCATATGGGGCCCGAGCAGCATGCCGGTCAGAAGGTAGCCCAGAACCGGGCTGATGCGGACGCGTTGCAGCAGCGGAATGGCGATTGCGGCCGTCGCCAGGATCACCATGCCGTCTTTATAAGCCGTGATGTCGTGCGCCGCCCCGGCCATTCACCCCGCCTCGCTGCTTTCCCTATGGGAAAGCACTGTCGGGCTTCTCAGCCGTCAGCGCAACCCGCCATCATCCCTCTACGACATCGGTTGTGGACGGCGGACCTACCGTCCCTTTGTAGCCAACTTGTCAAACCGCGCCAGCGCCTGGTCCTTGAACGATCCGCACGCCTTCTCGCCCGCGGAACAAAGAACGGCGGCATCGTTGGCCTTGGTGCGGCACGCAACCGACGGGTGCGCGGTCGTGTTGGGCAACGTAATGGCCCACATCGACCCATCGCGATTGTCGCGGCTGACAAACATCTTGTTGTCGCTGTAGAGCTTCTCGACGCCCTCCTCGATCATGCGCAGCATGACGTCGACCATTTCAGGCTTGGTCCCGCACAGGCTAGCCGGAGCCTCCGCCCGCGCCGGCGATGCTAGGCCGAGCAGCGCAGCAGCGGCCGCAAGACATGCGAAAGATTTGGTCACGAACAACTCCCGATTGTTTTCTTGTGGTAGTCTCGACAGTCAGCCTGCCCGCTTGCATCCCTACGTCGCAACATCACCCGCCGATCAGCGCTTCCACCGCCGCCAGCGCCTCGTCGGCCTTCGCCCCGTCCGGACCGCCGGCCTGCGCCATGTCCGGCCGCCCACCGCCGCCCTTTCCGCCCGACTTCTCCGCCGCCGCACGCACGAGATCGACGGCGTTGAACCGACCGGTCAGGTCCGGCGTCACCGCCACAACGATACCAAGCTTGCCGTCGGCCGACGCGTTGGCGATCGCCACAACGCCCGAGCCCACTTTGGCCCGTCCCTCGTCCGCCATCGCCTTGAGATCCTTCATATCGACGCCCGCTACCGACAGCCGGAAGAAATTCGTGTCGCCGACCTTGGCCACGGGCGACGCTCCGCTGCCAGCAGCTCCACCGCCGCTGCCAAGCGCCATCTGCTTCTTGGCATCCGCCAGTTGCTTCTCAAGGGCCTTGCGCTCGTCGACGATCGCGCGCAGCCGCTCGACCACGTCGTCCGGCCGCGTCTTGAGGATGGCCGCCACCTCGCGCAGCCGCTCGTCCGCTTCCGCCAGATAGCTCCGCGCGCCGTCCGCCGTCAGCGCCTCGATGCGCCGCACGCCAGCCGAACTCGCACTCTCGCCGACGATCTTGACGAGACCGATATCGCCCGTCCGCCGCACGTGCGTGCCACCGCACAATTCCACCGACCAGGCTTTATTGGCCCCCGGCTGCGGCTCTCCCATGGACACGACGCGCACTTCCTCGCCGTATTTTTCACCAAACAGCGCCATCGCGCCCGACGCCTTGGCATCGTCGAGCGCCATCAGGCGCGTCTCGACCGCCGAATTCTGCAACACCAGCGCATTGGCCAGCGCCTCGACCTGTTTCACTTCGTCCTGGCTCATCGGCTTTTGATGCACGAAGTCGAAGCGCAGCCGGTCGGGCGACACCAGCGACCCCTTCTGCGCCACGTGCTCGCCCAGCACCTGACGCAGCGCCTCGTGCAAAAGATGCGTCGCGGAATGGTTCGCCCGCGTCGCCGTCCGCCGGGCATGATCGATCTCGAGTTCGACCGCGTCACCCGCCTTGAACGACCCACTTTCAACCGTACCTAGATGCACAAAGAGATCGCCGAGCTTCTTCTGCGCCTCGCTCACCCAAAACAGTGCGCCCTTC
>VYKW01000371.1_pt1 | contig 17071 bp, 20 predicted proteins | sample 5114451 | NCBI WGS metagenome assembly VYKW01 (sample SAMN12291784, study PRJNA351875) | freshwater metagenome | isolation source: freshwater lake | place: USA: Michigan, Gull Lake | collected 2013-08-08
CGGGGCAGTGGTGGCGCTGGCGGCGTGCGCAACCGCTGGACGCGACAGAGCGGGGCGGAGCGCGACGATCGGGGGAGACGGCGCCCCCGCGCGGATCGCCGGTGCGGCGGCGGCGGGGCGGAGCGGCATCGCCGCCTCGATCGCCTCGGGCAGGCTTGCGCCTTCGGGCCATAACAGCACGACGCGCAGCGCCGCCCAGCCGACCGCCACCGTGGCGATGAAGCGCAGCGGACGGCCGCGGCCGGGCAGGGCTTCGGTGGTCACGCCGCGCGCTCCGGCGTGTCGGGGAAGTGATGCGCGGTCTTGTCCCAGCGCGCTGGGGCGCCGCGCAGCGTGGGCCAATAGATCGCGATGGCCCGGCGCGCGGCAAGCAGCGCGATCAGATTGGCGACCAGCACCCGGGGAATCGCCAGCAGCGCCTGACCCCGCCCATGCGCGGCCGCGGTGAACGCGATCCGCATCGCCACGCGCCAGCCGAGCAGGCCGGCATTGACGGCCAGCAGCCAGCCGACCGGCACATCCGGCGTGGGGCTCGGCGTCCCCGCCAGCCCATGCCCGACCAGCGACAGGCCCCATGCGACCAATGCGATATAGGCGATCGCCAGCACCGGAATCGCCAGCGTCGCGCGACGATCGCGCATCCGCATCCAATGCTCGCCGAACGATCCGCCGCGCTGCCACCCGACGCGGTCCCATCCGGCCAGCGCGATGCCGGTCAGCCAGCGGGCCTTTTGCCGCACCGCTGCGTTGAGGTTGGCCGGGAAATAGGCACGCACCGCGACCAGCGTCCCGCTCGCGTCGCGCGCGCGCACGAAGCGGGTGCGCCCGCCGAGTGCGGCGACGGTGAGGCCCAGCTCATAATCCTCGGTCAGGCTGGCGGCGTCGAATGGCTGGCCGCCACGGCTGTCGGCGATGCGGCCGAGCATCGTCCGCCGGATCGCGCAGCCGACCCCGGCAAACGGAATCGCTGCGCCGAGCGCCGCCCGCACGATCAGGTTTTTGCCGTGGCTCTCAGCGAATTCATCGAGATAGTGCCCCGCGACCAGCGGTGAGCGCGGGTCGGCGAGCGGCTGGACGGGAAGCTGCACCGCGTCATGATCGGTCAGCCAGGCGGCGAACACGCGCAGCTCATCCGGATGCACCAGATCCTCGGCATCGTGCAGCACCACTGCGGCGCACGGCTCGCCCGCCGCTTCGTCGCGCAACAGCGCGCGCCACAGGGCATTAAGGCAATCGGCCTTGGTCGTAGGGCCCGGCACCGCACCGATCACCAGCCGGACGCGCGGGTCGGATGCGGCGACTTCGGCCACGGCCGCGATCGTCGCCGGATCATTCGGATAGGTGCCGACATAGATGCGGTACTCTCCCGCGCCATAGCGGGCCAGCGTCGCGCGCAGCATTGCGCCGATCACCGCCGCCTCGTCCCAGGCGGGAATGAACAAAGCCATCGGCAGGGGTGCGGCGGCAAGACCGCGGGGCAACTCGCGCCGCAACCGGGCCCGGATGCGCGCAATGCCGTAAGCGAAGTCGATCAGCAGATCGTCGATCCCGCCGATGAGGAAGCCGATGGCGGCAAACAGCATCGCTTCGCGCGCGATACCGTCGATGACGAACAGGATCGTCGCGCTCGCTTCCAACCCGACTCCCCCCGATTCGGACGCGACACTGTCCGATTCGGATCATTGGGGATCAAGCGCTTATTGTGCGCTCCAGCTGCGCTGGATCGATTGCGGCACCGGCCCGCGCCCCCACCCGGCCACCCATAGGATACTAAAGTTGGGTGGCCGGGTGGGGGAGCGGGCCGGTGCCGTAAACCAAGAAAACGAAAAGGCCGCCGCCCGATGGGGCAGCGGCCTTTCGTGTGGCAGCAATCACGCCGGGCTTAGCCGTCGTAATCGGCGCCCAGATTCTGGTTGCGCGGCGGGGCAGCGGCGGTGAGGCGCAGCGCTTCGGCCGATGCGGCGAGGCTGCCGACATCATCGGGCGCTTCCTCATCGTCGATCTGCACGCGCTGCAGGCTGCCGACCAGCGATTCCTCGAGATGATCGGGACGCACGGTCTCTTCCGCGATCTCGCGCAGCGCGACGACCGGGTTCTTGTCGCGGTCGCGATCGATGGTCAGCTCCGCGCCGCCGGAAATCTGACGCGCGCGCTGAGCCGCCAGCAGCACGAGATCGAAACGGTTCGAAACCTTGTCGACGCAATCCTCGACAGTGACGCGCGCCATGGAACGCTTCCTTTGGGCAGAGATACAGGAGAGGCGGCCATCTAGGTGGTACGGCGCGGCGAGTCAAGGAAATCGCCCAAAGCCGCGCCGGGGCTGGCGCGATCCGGGCAGGCATGCAATCCCGTTCGGCATGGACCTGGCCACCGACGCATCGCCCGGATTTGCCGCAGGCCTGCCCCCCGAGCCGCCGCCTCAGCCGGTATTCACGATTGCGGGCAGCCGGCTGCAGCTGCTCGATACCGGCCCGCGCCGGCTCGACGCGCTGCTTGAGCTGATCGCGGGCGCGCGCCATTCGCTGCGGCTGCTCTACTATATCTATTCCGACGATGCGGTGGGTGCGCGGGTGCGCGACGCGATGATCGCGGCGGTCGAGCGCGGGGTCGAGGTGACGCTGATCGTCGATGGCCTCGGCAGCGACCCGGCCTATGATGGCGACTTCTTTGCGCCGCTGCGTGAGGTGGGCGGGCGGGTGTGTTTCTTTGAGCCGCGGCTGGGGCGGCGCTATCTGTTGCGCAACCATCAGAAGATCGCGCTCGCCGATGGCGAAAGCGATGACGCGCGGATCATCATCGGCGGGTTCAACATTCAGGACGATTATTTCGGTGCGCCGGGCAGCGACGCGTGGCGCGACTTGGGGCTGGTGGTCGAGGGGCCGGCGGCGGCGCGGATGACCGGCTATTTCGACGCTTTATGGCGCTGGGCGAAGCGGCCGCGCGCGCCGATGCGGACGCTGCGCCGCGCGCTCAAGCAATGGAGCGAGCCGGAGGGGGAACTGCGCTGGCTGCTCGGCGGGCCGACGCGGCGGCTGTCGCCCTGGGCACGCGCGGTGCGGCGGGACATGAAAAACGCGCGGACGATCGACATCCTCGCCGCCTATTTCTTCCCCAGTCCGGCGATGCTGCTGCGCCTCGGCCGCGCGGCGCGGCGGGGCGGGAAGGTGCGCGTGGTGGTGCCGTCGATCACCGACAATCACCTGACGCTGCACGCGGCGCGCTTCACCTATCGCGGGTTGTTGCGGCGCGGGGTGCGGGTGTTCGAATATCTGCCGACCAAGCTGCACACCAAATTGTTCGTCATCGACGACAAGGTGCAGATCGGGTCAGCCAATTTCGACATGCGCAGCCTGTTCCTCAATCTTGAGGTAATGCTGCGGATCGACGATGCGGCGTTCGCGCGCCACGTCCGCGCCTATGTCGATGCGGAGGTCGCGCGGTCGCTGGAGGTGACACGCGAACTGCACCGCGCGCGCACCGGATTCTGGACGCGGCTGATGCAGGCCGCGGTCTATTTCGTGGTCGGCGTGCTCGACTATCGCGTGACGCGCTCGCTCAATATCACGCGGGAGAATTGAGGTTCGAGGAAATCCTCCCCCTGGCGGGGGAGGATTGAAGGGTCACTTCACCGCGGCAAGCGCGGCTTCCGTCTTGGCCAGAACCTCAGGCGTCAGCTTGTCGGCGGCATAGGCCTTGAGCTGGTTGAGGCTCATGGTCTTGAACATCTCATAGCTCTCATGCGTCGAAACGCCGGGCAGCGCCGCGTCGAATGCGGCCTTTGCCGCCGGATCGGCGACGATGTCCTGGATCGGCGTGTCGAGGTTGAACTTGGCAACGGCGGCGGCTGGCGCAGGCGCGGGGGCCGTGGCGGTCTGCGCGAACGACGCAGGGGCGATCGGGAGCGTCGACAGCGCGACAGCAAGCAACAGGGTCTTCATCTGGTAATCCCTCCCACGGCGCACGCGAATCGCGCGCCGACCTTTCCGGTATGTTGACGCTAGCGTGAACCGCGCCTGTGCGCGAGAGGCCATGGGCTGGCGGAACCGTGCGCGCGCCGCCATGTTGAGCGTGCCATGCGCGCCTTTGCCGACCTGCTCGACCGGTTGATCTACACGCGATCGCGCAATGCGAAGCTGCGGCTGATCGGCGCGTGGTTGCGCGAGACGCCCGACCCGGATCGCGGCTGGGGGCTGGCGGCGCTGACCGGCACGCTCGACCTGCCCGCGGTCAAACCGGCCGTGATCCGTGCTTTGGTGAGCGAGCGGGTCGATCCGGTGCTGTTCCAGCTGAGCCGCGATTTCGTGGGTGATACCGCCGAGACCGTCGCGCTGATCTGGCCCGAGCCGAGCGTGCCGCCGCCCGAATCCGAACCGCTGACATTGGGCGCGGTGGTCGACCGGCTCGCCAGCCTGTCGCGCTCCGATGCGCCCGCCGCGTTGGGCGGGATGCTCGACCGGCTGGCGGCGGACGAGCGTTATGCGCTGCTCAAGCTCGCCACCGGGGGCTTGCGCGTCGGCGTGTCGGCGCGGCTGGCCAAGACTGCGTTCGCCGAAGCGTTCGGGGTCGATGTCGATGCGGTGGAGGAGGTGTGGCACGGTCTGACCCCGCCCTATGCGCCGCTGTTCGCCTGGGGCGAGGGGCGCGGGCCGCAGCCGACCACGACCGATGTTCCGGTATTCCGCCCGTTCATGCTCGCCCACCCGCTGGAGGAGACGCAGGTCGACCTGAAGGACTATGCCGCCGAGTGGAAATGGGACGGCATCCGCGTCCAGATCGTCCATGTCGCGGGCGAGACGCGGCTCTACAGCCGGGCGGGCGACGACATTACCGCCAGCTTTCCCGATGTCGCTTCGGCCTTCGCGACGCCGGGCGTGCTCGATGGCGAATTGCTGGTGCGGGGCGAGGCGCAGGGGGGCGAAGCGGGGAGCTTCAACGCGCTGCAGCAGCGGCTGGGGCGCAAGGTCGTGTCGGCCAAGACGCTGGCGGAGTTTCCGGCGTTCGTGCGGCTCTACGACCTGTTGTTCGACGGGCTGGAGGATTTGCGCGAGCTGCCCTGGCATGCCCGCCGCACCCGGCTGGAGGCGTTCGCGGTGCCGCTCGACCCGGAGCGGTTCGATGTCTCCGCGCTGATCGCGGCGGAGGATTTCGCCGCGCTGGAGGAGCTGCGCGCCGGTGCGCGCGATGCGGCGATCGAGGGGGTGATGCTCAAGCGCCGTGACGCGCCCTATGTCGCCGGGCGGCGGGTTGGCCTGTGGTATAAATGGAAGCGCGACCCGCTCACCGCCGATTGCGTGCTGATGTATGCGCAGCGCGGGAGCGGCAAGCGGTCGTCTTTCTATTCCGACTATACCTTCGGCGCATGGACCGAGGGCGGCGAGTTGCTGCCGGTGGGCAAGGCCTATTTCGGGTTTACGGACGAAGAGCTGAAATGGCTCGACCGCTTTGTGCGCAACCATACCACCGCGCGGTTCGGGCCGGTGCGCGAGGTTGAGAAGACGCTGGTGCTCGAGGTCGCGTTCGATTCGATCCACGCGTCGAAGCGGCACAAATCCGGCCTCGCGATGCGCTTCCCGCGGATCAGCCGCATCCGCACCGACAAGCCGGCGCATGAAGCGGATACGATCGCCGGGCTGGAGCGATTGGCGACCTGACCCCTCGTCATCCCGGGCTTGACCCGGGACCCCGCTTCTTCGATTGGCCAAGGCAGCTGGGCCCCGGGTCAAGCCCGGGGTGACGAAAGGGGCTCACCCCTTCGGCACGTTCGCCTCAAGCTCGTCGAGCCACGGCCCCGCCACCCCGTCCGACGGCGCGCGCCAGTCGCCGCGTGGGGACAGCGCGCCGCCCGCCGACACTTTCGGCCCGTTGGGGATCGCGCTGCGCTTGAACTGGCTCTGCGCGAAGAAGCGGATCAGGAATTTCTCCAACCAGTGGCGGATCGTCGGCAGGTCATAGGCGATGCGCTGATGCGGCGGCACGCCCAGCGGCCACTCGCCCGCATCGGCGTCGCGCCATGCATGCCACGCCAGAAACGCGATCTTCGACGGTGCCAGCCCGTGCCGCACGACATAGTGGACGAAGAAATCGTTCAGCGCGTACGGCCCGATCTTCGCCTCGGTGCTCTGCATCGCGCCGCTGGCGTCGGCGGGGACCAGTTCGGGCGAGATTTCCTGCGCCAGGATCGCCTCAAGCACTGCATCGGTCTGCGCATCGAACTGGTTGGTCGCGATGCACCAGCGGATCAGGAACTGGATCAGCGTCTTGGGCACGCCGGCATTCACGGCATAATGCGACATGTGATCGCCGACGCCATAGGTGCACCAGCCCAGCGCCAGTTCTGAAAGGTCGCCGGTCCCGACCACGAACCCGCCGCGCTGGTTGGCGAGGCGGAAGAGATAGTCGGTGCGCAACCCGGCCTGCACATTCTCGAACGTCACGTCATAGACCGGCTCGCCATCGGCATAGGGGTGGCCCATGTCGGTCAGCATCTGGCGCGCGGCGGGGCGGATATCGAGTTCTTCGGCGGTGATGCCCAGCGCCTTCATCAGCGCCCAGGCATTGGCCTTGCTCCCCTCGCCGGTCGCGAAACCCGGCATGGTGAAGCCAAGGATGTCGCTGCGCGGCCGCCCGAGCCGGTCCATCGCCTTTGCCGCGACGATCAGCGCATGGGTCGAATCGAGCCCGCCCGAAATGCCGATGACCAGCTTGGTCAGGCCGGTGGAGGTGATCCGCTTGCGCAGCCCCTCGACCTGGATGTTGAAGGCTTCGTAGCAATCCTCGTCGAGCTTTTCGGGCGTGTCGGGCACGAACGGAAAGCGCGCGACGGCGCGGTGCAGGCCGATATCGGCCATGGCGGGCTGATGGTCGAACGCGATACGGCGGAAGCGTTGTTCAGGATGCCCCGCAGCGGCGGCACTGTCGTTGAACGTGCCAAAGCGCATCCGCTCCTGCCGCAGCCGTGCGACGTCGATGTCGGCGGTGATCAGCTCGTCCTCAAGATCGAAGCGGCCAGATTGCGCGAGTAGTTCGCCCAGCTCATAGATCAGGCTCTGCCCGTCCCAGGCGAGGTCGGTGGTGCTCTCCCCCGGCCCCGATGCGGAGAAGACATAGGCCGATGCAGTACGGCTGGATTGCGCCGCGCACAGCATCGCCCGCTCGCGCGCCTTGCCGATGACGATGTTGCTGGCCGACAGGTTGCACAGGATCAGCGCCCCGGCCATCGCACCGAAGGTCGAGGGCGGGAGCGGGCCCCAGAAATCCTCGCAAATTTCGGCATGGAAGGTGAAATCGGTCAGGTCGCTGGCGGCAAAGATCAGGTCGGTGCCGAACGGCGCGGTCTGGCCCGCCAGCTCGATGGTCCCCGACAGGCCGATGCCGGACGCAAACCAGCGCTTCTCATAATATTCGCGGTAATTGGGGAAATAGCTTTTGGGGACGACGCCGAGCACGCGGCCCCGCGCGATCGCCACCGCGCAGTTATACAGCCGCCCGTTGCGCTCCAGCGCCGCGCCGACCAGCAGCACGGGCTTGAGCTTCGCGCTCGCGGCGATCAGGTCGGAGAGGCCCTGCGCCGTGGCGCGCAGCACCGCGTCCTGCAGATGCAGGTCGTCGATCGCGTATCCGGTGATGCCGAGTTCGGGGAAGACCAGCAGGTCCGCCCCCGCCGCATCCCCCTGTTGCGCCAGCGCGATGTGCGACGCGGTATTGGCGGCGATATCGCCTGCGCTCGCGCTCGGGGTGCAGGCACCGACGCGCACGAACCCCTGCGCGTGGATCGAGTGAAAGCGGTGTTTGCCCTTCATGGATCGCTGGTAGCGCAGCCCAGCGCTCCGCGCCACTTACACCTTGGTGGCGTAGATCATCCGGCCTTCGCCGAGCATCGCGAACAGCGTGTCGAGGTCGCGCTCGCCGACCGCGAAACAGCCCTGGCTGCGGCCGAGCTTGCCGTGCTTGGCGATCATATCGGGGTTCGAATACCAGGCGCCATGGATCACGATCGCGCGGTCGAGCGCGTTATAGTTGGTCGGATCGAGGCCGATCAGCCGCTGCGACAGCTGGTGCTTGCCGACATAATAGTTGGCGGCGAGGAACGCGCCTTCGCTGGTCGCTTCGGAATTCACCTCGTTCGAAAAGCGCTGGAGCATGCCGGTATGTTCAGGGTCGGAGCCGATGCCGTGCGACACCAGCATCTGCCGCGTCGCACCGCCGACCAGATCGACGAAGTGGAAGCGCAGCCGCGAGGAGGGGAGCGAGAAATCGGCGATCGCGATCCGGTCCTGCTGGCGGATGCGGCTCGAATGGCGCTGGAGCGCGGCGACTGCGCGCTCGAACAATTCCGGGCGGACGCCGCGCGGGGCGCTGGCGACGGTGCGCGGTGCAGCGGGTAGTGGCGTTGCGACCGGGGGAAGTGGCACCGGAACAGGCGCTGCGGGCCGTGCCGCCGTGGTCACGCTGCGCGCGGCGCACCCGGCGAGCAGCCCCGTGCCGGCAACCATGCCGGCGGTCTTCAGGAAAGCACGGCGCGAGGCCGCAGCGTCGATCAACTTGGTCATGCGTCCTCTGTGCCCCCACAAACTCCGCTCATCGGACGACCACTATAGCAAAGGTCGCGGCCGATTCGTGCTAAGGGAGTCCACAGTTCGGCGTCGGTTCGCCGCAGACTCAGAGCGCCCTGTCGTCCACTGTCCCGAATCGGGCAACATGTTCGTCCTGGCGTGGCGCATGCGGAAACTGTGCGGCACCACCTTGTCCTGCCTGCGTTAACCATAGATAGTGGGGGCAGTCGCCCGCGTAACAATGGAGTGTGGGAATGGGGTCTGCGGTAGCGCGGACAATGCGGGCGGTTTCGATCGGGCTCGCGCTGTGCGTCGCCGTTCCAGCTGCGGCCCAACAGGTGATGCCGAGCGGTAGCGACGAGATTCTGCTCCGCAACGGCCAATGGACCTGGATCGAGGATGCGGCGTTTCAGCCGGCCGGCGGTGCGTCCGGGGTCACCCTCCTCATCAGCATTCCGGGCCAGGTCGCCTATGTCTATCGCGACGGCGTGCTGATCGCGGCCTCGACGGTATCGACCGGAAAGCCGGGCAAGGCGACGCCGGTGGGCGAGTTCACGATCCTGCAAAAGCGGGTGCATCACCGCTCCAACATCTACAGCAATGCGCCGATGCCGTTCATGCAACGGCTGACCTGGACCGGCATCGCGCTGCATGCCGGCCAGCTGCCGGGCTATCCCGCCTCGCATGGCTGCATCCGCTTTCCGCGCGAATTTGCGCGCCGGTTGTTCGAGGTGACCGCGCTCGGCACCGCCGTGTCGGTGGTTGATTACGAGATCGTCGATCCGCGCGTCCGTCGCGGTGCGCCCCGCCTGCCGCCGACCCAGATGGCGAAGCGCGCCGATCCGCCGTTCCTGCGCGCCGATCTCGCCGCGTTCCGCACGGGTGATTATGATGTGGTGACGTCGAGCAACGACGTGATCATCCCGGCATCGACCGGCGCGCAGTCGGTATCGCCCGAAGGGGTCGTCTTCGCGCCGATGGAGCCGGTCGTCCAGAAAACCGGGCGACGGCGGCGGTAGAGTGATGTTCAGCGGCGCTGGTGCGGTGCCGCATCTGGCGTCAGCCAGATCGGCTAGCTCTCGCCCGCGCCGACATAATTGACCGGTGCCACCGTCCAGGCAAAGGGCCGCAGCGGCCCGCCCAGCGCGGCGACCAGTGCATCCTCGATCCGGCGGCGGCTCTCCGCCGCGATCGCCTTGCGCCCGGGGAACTCGGTGGGGTCGAACGGGTCGAGATACTGGATGCGCAGCGGAAAGCTGCCCTTGCGCGACAGGATGCGGCGGGCATTGTTGATGCCGCCTTCTTCGCCGACCCAGCCAATCTCTTCGCCGATCGCGCCATAATCGAGCAGCACCGGCTGGACCATCACGCCGGGCGGCGGCGGTTCGAGCACGCGCAGCATCGGGGTCTTGAACGGCAGCAGCGACTTGCCGTCGGTGGTCGTCCCCTCGGGAAACACGGTGATCGCCCAGTTTTCGGCAAGCGCGTCGCGCAGCGCGTTGATCTGCTCGGCCACGCCCATGCGATTTTCGCGCTTCACATAAACCGTGCGGTTGAGCCCGGCGAGCCAGCCCACTACGGGCGACGCGCCAATCTCCGCCTTGGCGACGAACGCGGTGCCGCTCGATCCGCCGAGTGCGAGGATGTCGATCCAGGACAAATGGTTCGACACATAGAAAACGTCGCGCCGCAGTGGCGTGCCGACCACCTCGATCCGCGCGCCCGCAATCCGCCCTGCGCGCCACAAGAACCAGCGCGGCCAGGGCGAGGAGATGCGCAACAGCCGCCACAGATAATGCATCGGGACATGCGTCAGCACCGCGAGGAGCAGCAGCCCGACCCTCCGCCAGAAACGAAAGCTCTCCGCCGGGGTCAGCTTTGTGGGCAGCCCAAGGGCGGCGTCATGGCGCCGCGGATCGACGCCGTCAGTCATCGCCTCAGGGCTTGCGCTCAAGTGCGACGCCGTACAGCTCCATGCGGTGATCGACCAGGCGGAAGCCCAGCCGTTCGGCAATCTGCTTCTGCAGCAGTTCCAGCTCGGGATCGACGAATTCGATCACCTTGCCGGTTTCGACATCGATCAGATGGTCGTGATGCGCCTCGGGCGAGGGTTCGTAGCGGGCGCGGCCGTCGCCGAAATCATGGCGGTCAAGGATCCCCGCCTCTTCGAACAGGCGGACCGTGCGATAGACGGTCGCAATCGAAATGCCCGGATCGATCGCCGATGCGCGGGCATAGACCTTTTCCACGTCGGGATGGTCGTCCGCTTCGGACAGGACGCGCGCGATCACCTTGCGCTGTTCGGTAATGCGCAGGCCCTTTTCGTGGCACAGCGCTTCGAGGTCGATCTTGCGGCTCATGGTGATGATGTAGCGTCAACCGCAGCACGGGAAAAGGGCTGCGTCGCACGCACGAAACGCAAAACGCCGGAGCGGGTTGACCCACTCCGGCGTCTGCACGCTCGATCCGGCTAATTCAGCGCTTGCGGCGCTTGGTGCCGAGGCCGATCTTCTTGGCCAGCGTGCGGCGCTGTTCGGCATAATTGGGGGCGACCATCGGATAATCGGCGGGCAAGTTCCACTTGGCGCGATAATCTTCCGGGGTCATCTGATAATGCGTCATCAGATGACGCTTCAGCATCTTGAGCTTCTTTCCGTCCTCAAGGCAGACAATATAGTCCGGCTTGATCGAAGAGCGGATCGACACTGCCGGTTCCTGCTTCTTCACTTCGGGTTCCGGCTTCGCGCTACCCAGATTGGTAAGCGCGCCGTGAACGTTGGCAATGAGCAGCGGAAGATCAGACACTGCCACGCTATTGTTGCTGACATGTGCGGCAACAATATCCGCAGTGAGCGTGATCAGCGTTTCCTGCAGGTCATTCTGCGTGTCCATTTTCGTCCTTTCACATAACGCGGCGGCGATAATATTTACGGGCCGTCGCAGGCGCTATCACGTCAAGCAACCGGCTTTGCAAGTCATTCCGTCCGATTTTTTGTGGGATCAGTCGAGCGATCTCGAAAATGTGTGTGCGTCGAACACCTTGCCATCATTTCCGCGATAATAGTCGCGACGTTCACCAATCTTGTTAAAGCCTGCGCTGCGGTAGAGCTGGACCGCAGCATTGTTCGCGCGCACTTCAAGATGCAGCAGATCGGCGCCGCGATCGCGCGCATCGGCCATGACTGCGCGCAACAAGGCGCCGCCAATCCCCCGCCGCCGCATCGTCGGCAATGTGGCAAGCAGCAGCAGCTCTCCCTCGTTCAGGATCGTCCGCGCCAGTGCAAAGCCGACCGGTCGTCCGTCGATGCACGCCAGGGTGAACCACACGCCCGGCAGCGCCAGCATCCCCATGCACTGGCTGGGGGTCCAACCCTCGCCGAACCGCGGGTCGAACGCTTCGGACATGATCGCGTTGACGGCGCGCAGATCGGCCGGCTGGCCGTGCACGATCTCGATCGGACAAGGCGCGGTGCTCATGCCGCCCTGGGTTTGGCATCCGGCGCGCGGCCATAGATCGGGCGCGGCGGCAAGCCGGTGAGCGCAGCGGGGAGCAGGCGCGCATCCGCCGCGCGCGGCAAGGCTTCACGCAGGTCGAGGCTGTCGTCCAGCGCGGCAAGATGGCGCACGCCATTGCCGACGGCGACCCGCCCGCCCAGCTGCGCCAGCGCGGCGTCAGGTTTCAGCGACGCAAAGGGCGCGATCTGCGCAAATTGGCGGTCATAGGCGGCCATGAACACCTCACCATGCCCGCCTTCCAGCACCACGGCCAGCGCGTCGCTACCCGGATTGAGCGCAAACGCGCCCGCCGCGACCAGGGGCAGCGAGGAAAAGCCATGGACGGGAACGCCCCAGCCAAAGCCAAGGCCGCGCGCCGCGGCGATGCCGACGCGGATGCCGGTGAAGCTGCCCGGGCCGCAATCGACCAGAACCGCATCGGCGCGCCCGCCAGCGGGAAGCTGCGCGATCATCGGCACGAGGTGCTCGGCATGGCCGCGCCCGACTTCGGCATGGTGTTCGGCGATCAGCGCGCCGCCCTCGATCAATGCGACCGAACAGGCGGCGGTGGCAGTCTCGATGACGAGCAGTCTAGCCAATCTTGTTGAACTTCCCGAAGTCCGGGCGCGGCGAGCGGCCGAAGATCGTCGCGGGATCGCCCTTGCCAAAGGTCGAGATGAAGTTGACGCGCACCGACGGCTGATCGGCGAAGAACGCCGCCTCGACCTTGGCCGGATCGAACCCCGACATCGGCCCGGTGTCCCAGCCCAAAGCGCGTGCCGCCATGATGAAATAGCCGCCCTGCAGCGTGCCGTTGCGGAACGCGCTGTCGCGGCGCTTTTCCTGCGGCCCGGCGAACCAGCTCTTCGCATCGGTGTGCGGGAACAGCCAGGGCAGCTCCTCATGGAAATCGAGGTCCATGCCGATCACCACGGCGGCGGGTGCCTTGCGGATCTTGTCGGGGTTGGTGCCGGTCGCGCACTCGGCGAGCATGTCCTTCGCCTCCTGCGACAGGCACCAATGGAAGCGCGCCGGCTGCTGGTTGGCCGAGGTCGGCCCCATCTTCACCAGCTCATAGATCGCTTCGATATCGGCCGGCGTCACGTCGCCCGGCAGATAGCCATTATAGGTGCGTGCGGTGCGGAACAGCGTGTCGAGCGCGGCGTCGTCGAGCGGCGTTCCCATCAGACGGCCCGCACTTCGGTGACTTCGGGGACATAATGTTTGAGCAACTGTTCGATCCCGTTCTTGAGCGTTGCGGATGAAGAGGGGCAGCCGGCGCACGCGCCCTGCATCTGCAGGAACACTTTCCCCTTGTCGAAGCCGCGATAGACGATGTCGCCGCCGTCATTGGCGACGGCCGGGCGCACGCGCGTTTCGATCAGCTCCTTGATCTGCGCGACGATGTCGGCGTCTTCGGGGTCATCGGCGAAGTCGGACTCGGGCGGCGGCACGCTGAACCCGGCGCTGCCCTGGCGGAACAGCGGCATATCGGCGCTGAAATGGTCGAGCAGGATGCCGAGCACATCGGGCTTCAGGCCCGACCAGTCGACGCCCGGCGCAGCGGTGACCGAAATGAAGTCGCGCCCGAAAAACACGCCGGTCACGTCGCCCAGCCGGAACAGCGCATCGGCGAGGGGCGACACCTCTGCTTCCTCAGGGGTGGCGAAATCGCGCGTGCCGCTGTCCATCACGGTGCGGCCGGGCAGGAATTTGAGTGTCGCCGGGTTGGGCGTCAGTTCGGTCTCGATCAGCATGGACCCCATTTGGCGATGAACGCGCGCCGCATCAAGCGAACAGCGGGAAACCATTTGTTGCCCGGCGCCACGCCACGTCATCGCCGCGCTTTTCTTTTGTGCGCGGGGAGAGTAAGGCTCCGCGACTTTTCCGATCCGTACCAAGAGGTTTGTTTGGCCAAGGAAGAACTGCTTGAAATGCGCGGCCGCGTTGTGGAGCTCCTCCCCAACGCGATGTTCCGTGTGAAGCTCGAGAATGACCATGAAATTCTCGGCCACACCGCCGGCAAGATGCGCAAGAACCGCATCCGCGTGCTGGTGGGCGACGAAGTGCTCGTCGAACTCACGCCCTATGACCTGACCAAGGGCCGCATCACCTATCGCTTCAAATAAGGCCGGGCCGATGCGGCTCGTGCTTGCCTCCACCTCGCCGCGCCGCCGCGATTTGCTGGCGCGGATCGGCGTCGTGCCGGATCGCGTGGCGGCCCCCGATATCGACGAATCGCCGCTCAAGGCCGAGCTGCCGCGCGTCTATGCGCTGCGGCTGGCCGAGGCGAAGGCGCGCGCGGTGGCGCGGGCCGAGGATGAGATCGTGCTGGCGGGCGACACCACGATTGCGCTGGGTCGACGCATCCTGCCGCCCGCCGAGACCGAAGCGGTGCAGCGCGATTTGCTGACCAAGCTGTCGGGGCGGCGGCACCATTGCCTGTCGGCGGTGTGCCTGATCGGCCTCGACGGCCGCGCGCGTGTGCGCCTGTCCGACACGGTGGTCGCGTTCAAGCGGCTGAGCGATGCCGAGATCGACCGCTATATCGCGTGCGGCGAGGGGCTGGGCAAAGCCGGCGGCTACGCCATTCAGGGGCGCGCCGAGGCGTTTGTCCGCTTTATCTCCGGCACCTATTCGGGCGTGGTCGGCTTGCCGCTCTACGACACGCGCGCACTACTGGAATCGGCAGGCTACCCGCTTGGCTGAGTGGCTGTACGAAGCCGGGATCGGCGAGAACCGCGCCGCTTTGGTCGCGCGCGGCACCATCCGCAAGGCACGGATCGAACTGCCCGGGCTGCGCGCCGAGACGGTCGCCATTGCCAAGCTGATCGACCGCAGCACCGGCAAGGTGATGCTGCCCGATGGCGGCGAGGCGCTGTGCGACCCGCTGCCCAAGGGCGTGACGCAGGGCGCGTCCTTTCCGGTGCGCATCGTCCGCGAATCGGTGGCCGAGCGTGGGCGGGTCAAGCTGCCCAAGGCGGTTCCAGCACCCGACACTTCGCCCGCGCCCGGCCCCGATCTGCTCGCGCGCATCACCGCCACCGGCCTGCCCGTGCGCCACTGTCACCCGCACGAACCCGATGCATTGGAAGAGGCGGGCTGGTCCGAAGTGCTGGAGGAAGCGCGCACTGGCGAGATCCGCTTTTCCAGCGGCGCGCTGTTGCTGTCGCTGACACCGGCGATGAACCTGTTCGATGTCGATGGCGGCCCGCCGCTGGGGCCGCTGTCGATCGACGCCGCGCACGCCGTTGCGGCGGCGATGGAGCGGCTCGACGTCACCGGATCGGTCGGGGTCGATTTCCCGACGCTCGCCAACAAGCATGAACGCAATGCGGTGGGGGAGGCGATCGACGCAGCTTTGCCCCAGCCGTTCGAGCGCACCGCGATGAACGGCTTCGGCTTTCTCCAGATCGTCCGGCGCAAGACGCGCATGTCGCTGCCCGAACTGATCGCGGCCGATCCGGTCGGCGCGGCGCTGCGGGCGGAACTGCGTCGGCTCGAACGCCTTCCCCCGCCCGCGCCCGATACCCATATCCTCCCCGCGCCGCTGCTGCGCCGGATCGAGCGTGAGCCCGACTGGATCGCACAGCTCCACCGCCGCACCGGCGGGCGTACCCATTTTGTGGAAGCGACATGAAAGCAATCTGCCCGATCTGTGGCGCGAAGCCCGCGCCCGAGTTCAAGCCGTTCTGCAGCCGCGGCTGCAAGGATCGCGACCTGCTGCAATGGCTCGGCGAAGGCTATCGCATCCCCGGTCGCCCGGCCGATCCGGAAGAATTGCAAAGCGGGCTGGACAGCGGCCAACCCCGCGACTAAGAGCGCGCCTTCATCCCGTGCCCGGGTAGCTCAGTTGGTAGAGCATGCGACTGAAAATCGCAGTGTCGGCGGTTCGACTCCGTCCCCGGGCACCATCGCTCCGCACGCTGCGCGCGATCCCGTTGAGCTGAACATCGTCCCGCCAGAGTCGTTTTCAGTTAGGCGGCACCGGCCCGCTCCCCCACCCGGCCACCCAACGACAGTGTATTCTATGGGTGGCCGGGTGGGGGAGCGGGCCGGTGCCGATTCAGCTTTGCTGAAAACGACTCCAGCGCAAGCGCGGTTCCCATCGTCGCGGACCCAAGCCGCGGGCGGCGCGTTATCGCGCCGTGACCGAAATGATCGCCCGCCACATCGCCCGTATCCGCGCCCGGCACCCGCTGAGCGGGGAGGAAGAGCAGGCGATCCGCGCAATGATCGGTTCGGCGCTGGATGTCCCGCCCCATCGCACCTTTATCGAGCCGGGAACCCGGCTTGACCAGAGCATCCTGATCCTCGACGGCATCGCCGCGCGGTACAAGGATCTGAGCGATGGCCAGCGTCAGGTGACCGCGCTCCACGTCCCCGGCGACTTTGCCGACCTGCACAGTTTCACGCTGAAACGGCTCGACCACGCGCTCATGGCCCTGACGCCGTGCCGCATTGCGCCGGTCCCCCATGCCCGCATTGCCGAACTGATCGCGCGCTTTCCGCGCCTCGGTCGGCTCTACTGGTTCTCGACCAATCTCGATGCGTCGATGCATCGCGAATGGGTGTTGTCGATGGGGGTGCGCGACGCGCTGGCCCGGATCGCGCATTTGTTCTGCGAGTTGCAGGTGCGGTTGAACCTGGTCGGGCTGGGCGACACTGACGGCTATGCGCTTGACCTCAGCCAGACCGACCTCGCCGAATGCCGCGGCCTGACCGCCGTCCACGTCAACCGCTCGCTGCGGCGGCTGCGCGAGATGGGCGTGCTGACCTTCCGAAGCGGTCGGGTCGAGATCACCGACCCGCCCGCGTTGCGCGCGATCGCAGAATTCGATCCCGACTATCTCTATCTCGATCCCGATCCGCTCTGACGCCGCTTAACACCGGTTAGCCGGATCCCCCGTGCCGACGCGCTATCCTCCCGCGCGACAGGAGGACAGGCGATGCAATCCGATATCGACTATTACCGAACCCGCGCGGCCGAGGAACGCGCGCGGGCGGCGGCGGCGACCGACCCC
>VYKW01000382.1_pt1 | contig 16757 bp, 13 predicted proteins | sample 5114451 | NCBI WGS metagenome assembly VYKW01 (sample SAMN12291784, study PRJNA351875) | freshwater metagenome | isolation source: freshwater lake | place: USA: Michigan, Gull Lake | collected 2013-08-08
GTTACGCTGCTGCATCGCGCGCTCGAACCGCGACGCCCGCCGCCCATGCTCAGCATCGAAACATAAGATCAGCCGGTCCAAAAACCGCCTCCGCTCCGATCCCGGTCCGGTGAACAGCCCGTCCATTGCCGGCGTCCGCCACGCCACTTCCACATAGTCGGCGAGCACACCCGATCCCGGCTTCGACACGCCATCGATGCGCACGATCCGGCCGGCCGCGTTCTCTGCGCCTGCCGCGAGCCCCGTCCCGATGTCCACCGCGCCCAAATCGGTATGCACCTTCGCCGCCACGGACCAACTGCCGTCGCCCGGAAGACGCGCAATGTCGACATAAGCCGCACGCCTCAGCCCCTGCCCAGGCGCCAACAATGATACCGCTTCCAATAGATTGGTCTTACCCGACCCGTTCGCCCCCGCCAGCACGACGGGCTCCGGCCCCAGGTCCAAGGTCGCGCTTTTGTAGTTGCGGAAATTGGTGAGCGTCAGCCGCTCCACCCAAAGCCGCGGGGCCGCGTCTGGCATGGTCGAACTTTCAAACGAAACCGCGCGCGGCATTAAATCCGGGCTTAAACCCGCATCGGCATCAACACGTACAGCGCGCCGTTATCTTCGCTGTCCTTGATCATTGTCGGCGATCCGGCATCCGCCAGCAGAAAGCGCGCTTCCTCGCCCTCCACCTGGCTCGCAATATCCAAGAGATACCGCGCGTTGAACCCGATCTCGATCGGTGCCGCGTCATACGTCACGCCGATCTCTTCCGTGGCGCTGCCGCCTTCCGGATTGTTGACCGACAAGACGAGCTTATTCTTCGAAATGGCAAGCTTCACCGCCCGCCCCCGCTCGCTCGCCACCGTCGACACACGGTCCACAGCGGCCGTGAAGATGTTATTGGGAACGAGCATTTCCTTGTCGTTCGCCTGCGGGATCACGCGGCCATAATCGGGAAACGTGCCGTCGATCAGCTTCGAGGTCAGTGTCACCGACCCAATCTCGAACCGCACCTTCGCCGCCGACACTGAAATCCTGACGGGGTCCGTCACGCCTTCCACGAGCCGCTGCAATTCATGCACCGTCTTACGCGGAATGATGACGCCAGGCATGCCGGCCGCGCCCTTCGGCAACGGCAGTTCCGCCTGAGCAAGGCGATGCCCGTCTGTCGCTACCGCCCGCAGCATCGGCTTCTTGTTCGTCTCTGCCGTGTGCAGGAAGATGCCGTTCAGGTAATATCGCGTTTCTTCTGTCGATATCGCAAAGCGCGTCTTATCGATAATGCGCTTCAACTCCGCCGCTGGCACCTCGAACGAATGCCCGAGGTCGCCCGCCGCGATATCCGGAAAATCCTCTGGCCCGAGCGTCTGCAACGCAAACCGCGCCTGCCCTGCCGAAAGCGTCAGCCGCTCCTTGTCCGCATCCCGCTTCAATTCGATCTGCGCGCCGTCCGGCAATTTCCGCACGATGTCGTGCAGCATGTGCGCCGGCACCGTCAGCGCGCCCGGTTGCGAAACGTCCGCCTTGGCTTCTTCGACAACCTCACGCTCCAGGTCGGTCGCCTTGAACTCCAAACCCGCCGGCGACGCCTTCAAGAGCACGTTTGACAAAATCGGGATCGTCGTGCGCCGTTCAACCACACTGGTGACGTGCCCGAGCGCTCGCGACAGTTCGCCCTTTTCGATAACCAGACGCATGTCTTGTTGCCCTTAGCCTTGCTGCGGTGGGAACACGTTCGAACGTGATGGGAGTTGACCGGCAGCAGAGCGCCACCGCTAGCGCCACCCCCCGGTGGTCCCCGACACATCGGCGGTCCAGGACCGGCCGGAACGAAAAGGACCACGAACGAGGGATTCGCGGAAGGGCTGCAAAATGACCCGTTCTGCCGCCCCGTTCAAGTGCTGCGGCAGCCCCGCCCCGCCAAATCCCCGCACAGCGGGGGAAAAAGCACGCCACCCGCCAAAAACAGAAGGCGGGGCAGCGTTTTCACGCGCCCCGCACTTCCACCCCGCAGTCCCCCGCCGGTATCGGCGAAGGTCGCAAAGACCCGGGCAGGCGACAATCGCCCTCTACCCCGCCTGGGTCCCCCAGCTAGCGACCAGAACCTCGATCCTAGTGCGCCAGCATCTTCTTCAGGTCTTCCAGTTCATCCCGGAGACGCTGATTCCCGTTCAGTTCGCCCTCGATCTTGCGGATCGCGTGCAGAACAGTTGTATGATCACGATTACCAAACCGGCGGCCGATCTCCGGCAGCGACCGCGCGGTCAACTGCTTGGCGAGATACATGCCGATTTGGCGCGGCCACACCACCGAGCGGTGCCGGCGCTGCGACAGCAGATCACCCTTCGACACACCGAAGTGGCGCGACACCACCCGCAGAATGTCCTCGATCTTGATCCGCCGCTGATCGCCGCCCGAATGCACGAGATCGCGAATAACGGTCTCGGCGATATCGGGCGTCAGCGTACCGCGCACGTGCTGCCACGTCTGGTGCAGGCGGTTCACCGCACCTTCCAGTTCGCGGCCGTTTTCCGTAAGCCGCTGAGCCAGCATCTCAATGATTTCGCGCGACAGCTCGAACGAAGGATCGGTGAGCTTCTTTTCCGCCACACGGCGTTCAAGAACCTTCATCCGGAGATCTTCGTCGAACGCGCCGATCTCGGTCACGAGACCGCGCTGCAGGCGCGAGCGCATACGCTCATTCAGCCGCTCGATGTATCCAGGCGGACGCGACGACGCGACCACCACCTGCCGACCACCATCAAGCAGAGCGTTGATTATGTGCTCGAACTCCTGCTCAGTCTTCTCACCCTGGAGAAATTCGAGGTCGTCGATGAGCAGCATATTGACGTACCGGAAGCGCTCCTTGAACGCCAGCGGATCGGAGCTGCGCACCGCTTCCACAAACTCATACCGGAAGCGCTCGGCCGTCAGATAGAGCACGTTGGCATGCGGTGCCCGGCGCCGCACATCCCAGGCAATTGCCTGCAAGAGATGCGTTTTGCCCAAGCCCACCGACGAGTGCAGGAACAGCGGATTGATTCCAGGCGAGCCGCTGAGAACGGTCTCTGCAGCTTGCACGGCCGCAGCGTGTGCGAGCCGGTTCGGCGCACCCACAATGAAGTTTTCGAACGTATGGTGCGGGTAAAGCGGCGACCCGTCCACCCCGCCGGCCGGAACACGCGACGGAGCAGGCTGGGGCGTACCGCGACCAGCCATCGGGCGTGACCCCGGATCGGTCGGCATCGCCGGCGTCCGCGCGTCCTGCATGGCTTCGTTGCGCTGCGCTTCAGCCGTGCCGGCCACCACGCGCAGGTTTTGCCCGCCCGGCTGGCGCAGCTGAACGTCGACGCGCTCCGCACCTTTGAATTCAAGACGGCTGCAAGCGAGCAGGTCGTCGATGTAATGTGACTGAATCCAATTCCGCAGGAATTTCACCGGCACTGAAGCCGTCACCGTTTTGCCGTCAAAGCTGTCAAAATCGAGCGTCTTGAACCAACTCGTGTAGATGTCGTCACCCAGGCGCGCTTTGAGAGCCGCGTGAACCTTCTTGCCGCGTGGCTCGTCGGGAGGCTGAATTTTTTCTGGCGATTGCATCGTTCTTTACCCCGCACTTGAACTTGTCTCGTTCCCTCACCTCCGGGCATGGCTCCGCCGTTTGCCGTTTGCCCTCGAGCATCGGCGGCGTCACACCAGGATCTCTCAAAAGTTGGATGCTATCCTTGCATCCAGGGCAGACCCGCAGCCTTCCAGCCAGCGACCTTCCCTCGATGGCGGTTGGCATCGGGAGGACCCTCGAAACCATCCGCCACATTGTGACAGCTGCCGTATCCGGCCTCTGCCATCGCCTCCGCCGCAGCGCGGCTTCGAGCGCCACTCCGGCAAATGAAGAACAATTGAGTGTCCTTCCCCTTGCCGGCATGCTCCAAATATCCCGAGAGCCGCTCCGTAAAAGCCGGATCGACCCGGCCATCCTGAGATTGCCACTCGAGAGTGACCACCTGCCGGCCAGCAGCCGAAAGGTCAGGCACACCCACAAACGTCCATTCTGCCTTCGTCCGCACGTCGATCAGAACAGCCGCTTTGTCGCTTTGGAGACGAGCCCAGGTCTCTTCCACGGGCACATCATCTACGCTCAAAACTGCAACTCCCCCTCACTGCAAACTCGCACGTCTCGGACGCTTAAACTGCCAGCGCATTTGTCGACAGCCGCTCCGCACAGCCAAACTGTTCAACACTGACAACCACCGTCCAGAGAACAAAAAGCATCCCTGATCCTGAACTAGCCCGAGGGGCCAATTGGATGGGAACGCCTTACACAAATGACGAAGAAACCCGAGACGCGATACGAAATGAAACCAGGTTCGACGCTCGTCGACACACTCAGAAACCAACACGTGCCCCACAGGCGGGCCACACCCAATTAACTAGCCCTTAACCCGTCCCCACGCAAGCACGCCCTCCGCCTGCACACACGCGCAAAAAACATTGAATTCATTAGCGTTTTTTAGAGCGCAGACTCTCAGATTCAAGTCCAATCCAGCATCGAATCCCATTGATCCCAAAACCATTTCCCAGCCCGCGACCACGCCCTATTGACGCCGGCAGCAAATCACTCCCGCCCCTGCATTTTTCAAAAGCCCTGCGATACCCCCCGCCGCGATCCATCAACAACCTTCTCCACCAAAAGCCTGGAAATCCACGGGTTAGCAGTGTTCAAAAGCCGGTCCGTACCTGCCTCTGGCTCTTCCTCTGTTGCGAACACGTCACAATCGCGCCCAATGAATCCATTTTCGCGGCGCTTTGAGTTGACGCGATAGGACGGGCATTTGCCCAAAAAACATCGGTTTTGCGCACAAAAAAACCGGGCACTCAGGCCCGGTCTTCGAATGTCGTCAGTCGGGGTCGCGCGCAGAAGCGCTACCCAGTCTCAGGCCATGCTCTTCACGCGCGCGGCGAGACGCGAGACCTTACGGCTGGCGGTCTTCTTATGAATGACGCCCTTCTGAGCCGTACGGACCAGAACCGGCTCCACCGCCTTCAGTGCCGCGGTAGCGGCCGCCTTGTCGCCCGACGCAATGGCTTCCTCGACCCCGCGCACCGTCGACTTCAACCGCGTCCGGCGCGACTTGTTGCGCGCGGTCCGGGTAATCATCTGACGGGCGGCTTTTTTTGCCGAGGACGTGTTGGCCATAGTGTTGATATCCTTGTCTGTTTTCTGTGTCCCGACGAGAGGCCCCAGGCGACTTCCTGAACCGGAAGGGCCAAGCCGTTAACCAGCCGGACGACACGGGTGTTCAAATGGAGTTGCCGCCCGGAACCCAAGGCCCGAGCGTTGCTTGGCGCGGTCTATAGCTTTTGGTCCCACTGCGGTCAACGCGCTTTTGGCGCAGCCCCCGTCACCGTCTGCCCGCCATCGCGACGGGATTCATCCTGTTTACATGCCCGCCCCCAGCTCGCCCCTCTGCATCGATTGCGTCAGACTGCGCGCGCATGCCACGAAGGATCACCTGAAGCAGGATCCCGATGACGACGCACGTCCACCCGCACCGCGCTGAAAATTTGCGCCAGAAGATCTACCAGATCATAGAAGTCGGCCGCGGTGATCGCATCGCCAGCCGTGTTTTCGACGTGTTCATCCTCACGCTGATCCTGCTCAACGTCGCCGCCGTCGTGATGGAGACCGTCCCCTCATATGCCGCAGCCTACGGCCCTCAATTCGAAACCTTCAACGTATTCTCTGTCGCAATCTTTACCGTCGAATATGTCTTGCGCCTCTGGACCGCAGTCGAAGTCCCGTTCCTGCGCCGCTACCCGCCTTGGCAAGCCCGCCTGAGGCTAGCCACGACCCCCGCACTCATTATCGATCTCCTCGCCATCTTGCCTTTCTACCTCCAGGCCATACTCGGCCTCGACCTGCGCATCCTACGCGTGCTCCGACTGCTCCGTTTCCTAAAGCTGTCACGCTATTCGCCCGCGCTGCACACACTGGTCCGCGTCCTCTCCAATGAGCGCCGCTCGCTCTTGGGCGCTTCACTACTACTCGTCACCGCGCTCCTTTTCGCCTCGTCCGGTATCTATCTCATCGAGAGCCAGGCCCAGCCCGACAAATTCGGCTCCATCCCCGACAGCGCCTGGTGGGCCATCGCAACGCTCACAACCGTCGGCTATGGCGACGCCACACCGATTACGCCACTCGGCCGCCTCTTCGGCGGCTTCGTCATGGTCGCAGGTCTGTGCATTCTGGCTCTTCCCGTGGCGATCATCTCCGCGGGCTTCGCGCAAGAAGTGAGTCGCCGCGACTTCGTCGTAAACTGGTCTTTGATGTCGCGCATACCGCTGCTGGCCGAACTCGACGCCGCCGAAATCGGCGAATTGATGCCGCTGCTCCACGCCCACAACATGCCGCCCAAATCCGAGGTATTGCCCGCTGGCCTCCCCGCGCGCGCCATGTATTTCGTCGCTTCCGGCAAGGTCCGCATGCTCCACCCAGAGTCCGACGTCGTCTTCGAACCGGGCGACTTCTTCGGCGCTACGTCCATGCTTTTGTCGGATGCGCCAAGCGCGCCGTTCGTAACGGCCTCGAAGTGCCGTCTCCTCAAGCTCCACGCCGAGGACTTTCACCGTCTGGAATTGATCAATCCGCGCTTTTGCAATGAAATCCGTCGCCGCGCTGCTGATCCATCGGCCGTATCGCGCTAGTGCAGCGCATTTGACGTTTGGTACCCGCTCGCGGCTGGTGTCGAAACCAAACGTCAGATGCATAAGCCGCACTAGAAACACTGTACTTTCTCGTGTTCCTATTGGCTCCGAGATTTGCTCTCGATCATGCTGGAACGGGAAGCAAATGTGGGACGCGGAGCACTAGCGCTCAGCCCGCCGCCGGCCGCCCGGTGATCTTGGCCACCACCAGCACCGTCAGCTTGGCGGCGATCACCGACCCGATAATAATAGCCGCCAGCGGAATGATGCCCGGCTCAATGGCGAGCATGGTCACCGCGTAAAAGGCGGCAAACGCTCCCGCCAGTCCACCCAGTGCCCCCAGAAGCGTCGCCAGAATGCTCCGATCCGCAAGCCCGATCAGCGCGCCGACGATGAGCCCCGGATATACGCTCGGCCAGAAATGATCGTCCATGACGCGCCTCGCTCGGTTGAAGGGTCCGCGCCTTTCATGGGCAGGCGCACGCCCCCCGCGCCCTGATCGAGATCAAACAACCTTAGGAAACCACTGCCCCCGCGGCCGGCACAACACGCACCGCCACCACCGTGGCATTGTCCTGATGCGGATCCCGCACCGCCTCGACGGCACGGATCAAAGCCTGAGCAACCGCTTTCGCCCCGTCCGCCGCATAGGCCGACACAATGCGCTCCACTTCGCTCTGTTCCAGCGTCTGCAATCCGTCGCTGGCAAGAATCACATAGTCGCCGGGCTCAACGGCCAAAGGCTTCCGCGACAGATCGACGAGATCGATCTCATCCCCCGTCACCGCCGAGCGCAGCATATGCCGCCGCGGATCGCGCCGCGCTTCCTCGATGCTGATGTGCCCCGCCTCCGCCATCCGGTCGAGTTCCGGCGCCAGCGAATGATCCTCGTTGAGGAGCGCGATCTCCCCGCGCCGGAACAGCATCAGCGGACTGTCGCCCACCGACACCCACTGCGCGCCATCTGTCGAAAACACCACACCGACGAGCGTTGACCCCATCCCCGACAAAGCCGGATTCTCGCTCACTTTATCCGCGATCGCCTCATTGGCAGCCGCAAGTGCAGAGACCAGCCGCGTCGTCGTATCCGCGCCCGCAGCCCCGGCAAACGCATCAACAAACGTCTCGCACACGGTCTGGCTCGCCAGCGCACCGCCGGCGTGCCCGCCCATGCCATCAGCTAGAATTGCAACGAGTTCGCGCACCGCTCCCTTGCGCCCGGTGGGCGAGACATAATCGTCCCCCGGCCACAGCATCGCGCTGTCTTCTTGATAGTTACGCGCTCCCTTGGTGGAGCAGCTTGCACGATCGAACACGATCATCCGCCAAAAAACCGGAACCTCTATCTCAGCCGTCCGCCAGCGCCGACCAATCGAACTCTGCGCCGCAGAACGGGACGAACACCAATTGCGTCCGCCCCATTGTAATGACGTCCATCGCCTGCAATTCCACCGCTGCCGTCGGACGCCGATCGTTTAGCGAGACAACATTGGTCTTAGCAAGGTTAGGCACAAACAGGAAGGAGCGGTCCGAACTGTCGTAGCGGATATAGGCCTGCTCTTCGCCCGAAATCGCGTCATCCCCGAAATCTATGGCGATACGGTTCGTGGCCGCCCGGCCGACCGTGTTGTTACCCTCGAAAATCGGCCGGAACTGCCCGATCCCCGGCCCGCCGACCACCACGAGCCAGCCCACGACCGGGTCCGTCTCGAACGCCCCGCGCTTCACATGCTGTTTGCCGCGCACGAGAGATGTCCGCGCCGGCTCTTCTGTTGACGGGCGCGACGGCTGCCGGAACACCCGTGTCGTCGGCGGCCGATCGGCATCCGCCAAAGCATCGAGCGGCTTAGGCGCACCTTTCGCCTCGCGCGCCGCATCAGCCGCCGAGGGGCTAGCGGCAGGAGTTGGAGCAGGATCATTCGCCGACGCCAATGCCTCAGCCACCTTCGCTGCCATATCGGGTAACGGCGGCACCGGCTGCATCTGCTGCGCCAGCGGAGCAATCGCGGCGGCGGGCTCCGTACTATCGCGGCCCGCTGCGTTCAACACATCCTTCAAGGAACCGAGAAGAGAATTGCGGGGCTGCGGTCCGGTGGCGGCGCTCGACATGGGGGGCTCCTCAAAAATGTCGAAGGGGACGAATTGGCCTTATCCCGGACCGCGCCATAACCGTCGCCGGCCGCGCAACCCAGAGACGTGACGGACTTAGTCGCTCATTCGCACGAGCACGAGCAATTCCGCCGTCGAGTGTCCTTTCTCGGTGCGTCGTGCGGCAGCTTCGTGGCGCGATATCGTCGCTCCCATGAAATATGCATCTTTTGGGTCTAGCACGAAGGGTTGCCACATTCCTGCTTCATAGCTGCCGGCTGTCAGTGACGCGCGAGTCGATATAGTTTGCGGCCACCGCGTGGCAGATCGTGTCGAGTTGCCCTCAAGACGAAGCACTGAAGGACAGCATAAGACCGCGCATGACCAACCTGATCGCCTTAAAGAGCGGAACGGAACTCGTTGGAGATTTTCGCATCTCCCGCGTTCTCGGCGCTGGCGGGTTCGGCATCACATATCTTGCCGACGAGTTGGCGCTCGGTCGCGCGGTTACCATAAAGGAGTATTTCCCCGCCGACTTCGCAGTCCGCGGTGCCGATATGCAAGCCGTCCCGCGCTCGGAGAACTGCGCCGGCGATTACACCTGGGGACTCGACCGCTTCATCGAAGAAGCCCAGACACTCGCCCGCTTCAACCATCCCAATATCGTCCGGGTCTACCGTTACTTCCGCGCCAACCAAACCGCCTACATGGTCCTTCATTTCGAGGAAGGCCACAGCCTGAAAGGCTGGCTCAAAAGCCTCGGCCGCGCCCCGCGTCAGAAGGAACTCGACAAGATCATCGGCCCGCTGCTCCTCGCGCTCGAAGAGATTCACAAAGCCGATTTCCTGCATCGCGACATCGCGCCTGACAACATCATGATCCGCAAGGACGGTCAGCCCGTGCTGATCGACTTCGGCTCCGCGCGCGGCGAAATCGCAGCCCACTCGAAAACAGTCTCCGCCCTCGTCAAGCCGGGCTACAGCCCGTATGAGCAATATGCCGAAACCGGCAAACGCCAAGGTCCCTGGACAGATATCTACGCGCTTGGAGCAACGCTCTATCACGCCGTCACCGGCAAGCGTCCACCCGACGCCCCCTCGCGCATGGTGAAGGATGATTTCGTCCCCGCCCGCGAAGCGGCCGTCGGCGGCTACCGCGCAAACTTTCTCAAGGCGATCGACAAGGCACTCGCCCTCACAATCGAGGATCGTCCGCCCACGATCGCCGCCTGGCGCGGTGATCTGCTCGCACCCGATCCAAAACCCGCGTCCTGGCTCCAGCGCACGCTCGGCGCGGATGAAAAGGCACCAACCACCGCAAAGCCCAAGCCGGTCAGCACACCGATTCCTGACGCGCCGGGCCCGCAAGGCGCGCTGCTCGATTTCGTCGACCATCTGAAAGACAAAAAGGCGGGTGCACCCGCGTCGCCGGCCAAGGCGAAGCCAAAAACCGCCCCACCCCCAGCCGTCGCAGAACCCGCACCTGAAAAGAAAACTGCGCCGCCGCCCGCCGCCACGCGCAAGCTCGACGGTGACGACGCCCCCGCCAAACTGCCGCGCATTCTCCAGCGCAAACCCGAGCTCGATGCCAAACCTGCAGCTGTTCAGGCCGCCGCCAAACCGGCCGCGGTGGTCAAGGTTCCAAAAATCTACAAATCGCCAAAGCCCAAACGCATCGCGTCGAAGTGGGCCTGGAGCCCCATGGTTTTCAAGCTACTAATCGGTGTCGGCGTCGCCAGCGGGGCCGTCGCCCTGCAAGACCGTTTGCCGCAAATGGAAACACGCAGCGCTGCCATCACCTCCAACACCACGACGGGATCGATCTCTCCGCCACCGGTTCAGATCGCATCACCCATCGCGCGCCTCACCGGTCACAACGGGCCTGTCACGGCGCTCAGCTATTCCGACGACGGCACCGCCATCCTCACCGCATCGAAAGATGCCACGGTGAAAATCTGGACGGCCTCCTCCGCCACATTGAAGCGCACCATCGAAATGGACGACGGCCCCGCCTCCGCCATGGCCGTCTCCGGCAACCGCCTGCTCACCGGCCACGCCAACGGCAATGTCGTGCTGTGGGATTGGGAGCGCGCCGAACGGATCGCGGCCTATAAGCGCAACGACGCCGAAATCTGGTCCGTCGCCTTCCTTGGCAGCGGTCAACGCTTCGCCGCCGCCGGTCACGATTGGAAAATTGCCGTTTGGGATGCCACGACGACGAGCGGCCCCTTCGGCGTCCTTGAGGCCCATGACAGCGCCGTCCAGGCCCTGGCCTTCGGCATGGCCGGGTCTAAACCGGTGCTCGCATCCGGCAGCGCCGACAAGACAATGAAAATCTGGAATCTCGAAACGCTCGACCGCATTCGGACCTACCGCGGACACGGCGACTACGTCACCGCCGTCGCTCTTTCCACGGGCGGCAAGGATGTGGCCTCCGCTAGTCTGGATGGAAAAGTCCGCATCTGGTCCGCACGTTCCAACCGCCTCACCCGGTCTTTGTCGGGCCACGACGGCAAAGCGAATGCCTTGGCTTTTGCACCCGCTGGCGACGTACTGGCCTCCGGTGGAGCCGACGGCAAAGTCCGAGTCTGGGATTTCAAGAGGAGCCGGACGCCCAGAACCTTGCCAAGCCACCCCGGCAACGTCACCGCGCTTGCCTTCTCTCCCGATGCTCAGCGCATCGCGTCTGGGGGCGATGATGGACTCGTGCGCGTCTGGGACAATCCGCTGCAAAAACCGGTCACGAACTGAAGCCGGCAAAATCCTCAGGCACTACTTGCAGTAGCGCTGCCGTCCGTCGCGTCCATGCCGCGCCAGATCGACATGGAAATGGTCGTGGTGGAACTTATCCGAGTTCGGGCCCAGCACGGTGGTGAATTCCCCGCACGCACCTTCATGCACCGCGCGCAGAAAGAGCCGCTCGCGCTCCTCGCCCCACCAGCCGCCCTTCACCGTCACCACCCGGCCATCGGCAAGCGTGAAGGCGGAGATATCGAGCGCGTTGGCATACCCGTGCTCGGAGAGCTTGCCGCCCGATTGGTTGTTGCGTGGCCGGCATCCATACGAGGCCGCCACTTTCATCTCCACGACGGGCGCGCCAAAGTAGTATTCAGCTGAAGGCTTCACGACGCGCGCGACCCAACGCTCCACCTGGGGGATCATCGGGCAGCGCAGCAAGGCCGGGGGCTTCAAAGACACGCGCCCCTGATCCGCGGCCGACATCTGGAACGGTCGCGATGCACCGCAATAGCTAGGGCCACCGAGCGCCGACCGGGCCTCCAGGAATGGCGATTGCCGCACGACACCGGCCGCTAGACATGCGCTTTCCTCATTCTCCCGCCATGGCTCATGCTTGGCCACGAAATTTGGCCCGCCCGTGCTGCACCCCATCAGGATGAGCAGGCCGGCAACCGATACGGTGAAGAGGACGCCACGCAACGACATAGAACGGGACACTAAAGCCGGAATGGCTAACGGCTGGTGAACAGCCGCTGGCCGATGTGTCCAATTCTGACAGTGCTCTAGGGCTGACTTGCGCCCATCGGGCGACGCCATTGCGGCGCCCAACGGGTCGAGTCAGGGCGCGTATTGCAGCGTATACGCCACAAGAGTGGCCAGCCGGTTATCCACAGCATTTAGGACGACAACGTACGATTGCCGCAGACTCTTCGAAAAACGAGGCGTAGCTTTTCTCTGGTCGAGGTCAAGGCAAGCCTCGGCAGCGGGTCAAAAGTACGGATTTTGGGCTGTTTTGTAGCGTATTCACGGCCCAGTGTAAGCGTCCCGGCGTGATCTGCGAGTGTGCGTTGTGTAGGCCGCGTAGCGGGTGCGAATACCTGCTCTGCCCCCGTATCCACGGAGCTGCGTTCGCCTCGTCTTAGTAATGCGTAGTGTCTGAGTAAGCGTTGCGTTGGTGCGTATAGGCCCTGGCTCTTTCCGCCGTCTCGACCCATGCGAGATTCCCCCGAACGATGACGGCGAGGCCCTCTCGCCGGAGCTGGGGCCTAAAAACCGACCACTCCGGCCGGCTTTTCCCTCGCACGAAGCCGGCCAGACTTTTTTTCCGCGCGGTCCCCGCGTTATGCGCTGCCGTCCGGGTGCCGCTCCAAAAAGTCGAGCACAGCGGTTTTGAAGGTCCGGTCCCCGACCGCCTTCATATGATCCCGCCCTACGATCTCGAACGCCTCAGCCCCCGGGATCAACGCCGACAATATCTCCGCCGGCCCCGCGATCACGTCATTCGTTCCCACCGCCACCAATGTCGGTGCCACAATCTTCGCGATCTCCTCCCGCGGAACCGGATCGCGAATCTGCCGCACACAAACGGCCAGCGCCTTCAAATCACTCTTGGTCTGCTCGGCAAACGCACGAAACGTCCGCGCCGTCGGGTTCACGACATCATCGATCGAAGGCGCCAGCAGCGCCTGCGCAATGGGGCCCGTCCCCGCCATGGCTCGCACCATGTTGTGCCCGAGCCCCCCGAGAACCAGACCGCCTATCCGCTCAGGGTGCGCCAGCGCCAGTGTCGCCGCAATCCGCGCGCCCATCGAATAGCCGATCACGTGCGCCTTGTTGATCTCAAGATGATCCAACAGCCGCCGCGCGTCCTGCGCCATGATCTCCCGGCTATACGCTTCCGGCACGTAAAGCTTCTCGCTCCGGCCATGTCCACGGTTGTCGATCGCCACCACCCGGTAGCCCTGAGCCATCAGGTCCCGCACCCACCCCGGCGCGATCCAGTTCATCTCGATGCTGGAGGCAAACCCATGGAGCAGCAGCACCGGCAAAGCCCGCGCCGCTCCCGTGCCCTCATTGAGATAGGAGAGCATAACGCCCTCGGATTGAAACGTCGGCAAACCCAACTCCCAAAACGAAAATCCCGCCACCCCGGTGCGGCGGCCTGCCCAACCGCCCTCCCCTATCATTTCAACGCCCTAGCCGCTATGGTCCCGCCGAAACCATTCTCCAGCCGCAACGTCCCGAGAGACCACCATGGCCGCACATTTCGTCCCCCACCTAGCCAACGACCAGGGTGCCGAAAAAATCTTTGTCGGCGTCAAGGAATTCCAGTGCATGGGCGCCCGCCCGCCGTTCGACCACCCGCACGTCTTCCTCGACATGGGCGCTGACGGCCAGATTCTCTGCCCCTACTGTTCAACTCTTTATGTGTACGATCCTCGCCTGGGCGAACACGAAACCGACCCCAAGGGCTGTATCGCCGACGCCCCCGTCGCCGCCTAGAGCACCAAGGCGCGAAGCATGACCGGCCGCGCCAAACGATCCTCTGACATCCTGATCGCGGGCGCCGGCATTGCCGGCCTGGCCGCCGCCCTGGCACTGTCCCGCACGGGCCGGACCGTCACAGTCCTCGAAAAGCGCGCCGTCGCCTCCGAAGAAGGTGCCGGCATCCAGATCGGCCCTAACGGCAGCCGCATCCTGCAAATGCTCGGCGTTGCGCCACATCTCGCTGGCAGGGTCGCCCATCCCCAGAGCATTCGCGTCATGGATGGCCTCACCGGCCACCGCCTCACGCAATTTCCCCTCGGCAGCCACATCGAAGCCCGCCACGGCGCACCCTACTGGTCGCTCCACCGCGCCGACCTGCACAATGCCCTGCGCACGACGATAGACGCCGACCCCGCCATCACCCTGCGCCACGCCGCCGAAGTCACTGGCGCCACACAAAGCGGCGACACCGTCACCGCGCATTTGGCCGATGGCGAAGCAATCACCTCTCCGCTCCTCATCGGTGCCGACGGGTTGTGGTCCACTTTGCGCACGCGCGTGTTGAACGGCCCGCCGCTCACCTTCACCGGCAAATGCGCGTTGCGCACCGTCCTGTCCGCCGGCGACGTCACGCCCGGCATTTCTCTCACCGACACAACGATCTGGCTCCGCCCCAAAGCCCACGTCGTCCACTATCCAGTGCGCGGTGGCGCCGAACTCGCCCTCGTCGCCATCTTCGACGACGCCGACCTCGGCGAAAGCTGGGCCCATGACACCGACGCCGCACGTATCGCGGCCCGCGCCAGCACCTTGCCGGCAGCGCTGCGCGATCTCCTTCTTGCGCCCAATCACTGGCGCCAATGGTCGCTCTATCGACCGTCCGGACCGATCACCTGGGTGCAAAATCGTATCGCGCTGATCGGCGACGCCGCCCATCCCCCGCTGCCATTCCTGGCCCAAGGCGGCGTCATGGCGCTCGAGGACGCCACCGTTCTCGCCTCGCTTCTCCACGGCGTCCCCGACGCCGGCATTCCAGCGCGCCTCGCAGAATTCGAACGCTACCGCCGTCCCCGCACGACGCGCGTGATGGACGCCTCCGCCAGCAACGGCCGCGCCTATCACCTCGATGGCCTGATGCGCCGCGCCCGCAACGCCGTGCTCGCAACGACACCGCCGCAACTCTTCATGCGCAAGTACGATTGGCTCTACGGCTGGAAGATTGGGCAGAAAATCTAAGAGCGCCAGAATTCCGGCCGGAACAGCACAAGCACCGTGAACAGTTCCAGACGTCCCAGCATCATCTGAAACGACAGCGCCCACTTGGCCGCATCCGGCAGCGGCACGAAATTCCCCGCCGGCCCGATGATATCGCCAAGTCCCGGACCGACGTTTCCGAGCGCCGTCGCCGATGCCGACAGCGCCGTGACAAGATCGAGCCCCATGCCCGCATATATCAGTGCAAAAAGTCCGACGATGAAAAAGTAAATCGCCAGAAAGGCCACCACTGAAAACGGCACGTCGGGTGGCAAACGGCGCCCGTTATACGTCAGCGTCACCACCCGGTTCGGACTGATCAGATGCAAAAAGTGGCTGCGCGTCAGCATATGCGCGATCTGCAATCGGTAGATCTTGATCGCACCCGCCGTCGACCCGGAGCACCCGCCGACGAACGTCAAAATGAAGAACACGCCGATCGCGAAGTTACCCCACTTTGTGTAGTCGTCGCTCATGAACCCCGTCGTCGTCACGATCGATGTGACGTTAAACGACGACAACGTGATCGCTTCGAAGAACGAGATATTTCGCGTCGCCAGCAGCCACAACGCCATGATCACGCTGACTGCAACCAGAAAGCCAACGAACGCCCGCACCTGCGTATCGTGCCAAAGCGCCGTCGTATCCCCGCGCAACATTTTAATGAACACCACGAACGGCATCGCGCCCAGCGCCATGAAGATCGTACTTGTCCAGTGGATGGCCGGACTATCGAAATGCGCGAAGCTGGCGTCGTAATTGGCAAAGCCGCCCGTCGCAATCGTCGACAGCGAGTGGCAGATCGCATCGAACCCGCTCATGCCGAACCATGCGTAGAAAAACGCACACACGAGCACCAGCCCGCCAAACACCGCCGCGATCGCGAGCGTCAATTCAAACGCACGCGGCAGAACCTTTTCCGACTTGTCCGAGCTCTCCGTCTGAAACAGCTGCATCCCGCCGACCCGCAGGAACGGCAGCATCAGGATCGCCATCACGATAATGCCAAGACCGCCGATTCCGCAAAGCAGCGCGCGCCACAACAGTATGCCCCGCGGCAGCTTGTCGAGCCCGGCAATCACGGTCGAACCCGTCGTGGTCAGTCCCGACATGGTCTCGAAGTAGGCGTCGGTATAGCTCAGTCCATGGCCGAGAAACGGCAACGCCGCAAAGGCCGTGATCACCACCCACGCGACGGTCGTGAGAAGAAAACCCTCTTTGACGCCCAGGCGCGGCGGGTTCTCGTCGTAGGCAAATAGAACCAGAAGACCCCCGGCGAAGAACGTGACAACCGATGATGCGAGAAACGCCTGCCAGCCCGGATGATGATCCGCGAGATCCACCAAGGCCGGCAGCAGCATCGCCGCAGCGATGGTGCACAGCATCAGCCCGAGGGCGAACAGGATCGGCCTGAGTTGTAGCAACGTGCTTCTTGCCCACGCGATACGTGGGCCCCCCGACCGGAGCGCAAGGCCGCCCGGTCCACCGCCAGTGTTCGAT
>VYKW01000384.1_pt1 | contig 16694 bp, 14 predicted proteins | sample 5114451 | NCBI WGS metagenome assembly VYKW01 (sample SAMN12291784, study PRJNA351875) | freshwater metagenome | isolation source: freshwater lake | place: USA: Michigan, Gull Lake | collected 2013-08-08
GCCGCCCGCACGTCAGCCCGCTTCACCGGCGACACCGCCCGCGGCAGCGCGCGCGACGTCGCCCTGTCCCGCAAACGCACCGAAGCCGCACGGCTGATGGTCCAGGCGGCGTGGAAGGCGAGCCGCTAACTCGCCCTACTTCACCCCCGCCACCCAATCGTCGATCTTCTTCTCCAGCACCGGCATCGGCAGCGCGCCGGTGTCCAGCACCGCCGCATGGAATCCGCGCGGATCGAACTTCGCGCCCAATGCCGCCTTGGCCTTGGCCTTCGCCTTCAAAATCGTCAGCTGGCCGATCTTGTAGGCCAGCGCCTGCCCCGGCATCGCGATGTAGCGCTCGACCTCGGCGGTCGCGTCGGTCTTCGACATGGGCGAGTTGGTGACCATGTATTCGATCGCCTGATCGCGGCTCCATCCCTTGGCGTGCAGCCCGCTATCGACCACCAGCCGCATCGCGCGCAGCATCTCGTCATTCAGGCCGCCCATGCGCTGATAGGGCTCGACCGCGACGCCCAGCTCGTCGTGCAGCGATTCCACATAGAGCGCCCAACCCTCGGCATAGGCGGTGTTGCCGCCAAAGCGCATGAAGGCGGGCAGCGCCGCATTCTCTTGTGCCAGGCTGATCTGGAAATGATGCCCCGGCGCGCCTTCGTGCAGGTACAAAGTCTCCATCCCCCAGGTGTAGCGCGTGGCCAGGTCATAGGTGTTGAAATAGAACACACCCGGCCGCGACCCGTCGGGCGTTCCCGACGCATAGCTGCCCGCCGCATCGGTCTTTTCGCGATAGGCCGGCACCGGCCGGATCTCGAGCGGGGTCTTGGGGATCAGCGAGAATTGCTCGCCGATCCGCGCATCCACCCGCTTGCCGATGGCCTCGAACCCGACGCGCAGGGCGTCGGCGCTTTCCGGCTGGAACCGCTTCTCAGTGCGCAGGTGGGTGAAGAAGTCCTGCAAGCTGCCGGTGAACCCGACCTTGGCCTTCTGCGCCTCCATCTCAGCCAGGATGCGCTTGACCTCCGACAGCCCCAGGTCGTGCACATAATCGGCGGTCAGCGGCAGCGTCGTGTTGCTCTCGATCGCATAGGCATAGACCGCCGCCCCGCCGGGCAGCGCCGCGGTACCGACGCTGTCGCGGGCGGCCGCCAGATACTCATTCGCCAGGAAATCGCGGATCTTCTTATGCGCGGGCACGATCACGTCGCGCACCTGCGCGGCATAGGCCGCCTTCAGCCGCGCCTGATCGGCTGCCGGAATCCCGTCCGGGAATTTCTTCACCGGGCCATAGAAGACCGAGTCCTCGATCGCCTGCGTGTTCAGATTGTCGAACTGGCCGATCATGTTGGTGACGACCAGCTTGGGCTGAACGATCCCCCGCTTCATCCCCTCGCGGAACAGGCCGATTACCCGGTCATAGGTCGCAGCATATTGGACGTTGCGCTTCAGGTTATTCTCGTAATCCGCGACCGTCTTGAACGGAGCCGCGCCCTCGCCCGACGCAAAGCTGGGATAGAATGCCTGGAAGCCGGTGAAATGGTCGATCGGGAGATATTTGGTCACGGCCAAAATCTGGTCGTCGAACCCCTTCTGCGTGCGCAGCTGGTCGGCCTCGAACACGTCATAGGCGATCTGATTGACCTTGGTCAGCTTGGCCCGGTCGATCTTGCGCAGCGCCGCCAGATCGGCCGCGTTCGCCGCCTTCTCCGCCGCGATGAAGGCGTCGGTAAAATAGTCGCCGAGCCGGTCGGCATAGCGCATGTCGCCCCGGAACAGCGCCATCAGCGGCTGGCGCTTCAGCGATGCTTCGTCGCTCGCATGGAACAGCGCCTTGAGCCGCGCATCCTCCACCCCCTCGCCCGGCAGCGCCGCCGGGGCCGGCTGTTGCTGCGCGGCGGCAGGCATGGCGGACACGCCGGCAAGCAGGGCGGCGAGGAGAAGCGGAACGCGCATGGGGTAATCCTTGAACCGGGGTGTGATATACGGACATTACACCCGCACCGACCCGGCGCAAGGCTGCACCGCAATCGCGCAATGACGGCGTGTCGCTGCCCATTTGTTAGGCAGTTGTTAACCCGCTCCCGCGCGCGCCCTCGCATTTGTGCGCCCCGGCAAACTGGCACGGCGTATGCAGTGTCGCGCGTCAGGGGCGTTCGACTTGATCGCGATCCATTCCGCCGTCACCCTGACCGCGGAACCGGGCGGGTCGGGACTCGGACCGCTGTCACAGAGGGAAGAAACCGTGAAAAAGATCGAAGCCATCATCAAGCCGTTCAAGCTGGATGAGGTGAAGGAGGCGCTTCACGAAGTGGGCGTGTCGGGCATCACCGTGACCGAGGCCAAGGGATTTGGCCGTCAAAAGGGGCATACCGAGCTGTATCGTGGCGCGGAATATGTCGTCGACTTCCTGCCCAAGGTGAAGCTGGAGGTGGTGGTCGAGGACGCCCTCGCCGAGCGCGTGGTCGAGGCGATCGCCAACGCAGCACAGACCGGCCGTATTGGCGATGGCAAGATCTTCGTCACCGCGATCGAAACCGCACTGCGCATCCGCACCGGCGAGCGTGACGAAAACGCGATCTGATCACCGCCGCAGCGCGTAGAATTGACGCACTGCAAAAATTTCACGAAGCTGCAATGCAGCGCAAGATGATTCTCCGATCCTGACGCAAGCGTGGGACGGAGCAGGGCAAAACAGAAAGGGCTTGGTTCCAATGGCTAACACCGCCGCCGACATTCTGAAGATGGTCAAGGATCAGGAGATCGAATGGATCGACCTGCGCTTCACCGACCCCAAGGGCAAGTGGCAGCACCTCACCATGGTCGCCAGCGTGCTGGGCGAGGATGAGCTGACCGACGGCCTGATGTTCGACGGTTCGTCGATCGAGGGCTGGAAGGCCATCAACGAATCCGACATGATCCTGAAGCCCGACCTCGACGCGGTCTGGACCGATCCGTTCTCGGCCACCCCGATGCTGATCCTGGTGTGCGACATCGTCGAACCCTCGACCGGCGAGCTTTATTCGCGCGACCCGCGTTCGACCGCGAAGCGGTCTGAGGCGTATCTCCAGTCGCTCGGCATCGGCGACACCGTCTATGTCGGCCCGGAAGCCGAATTCTTCATGTTCGACGACGTCCGGTTCGAGAACAGCTATTCGACCAGCTATTACGCGATCGACGACATCGAACTGCCCGGCAACTCGGGCAAGGAATATGAGAGCGGCAACCTCGGCCACCGTCCGCGTGCCAAGGGCGGTTACTTCCCCGTCGCGCCGGTCGACAGCGCCGTCGACATCCGTGGCGAGATGGTTTCGACCATGCTCGAAATGGGCCTGCCCTGCGACAAGCATCACCATGAAGTCGCTGCAGCACAGCATGAGCTGGGCCTGACCTTCGGCACGCTCGTCCAGACCGCCGACCGCATGCAGATCTACAAGTATGTCGTGCATCAGGTCGCCCATGCCTATGGCAAGACCGCGACCTTCATGCCGAAGCCGATCAAGGAAGATAACGGCTCGGGCATGCACACCCATATCTCGATCTGGGATAAGGGCACGCCGCTGTTCGCGGGCAACGGCTATGCCGGCCTCAGCGAAATGTGCCTCTACTTCATCGGCGGCGTGATCAAGCATGCCAAGGCGCTCAACGCCTTCACCAACCCGACCACCAACAGCTACAAGCGCCTGGTGCCGGGTTACGAAGCCCCGGTGCTGCTCGCTTATTCGAGCCGCAACCGCTCGGCCTCGTGCCGCATCCCGTACGGTGCGGGCGCGAAGGCGAAGCGCGTCGAGTTCCGCTTCCCGGACGCCCTGGCCAATCCGTATCTCTGCTACGCCGCGCTGCTGATGGCCGGCCTCGACGGCATCCAGAACAAGATCCATCCGGGCGACCCGATGGACAAGAACCTCTATGATCTGCCGCCGGAAGAGCTGAGCCAGGTCCCGACCGTGTGCGGCTCGCTGCGCGAAGCGCTCGACAGCCTCGAGGCGGACATGGACTTCCTGCTCAAGGGCGACGTGTTCACCAAGGATCAGATCGAAGCCTATATCGAACTGAAGCGCGGCGACGTCGCCCGTTGGGAAATGACCCCGTCGCCGGTCGAATACGACATGTACTATTCGGCCTAACGGCCGAACCTTCGTCGCCGCTTCGGGGGAGGCGGCGCCGGACAGCGAGACGCCCGGGTCGAAAGGCCCGGGCGTTTTTTTGTGATCGGATCGAGCGATCCCCGCAAATATCGTTTCGGTCAGCGATTCTTTGCGGCATGATCCGCAGCGAACCGGATCGCGACCCCGCCCGGTCGAGCTGGAGGATGACACATGCCAAGTCCCAAACCGCCAACTCCGGATGTGCCCGCAGCGCTCGCGACGAACCCGATGGCCGACTTCGGCGCTCAGAACCTCGCCAACGCGATGCAGCAGGCTCACGCTTTAGCGGAAACTCAAGCGCTTGCAGAGGCTGCGGCTGCGATCCGCGCTGCCGTAGATCCCACGCCCCCTGCGCACCCGCCGTCCGAGCGCTAAACGGGAATCATCCGCTGATCGCACGCGCATCGTTCAGGGGCAGTCCGCCCCTGAACGCGACATCGCGCGCTACAACCGTGCCCCCAACGCAACGTCACGAAAGAGTCATCGTTGCGCAACCGTTCCGAAACACGAATCGCCCCGAACTGACATAGCCCCCACCTAAGCGCGCTGAGACTCATATCGGGGGATATCATGATTAACCGTTCGATTCGCCGCGCCCTTGCTGGTGCCAGCCTTGTTTCGTTGACACTTGCCATCACCGCGCCGGCTCAGGCTCAGAACGAAACTCCGGCGACTGACGACAAGGACGAGATCGTCATCCTTGGCTCGCGCCCGATCGCCGAATCCGAAGCGTCCGCGCTGGAAACCCAGAAAAATTCGGACTCGCTGGTCTCGGTTGCCGCCGCTGACGGTGTCGGTCGCCTGCCCGACCAGAATATCGCCCAGGCCGCTGGCCGCCTGCCCGGCCTCGCGGTTGAGCGCGATCAGGGCCAGGCGCGCTACGTCTCGATCCGCGGCGCACCGAATTACTGGACCACCCTGTCGTTCGACGGCATCAACATCGTCAGCCCGGAAGGGCGCGATGCGCGCTTCGACTCGATCCCGTCGGCGATCGCGAGCAAGATCATCGTGTCGAAGGCGGTGACGCCCGACATGCCCGGCGAAACCGTCTCGGGCAATGTGAACATCATCACCCGCTCGGCCTTCGACTATTCGGGCTTCCACCTCGCCGGCAAGCTCGGCACCGGCTACGCCACGCTGGGCGAGCGCCGCGAATATGAAGCTTCGGCGGTCCTGTCCGACCGGTTCGAAACCGGGATCGGCGACATCGGCCTGCTCTTCTCGGGCAGCTTCTACCAGCGCGACATGATCACCGACAATTTCGAGACCGATTATGAGCGCGTCTCGCAGGATCAGCGCCCCGGTGCCACCACGCGCTTCTGGGCGCATGAGACTGAGAACAAGCTGTATCGCCTGACGCGCAAGAACTGGTCGGTCTCGGGCCGCGCCGATTGGCGCCCGGACGACAGCAACGAAATCTCGATCCGCTCGGTCTACACGATCTTCACCGACGACGAGATGCGCGACAATTACCGCTTCGACCTCGACGATCGTCAGGGCGATCTCGTTGCCAACACCGCCGCTTGCTCGACCGCGTTCAACCCGCAGCCGACCACGACCGGCTATGCCGATATCTGCATCGGTAACACCCCGGCGTTCGGCACCATCTATGGCATCGACATTCGCCAGCGTTCGACGCTGCGCGCGTTCCGCCAGTCGATCTTCACCAACACGCTGGAAGGCACGCACGAGTTCGGCGACGGGTGGAAGCTGAACTGGCTCGGCAACTTCACCGAATCGAAGGACGACCGTTCGGTGGTCGGTGAAGCGACCTGGGACAGCCCGAGCACCCGGACGCTCCGTCCGACGGTGATCTACGACTTCCGCGATCCCAACATCAGCACGGTGCTGCTCTACAACACGGTGCAGCTGAGCGGCCCGACCCGCTATGAGGCCGGTGCGCGTGTCCGCACCGTCGACAGCTTCACCAAGCCGCTCTCGTCGCTGACCATCCTCGACGCGGTCGACACGACCAAGGCCTATACCGGCCGCCTGGTCCTCAGCCGCGAAACCGAGTTCCTGGGCGCGGACGCGACCTTCAAGCTCGGCTTCCAGTTCGACCAGCGGACCAAGGTGGCGGACGAGAAGAACCTCGTGCTCAACACCGCGGCACAATTCACCGCGATCGGCATTGCCACCGACTACAACGCCTTCTCGCTCAGCACGCCGTTCCAGGGCGCGCTGTCGATGGGCTATGACTTCCGCTATTTCGATGCCGGCCAGATGCGCTCGGCCAGCAACAATGCGCGCGGCCTCTACGCCTTCGCCCCCGTCACGGCGAACAACTATGACGTGCGCGAGCAGGTTTATGCCGGCTTCGCGATGGGCACGCTGCGCTATGACTGGGGTTCGATCGTCGGCGGCGCACGGATCGAGCGCGTCACCAACCGCGGCATCGCGGTGGCCACGGTCGGCGCGACCACCGGCCTGGTGACGGCGGAAGCCGACAGCACGCTGGTCTTCCCCAGCCTGCACGTGAACTACAACCTCGACGAATCGAAGAAGGTGCGCCTGTCGTTCAACAGCGGCGCGGCCCGCGCTGACTATGATCAGTTGCGGCCGAACGTCGTCGTCAACGACGTCAACTCGACGATCTCGGGCGGCAACCCGGCGGTGAAGCCGGAACGCGCCTATGGCGTGGACGCCTATTTCGAATGGTATGTCCGTCCGGCGGGCTATCTGTCGGTCGGCCTGTTCTACAAGCGGGTTGAGGATGTGCTGTATCGCGAAACCCGCACCTTCGGGTCGGATGCGCTGAACAGCGGTGGCATCGATCGCTCGGCCTATGTCTTCTCGGGCATCACCAATGGCGGCGACGGCCGCGTGTTCGGCGCCGAAGCGGCAGCGCAGCTTCAGCTCGATCCGTGGACCGAGCAGCTCGGCCTGCCGGAATGGATGGGCGGCTTCGGCATCACGGCCAACGTCACGGTGAACGACAGCGAAGTGACCAAGCCGGCCATCGGCGCAGTGCCGGCCCGCAAGGTCCGCCTGCCCGGCACGTCGGACGTGGTGTTCAACGTCGGCGGCTATTACGAGAAGTACGGCCTGTCGGTCCGCGTCCAGTTCCAGAAGCGCAGCACCTGGCTCGACGGCATCGCCGACGATCTGACCGATGCCGGCGACACCTATTGGGCGGCGGACGACGAACTCGACATTTCGGCGCGCTATTCGCTCAACAAGAATGTCGAGCTGTACGTTGACGGGTCGAACCTGCTCAACAATCCGGGCCGTCGCTACTCGGAGCCGGGCAACCTGTTGACGGCGCTCGGCACCCCGACGCCGACGACCACCAACCAGACGATCGAGTGGGAGCGTTTCGGCAGCCGCTTCAGCGGCGGTATCCGCGTCACCTTCTGATCGGTCTCCGCTGCCGTCCGGTCCCCGGGCGGCAGCGGACCTATCGCTGGCGCGGCCCCTTTCGTCCGGGTCAGGATCGATCGGCCAGAGCGGCAGGAACCCTCTAGCTGCCACGTCCGGATCGTGGCACGGGCGTAACGACTATGATCAAGCACCTCACCCTCGCCCTGCTGCCGCTGCTGGCCGCAGGCTGCGCCGCGACCGGGCGTCCCGTCCCGGTTATCCCCACCACCCCCGCCGCGAGCGTCCAGGCGCGCGGCGAGACCGACGCGGTCGGCACCGCCAATGCCGATGCGGCGGACGATCCCGCGATCTGGCGCAACCCGGCGGACCCCGCCGCCAGCCTGATCGTAGGCACCGACAAAAAGGCCGGGCTGCACATCTATGACCTGAGCGGCAAGGACCGCTTCTTCATCGACGCGGGCCAGGTCAACAATGTCGATCTGAAGGACATGGGGCCGCTCGGCATCATCGTTGCTGCGAGCGACCGCAACGACCGCAAGAACGCCAAGCTCGCGCTATTCCGCCTCGACACGGCGGCGGCAAAGCTGATCCCGCTCGGCACCGTGCCGGTCGGCGCGGGCGAAGCCTATGGCGTCTGCCTGATGGCGGTCGGTAACACGCTCCACGCGTTCAACGTGATCAAGGACGGCACGATCCGTCAGGTCGCACTCGACCTGTCGGGCGCGGCCCCCACGGGCACGATCGTCCGCACGATGAAGCTCGCCACCCAGTCGGAAGGCTGCGCCGCCGACGACCGCACCGGTCGCCTCTATGTCGGTGAGGAAAATGTCGGCCTGTGGCGCTTCGACGCGCGCGCCGATGGCCCGGTCGCGGGCACGCTGATCGCGCCCGCCGATGGCCAGAAGCTGGTGATCGATGTCGAGGGCGTCACCCTCGCCCCCGAAGGCACCGGCAATGGCGGCTATGTGATCGTCTCCAGCCAGGGCGACCACGCCTACACCGTCTATCGCCTGTCCGACGATTCCTATGTCGGTCGCTTCCGGATCGCCGCGGGCAGCACCATTGGCGCGACGGAAGAAACCGACGGGATCGACTTCGCCCCCGGCGACTTCGGTCCCACCTATCCCGGCGGCCTGTTCGTGGCGCAGGACGGCTACAACCCGCCCAAGGCACAGAACTTCAAATATGTCGCCTGGGCGGACATCAAGGCGGCGCTCGGCATCCAGTAAAGGTTATGGCCGCGCGCCTTCGGGTCGCGCGGCCAAATCCTACTCCGTCGTCCAGTCGCTGAGGTCCGCGGTTTCGAGCGTTGCCCGCAGCGCCGGATAGTCATGGTCGATCACCGCCAGCGTCTTGCGGAATACCCCGCGCAGATAGTCTTTCAGCTCGGCCTCCGCATCCGCCGCCTCGGCCCCCGCCATGCGCACGAAGATCGCCAGCGCCGCCGTCAGTGCCTCCTCGCTCAGATAGCCCTGCCGTCGCATTTCCCAGCCCTGTTCGCCATCGCGCTGGAATTGTGCGAAATTCTTCGCGCCATTGGCCATAAACACGCCAAAGCCCAGGAACACCGCCGCGACATCGGTCGCATGTTCCTCAAGCGCCGCGCCGCCCGGCGGCATACTGCCATCGGCGTGGATCAGGTAATGCGACAGCTCATGCGCGAAGGTCGCGACCAGATCGGCCGGCCGGGCGAGTGCCGAGGGATTGTAGGTAATCACGACCCGCTCGCCGTCATGGCCGAACGTGCCGGCCGGCGGGCTATATTCATGCTTGAGCGCATGGCCCGGCGCCATCCAAGTCTCCCGCTCCCCCTCGCCCGGCACCAGCGCGCACTCCCACTCCGCCATGCCCGCATGCGCACGCACCTGTTCGAACAGCTCTATCGCGCGATCATGCCCCTCCGCCGCGCTGGGCGGGAAGAAGTCGCGCGTCGGCAGGATCAGCACCGCCTCGCGATACGCCTTGTCGCGATCGACCGTCTGGATCAGCCACGCGAAGGTGGCGAGCAGCCATTCGAACTCATCGCGGTCAATCGGCAGCTTCGGCCCAAACCATCGGAACATCGGCACCCCCGCGCACCGATCTAACGCGCGCGCGGGCAGTTACCATCCTGTTTGGAGGTAATTTAATCCGAAATGAAGCATTGGCCCGGCCTTGCCGTGCGCAGCCCAAGCGGCTTTACTGGCGGCATGTTTCGCGCCCTCGCCCCGCTCGCCCTGCTCCTTGCCGCCCCCGCCGCAGCGCAGACCCCTGCCGAACAGAAGATGGCGTCGACCATCGCCGCCGAAAGCGACCGCCACGTCGCGCTGCTGGAACGCCTCGTCAACCAGAACTCCGGTTCGCTCAACATCGATGGCGTGACCAAGGTGGGTCAGATGGTGCGCGCTGAGCTGGAGCCGCTGGGCTTTGCGGTCGAGTGGATCGACATGAAGGCAACCGGCCGCGCCGGGCATCTGGTCGCAACCCACACCGGCAATGGCAAGGGCAAGCGCATCCTGCTGATCGCGCATCTCGACACCGTGTTTGAGCCGGAGTCGCCCTTCCAAAAGTTCGTCCGCGACGGTGACCGCGCGACCGGCCCCGGCATCGGCGACGACAAGGGCGGCATCGTCGTCATCATTGCCGCGATGCGCGCGATGCAGGCGGCGGGCACGCTGAAAAACGCCGATATCAAGATCGTGCTGACCGGCGATGAAGAGCGCACCGGCGCGCCGATGGAGATCGCCCGGCGCGACCTGATTGCTGCGGGTAAATGGGCCGATGTCGCGCTGGAATATGAAAACCTCGCGCGCGAAGACGGCAAGGATACCGGCACCGTCGCGCGCCGCAGCTCGGTCAACTGGACCTTGCGCACCACCGGCACCACCGGCCATTCAAGCGGCGTGTTCGGCAAGTCGCTCGGCTATGGCGCGGCCTATGAGCTTGCGCGCATCCTCGACGAATTCCGCCGCACGCTGCCCGAGCCGAACCTGACCTTCAATGTGGGGGTCATGGCGGCGGGCACGCCCGCGACGCTCGCCGACAATAATTATCAGGTCAGCGCGGGCGGCAAGACCAACATCGTCGCGGCCGAAGCGGTGGCGCGCGGCGATCTGCGCGCACTGACGCCGGAGCAAGAGGCGAAGACCCGTGCAGCGATGCTGGCGATCGTGGCGAAAAGCCTCCCCGGCACCACGGCAACGATCGACTTTCAGGAGGGCTATCCCCCCATGGCCCCGACCGATGGCAACCGCGCGCTGCTTGCCAAGCTCAACACGGTCAACCGCGACCTCAAGCTCCCCGAAATGGCCGAAATGGACCCCGCCCGCCGCGGTGCCGCCGACAGCGCCTTCGTCGCGGCGGACGTCGACACGCTCGCCGGGCTCGGCGCAGCGGGCGGCAATGCGCATGCCGAGGGCGAATGGGTCGATCTCAAATCGATCCCGCTTCAGGCCCTGCGCAGCGCCGCCTTCATCACGCGTCTGAGCCGCGAAAAGCGCTAGGGTTAGTTTCAGGTTGCAACCCTTGCCATGGCTCGCCACATAACGGCCATACCCGATACTCAAAAAATGTGGAGGCGAGGATGCGCAGCTATCTGAAGCACTATATCGACGGCCAATGGGTCGACAGCGAGGGCGGCACCCGCCACGCCGTCATCAACCCCGCCACCGAAAGCGCGGTGAGCGAAATCACCCTCGGCTCGCAGGCCGATGTCGACAAGGCCGTCGCCGCCGCGCGCACCGCGTTCGAAACCTTCTCCCGCACCAGCGTCGAGGATCGCCTCGCCCTGATCGAGCGCGTTATCGCCGAATATAAGGCGCGCATGGACGACATGGCGCAGGCGATCAGCGCCGAAATGGGCGCGCCGCTCAGCCTGGCCAAGACCGCGCAGGTCGGCTCCGGCATCGGCCACCTCATGTCCGCTGCCCGCGCGCTCAAGGAGTTCGAGTTCGAGGAAGCCGTCGGCAACAGCCTTGTCGTCCACGAACCGATCGGCGTCGTCGCGATGATCACCCCGTGGAACTGGCCGCTCAACCAGATCGTGTCCAAGGTCGCCCCCGCGCTCGCCGCGGGCTGTACGATGATCCTCAAGCCCAGCGAGGAAGCACCCGGCTGCGCCGCGATCTTTGCCGAAGTGATGGACGCGGCGGGCGTGCCGGCGGGCGTGTTCAACCTCGTCAACGGCGATGGCCCCGGCGTCGGCACCGCGCTGTCGCAGCACAAGGGCGTCGACATGGTGAGCTTCACCGGATCGACCCGCGCCGGGATCGCGGTCGCCAAGAACGCCGCCGACACGGTCAAGCGCGTCCATCAGGAACTGGGCGGCAAGTCGCCCTCGCTGATGCTGGAGGGCGCGGATGTCGGCGCGGCGGTCAAGGGCACCTTGTTCAGCGTGCTGATGAACTCCGGCCAGAGCTGCATTGCGCCCGCCCGCCTGCTCGTCCCCGCCGCGCTGGAAAAGGAAGCCGCCGCCGCCGCCGCTGAAATGATGAACGCCACCAGCTGCGGCGACCCCGCGCAGGAAGGCCGCCATCTCGGTCCCGTCGTCAACAAGGCGCAGTGGGAGAAGATCCAGGGCTTGATCCGCAAGGGGATGGAGGAAGGCGCGACGCTGGAAACCGGCGGCCCGGGCCGTCCCGACGGCATCGACACCGGCTATTTCGTCAAGCCGACGCTGTTCTCCGGCGTGCGCAACGACATGACGATCGCGCGCGAAGAGATCTTCGGCCCGGTCGTCACGATCATCCCCTATGACAGCGAGGAAGACGCGGTCCGCATCGCCAACGACACCGATTACGGCCTGTCGGCGGTGGTGTTCGGCAGCCCCGAAGCGGTCAAGCGCGTCGCCCCGCGCCTGCGCGCCGGCATGGTCTATATCAATGGCGGCCAGCCCAACCCCGACCTGCCGTTCGGCGGCTACAAGCAGAGCGGCAATGGCCGCGAGCACGGCAAATACGGGCTGGCGGAGTTCATGGAAGTGAAGGCGATGGTCGGCGCGCTGGCGTAACTAAATTCCTCCCCGGCACGGGGAGGGGGACCGCCGCCGAAGGCGGTGGTGGAGGGGGCCCGAGGCAAGCGACTTGCTTCGAGGAGGGCCCCCTCCGTCAGCGCTGCGCGCTGCCACCTCCCCGTTCCGGGGAGGAATTGGCTCAATCGAACAGCTCTTCCAGAAAGCTCTTCTTGCGCTTGTGCTTGTAATAGCGCGGGTCGTGGCCCTGATGGCCATAGCCGCCACCATAGCCCGGCTGCTGCTGCGGATAGCCGCCGCCCTGTTGGGGCCACGGGCTGCCCTGCGGCGGCATCGGCGGCTGGGGCGGCATCGGCGGCTGAGGCGCCTGCGGAGCGACGGGCGCTTCGGTCACGCCACTGCGCTCGATGATCTTGTCCAGCTCACCACGGTCGAGCCAGATGCCGCGGCATTGCGGGCAGTAATCGATCTCGATCCCCTGCCGGTCGCTCATATGGAGCCCGGTCTTGCATACGGGGCACAGCATTCCGGCAACGGCTTCGGGGGTTCGCATCGGCTACTCCTGACGTGGTCGATGACGTTGAGTTAGGAAGGCCACACCGCTTACACAACCGGCCAAACCCAAAGTATCAGCGGCGTGCCCACCACCAGCACGATCAGCGATAGCGGCGCACCCAGCCGTGCATAGTCGCTGAAGCGATAGCCGCCCGGCCCCATCACCAGCGTGTTGCACTGGTGCCCGATCGGGGTCAGGAAATCGCATCCCGCGCCGACCGCCGTCGCCATCAGGAATGCCTCGGGCCGCAGTCCCAGATCGCCCGCGAATGTGGCGGCGATCGGCGCCATCACCAGCACCGTCGCGGCATTGTTGAGGAACGGCGTCACCGCCATCGCCGCCGCCATGATCAGTGCCACCGCGCCCCATGGCGGCAGGCCCGCTGCGGTCGCCGACAGCCATGTGCCGATAATCTCCGTCACCCCGGTGCTGCGCAGCGTATCGCTGACCGGGATCAACGCACCCAGCATGATCAGGATCGGCCATTCGACATGATCATAGGCTTCGCGAACCGGTAGCGCGCCCAGCAGCACCACCGCCGCCGCTGCGGCGAAGAACGCGATCGTCACCGGCACCGCGCCGGTCGCGGTCGCCGCCATCGCCACCGCCAGCACCGCGATCGGCAACAGCCCCTTGCGCACGCTGCCCAGCCGCAGCTCGCGCTCGGCCAGCGGCAGCGCGCCCAGCTCGGTCAACGTCGCCGGAAGCGCGCCCAGCGGCCCCTGCAGCACGATCACATCGCCCGCGCGGAACACGACATTGGGCATGCGTCGGACAATCCGCTCCCCCTGCCGCGACACCGCGATCAGGTTGATGCCAAAGCGCTGGCGCAGCATCAGCGACCCCGCCGTTCCGCCGACCAGCGGCGACCCGGCGCTCACCACCGCCTCGATCACTCCGATCTCGTCGCCCTCGCCGGATTCCGGTGTTTCGCTGGTACCGACGAAATCGAGCCGGTCGCGCGCAATCGCCCGCTCCAGACTGTCCGGCGTGCCGCCCAGGATCAGAATGTCGCCCTCGCGCAGCAGCATGTCGGGCCACGGCGTCGCGCGCACGCCGTTGCGCAGGAACATGGTGATCGCGACCTCATGGTCGTGTCGCTCGATGAAGTCGGCGACGCGCTCGTCCTTCGCCGCCGATTGTTCGACGATCTTGGCCTCGGTCGCATAGTCATGGATGTCGAGCGCTTCGCCCATGGTCGGCGCCGCGCGGCGGTCCGCCGGCAACAGGCGATAGCCAAAGCGCAGAAAGATCAGCCCGACCAGTGTCAGCCCCAGTCCGACCGGGGCATAATCGAACATGCCGAATGGCTGCCCGGTCATCTCCTCCCGCACGCGGCTGACGATGATGTTGGGCGAGGTGCCGATCAGTGTGATCAGCCCACCAAGCAGCGAGGCGAACGCCATCGGCATCAGGAACACGCTGGGCGAGCTGTTCGATTTCTTCGCCATCTGGAACGCGGCCGGCATCATCATCGCCAGCGCGCCGATATTCTTGACCAGCGCCGAACCCAGCCCGACGCTCGCCGACAGCAGCAGCAGTTGCGAACTGACCCGCGTCACCCGTTTCTGCAACAGGCGCATCAACCGCTCGATCACGCCCGACCGCTGCACCGCGCCCGACAGGACCAGCGCCGATCCCACGATGATCACGATGTCATCGGAAAAGCCCGAAAACGCATTCTCAGGCGCGACGATGCCCCCCGCCACCGCCGCCAGCAGCGCCATGACCGCGACCACATCATAGCGAAAGCGCCCCCACAGAAAGAGCGCCATCATGCCCACCAGCACGGCGATCGACAGGATTTGCGGTAATGTCATCGGTCCCCCATCCGCGCACAACGCGGGCGGGGCGAGCGGGTTGCGTTACGTTCCCACGCGGGGGATCATGACATCAATGAACCGTGCCCACCGCGCGGTTGACGCTCATCAGCACGATCAGCCGTTCGATCTGGCGCCAGCGGCAGAAATTGATGTGATTGCCCACGTCGCGGAACTTGTCCGCACGCGCCGCCGCCTCCGGCCCGGCGTCGGCACCGAACGCCCGGATCAGTTCTGCGGCGTCGGCGACATGGGCGCGGTCGGCGAGATAAGGGATGGGCGACATCGAGGTTCCTTGCACAGTCTCGCGCGCCTGCACGCACCGCGCGTGCCAGCTTTCGCGGAGTCGCGCCGCGCCGCGCCTTGCGAGGGTAAATCGCTGGAAACCATAGCGCTTTTGCCCGTGCCGGGCGTGCCGCGACGGGACAGTGGCGTCCCGGCGCGAGACATGGCATGGCGCGACCATGAACCGCTCATCCAAACCCGCCCCGATCGCCGGCGGCGCGCTGCTCGCCCTGTCGCTGGTCGTCGGCACCGTCGTCGGGGTGCGTCAGGGCCAGCCCTCGATCGGCTTCCTCGCCGGGCTCGGCATCGGCATCGCGCTGCTCATCATCGTCGCGCTGATCGACCGGGTGCGCGGCAGCCGTTGAGACTTGCGGGCGCGGGCACGGCGTGCAACGCTGTAAAAATGCTCGATTTCCTGATGCTTGCCGCCGCAGCGAGCGCTGCCGCACCCGCCCAGAGCCCCGCGCTCCCCGCCATCGGCAAATGGACGGTCGATTGGGGCGACACCAACTGTATCGCGCTGCGCAACTATGGCGATGCCAGCAAACCGGTCACCGTCGGGTTGAAACCGTCGATCAACGGCGACGTCATTCGCCTGATGATCTCGCGCAAGGGTCCGTATCAAAGCCCGGCGCATTTCGACGTGACGGTCGGCGACGTAAAGACCACCGCGCTTGCGTTCACCCCGAAAGGCTCAGGCGCCGAGATTTTCTGGATCAACATTCCCCGCGCCGATTTCGACCGCCTTGCCAGCGGAGCGATGCTGGCGATCAAGGGCCGTGGGCTGAACCTCGCTGTCTCGACCCAGGGCTTCCCGGCGGCGATCACCGCGATGAACCAGTGCAACACAGACCTGCGCGCCGAGTGGAACGCGGACGAAGCGGGGCAGGCGCGGATCGTCACCCGGCCCGTCGCACTTGTCTCGCCGGTGCGGCTGGTCAAGCCGGACGATTATCCCGACCAGGCAATGCGCGAGGGGCGCGAAGGGGCAACCAGCGTTTCGCTGCTGATCGACGAGACGGGCGCCATCAAGGACTGCGTGGTCGAACAGGCCAGCGGTGTCGCCACGATCGATGCCCAGACCTGCCTGATGATCCAGCAACGCGGCAAATTCTCCGCCGCCAAGGACAAGGACGGCAAGCCGATCAAGAGCCGCCTGTTCTACCGCTTTCGGTGGGAGAACAACTGAACCCGCGCGCTTACACCAGTGCGCGATGCATCCACACCACGCGTCCGACAACCTCGATCGCGCGGGCGGGCACAATCTCGCGCCCGTAATCGGGATTGTCGCTGACCAGCTCGACCTCACTGCCCATCACCCGCAACCGCTTGACCGAAAGCATGCCGTCGCGGCGAAACACATGGATTGCCGGACGCGGCCCCGGCACCCGCCGCGCGCCATCGACCAGGATCTCGTCGCCATCGCATAAAGTCGGCTCCATCGACGCACCCTCGACGCGGATCGTCGACGCCATGTCCGCGCGCACCCCCAGCCGCCGCAACAGTGCGGGATCGAACAGCAGCGGGCTGGCCCGCTCGCTCTCGACCACCCGTCCGCGCCCGGCCGCCGCCCCGGCATCGACCCGGGCCACCGCCACCAGCCCCTCGACCGGCGGCCCGCCCAG
>VYKW01000387.1_pt1 | contig 16650 bp, 15 predicted proteins | sample 5114451 | NCBI WGS metagenome assembly VYKW01 (sample SAMN12291784, study PRJNA351875) | freshwater metagenome | isolation source: freshwater lake | place: USA: Michigan, Gull Lake | collected 2013-08-08
CCGGTCTCTACTTCGCGATCTTCCGGTTCGCCGCTGACTTTTTCGCGTAGACGCGATTGGGCGTGCTCAAGCAGCCGGCGCGTGGAGAGGCCGCCGAACTCCTCGAAGAATTGCGGGCCGAAGAATTGTGTGGGATCGGGATAGGCGAGGCCGCCTGCCTTGGCTTCGGCCTCGTGCTGCAAGCGGCGGGCGATGATGAGCCGGGCTTCTTCCGGCGTGCGGCTCTCCAGCAGCGCCACGGGGCCCGACTTCTCGATGCGGTCGAGATACGATTGAGGCAGCGCACCGCGCACTTGGCCGTAGAAGTCGTCGAGGCAAGAGACGATGACGATGGCGTTAGTCAGACGGTTGGCGATCTGTATGAGATCGCGGATAGCCTTCTGGAAGCGCTCTTCGGCGTCGGTGAAGAAGCGGAGGTCTTCGACCTGATCAATGGCAAAAACGAGGGCGGCCTTCTCGACCGTCCAGATCAGTTTGCCAAGAGAGGTGATAATTTCGAAGGCGCGGTCTTCGCCGGTGTTGGGGTCGAGGGCGGCGACGGCTTGGTGGGCGAGCGGCGTCAACTGGCGGCCGTTGAGATATTGGCGAACGCGCTGATCGATGCGCGGGTCGCGGCGTTCCAGGTAGAGGAGCGCGCGGACGATATTGATGTCGAGGTCTTCGTTGGCGAGCTTTGGCGCGGCGACGATATCGTCGGCCAAGCGGAGCACGAGGCGGGCGAGTTCATCTTCGTCGAGGGCGGCTTCGCGCAGGTGTTCGAGATCTTTCGCGGGTAGGACCGCGCTATCCGAGACGAGCTTCGTCGTCAGCCGCGTCAGCGCGCTCTCGCCGGGGGTGTCGGGATTGTAGGATTTCTCCAGTGAGTGGACGAGGCGGCGGAGAAAATATTCGGCGTAGTTGGAGATGTCCGGCGTCATCTGGGCGTAGCCAAAATAGGCTTCGCCCGTACGATGACACGACGTCCGCAGCGCGCGCAGGAGATGGGTTTTGCCGGCACCGGACTGGCCGTGAAACAATAGAATGCGTGCCTGATTGGCACCGCCCTTACCGGCGGAGACGGAGCGGAGCGTTTCGGCGAACTTCAGGCGTGCCTTGGAATGGACTTCACCGACGTCGACCGGATCGGCGCGCCAGATGTCGTCTTCCCACGTGATCGAGTGCTCGAAGGCGTGCGCCAACTCATCGGCGGCCCAATCCTTCGGCTCATCGTTCACACTGCTTTTTGCAATCAAACCCATGCGACCTATACCTTTTGGCGCGCCTCAAAGAGAGGCCTCGCTTTAATCTTCAATGCGGACGTAGTGCCAGATCGTGTTGCGATCGGGCGTGGCAGACCGTTCGATGTCCTGGCGATTTTGATTTTTCAGATCGGCTGTCACCAACGCGATGGCGCCGTGACGGTTGGCCAACGTCAGCATCGATTTGAACTCGATTTCTGACAGCGCCCAGATCTCATGCTCAGCGCGAATAACATCCCAGACCTGGGAGATGAAGGCTTTGGGCGGCCAACCTTGCGGGAACCTCGCCGCTGCGCGTTTAACAGCCGCGGCGAAGTCGTCGAGGCCTGGTCGCGGCGGCGGGCCCTTGGCGGGCTTGGTGTCGTTGGCGGCCTGCTCGACGAGACGGGCGGGGGGCACGGGCGCGGCAGCCGGTTTTGCGGCGGGGGGGGCGGCATCGAGCAGCGCCGTCATCATGCGGCGAAGAAGCGCCAAGCGCACCACGTCGGGATCGGTTTGCGCAGCGCCGGCTGCATCTGCGGCCAGTTGTGCGATGAGCTTAGCGTCGGTCGCGAATTCGCGGGGTGACGCAGCCAACTGGCCGGCGAGTGTACGGGCGGCTTTCGACGGCAGGCCGGAGCCTTTGTTGAAACCGGCTTTGATCTTGTTGCCGAAGGCGCGCTCAAGCGCCACGAGGGCCAATTGCGCGCGCAGTTTGGCGTCGGGTATGTTCTTCTTGCCCTTGAGGCCATAGGTTTTTTGCAGGATCGCGGTGCGCAGACCCTCGGGCCGCGCGAGGCTCTTCTTGCGGGCAGCGGCTTCGTTACCGAGGCCAAGGGCCTTGGCAACGAGGGCCATATCGCGGACGTGATCCCAGTTCGTGAAGGGTGCAGCGCCGGTTTCGGCGAATGCGGCGGAGGCCTGGAAGCCTGTTTCGGTCACGGTCAGGCGGCCACGGGTGTCGGTTGCCAGGCCCAGTTGCACCAGTGCGGCGGTGCCGGATTCGACCGCGGCACGCACTTCGCCGGGGGACAATCTGTGTTGCAGGAGAGCGCCGGCATCGCGCGTCAGATCGGCACGCGTGGCTCCACCCTCGCACGCGATGCGGGCGAGCAGCAGATTTTTAATCGGTCCAGCGACGGCATCGCGGGCGGTTTCGATCACCGCCTCGCCGGCACGTGCGGGCATGGGTTGGGCCTCCCTCATGCTGTCCGGACGCGCGAATCACCGGCCATTGGTCGCCGACTTTGGGAGAGAAAAGAACGCGTTGGAAGGGGCGGCAGGCCGGACAGCGCGCTCGGGGCGGACCCTGAGTCCGGTTGGCCACGGTCGGCGAGGCCCAGTTGTAGAAGCCGCGTTGTCAATCTTATCCGCGAACGGCCGAAGTTTGCCGCCGGGTCGCCCAAATGGCGACACCATCAAGGGCCAAAAATGTGTGGAGGTGCTAGGGGATAGGCTGCGCTGGAACGTGCGGAAAATACTCCCGAATCGGACGCGGCTTTGACGTTGGCCGGTTTGAGGACGGTTTACCATTAACGGGCAGTTAACGGGTCTCTGCGATGGTCAAACAGTGTACCGCGCGTCATCTGGCGGGAGTTGGGATCATGTATCGCATTACGGTCGCGGCTGTCGCCGCCATCGGTTTAACGGCCTGCAGCTTGAACAGCGGGTCGATTTCGTCCGGTTTTGCCGAAGGGCAGACTGCAGCTGTTTCCAAGCGCCCGAAGCCGAGCGTTGGGCTCGGGGGAGACCCCTCACAAAACCGTCCCGTACAGATGGCGCGTCTCGACGACCGCGCGCCGACGGGCACGTATGAGAACGCCACCAAGGGCATGTTGGCGGATCGCGATTATTCGTCGACCAGCCTCGATCCGGAAAAAGCGCGCGACATCATCAATCAGTACCGGCGCGACAACAAGTTAAAGCCGTTGAAGCTCAATGCGGAGCTGACGGAGGCGGCGAAGGGCCACTCGCGCGATCTGTCGAAGTGGGATCGCATCTCGCACTACGGATCAGACGGCTCAAACCCTTGGGATCGCGTGAAGCGCACGGGCTACAAGGCGCGGCTGGCGGCGGAGAATGTCGGTACGGGCCAGGTCGATTTTCAGGAAGTTATGAAGGGCTGGCGTGCGAGCCCGGGGCACAACAAGAACCTGTTGCTGCCGGAAGCGTCCGAAATGGGTCTCGCCCTGGTGCAAGACCCGAAGACGGAATTCAAATCGTTCTGGACGCTGGTTCTTGCCGCACCGATGTGATCGCGGGCGATGCGGCTGATTATGCCAAAGGTTCTGGCTTGGGCGCAAAAACGCGCGTAGGCAGGTTGCGCCAGATCGCGATCTCGATTTCAAGGCGGCGGCGGGCGACCACGTAGTTGAGGAGCGCCGCCGTTGCGAGCGCAATCGACGTGGCGATCGCCGCACCGATCAGGCCGAACGAGGGGACGAGGGCGAAGTTCAGCGCCACGTTCAACAACGCTGAGACGATGAGCACGGCTGCACAGACTTGATGCTCGCCCAGCATCGAGAGGAGTACTTCCGCCGGTCCGAACGAGGAGCGGAAGAGGAAGCCGATGACGAGGATAAACATCACCGGATAGCCGGCTTCGAACTGCGGGCCAAAGAGCCAGAGCAACGGCTTGCCGAGCGCGAGAATGACAATGGCGGCGGCGAGAGAAGGCCAGAATGTCCAGTTGACCGCGTCACGTACGAAGGCGCGCAACTGGTCGGTGTCGCCGCGCGCGTTGAGGGCTGCGAAGCGATTGGCGACCGCGCTGCCGACTGCATAGTGCACGAACATGATGAGGCTCATGGTCTTGGCAGAGGCGAAGTAGATCGCCACATCGGTCGGCGTCATGTACTTCGAGACGATGAGAATGTCGGTGTTCTGGAGCATGAGTTCGGCGGCAGCCACGACCACGAGCGGGATCGAGATGGCAAACCAGTTGCGGACTTCGTAGCTGCGCGGGCCATTGCCCACTTCTCTCTTAAGCTTTCGATTGAGAAGCAGTGTCTGCGCGATGGCCGCACCCCAGGTGGCGATGATGGCGGCGCCTGCCGCGGTCGTCGCGGTCATGGGAAGGCCGGCGAGCCAAGCGCCGGTCATGGCGGCGAGGACGAGAGCTGGGCGCAGCACGTAGGGCGGGAGCAGACCGACCCAGATCCAGGCTTGGCCGCGGCCGATACCGTCTTGCACTTCGGTGAGCGCGAAGAGCGGAATGCAGACGAGCGCGAGATAGGCGGGAAGTATGTAATCGTAGGTCAGGTGTTCGCTGAAAAAGTAGAGACCGGCCATGCCGGCGGCAGCAACGGCGGTGCCGGCTGCGAGCGCGAAGAGGCGGCCGCCGCGCACAAGCGCGCGATAGCGATCGAGTTGGCCGTTCTCTTTGTATTCGGGGAGCAGGCGCATCATGGCGGCGTTGATGCCGAGATGCGTGATGCCGCCGAGCACGAGCACCCAGGTCCACACGAAGACGTAGATGCCGTAGTCGTGGCTGCCGATCCAACGGGCCATCACGACTTGGGTCAGATAGAGCAACATGGCGCTGGCCACGCGCAGCGCAAACGCGCTCACGGCATTGCGCTGCGTACGCGCGCGGTCGTCGCTTCCTCGGATCAGGCCGGCCAGCGATTTGCGAATTTCAGCGAACACAAGGGCGGACCATGTTTGAAGCGGCGCTAGGGCGAGGGGCAGCGGTTTCGAGGAACACGCGCTTTGGTGAGGGTTGTAGCGCAATCGGACTATGATCCGATTAAAGAGCTTCGGCTTGTTCGATGCGTTGGACGGCACGCTGCCGCACCAGTTCGGCTACGCCGGCCCAGGCCCAGGAGCGGCCGGTGTCGCCATGTTGGCTGTGATAGGTCGAGAAGAATTCCGCCACGTCGGCGGCCAGCCAGCCGTGCCGGCCTTCCAGAACGGCCGCCATGAACTCCACGTCGCGGGGAGCGGGGCTCGGAGTTGTATCTTCTTCGGGGTGCCAACCGGTAGTCATGCTGCTTTCTTTCGTTTCCTCAGTGTTGCGCAACGAAGAGCAAAAAGAACGCCAGCCGGAAATTATCCACCGTGACGCGGCGGATGTTCCTTAACATTTCATAATTTCAATGGCTTGACTAAGGTGTTCCGGTCGCAGTCGCGGCGGCGGACGGTGCGGCCTTGGGGGGGGCCGAGGCAGCGGATGTGCCAGCAGCGGACGACTGTTTGGCTGGGATTGTGCCAGACGGAGCAGGGTTTATGGCTGCGTCGGGCTTGGCTGCGCCGGTGGGCGCTTTCTTCTGGCCGGCGGCCTTCTTGGCCTTTTCGCGCCGGATCTTGGCCGCCTTGATGCGCTCGCGGCGGGCTTCGACGGCCGGGTTGCGCTTGCCGTTGCCGCAGTCCCAGGACTGGATCGACGCGCGGACGCTTATGGGACCGCGCGCTTCGGCGGGGATGGGCAAGTTGTCGATAGTGGCCTGATTAAAGATTTGCTTCCAGCCCAGTTGCTGGAAGCCGTGCTCCAGGAGACTTGCGGCGCGGACGTTGCGGTCGCCGCCGGAAGGCTCGCCGAGGACGACGGCCATGAGGCGGCGGCCGTTGCGGGTGGCGCTGGCGACGACATTGAAGCCGCTGTCGCAGATGAAGCCGGTCTTGAGGCCGTCGGCGCCCTCGAAGGTTTTGAGCAAGCCGTTGTGGGACGCGAGCCGGATCTTGCCGATGCGCATCTGGGTCATGGCCCAGTATTCGGCGTACTCTGGAAACTCGGCGGCGACTGCACGGGCGAGTTTCGCCAGATCGCGGGCGGTCGTGACCTGGCTGACCGCGGGCAGGCCGTTGGCGTTGGAGAACGTGGTGCGCGTCATGCCGAGGTCGCGGGCAGTTGCATTCATGTCGGCGACGAATTGGAGCTCGGAGCCGGAAATCCTTTCCGCCAGCATGACGGCGACGTCATTGGCGGACTTGATGATGAGGGCCTTGAGCGCAGTCTCGACGGTCAGTTCGCCGCCGATGGGCAGGCCGATCTTGGACGGCGGCTGCTTGTTGGCGAGTTCGGAGCAGACAACCTTATCGTCCATGCGCAGCTTACCGGCCTTAATAGCCTTGAAGGCCAGATAGGCGGTCATGATCTTGGTTAGCGACGCGGGATGCCACTGGTCGTCCATTTCCTCGGCGTAGAGAATCTTGCCGTCGGTGGCATCGAACAGCAGCGCGGGGCCGGCGGCGGCAGGGCGCGCGACGGCGAGCGTTGAGATCAGGACTGCTACTAGTGCGGGCATCAAACGCATTAGGGCCCTCCGCGGAAACCTCCGGTACCACATTCCGGGAAAGAACCGCAACGTGAGGGGATGGCCGTAGTGAGGCGAGGGAGTCACAGCGCACGGGACGGCCCGGCACATAGGCGTACTCACGTCGGACTAAATGGAATGGTGCCCCGAGAGGGACTCGAACCCCCACACCTTGTGAGTAGCAGATTTTGAGTCTGCCGCGTCTACCGTTCCGCCATCGGGGCACTCGGCTGCTGCGAACCTCAGCGGGGCGCAGCAGCGGCGCACTTAACCGCAGGGCCTAGCGACCGTCAACATCGGCGGAATTTATTTCCAGCTGAAGGTGGTGCGGCCGGAGCCGTGGATGTGCTCGACGATGGCGACTTCAGCGCCGACCGTCGGGTTGGTGGCTTTTTCGGCGATGACGTGGGCGTGGCGGCCATCGGCGAGTTTGACGTCAACGGAGAGGCCGCTTTGGATGGCCTGGGTGGTGCCGCCCTGGATCGGCGACACGCTTTCGACGACGCCGGCGACTTGGCGCTTTTCAACGTGGGCGTCTAAGTCGGTGAACCAGGCGGCGACGGCCAGCACCGCCAGAAAGCCTGCTGCCATGGCGCCGCGCGCAATCCACTGCTTGCGGACCTCGCGTTCGAACTTGAGGCGGGTTTCTTCGCGCATCGATGTCTTCTTTCTCACGCCGCTTTGGCGTTTGTATCCACGAGGCGAACGATGTCGGCCATAATGTCGTTCAGCTGGAAGTTTTTCGGCGTGTAAACGGCGGCGACGCCGAAGGCCTTAAGCGTCTTCTCGTCTTCGGGCGGGATGATGCCGCCGACGATGACGGGAATGTCGCCGAGGCCGTCCTTGCGCATGCGCTCCATGACATCCTTGACCAGCGGCACATGGCTACCGGACAAGATTGACAGGCCGACGACGTGGACGGCTTCGTCACCAGCAGCGCGGACGATCTGGGCGGGCGTGAGGCGGATGCCTTCATAGACCACTTCCATGCCGACATCGCGGGCGCGGACGGCGATCTGTTCAGCACCGTTGGAATGGCCGTCGAGGCCCGGCTTGCCGACAAGGAATTTGATGCGGCGGCCGAGTTTAGCCGAGACCGTATCGACGGACGCGCGGACCGTGTCGAGGCCGGCGCCGTCGCGTTGGGCGGCTGCCTGGGCGACGCCCGTGGGGGCGCGGTATTCGCCAAAAATCTTGCGCAGCGCCATGCCCCATTCGCCCGTGGTGACACCGGCTTTGGCGGCAGCGATGGACGATTCCATGATGTTGCGGCCTTCCTTGGCGGCGCGCTCGACTTCGGCGAGTGCTGCGGAGGCGGCTTTGTTATCGCGATCGGCTTTCCAGGCTTTGAGCTTTTCGATCTGCTCAGCTTCGACCGCGGGGTCGACGACCATAATCGAGCCTTCGCCGGTGGTGAGCGGCGAGGGTTCGGTTTCGAGCCATTTGTTTACGCCGACGACGATCTGTTCGCCGGTCTCGATGCCCGAGAAGCGGCTGGTGCCGCTTTCGACGAGGCGGCGCTTCATGTAGTCGATGGCCGAGACCGCGCCGCCCATGGCTTCGATGGTCTTGAGTTCGGACTTGGCCTGCTCCTTCAACTCGTCAACCTTGCGCTTGATCTCGGTCGAGCCGTCGAAGATATCGCCGTAGTCGAGCAGGTCGGTTTCGTAGGCGAGGATCTGCTGCATGCGCAGCGACCATTGCTGATCCCACGGGCGGGGGAGACCCAGCGCTTCGTTCCAGGCGGGAAGCTGCACGGCGCGGGCGCGGGCGTTTTTCGACAGCGTGACGGCCAGCATTTCGAGCAGGATGCGATAGACGTTGTTTTCCGGCTGCGGCTCGGTGAGGCCGAGCGAGTTTACCTGCACGCCGTAGCGGAAGTAGCGGTTTTTCGCGTCGGTCACGCCGTAGCGCTCGCGGGTGATCTCGTCCCACAGTTCGGTGAACGCGCGCATCTTGCACATCTCGGTGATGAAGCGCATGCCGGCGTTGACGAAGAAGGACACGCGACCGACGACGTTGCCGAATTCGGCGGCGGGGACTTCGCCAGAGGCTTTCACCGTGTCGAGCACGGCGAGAGCGGTAGCCAGCGCGAAGGCCAGTTCTTGGACGGGCGTCGCGCCGGCTTCCTGGAGATGGTAGGAGCAGACGTTGGTCGGGTTCCACTTCGGCACTTCCTTCGTCGAGAAGACGATGGTGTCCTTGATGAGACGGAGCGAAGGCTCGGGGGGGAACACGTAGGTGCCGCGCGAGAGGTATTCCTTGATGATGTCGTTCTGGATGGTGCCGGTGAGCTTCTGGCGGGAGGCGCCGGTTTCGTCAGCGACGGCCACGTAGAGTGACAACAGCCACGCTGCGGTGGCGTTGATCGTCATGGACGTGTTCATCTGGTCGAGCGGGATGCCGCCCAGCAGGGTGCGCATGTCGCCAAGGTGGGAGACCGGCACGCCGACCTTGCCGACTTCGCCGCGGGCCAGCTCGTGGTCGCTGTCGTAGCCGGTCTGGGTGGGCAGGTCGAAGGCGATGGACAGGCCGGTCTGGCCCTTAGAGAGGTTCTTTTTGTATAGTTCGTTGGACTTGGCTGCGGTCGAGTGACCGGCGTAAGTGCGGAAGAGCCAGGGTTTGTCGCGCCCGCCTGCTTGTCCTGCCGCCTTCGTCGTGTCCTTGTCAGCCATGGTCGGTCCCGCAATGGTTGAAGAGCGCTCCAGAGCGCCGTTCTTTAAACTATCCGCGGGACTTGGCAACGCAAGGACGGCGCTGTCGCAAGCGAGGGTTCGGGGCTCTTGAGGGGGATGGGTAGGTGCGCACTACCCACGTCTAGGCTGGGATAAGCCAGGCCGACAGCAAGAAGCGGCCTGAGCAAACCGGCACGTCGAAGGTTAGACGCGGTCTTCCAGGCTGATGGGCCGGCGCCATTCCTTAACCCAATGGACCACCTGGATGGCAAACACGTTTAGCAGGAAGCCGGAGATAATGCCGATGACGCTGACGACCACGGCCTGCATTTCCTTGGCATTAAACTGAATGACACCCAGGTAGCCGTTCCGCACCAGAGCGAACGCCACAAGGCCGCCGGCCAACATGCTCGGAACGAACATTGCGGTGATCAAACGGGATTCGATGCCGAGGTGCAAAAGAAGCGCGGCCCAACCGATCATGACGAAGAGGATCGTCAGCGACTCGCTGTCGATGAAGGCGTACCTCTGAAAAAACTCGGTGATCATCTCGTACATAAAACTCGCCTCGGGCAGGCCGGTCGTGCGCAAGGGGGCGGCCCCGTTGCCAGACGGCTGGGATCGGCGCAATTAGGCAGCGTACTGCCGCACCCTTAAGAACCGGTTGACGGAGGGGCTAGGGCCCCAAAACAAGCCCTTTATTGCGGCGCGAAAAAGTGCTTGAAACAAGCCCGTCATAAAAACAAGGGCATTGGCCGCGCCCGCTGGCGTCCGGCCGATAGCAGATACGACACGGTCAAGGAGAGACGGGAGCATGTCGAGCCAAAACACCGCTATCGGGGGCCAGGGCGCCGGGGTCGCGGCCCCTGCCATCGTGGCGGCGAAGAAAGATCTCTACGAGATCGGGGAAATTCCGCCGCTCGGCCACGTGCCTAAGAACATGTACGCTTGGGCAATCCGCGCCGAACGGCATGGCGAGCCGGACAAAGCCATGCAGGTGGAAGTTCTGCCGACATGGGAACTCGACAGCCACGATGTACTCGTCCTCGTGATGGCAGCCGGCGTCAACTACAACGGCGTATGGGCTTCGCTCGGCGTGCCGATCTCACCCATCAACGACGTTCATAAGCACCCCTTCCACATCTGCGGATCGGATGCGTCGGGCATCGTGTGGGCGGTCGGCTCGAAGGTGAAGCGGTGGAAGGTCGGCGACGAAGTCGTCATTCACTGCAACCAAGACGACGGCGACGACGAAGAGTGCAACGGCGGCGATCCGATGTTTTCGCCCTCGCAGCGCATCTGGGGCTATGAGACGCCGGACGGCTCCTTCGCACAGTTTTGTCGTGTGCAGGACCGGCAGTTGCTGGAGCGTCCTAAGCATCTCTCGTGGGAGGAGAGCGCCTGCTACACGCTGACGCTCGCTACGGCCTACCGTATGCTTTTCGGCCATCGTCCGCACGTTTTGCGTCCTGGCCACAACGTACTCGTCTGGGGTGCGGCCGGTGGTCTGGGCGCGTTCGCAGTGCAGTTGTGCGCGACGTCGGGCGCGAATGCGATAGGCGTGATCTCTGACGACGACAAGCGCGATTTCGTCATGCAGCTTGGCGCCAAGGGCGTCATTAACCGCAAGAACTTCAAGTGCTGGGGTCAGTTGCCGAAGGTGGGCTCGCCAGAATACAACACTTGGCTAAAAGAGATGCGCGGCTTCGGCAAGGCGATCTGGGACATCACGGGCAAGGGCGTCAACGTGGACTGCGTGTTCGAGCATCCCGGCGAGACAACGATCCCAGTGTCGGTGCAGGTGGTCAAGCGCGGCGGCATGGTGGTCATCTGCGCAGGCACCACAGGCTACAACCTGACCATGGATGCGCGGTACCTTTGGATGCATCAGAAGCGCGTGCAGGGCTCGCACTTCGCCAACCTGCAGCAGGCCTCCCAGGCCAACAAGCTCGTTGTCGAGCGGCGCATCGATCCGTGCATGTCGGAAGTGTTCTCGTGGGAGCATATTCCGAAGGCCCACATGGTGATGATGCGCAACGAGCATAAGCCGGGCAACATGGCCGTGCTCGTGTCGGCGCCGACGACTGGCCTTAAGACGCTAGAAGATACGATTGAGGCGAGCCAGCAGCGGCGCGCCTGATCACCGTTGTTCAGTTTGGAATGTCAAGCGGGCGGTCCGGAAGCGGGCCGCCCGTTTTTTTTGAATGGGGCGGCGCAAGCTCAGTCGTGAGCGGCGGGGCCAGGTGCAACGTGGACGCCGTTGCCATTGCCGAGCTTTTTGAGCTCCATGATGCCGCGGTTCACCTCAGCGCCGAGAATGATGATGATGGCGGTGAACTGGAAGAAGATGAGGGCAATCATGAGTTGGGAGAGGCCGGCGTAGAAGCGGGTATAGTCGCTGAGATCGAGGTAGTACGAATAGAGCGAGGCGACGAGGATCCACATCACGACGGATACGACAACGCCCGGCCAGACATCGGCCAGGCGGCGCTTGCCAGCGGCGAGCCAGAGATGGAACGACAGGAGAAGGGCTGTGATCACGACAATGGCGAGGGCGTAGCGCTGGATGGTATCAACCCAAGTGGATTCGAGAAGTTCCTTGGCCCAGTCGGGTTCGAATTCAGCAATGGCTGCTGCAATCGCCGGGCCGAACACGACGGCCCAGGTGAGGACGAGCATGGCCACTGCGCTAACGAACACGAAGCACATGCTGATGAGCAGGCAAACCGGATAGGGCCGCTTCTCCTGCACGCGGTAAGCCCCGTTCAGTGCCGCGCGCATGGTCTCGATCGCGCTCGTGGCGAAAAAGAGGGCTAAAAAGCCGGAGACCGTGAGCAGGTCGATACGGCTGGAGCCCATTATCGATTCCACCTGCGGGGCGAGCGCAGAGGCGACGGCCTCAGGCAGAATATCGAAGAGTTGCGCAACGGCCTGGGTGGCTAATTCACGGCCGCCGAAGATACCCGAGAGGGCGCCGACGAATATACAGAACGGAAAGAGCGAAACTACGAACGAGAACGCGACGGCACCCGCCAGGGAAAAGCCCGAGTGCTCATAGAGCCGGTAGAGTGCCCCCAGAAATGTACGATAGCGATTCATGCGTCTCGGTGAGTTTCTTTTGGCCGTTTTATCGTGGGTCGCGGTGGGCGAGGCTAACGCTCCTCATGCACCCGGTCGAGATGCGGCGGGCACCACCGCGCCGTTCTTGCGGGCATGTTGCACGGATGTTCGCCAACCTGGATGCGGCGAACCGCGCGCAGGATAAAATCCATGGCGGGCGGCAAGGCTCTGGTAGCGAGGAGGTTAACCGGCTCGGGCACTTGGCGACGGATCCGGTCCAATCCGGCGTACGTAACGCCAGGGTCACAGTGTGGCAACCGGAGGCGCCGGCGCTGCGTTTCGTCTTACGGGAAGAACCCCGTTAGCGGGAACTCGGCCGACCTCTCGGGCGGCTCTGTTTGTCGGTTCCGGGGGGCAATATCGAGCCGCGCGCGCGTGTCGCGCAAGGTTGCGATTGTCAGACCTGGCAGTACGGATAAATGTGACGCGCATTCATCGCAATCTCGGATCCCCGATTTTGACCGGGGCCGGTGCCAAGCCCAATGTCTGGAGGACGACGACATGACCATCGCTCAGCTGAAGCCTAAGGCCGACAGCTTTGCCGCCGATCCCAAACGGCTGATCGAGCGGACGGCAGAGGTCGTCAGCGCGGCTGACCGGATTCTCGCTCTCGCCAAGTCAGGCGTGCGCCAGATCATTCAGGACGCTGGCGGCATGGACGCGGCGCAGCACGCTGCGCACGGTCTGGCTTGGTTGGCGACCACCGTCGAGTCGCTGCGGCAAATGAATGTCTGGGCGGCCAATCTCCAAGGCGAGGGCAAGTTTGGCGAAATCGAACAGTTGATCCTGCTGGCGGCCTTCGCTGAATACGGAGCGCAGATCGCCGGCGGCATTCCCATGAGCCAGGTGGAAATCATCCGGCCGGACGCGCTCGGCATTCCGCGGGCCGACATCCGCAAGTATGAAGACTCGGTAGCCGACGTTATCGCAGAAGGCAGCACGGCCTACGTGAAGCAGCGGCTAGCCGAACTCATCGAATCCATGCAGGGCGCGACCACTTATGGTCATAGCGGGCTCGACGAAACGCACTCTGAAATCGCCGAACAGATGAAGACCTTCTCGGATGCCGAAGTCGTGCCGCATGCGCATGAGTGGCATCTGAAGAACGAATACATTCCGCTGGAGACCTACAAGCATCTGGCCGAACTGGGCGTGTTCTCGATCTCGCTGCCGGAAGAGTTTGGCGGCATGGGCCTTGGCAAGCTCGCCATGTGCGTCGTCTCGGAGGAACTGTCGCGCGGCTACATCGGCGTAGGGTCGCTCGGCACGCGCGCCGAAATTGCCGGCGAACTGATACTGCACAACGGCACGCCCGAGCAGAAGGCCAAGTATCTGCCGGCGATCGCGGCCGGCGAAATGCTGCCAACGGCCGTGTTTACTGAACCCAACACAGGGTCTGACCTCGCCTCGCTCAAGACGCGCGCGGAAAAGCACGGCGATGTCTGGAAGATCACGGGGCAAAAGACCTGGATCACGCATCCCGTGCGCGCCGATGTGATGACGGTACTAGCCCGCACCAACCCGAACGAGAAGGGCTATAAGGGCCTTTCCATGTTCCTGGCGGAAAAGCCGCGCGGGACCGACGAGAACCCGTTCCCGGCAAAGGGCATGTCGGGCGGCGAAATCGAAGTGCTCGGCTACCGCGGCATGAAGGAATACGACATCTCCTTCGACGCCTTTGAAGTTCCGGAGGCGAACCTGCTAGGCGGCGTCGAGGGTCAGGGCTTCAAGCAGCTGATGGCGACGTTTGAAGGCGCCCGCATCCAGACGGCGGCACGCGCGGTGGGTGTGGCTCAGTGCGCAATGGACCTTGCACTCAAGTACGCGCTGGACCGCGTACAGTTCGGTGCGCCGATTTACAAGTTCCCGCGCGTTTCGAACAAGGTCGTGATGATGGCGGTCGAAACGATGATTGCGCGGCAGCTCACCTATTTCGCCGCGCGCGAGAAGGATCAGGGCCGCCGCTGCGACCTGGAAGCGGGTATGGCGAAGCTGCTCGGTGCGCGCGTAGCCTGGGCGAACGCCGACAATGCCCTGCAGGTTCATGGTGGCAACGGTTTTGCGCTCGAATATCCGGTGTCGCGCGTCCTGTGCGATGCACGCATTCTCAACATCTTTGAAGGTGCGGCCGAGATCCAAGCGCAAGTGATTGCGCGCCGGCTGCTCGAAGGCGCCAACTGAGCGTGCGCTGCGCGGCCATCCTGATTGCACTTCTGACGGCGCTGTGGATTTCCCATGGCGCCGTCAGCGCGTCCGCGCATCCCCTGCGCGGCACGGCGTGGACATTGACGAAAGTACAGGGCGTGCCAGTTCCAGCCGGTTTGACGCTGACCTTCGAAGAGGATCGCGTTACGGGGACGACGGGCTGCAATCAATTCTGGGCACCGGTGGACTATCTCGATCCGCCAGCCATTGATGTGGGTTCGCCGCAAAGTAAGCGGGTCTACTGCCTTGGCGCGATGGGCATCGAGCGGGCGTTTTTGGCCTCGCTGGAGACGGTGGAGGCTTTTGAAGTCGAGGGCGCTACGCTGCGATTGAAAATGTACGACGGCGATGTTTTCCTCGAACTGCAGGCCACCAATTAGCGAGACCCAGCGTTGCTGATACGCCGGGTGCGTTCGTTCCTTGCACAATCAATTATTTATCGCGGATCGGCCGACGGAACCCCAGCGGTGCAGCGTTGTTGTTCATGTGTCTGGTTCGACCGAGAGCCGCACACCTCAGAGTACGCCGGGGAAGTGCTTTCGAACGTAAAGATCATGAGCAAGGAGACTCCCCGTGAAGAAAACACTTATGACGATCGCTGTCCTCGCAATTGGCGGCTTGATGGGCGCGCAGGCGGCAACGGCTGCTCCGCTGTCCAAGGCTGCGGGCGCTACGCAGGGTGCTGTGCACGCTGACGTGATTCAGGTCCGTGACCGTAATCGCAATGGCATCAACGATCGCCGCGAGCGCCGCATGTACAATAACAATTGGCGCAACGATCGCCGGTACTACCGTTATCGGAACTACAACCGCTATTCTTCGCGGCCCTACAACTGGCGTTCGCGCGGCTGTGTTGCCGTCGGACCGGTGTGGTTCTGCCGCTAAGGGCAATTCCTGATCACGAGGTTCAACCTCAGGCGGTGGCTCAAAAGGCCACCGCCTTTTTCGTGCCTGCGACTCATCGCGCTGGTTCGCGTGGTTGCCACAGTTGTAGCCAATAGGAGCGTTGCGATTTTGTTTAAGAAGGATTGGAGTTTGACAATGCGGCGGACTTTGATTGCGGCGGCAGCCGCTATTTTGTTTGTGCCGGCAGGGCAGGCGATGGCCAAATCCTGCGGTAACGATGCGGGCGGTTTTCAAGCCTGGCTGTCGAACTTCGAGGGGCGCGCGCAGGCAGCCGGCATTTCGCAGGCGACATTAACGCGCGCTCTGGATGGGGTGACCTACGACCGGTCGGTGATCCGGCGCGACCGTTCGCAGAAGTCGTTCAAACTCAGCTTCGAGCAGTTCTATGCCAAGCGCGTGGGGCCAGGGCTGCTGAACAGCGCGCGCGCGAAAATGAAGACGCACGCCGGCTTATTGTCGAAGATTGAGAAGCGGTACGGTGTGCCGAAGGAAATTCTGGTCTCGATCTGGGGGCTGGAGACGAATTTCGGCCGGGATGGGTCGGGGAAGTATTCAATTATCCAGGCGATTGCGACGCTGGCCTACGATTGCCGGCGTTCGGAATTCTTCACCGGTCATCTCATGGCATCGATGCGAATCGTGCAAAGGGGCGACATGACCCCGGCGCAAATGCGCGGCGGTTGGGCGGGCGAGATCGGGCAAGTTCAGTTTTTGCCTGGCTCCTATGACAAGTATGCAGTCGATTTTGACGGCGATGGGCGGCGCGATCTGGTGCGCTCGGTGCCCGACATACTGGCATCGACAGCCAACTTCATGAAAGGGCACGGCTGGCAGGCCGGCGGCTCTTGGCAGCCAGGTTCGGCGAACTACGGGGTCATCAAGGATTGGAACCGGGCGGAGGTCTATGCGCGGACAATTGCCGTCATGGCGGACCGGCTGCAGTGAACCGAGCCGAGCGACGTTCCTGTCCTTGCTCCGGCCTGCGGCTGATGCCATGACGCATCCATGAGCAACATCGCACAGACATCCTCTTCACCCCGGGTCATCTCGTTGATTGCCAGCGCCACCGAAATCCTGCACGCGCTCGGCGCGGGAGGGTCTCAGGTGGCGCGATCGCACGAGTGCGATTATCCGCCGGGCGTTCTCGACTTGCCGCAGCTGACGCGGGCGAAGTTCAAGGTTCATGGCGCGACGAGTGCGGAGATCGACCGGTCGGTCAAAGGGCTCATGGAGCAAGGGCTCGCCGTTTACGAGGTGGACGCGGATCGGATG
>VYKW01000391.1_pt1 | contig 16494 bp, 16 predicted proteins | sample 5114451 | NCBI WGS metagenome assembly VYKW01 (sample SAMN12291784, study PRJNA351875) | freshwater metagenome | isolation source: freshwater lake | place: USA: Michigan, Gull Lake | collected 2013-08-08
TCTCGGCCGCGTCACGCGGGTGCATGTGGCCGTTGACGATCAAGTGGAAGACGGCGAACTGCTCGTACAGCTCGACGACGCGGAGGCGCGGGCGCGCCTGACATCGGCGGAAACCCAGGCCGAGGCGCTGCGCGAGGAGCGCGAGAAGGCCTTCGCCTCGGGGCGCGAGGACGTGCGCAAGGCAGAAGACGCGATCTATTCGGCCGAGCGGGCGGTGACGGGCGCGCGGATTGAACTCGATGGCGCGCTTATTGCGAAGCGGACTTCTGGAGGTTCAGATCAGGCGGTCACGGAAGCGCGCAAACGGTTGACGGAGGCGAATGAGCGCTTGGAGCGGGAGCGATTGGCGTTCATTCGTGCCCAGTCGAAAGCGAACCTGCCGGCGCCCAGCAGCGCGGAAAGTGCTGTCAGTGCGGCACGCACGGAAGTGCGTATGGCGGAAGCGCTACTCGACAAAACACGCATCCGTGCGCCGCAGACCGGCACCGTGCTGCAGGTCAACGCAAAGGTGGGGGAGATTGTGGCTCCGAGCCCGGATGCGCCGCTCGTCGTGATGGGGGATATGTCGAGCATCCGCGTGAAGGCCGAAGTGGATGAGGGCGACATTTCGAAGATCACCGTCGGTCAGAAAGTGTTCGTGCGATCGCTCAGCTTCCCGGGCAAGGAATTCGAGGGCACGGTGGCGAGCCTGGCGCCGACGCTGGCGCAGCCGCGCATCGGACCGCGCGGACCGAAGCGGGCGAACGACGTGGAAGTTCGTGAGGTGACGCTCGACATGGATGGTTCGTCGCCGCTGCTGCCGGGCATGCGGGTGGACGCATTTTTTAGAAAGTGATGCGATTGAAATTGCTTGTAATCAAAAGTGAATTCGCGTTCACCATAACGTGACTTTGGACGCCGCAAAATGGACCGCAGCCGGACTAAGGCTGCGGTTTTTTGTGTCGCAGCGGCGAACACGACACACACTTTGCCCCACGATCGGCCTATTATTCTGGCTTGTTATTGTGACGCTCGGAACAGCGGGGACGTTCGATACAGGGCACGATTACTCCATTCGCAACTGAGCCTTCGGGCTCGCGTGAAATGGAGTGTGTGATGGACGGACAGATCGTGAAGTACAGTGAGCGGCTTGGGCAGGGCGTCATTCGGAGTGCCGACGGCACACGCTTCCGGTTCAAGTCGAACTCGATCCGAAACCTCGGAGGGAAACTTGTGGGAACGGACGTCGATTTTCTTGTCGAATCGCGCCAGCCACGAGATATTTTTCTTTTGAGAGGGTCGCCTTGGATGGCATTCGGTTGCAAGCGCTGACACGGGCGACGGAGAAAACCACTATGACGTCTCACATTGCAGCGACCAATAGCACCATGCCGGTTTATGGCTCCATCGACCCAACCGATGTTCCGGTCGTTGCCGTGCGCGAGCTAGCTACGGCGCTCAAGGTTCTCGCCGGCGACGTGGCCGCGCTCGCCCGGGCTGCCGAGTGGAGCGAAGACGACTTCCGCCGCGTCGAACAGTTTTTCTGGCAGCGCTTCCCGCGTGACCGGCAGCGGAAGATTGCCGCGCTTGTTCGTCTGCGCAGCCTCGTCGCTGTTTGCAAGGCTCGGCGGATGCAGAAGCTCATTGCCGATCATGGCTCCGCGGCCGCGCAGGCCATCGTGGAGGCAGCCGCGTCCATGCGGCTCAACACGAGCTTTGGGTTCAGCCCGGTGAAGGTCTCCTGTGCGGTGATCGACGCGCTGAAGGATCCGCAGACGGGTCTCATGCGCGGGGCGGCGGCCTAAGTTCGCCGTCGGCGATAAAACGCTGCGACACATCTGCTTCGACATATCGGCGTTGATCTGAATAAGCACTCCGTGCGTTATTCAATCATGCATAGCGCCATCCTCATCCTCTCCTACTTGGCCGTATTTCTACCGGCCCTTGCAGGCCTCGTCTGGGCCATGCAGCGCATGACACACTGAGGTTTGCTCGGACTGTGCTTATCACGGCGTGATGGCCGCCTCTGATTGCTGGCCGTATTTCTTCAGAATTGACCGAGCGCGATCCGTGACCGCGTCCGCGATGGCCGCGTGCCCCTCTGCCGTCGGATGGAAGGCGCCCGAGTATGTGGCTGCCAGGAGAACCTGAAAGCGGGCCAGGCTCTGGAAAGCCAGTGCGCGGGTTGCCACCGACCCTGCCGCATGGAAGTTGCCGGTCATGAATGCATCGTTGGGTGTACGGAACCAGCGCTGACGCGAGGCGTAAGCGCGGTAGTCCGTTGGGGCGAAGGGCTCCCATTTGTTGTCCACCATGCGGGGCACGCGCAGGTCATCGGCGATGGAGAATGCGTTGTCGGTGAAGCCGGCGCAGATGCCGCGTCCGATGAAGGCGTTGCGGTGGGCCGTGGCGAACGACCAGCCGTGCGTGCGGGCGCCTTTTGCCATGACGCGCTGGAGCTGATCGGCCAGATCGGAGCCAGCCTTGGCGCGCTTCTGGCTGAGGGAAAAATCTGTCGCCACATCCATGCCGGCGTTGCCGTCGGGGCAGATGCGACGGCCGTCGCCGAGGACGGCGAGCGGCGGATAGGCGGTGAGGATAACGCGGTCGGCTTCGTTCCACGGCAGGTGCAAGATGCCGTGGATGGCGCGATTGAGGGCTTTGTAGCGCTCATCCAAGCGGTCCATCAGCGCCTTGGATTGCATGTTGCCGTGTATCTGCCCAAACCAGCCGCCGAGCTGGCGCAGCGTGCTGTTATCGGAGAGCACGGCGTTGGCGACGAGGCGGGCAAAGCCGATATCATTGCCACCGATTGATACGAGCAGCAGATCGATCTTGCGCGCGAGTTCGCGTTTGCACTTCTTGAGGACGAGGCCGCCCTTCAGTTCTGGGATGGCGCCGTTGATGTGGTAGGCCTCGGGCATGTCGATCAGGTCGGCGGTTTCCCGGCCGCATTGGGCGTCGGCGAGGGCGGAGATCTGAGACAGGTCGGGCGGATTGGGCACCCACTCGTTGCCCTTGTAACGCAGGAACAGCCCCCATGTAACCTCAGCGCCGGAGCAGGAGAGCCCGACGAACGTGACGGCGCGGTGCGGATCCTCGACCGCCAATTGCAAGGCCGCACGCAGTTGGTGCGAGTACAGGGAGCGGTGGCAGGCGGTGTCGAGCCAGCGGGCGCCTTCTTTGTTGAAGTCTGGGTCGCCGATGCGCTTCCATTCGCCGACGCGGGCGGGCAGACCGGCAAGGCGGATATCCTTAGCGGTATAGCTTGCGGTGCGCTCGGGCGAAAAGCGGACGGGCACATCGGGGTTGCCTTCGCCGGAGCCGAAGCTGTCGCCCATGGCGGCCACGAGAAGGTCGGTTATCTTGACATCGGCGCGCGCGATTTCACGGCCGCCGATCTCGACGGTGACGCGGGCGCCGGTGGGATAGGGAATGTCGAACGAGGCTTCTTCGCTGCATTTCTGTCGAACGGATTGGCCGCGAACATCTGATTTGCTCAGCGGCGCGGTGAGCCACGTGCAATCAACGCGTTGATCCTCGACGCCTGAGAGCTTCAGGACAACCTTGTGGGTGTTGGGCGAGACGTAGGCGGCTCCGTCGCCGCACTCATGGCGATTGGGCGTTGCATTCCAGCAGACGTCGTCAATCATGGTTGCGGCCCAACCGTCGGGATGGCGGGCGCTGAGGGCCTGTTCGGCGGCGAGAATGGGAGCCGCGCGCTTGGCGGCATCGAGGGACAACCATGTGGCGCGGTGAACCTCGGTGTCTGAGGCGTTCTTGAAGAAGCGAAATGGATTGGCGACGCGCCATTCAATGGCGACGGTAGGCGGCGCGATCGCGGGTGAACCAGTCAGATCTGGCGACGGCGCGGCGGGATCAGGGGCTGCGCCAGCTGGCTCGCCGAGGGGGCTGCGTTCAATGGCTGACGGATCCTGGGCGTAAACAGCACCTGCGCCGCATACCCACATCGCACCGGCGAGCGCTGCCGCGCACCGAAACCAAAGACCCCGCATGCATCTCTCCACTTCGTGTCCGGCTGTTCAGAACCGGCCGATCCGTGCGGCGAGCCAAAGCGTGGCTGACCGCTGCAACGGTGACGGATCGGTGACATCCCGTAGGACATCGCGCCCATCCTTTTGAATTGCCCGCAAATATGGCCCAGCAAGGGCGACGGGCAGAACGACACGCCGTCGATCAGGACTTATACGCTGCAATTGAGGGCGGAGCGTAGTCCAGGCCGTCGCAGCGTCATCGATGAGGCTTGCCATGGCGACGCGGAGCGCGGGCTCACCCATCTCGCCGTCTGGGCCTGGAGCGGCGACCCGATCGGCGGGAACGGGATAGCAGCCTTTGGCGAAGAGATAGGGCAACCGCGTGCAGGTGCGGACACGGCCCAGTGCCACCGCCGCGTCGACGGTCAGGGAATCCGCGGCGATTCCGGAACGGTCGAGGAGGGCGGCGCGCAGCGCAAATAGCGCTGTCACCGGCGCCGCGGCGTAGGCGTCGAAGGCCTCATTGGTGGGGAATGGCTCGGCGTAGAGTTCCGCCGCGTGCGCTTCGATGACGGGCGCCATCATCTCGGAGAGGGGGGCCGGCAGCCGGGGCTCCAGGGCGAGAGCGGCGTCCGCCACTGGATGACCGGACCCTGCTTTGGAGGCAAAGGCATCGCGCCACCACTGGAGGCGGATTTCGCCGAGCGTGGCGTCGGTGACATGGAGCGGAATGCGGGCGATTTCGCCGAAGAGAGCAGCCAGCGTGAGCAAACCGGCCTGGTGGGCGCGCGGGGCTAGAAGGGCTGCGAGGTAATCGTCGTAGGCAAGATCGCGCGCGGCGCGAACCACTTCGTGGCGATGGGCTTCGCTGGTGGCGCGTTCGGTGTCGCCAGTCATGGCGTTACTCCACTGCCAGGAGAGCGGCGGAGACATCGCGATCTTCTGCCAACAACACGTTGTAGGTGCGGGCAGCGGCGCCGGTGTCCATGACTTCGAGCCACAGGCCAGCATCGCGGAAGGCTGTCATCACAGTTCGTGAGGGAAACTGCGGCGAGGAGCCTGTTCCCAGTAGCAACACGCCAGTGGTCACGCCTTCGGTCTGCAACAGCGGGATCAAATCCGGGACAACATCGGCGATGGTCGTGGCGTTCCAGGCGATCACACCGCCGGGAAGACAAAGGATCGAGCCGCGATGGCTCATGCCGGCGAAACGGAAGCCGCCGTTACCGTAGGCCTCGATCGGCGCGCGGCCGGGATAGCGGGGCGTGGTGGCGTCGGTCATGGAGAACGCGCCTTCTGGTTATCGGACGCGGCCCGCCGTTTGCTCATCAACCCGCAGTCTTGGCCTCCGTGCCCACGACCGTTTCGCGCTTCACGCCCAGGTATTCCAAGATCGGCGCGCCGATGAATATCGACGAGTAGGTTCCGATGATGACACCGAAGAGCATGGCGAAGGTGAAATTATGGATTACTGCACCGCCGAGGAAGAAGAGCGCGACCAGCACAACGATGGTGGTGACGCCGGTGAGGATCGTGCGTGAGAGCGTTTCGTTGATCGACAGGTTCAAAAGCTCGGTGAGATCCATGCGCTTATATTTGCGCAAGTTTTCTCGGATGCGGTCGGCGACAACGACGGTATCGTTGACGGAGTAGCCCAGAATGGTGAGCAACGCCGCCACGATTGAGAGGTCGAATTCCAACTGGAACAACGAGAAAATACCGGCGGTGACGAGCACGTCGTGCGCGAGTGCGACGAGGGTGCCGACGGCGAACTGCCATTCGAAGCGGAACCAAACGTAGAGCATGATGGCGATGATGGAGGCCAACACGGCAATGGTGCCGGTACGGCGGAGTTCGCTCGAGACGGCCGGCCCGACGATTTCGACGCGGCGCTGCTCGAAGCCGTCGCCCAGAACGCCTTGTACCTTCTTGAGGGCATCTTGCTGGGCCTGTTCGCCGCCCGGCTGCTCTTCGATGCGGATCAGCGCATCTTGCGGCGTACCGAAGCTCTGAATCTGAACGTCGCCGAGGCCCAGCGCACCAATCTTGGTGCGCAGCGCCGCGATGTCCGCATCTCCCTGCGTTGATCTCACTTCGATCATTGCGCCGCCCTTGAAATCGACGCCGTAATTGAAGCCCTTCGTAAATATCAAGGCGAGGGAAATGGCCATCGCGGCGAGGGACGCGAAGAAGCAGATGTCCTTGAACTTCATAAAGTTCAAGCGCGTGCCGTGCGGGAAGAAGTCATAGCCCTTGAAGTCGGGAACGAGGAACATTGTTGGGTCCTTGTCAGATCGGAACCTGAATTGCGCGGCTCTTTGTTGTCTTGGCATTCTTCAGCCACATCGCAGCCAGCAGGCGCGTGATGGTGACGGCCGCAAAAACAGACGTGATGATGCCAAGCGAGAGTGTGACGGCGAAGCCGCGGATTGGACCGGAGCCGAGCCAGAACATGATCAGAGCCGCAACGAACGTGGTGAGCTGGCTATCGAGGATGGTCACGAACGCACGCTGGAAGCCGCCGTCGATGGCAGCGATGGCGGTTTTGCCGGCGCGGAGTTCTTCGCGGATGCGCTCGTAGATGAGCACGTTGGCGTCGACGGCCATGGCGATGGTCAGCACGAAGCCGGCGATGCCGGGCAGCGTCAGCGTGGTACCGATGGCGGACATCAGTGCGAGGATGAGAATGCCGTGGACCAGGAGGCCGATGACGGCATAGACGCCGAACGTGCCATAGGCGATGACCGTCATGATCAATGCCGCGCCTAAGCCGATGACGCCGGCGCGCATGCCGGCGGCGATGGAGTCGGCACCAAGCGACGGGCCAACGGTGCGTTCCTCAACAACGGTCAGCTTGGCGGGTAGTGCGCCGGAGCGGAGCTGAATGGCGAGGTTATTGGCCGTCTCGACGGAGAAGTTGCCGGAGATCTGTCCGGTGCCGCCGAGGATTGCCTCGCGGATGACGGGGGCAGAGATCACCTTATCATCAAGCATGATCGCGAACGGGCGGCCAACGTTCTCCTGGGTGTACTTGCCGAACTTGCGGGCACCCGAGGTGTTGAAGCGGAAAGAGATGATGGGCTCGGTCGTGCGCTGATCGAAGCCTGGCTGGGCGTCTTCGAGATCGTCGCCTGGTACGATGGAGGTTTCCTGCAGCAGGTATTCGGCGGGCGCACCGCGTTCGGTATCGGTGCTGGCGTAGATCTTGTAGCCGAGCGGAATGCGCGTTGCGCGGGCTTCCTCGGGGCTGAGTGTCGGATGGACAGCGTGGAACGATAGTTTGGCGGTCTGGCCGATCAATTCCTTCAGCTGGCGCGTGTCGCTGAGGCCCGGATACTGGACAAGAATGCGATCCTTGCCCTGGCGGACAACGGTAGACTCAGCGGTGCCCAGCGCGTTGACGCGGCGGTTGACGGTCTCAATCGAGGCCGTCGTTGCGTTGGTGAGGCGCTGATCGAAGCCCTGCGCGGTGGGCGTGATGGTGAACTGATTGTCGGCGACTTTGGCGACATCGAGGTCGGTGCCGGCGGTGCCAAGAACGGCATTGCCGATTGGCGAGATGAGCTTCTTGAGTTCGGTCTCGGCGCGCGCGGCATCCTCTGGTTTGACGAGCGTGATCTTAACAGCGTTGCCATCGACGCCGATGGCGGAGAAGCCGATCTTGGCTTCGCGCAGGCTGGCGCGCGCGGCATCTTGCACGCCTTGCAGCCAGTCCTTGCGGATCTCGCTCTGGTCGATGGACAGCAGGAGATGGGCGCCGCCTTGCAGATCGAGGCCGAGCGGCATCTGGCGCTTGGGCATAAAGTCTGGCCAGCCGGCCAGCGTCTGCTTGGACACGAAATTCGGCAACGCGAACAGGATCCCGGTCAGGACCGTCAGGATGATCGCGATGATTTTCCAGCGTTCAAAGTGCAGCATCGGGGTTCACCCTGTAAAATTCTGTTCGCGCGCACGAACGGGCGCGCGGCCATCCCGGCTTAATCGCAAGCCTCAGATCGTCAGGCCGATTCCTTGACCGGTTCGCCCTTGGCGCGCACGTCCATCAGCGTGGAGCGGAGGATACGGATGCGCAGCGTGTCGGAGAGTTCGACTTCGATTTCGTCGGAGCCTTCGGACACCTTCGTCACTTTGCCGACCATGCCGCCGGAGGTGACGACGGTGTCGCCGCGGCGGACCTTCTCGACCATCTCGCGGTGCTGGGCGGCGCGCTGCGACTGGGGACGAATGACGAGGAAGTAGAAGATCACGACCATCAGGAGCATGGGGATCAGAAGTCCCGTGAAGGGGTCGGGTCCGGCTGCGGGAGCGCCCTGCGCGAAAGCGGGATCGATGAACATCTTGCGTCTTGTCCTCTTCTTGGCCGGCCGCGTGGCGCAGCGTGTCGGTTATGGCCCATGGGCAAATAGGCAGCGTTGCGGGGTCAGATAACCCCACCCTGCTGCCGCTCCAAGGGAATTTCGCCGGACTATAGTGGCCAACGCCTGCTTTGCAACCGGATCGGACTAGGCGAAAACACGCGTGGCAGCTAGAACGGCGCCGGCGTTTGCTCAGCAAAGACAACGGAGAATCAACGGGATGGCGGACGGGGCGCAGGAGGCTGATCTGGCGGCGTTGCTGGCTCGCGTTGCCGATGCCTTGGAGCGGCTGGCGCCACCGGTGGCGAAAGCCGCCAATTTTGGACGCGCGGATGCGTTCGTGTGGCAGGGCGCGGCAGGGCATTTCGAGCCGGTCGCCCGGGTCAACCGCGTGCCGTTGGCGCTTTTGACGGGCATCGATCTGGCGGCGGGGCAATTGCTGGCGAACACGGAGCGGTTTGCGCGAGGGTTGCCGGCCAACAACGCGCTGCTCTGGGGCGCGCGGGGGATGGGCAAATCGAGCCTCGTCAAAGCCGTGCATGCGGAGGTGGCGGCGCAAAGTAGCGGCGGGCTGAAGCTCGTCGAGATCCACCGTGAGGACATCGCCACGCTGCCGGCGTGCCTTGCTGCGCTCAAGGCGGCGCCGTTCCGCTTCATCGTGTTCTGCGACGACCTTTCGTTCGACAAGGACGACACGAGCTACAAATCGCTGAAGGCGGTTCTGGAAGGCGGCGTCGAAGGGCGGCCGGCGAACGTGCTCTTCTACGCAACTTCGAACCGGCGGCATCTCATGCCGCGCGAGATGGTGGAGAACGAGCGCTCGACGGCGATCAATCCGGCGGAGGCGGTGGAAGAGAAAGTCTCGCTTTCGGATCGCTTCGGGCTATGGCTCGGCTTTCACAACTGCACGCAGGATCAGTACCTCGGCATGGTGCGGGACTACGCGAGGTTCTACGGGCTCGATGTGGAGCCGGCGGAGTTGGAGCGGGACGCGCTAGAGTGGAGCGCGACGCGGGGCGCGCGGTCGGGGCGCGTGGCGTGGCAATACATTCAGGATCTGGCGGGACGGCTCGGCGTGACGCTCGATCGGGCGTAGGACAAGCCGGGCATCAAAAAAGGGCCGCAGTTTCCTGCGGCCCTTTCAAATTGTGATGCCGCGCGACGACTTTAATTTTTTTCCAGATACCCTGTCGGATCGACGGGGGTTTGATCGCGACGTACTTCGAAGTGCAGTTGCGGCTGATCGACGGCACCGGTCTTGCCCGCCTTCGCGATCACCTGCCCGCGGTTCACACGGTCGCCGCGCTTGACGAGGATTTCGTTCGCATGGGCGTAAGCGGTGACGAGGCCGTTGTCGTGGCGGACCAGGATCAGATTGCCGTAGCCTTTGAGTTCGCTGCCAGCATAGGCGACGGAGCCCGTTTCGGCTGCGTGCACGTCGGTTCCCATGGGCACGGAGATGTTGATCCCGTCGTTGTGCGTGCCGTCGCTGCGCGGGCCGAAGCCGGCGATGATGCGGCCTTTGGCGGGCCAGCGCAGTTTACCTTCTGCGACAGAACCGGAGGCGGGACCGGTGACGGCAGCGGCGGCCGCCTGGGAGCCCAGCGCGACGACCTTCTTTTCTTCGTTGGCGCCCGAGTTCAGAATTTTGGGCGTGGCGGATGGGGCCGCTGGTTCGACGGGAAGCGCGGCGTCAGCGGTGACGGGGGGCTGGGCGGGCGGTGTCAGAGCAGGAACTGACGACGGGGTTGCCGGCACTTCGGCCATCACGGCGCCGGCGACGCCGGGGATCTTCAAGACGGTGCCGGGCTTAACGCGGCGCACATCGGCGATGCCGTTGTAGCGCTGCAGATCGTCGAGCTTGACCTTATTCTGGCGGGCGATGTTGTAGAGCGAGTCACCGGCCTTGATCGTGTAAGAGCCGGTCCAGTCGGCGGGGGCTGGCACAGCAGCGACGGTGGGCGATGGGGCGGGGCGCGGACGGGCGACAACCTTGCCCGAGGGCAGCGCCAGCTTCTGGCCGGGCTTCAGGTTCGGGTTGGTCAGGTTGTTCACGCGCATCAGTTCGTTCAGCGACACGTTATGGCGCTTGGACAGACCGTAGAGCGTATCGCCGCGCTGGACTTCGATTTCCTGACCGCGCTCCTGCGGATCGACGGTCGGGGGCGGCGCGAAGGAGGTCGCGGGCGGCGGCAGGTCGCGCTGGCGAGCAACGGGTGCAGATTCTGGCAGCGGCGGCGGGAGCGTGGCAACTTCGATCTTTCGCTCGGCAGCGGGCGGCGGATCGTACGCCGCCGGCGGCGGCGTGTCGTCAATCACTGGTTCGGCGCCAAGAGCCGAGCGTTCGTTCGGCGCGATGGACGCCGTCGATGGATCGTTGAAGTTGGCGGATGCTGGAAAATCGAAGCGCGCGATATCCGCGCTGCAGCCACCGGCACCGAGAGCGGCGGCAATGGCGAGAAGTTTTGACTGGCGGCCGATGAATCGACGGCCGGAGGAACCGGAACGCAGGAAACTAGACATGGTACGCACCTCACTACCCACACCATCCATTAACCGTTAACCGGTTAACGGGGCCTTAACGGCCGACGCGGGTACCCACTGTTGAAGATGCCCACCCGGGGAACCAGGAAAGCTGAACCCGATCCGACCCTCGGAAGGCCCCCCGCGCCGCTCCCTCACGAGGCGGCGCCGACCTTCGCGGGATCGGGTTCATCATCTGCTCATAGGGAGCGATTGTGCGTGGAGGACGGAGAAATTGCGCCGAACTCGCGACATTTCGCGTTGGGCTTTCAACCGGCGTCTTTCAGCGGCTTCGCCTGGCCTATGGGATCGGAAAAGTGGGCTGCGAATTCTTCGCGCAGGCCGTGGTGGGTGAGATCCATCGATAGGGGCGTGATGGAGATGGCGCCGTCGGCGATGGCGCGCAGGTCGGTGCCTTCGGGCGGATCCGATTTGCGGCGGTCGAAGGCGAACCAGAAGTATGCGTCGCCCCACGGGTCCTGGCGGGCTTCGATGTCGAGGCTCTGATCGCGGCGGCCTTGGCGGGTGAGGCGAATTTCGCTCACCGCATCGGGGGCGAGATCGGGGTAGTTTACGTTCATCAGCACGCCTTGCGGCCAGTCGCGCGCCATCAGGCGTTCGATGATTTCGGGGCCGTAGGTGAGCGGGGTCTTCCAGTGCTGGAGGCCCTGCTTGTCGAACCCGAGCGTGAGGCTCATGGCGATCGAGCGAATTCCAATGAGGGTGCCTTCCATGGCGCCGGCGATGGTGCCGGAATAGGCCACGTCTTCGGCGAGGTTGGCACCGTGGTTGATGCCGGAGAGGATGAGGTCGGGGGCTTTATCTTTGAGGACGTGACGCACGCCCATGATGACGCAATCGGCGGGCGTGCCGCGCACGGCGTATGCGCGTTCGCCGATCTCGCGATAGCGCAGCGGGACTTGCAGCGTGAGCGCGTGGGACGCGCCGGACTGGTTCATCTCGGGCGCGACGATCCAGATGTCGTCCGACAGTTCGCGCGCGATGGCGTGCAGCACGGTGAGACCGTGTGCGCCCGCGCCGTCGTCGTTCGTGATGAGGATACGCATTCTTTTCCGTTCTACCCCCTCTCCCCATCGCCTTCGATGGGGAGAGGGTCGGGGTGAGGGGCAGCTACACTCTCGAACAAGCGGCTGCCCCTCACCCTAACCCTCTCCCCGCGCGCGGGGAGAGGGGATTTTAAGCCTTCGTGATGCGGTCGAGGCCACTCATGTAGGGCTTTAACGCGTCGGGAATGAGAATGGAGCCGTCTTCCTGCTGATAATTCTCCATGACAGCGACGAGTGTGCGGCCGACGGCGAGGCCGGAGCCGTTCAAAGTGTGGACGAAACGGACATCCTTGGAGCCCTTGGGGCGGTAGCGGGCGGCCATGCGGCGGGACTGGAAATCGCCGCAGACGGAGCAGGAGGAAATCTCGCGGTAGGTGTTCTGGCCGGGCAGCCAGACTTCGATGTCGTAGGTTTTTTGCGAGGCAAAGCCCATGTCGCCGGTGCAGAGGAGCACGGTGCGGAACGGCAGGCCCAGCGCTTTGAGGATACCTTCGGCGCAGGCGGTCATGCGCTCGTGTTCTTCGAGGCTCTTTTCCGGCGTCGTGATGGAGACGAGTTCGACCTTGGAGAACTGGTGCTGGCGGATCATGCCGCGCGTGTCGCGGCCGGCGGCGCCGGCTTCGGAGCGGAAGCAGGGCGTCCAGGCGGTGACACGCATCGGCAGCTTGTCTTCGTCGAGAATCTGATCGCGGACGAGGTTTGTGAGGGAAACCTCGGCGGTGGGGATGAGCCAGAAGCCGTTGCTCGTCTGGAAGAGATCTTCTGCAAACTTCGGCAAATTGCCGGTGCCGTAGGCGGCTTGGTCTTTGACGAGGAGCGGCGGGTTCACTTCGGTGTAGCCGCCGTGGTTGTCGCCCGTCGGCGCCGTGTGGTTGTCGAGCATGAAGCTCGCAATCGCGCGTTCGAGGCGGGCGAGTGCGCCCTTCAAGAACACGAAGCGGGCGCCGGAGACTTTGCCGGCGGTGTCGAAGTCCATGAGGCCGAGGGCTTCACCCAGTTCGAAATGCTGCTTGGGCGCGAAGCCGTAGGTCTTCGGCGTGCCGACTTTGCGGACTTCCTTGTTGTCGTGCTCGTCTTTGCCGTCGGGAACATCGTCGCGCGGTAAGTTCGGGATGATTGCGAGGGCCGCTTCCAGTTCAGCGTTGATCGCGCGCTCGTCCTCTTCGCCTTTGGCTATGGAGTCCTTGAGGCTTGCGACCTCTTCCATAAGTTTTGCGGCGGTGGCTTCGTCTTTCGAGGCCTTCGCTTTGCCAATGTCCTTGGAAGCGGCATTGCGGCGGGCTTGGGCATCCTGGAGCGTTGTCAGGATCGCGCGGCGCTTGTCGTCGATAGCGATGAGGGCGGCCGACAGCGGCTCCAGCCCCCGGCGCTTCAGGGCGCCGTCGAAGCTTGCTGCGTTGTCGCGGATCCATTTGATATCGTGCACGGGAAGGCCTCTTCGTCGGTCGGGTCTGCGCCTGTCTATAGGCTCCGGACCGGGACGGGTCCAGCGTTCACGGCGACGCGCACGGTTTGCTTTTGTTCTACTTTTCGGCGGGTTGACCGTCGGGGGCGGAGGAGAGCTTTTCGGCGCGGGCGACGGCATAGATGGAGAGTTCGTAGAGAAGCACGGTCGGCAGCGCCATGATCAACATGCTCAGCGCATCGGGTGGGGTTAGGACGGCGGCGACGGCGAAGATCGCGACGATGGCATAGCGGCGGCCGGCGCGGAGGGCTGCGGCCGTGACGAGACCGGCCCGGGCGAGGAGCGTCAAGACGACGGGCAGCTGGAAGCAGATGCCGAAGCCGAAGATGAGCGTCATGATGAGGGAGAGATATTCCGACACCTTCGGCATGAGTTCGATGGTGGCGGCGCCTTCGGCGCTCGACGTGGCGGCGAGGCCGATCGAGAACTTGATCAGGATCGGCATGGCGACGAAATAGACCACCGCCGCACCCAGCACGAAGAAGAACGGGGTGGCGATCAGGTAGGGCAGGAAGGCCTGGCGCTCGTTTTTGTAGAGGCCCGGGGCCACGAATTTGTAGATCTGGGTCGCGACCACCGGAAATGACAGGAAGGCTGCGCCGAACATGGCGAGCTTCAAGTGGGTAAAGATCTGTTCGAGGAAGTGCGTTGCGATGAGGCGCACGTGATCCTGGCCGGAGACCCAGACATAGGGCCAGACGAGGATCTGATAGATATGGCTCGCCACCGTGAAGCAAAGCAGGAACATCGCGAAGAAGGCGGCGACGGCCCAGATAAGGCGCGAGCGCAGTTCGATCAGATGATCCATCAGCGGCGCTTTTGAAGCGTCGATATCGTCCTGGCCGTCGGGCACGCGTTCCTGCATTGCCTCAGACTCCCGGCTTCGGGAGGGCTGCCGGTTCAGCGGCTGCGGCGGACGCATCGGGTGCGGGCAGTTCGGGTTTCGGCGCCGCTGCAGTGAGCGAAGGTGTCTCGGATGCGGACTGAGCCGTCTTTACCGCGGCATCGGCGGACTTCACCGTATCGCCGACGGCGCGCTCGGCTTCATAGGTCGACTTGGCGAATTCCTCGCGCATGCCGTCCAGTTCCTTGCGCAGATTTTCCATCTCAGCTTCGCGCATGGCGTCGTCAAAGTGACGCTTGAACTCGTTGGCCTGACGGCGGAGCGCACCCATGTATTTGCCGAGCGTGTTGAAGAACACGGGCAGGTCCTTGGGGCCCACGAAGATGAGGACCACCACGGCGAGGATCAGGAGCTCGCTCCAGCTGATCTCAAACATTCTATCCGTCCGCCTCAGCGCGCATAGCGCTCAACGGGGTTCAGCCGCTCTTGGTGGTGTCGCGGCGGGGTTCGCCCGTGCGGGCATCATGTTCCAGCGAGCGGGGTGACTCGGGCGTTGTGGGCGCGTCGTCTTCCTGCATGCCCTTCTTGAAGCTCTTGATGCCCTTGGCAACGTCGCCCATCAGCGTCGAAATCTTGCCGCTGCCGAACAGCAGAACGACGACGAGCAAAAGCAGCAGCAGATGTGTGGTTGAGAGGCCCATGGTGGCGATGATCCTTCTTGGTGACCCGTGCTGCGCGTCACAATCTCAGCTGCTTATCGCAAACTGGCGACACGGGGGCAATGCCGCGGACCCCTGACCGTTTGGTAAGGTTGCCTAGACCTCAGCAGACGGCGGAAAGACAAGGGCGCGGCTCATATCGACTTCGATGCCGACTTCGCTGCCTTTGGGGCGGCCCCGGCCTTCATGCGTCCGCACGCGGAGCGGCGCATCGAAGCCCTGCACGCCGACTTCCAGGAGTGCGATGTCGCCTAAAAACTTGGAGTGCAGGATGCGTCCCGGCAAGCCCTGGCCCGGTTCACGGACGCGAATGCCGCGCTCGCGCAGGCCGAGAATGGCAATTTCGCCCTCCGCGATGCCCGGCGCGGGCACCCGGCCGAGGGGTGTTTCGATGGCGCCGCCCTTTGCGCGATAGGCGATCTCATTGATCTCTGAAAAGAGGCGGGCGACGAACAATTCAGCCGGATGATCGTAGAGATCCTCAGCGGTGCCCATTTGGACGATGCGGCCGCGGCGCAGGACAGCGATGCGGTCGGCGAGCCGCATTGCTTCGTCCGGATGGTGCGTAACGATGACGGCCGTGGCGCGGGTTTCGCGGAGCAGGGCCAACGTCTCTTCCTGCATGTTGTCGCTCAATTGAACGTCAAGGCCGGAGAAGGGCTCGTCCATCAAAATGACAGCGGGGCGCGGAACCAGCGCGCGGGCGAGGGCGACACGTTGTTGTTGGCCGCCAGACAGCGTGTGGGGATAGGCCTCCGACATGTGCGCGAGACGGACGCGCGTGAGCATGGCGCGGGCTTCGCGCTCGGCTTCTTTGCGCGGCAGGGCTTTCAGGCCGAAGGCGACGTTCTGCAAGAGCGTCAGGTGCGGGAAGAGTGCGAAATCCTGAAACATGAGGCCGACGCTGCGTTGCTCGGGCGGAACGAACCGCGTCGGTCCGGCCACTTCCTGGCCGTTAATGAGGACGCGGCCTGACGAGGGGCGTTCGATGCCGGCGGCGAGGCGGAGCAACGTCGTCTTGCCGCAACCGGACGGGCCCAAGAGGCAGACGACTTCGCCGGGGGCGATAGCGATTGAGACATCGTCGAGGGCGACTGCGTCGCCGTAGCGGCGGCCGACATTCTCGAAGGATAGACTCGCGGCAAAGGTCGCGGCAGCGCGGCGAGGCGTGCCGTTCGGAGCTGGGGGCCGGTTGTCGATGCCGGAGGAACTCGCGGTCACACTCTTTAACTTTCGCAACTTGGGCGCATGGAACTGCCCCGCCGGCCGGGTCAGGCGCCTTCTTGGGTGCCCGGCACCGGCTTATCGGGCTCGTCCTCGTCGGGCAAGTCGAGCTCGAGTTCAGGCTGAACGGTTTCCTCGTCCTCGTCGGCGGAATCGAGGGGGAGTTCGTCGGGCATGAGGGCTGCGACGTCGGTCGGGCTCGGAACGGAGAAGCCGGGGGGCAGGTTGCTGTCGAGGAGGCCCTGGGCCTTCAAATCGGCGAGGCCAGGCAAGTCCTTGACGCTGTCGAGGCCGAAATGGGCAAGGAAGGCGTCGGTGGTGCC
>VYKW01000398.1_pt1 | contig 16189 bp, 14 predicted proteins | sample 5114451 | NCBI WGS metagenome assembly VYKW01 (sample SAMN12291784, study PRJNA351875) | freshwater metagenome | isolation source: freshwater lake | place: USA: Michigan, Gull Lake | collected 2013-08-08
GCAGCGCGTTGAGGGTATGCCACAGCGCATGCGTCCCCCGCGCCCGGCCCATCACCGACGTCGCACCGCAAACCTCGAAGTCGATGGTCCGCAGCGTCAGAGACACGGCAAAGATCGCCCCCGCTGCGAGCACAATCCTGCCCGCGCCATGTCCTCGCACGAGAGCCGCCGCACCGACAAGCAGCAGCGCCGCCAGCGCTGGAACATAACCCAGCGACCCGTTGAAACACGGCCGCCCCGCCGCCAGCGTGATCGGCAACAATCCCGGCTGGCACGGAATGCCCTCCGCCGCCTTCATCGCAACCAGGAAAACGCCGAGCCCGGCAGCCACTGCAAGATATGGTGCTCCCAGATAGCGGCGCATCGCAAAGGCGAGATAGCCGATCATGAAAATACCGATCGGCGCCGTATCCGCCACCGAGGCCCACCGCGTCGCGTAGGTGTGGAACAAAAAGCTGCCCACACCGATCACGAAAACGAGTAAAATTAACAGCCATTCCATGAGTCGGCGTAACCCTCCGCCGCTCCGCGCCAATTGGATCGATGCGATGAACGCCGCAATGAGAAATGCCACATTCGAAAGCGCATTGAAGGGCTCCGCCCAGAACGCCGGATCACCCGCCCGCTCACAGTAGGCAAAGATCTTGGTCGACCACGACATTTACCGATCCCAGCTCGCGGAGGTTTGAACGGTCAATCATCCAAGCGCGTATCATATGACAAGCAGACACGCTTAACTTCCACACGGATAATACTGGCTCTTAACAGTGGAGACGGTGAATGATCATCCGCGTCGTGGGCTCCGCCGGCCTTGCCATCTGCGTTGCAGCGCCTCCCTGCTACGCCGCAGCGGTCACGCCGAGCGAGGAACGCAAAGGCAAAGTCACCGCGTGCAGCAAATACGGCGCGCAATGTTACACGGCCAGATTGGTCCGCACACCCGTCGGCTGGAAGATGCGCCTAAAGGGTGGCACCCTGATCCACTGCGAAGTCACCTGCGACGATACCCTGCGCCGCGCGACCGTCGATTTCTGGGAAGACCAGCGCGAACGGGCGCGCTGAACCGCCGCCTAGTTCGACGCCCGCTCATCAGGCTGCGCTCCACCGTCATCTGAAGCCTTCTGCATCAGAGCCAGAAGTTCATCCGGCCGCTCAATGTCGATAGTATGGGGATGCTTGGGATCGGACTTGCCCGTCAAATCGGTGCGCACCTCCCCATCGGGCGTCATGAAGATCGTCCGCGGCACATATGTTCCGTCGGGCGCAAAAGCCCCATTTGCGGTCTTGTCCGCATCGGCATCGACCAGGATCATCACAACATCCTTCGCGGCCGCCACAACGCGCTCGTCCATAAAGACAGCCCGGTATTTCGCACACGCCGTGCACCACGGCGCATGAAACACCATCACCACCGTCTTGCCCGTCCGCGTGGCCTCCGGGATGCCCGTCTTGAGGCTGTGCCAGGTGATGGCCGGCGCATTCCAATTCTCGGCTCCCGGCGCCGTCGCCTGCACCGGTCCAACAGCCAAAAACGCAGCCATGACAAAGGCAAGGCAGGCGGATACGAGACGCATGAAGGATCCTCCGGAAATTTTTGGAAGTGTTCTGCCGTGTCTACGGCCGCCGATCAAGAAAGGATCGCGCTCGCGGGCTATGACGCCTTCGCCGGCACGCCCAGCAGCGGTGCGATCCGCTCGATGATCCGCGCCGTCGTCGGCGCCGCATTGCGTCCGGCGGTGATCTCCCCGCCCGTGCTCTCTTGTCCTTTGGGCTCGAACAGCAGCACAAGCGTGACATAGCGCGGCTCGGAGGCCGGAAACGTTCCCAGGAACGAGGCAATGACGGACTTCTTGCGGTATCCACCCGACACCGCCATTTCCGCCGTCCCCGTCTTTCCGCCCACGGCGAAACCGGCCACATCGGCTCGCCGCCCAGTGCCTGATGCATCCGTCACGTTCCGGCGCATCACCTCACGCAGCAGCGCACTTGTCCGCTCAGAGACCACCCGCGCGCCCGGTTCCGGCTTTGTCGATCCATCGCGCATAAGGAATGTCGGCGTCACCGCCGTTCCGCCATTGAGCAGTGCCGCCGCTGCTGCCGCAAACTGCAATGGTGTCACCGCCAGTCCATGACCGAACGACAGCGTGATCTGCTCGATGCGCCCCAGTTGCGCCGGCTTCAATGGCGCCGGCCCCGCAGAGACCTCAGTCTTCATCGGCGACCACAACCCGAGCTTCTTGAAGAGCGCCTTTTGCGCTTCCGAACCCGCTGACAACGCCAACTGCCCCGCACCCACATTCGACGAGTGCAGGAAAACCTCCGCCACCGACATGGCCCGTCCGAGCGGATGCAGGTCCTCGATCGTGAACCGGCCAGCCTTCAAAGGCTCTGTAGTGTCGACAAGACTGTCGAGGCTTTTGCCCGTCTCCAGTGCCAGCGCGACCGTCACCAGCTTCACGATGGAACCGAGTTCGTAAGTCCCTGCAGCAACTTTGTCGATACGCTGCGGATTGAGACTATCTTCAGTCACAGCCGGATCGGCGCCCGGCCGCGAAACGGCCGCTACGACCTCGCCCGTCCGCACATCCATCACGAGACCCGCAGCGCCCGGAGCGTCATACCGGTCCATCGCGCTCTTCAGTTCATCGTCGAGCGCATGCATCGCGCTGAGATCGAGCGACAGCCGCACTGGCGCCCGCGCCGACAGCCGCGCCCCATGCGCCGCTTCAGATGCGCCCACCTCGTCAATATAGCGCTCAATCCCCGCCGTCCCGCGGTTGTCGATATCGACGCGGCCCAAAACATGCCCACCGAGCCTTTGCGCCGGGTAAGTCCGCCGGATCTCATCCACAAACATAAACCCCGGAACACCCAAATTGTGCACCCGCTGTGCCATCGCCGGGCTCAATCCGCGCCGGATCCAAACGAAACGCTTGGTCTTGTCCGCGAGGCTGTGCCGCAAGGCGCGCACATCCAGATCCGGAAACAACGGCACGAGCCGTTCCGCCGCCTCGTCCGCATCCTGGATCAACACCGGATCGGCATAAAGCGACGGCATTTGCACGTCAGTGGCAAGCAGCCGCCCATTCCGGTCGACGATATCCGGCCGCGCCAGCGTCGATGACGGCGTGGACATCATCGATACGCGGATGGTGCTTGAGCCCTCATGCTGCAATGCCAGCCGCACAAGCTGACCGCCGACCGCCGCGAAGGCCAACGCGACGCCTAGCGCCAGCGCACGCGAGCGCGACCTTGGCGGCGCCGCACTGACGCCGGTCTCGTGTCCCCTGGAAATGCTGACGGATCGCGCCATCGCGGCTCTCACGGCGCCGTCGAGCTGGTCGTAATGTCGCTCGATGCCAGACCTGGGCCCGGCAACAGATGGCGCGCGCCAAGCGGCTCAAGACCGAGCCCCCGCGCGATCGGCTCGATCCGCTCCGGTCGCGCCAGATGCGCCCGTTCCGCGCGCAGCACGGCAATGTCTGTCCGCGCACGCTCGGCCTCCCGCTCGCGCGTCTGCAGACGCCCTTCGATCATGCGGGTATCATAGTTAAGACCATAGAGGAGAAAGGCGCTCGCTAGCGCCATGAAGATGGCAACGAAGTTTAACATACGCATAGCCCACTCCGGTTCTCAGCGGCATATCGGCGGAACGGCGCGCATCGGGCTGGTCAGGAGCGGCCGGCGGAGGTCCAAGCTGGCGCTTCCGTCCGGATGGCGGCCCTGAGCCGTGCCGAGCGGGCACGCGGGTTCACATCCAATTCACCTTTCTGAGGTGTTAACGGACGTGAGTTAACAATCCGGAAACTGGGCGGTGAAATTTGTAAGTTCTTTTGCGGCAGATAACGCGATCCTTGGTCTGACTTGCCGGCTCGTTCGGCCATGAATCGCTTCACGATTCGATCTTCCAAGCTATGGAACGTAACGACGATGAGCCGCCCGCCTGGACACAAAATTTTTTCAGCCCCCGCCAATCCCCGCTCCAACTCGCCCAGTTCGTCATTGACGAAAATGCGCAACGCCTGAAACGTTCGCGTGGCCGGATGCCGCCCGTCTTCCTTGCGGCCATGAAACACGCGCAGCACGAGATCCGCGAGGTCCTTCGTCCGCGTCAGAGCCGCCACCGCCCTTGCCTTCAAAATCGCCCGCGCAATGGCCCGCGAACGCCGCTCCTCGCCGTATTCGTAGATGATATCGGCAATCTGCTCTTCGTCGAAACCGTTGACGACGTCCGCCGCACTCGGCCCCTCGCGTGACATGCGCATGTCGAGCGGGCCATCGCTTTGAAACGAAAACCCGCGCTCTGCCTGATCGATCTGCATAGATGACACGCCGACATCGAGCACCACACCGTCAACGGCCGTCACGCCAGCCTCTGCAAGTGCGGTAGCCATCTCGCCGAACGGACGATGCACCAGCATCAGTCGGGGCGCGAACTCCGCCACAAGCCCCCCCCCGGCCTCGATCGCCGTCGGATCGCGGTCGAACGCAATCACGTTCGCATCGGCCGCCTCCAGAATGGCGCGCGTATAACCGCCTGCGCCAAACGTACCGTCAATGTAGGTTTCGCCGGCTCTCGGCTTCAGAGCGTCCAGCACGTCCGGCAACATCACCGGTATGTGCCGGGGCGCATCCGCTGTCGAACCGCCCCCGACGCTCATTCACCCTCTCCGTCGCCGCCGTCCGATCGCGGCGGTTGCCGTCCAAGAAGCTTGCGATGCTCCTGGACTTTTTCGCGGGCAACGCGGCGGCGTTCGTCGAACCGCTCGGGCGCCCACATCTGGAATTTATCGCCGAGCCCAACGAAAGTGACTTCGGACTGAAGACCGGCGTGGCTGCGAAGCGACTGAGGAAGGACGATGCGCCCGTCCCCATCGATCGCGATGACCTGGACGTCACCGTAGAGCGCGACAGACAGCTCGTCACGCTCATCCGAATAGTCCGGCAGGCCTGCAAGAAGCCCATCGATCTTCTGCGCAAGTCTCTCGCCGCCTGCATCGAGTGCCGGAGCATCGAGCGAAGGGTAGCAATAGATGCCACCGGCGTACCCGTCGCGCTCGAGCACGGCGCGGAAGGGTGCTGGGATCGACACCCGCCCCTTGGCGTCGATCTTATTTGTGAATGTCGAGACAAAGCGGTCCATCCCCCGGTTTCGAACCTCGTCTGCGACGCCAACTAATTTTCCGGCCAGGCTCCCTCGAACCCCCGAAACTCACGCCCTAACCGCTCCGGCGGGGCCGTGGCAGTCGCCAGGATCTGGGCCCTCTCTCCAGATCAGCGCCACGCCACGGATCCCTACCCGGTGCGGTCGGGCACATATGGGATCGCATGGTTTTTTATGGGCGTCAATGGATCATTAACGATTTACTATGGGATAACCTGCCAGCCGTCGCCAAATCACCCCCCTTCCGGCCGCCGCGGAACAAAACTTGACGCCGCAACAAAAAAGGCCCGGAAAAACCGGGCCTTCTTCATGAACGCTCAGTATTGATCTGAGCTGTCACGGCGTCGGCGCAGAGGGCTGCAGGGCCGGCGACGGCGCCGGATCGGAAGCGGATGTACCGGTAGAAGACGAACCGTTGGTCGAAGACCCGCTGCTCGTCGCCCCGTTGGAGGACGCACCATTTGAGGACGACCCGTTCGTCGACGACGGCGAGGACGACCCCGAACTATCGGCCGGTGGGCTGGTCGAAGCCGACGGATCGGAGGGCGACGCACTGCTGCTGTCCGGCGTCGCTGCGCTGGAACTGCCATTCGGTGCAGCCGGCGTATCCGTCGATGTGGAGGACGACGGCGGGGTGCTATCGGCCGGAGGCGTCGGTGCGGCAGAGGAGTCGCTGGCCGAGGGCGCAGCGGTGCTATCGGCTGGTGCCGTCGCATCGCTACCCGGAGCCGATGCGGCCCCATCAGCCGGCTTTGCGTCCTCGGACTTGGCCTCCGCCGGCTTCGCATCGCCGCTTGCCGCCGCATCAGCAGGCTTGTCTTCTGGCTTGGCGTCCTCGGGCGTGGAAGGTTCCGTCTTGGCCGCGTCAGACTTCGCTTCGTCGGGCTTTGCTTCGTCGGGCTTCGCGTCGGTCGCAGTAGCCGGCGCGTCGGTCTTGACTTCTTCCGGTTTGGCGTCGCTCGCAGCAGCCGGAGCGTCGGCGGCTGCAGGTGCCGTTTCGCTCGCCTCAGCGGGCGTTTCCGCAGTCGGCGCGGCCGCAGCCGGCGCTGCGCCTGTCAGCTTCGCCCTCTCAGCGGCAATGATTTCTTCGATTTTCTGGAACGCTTCTTCAGCCACCACAGAACCGGCAACCTTGCCTTCCAGTTCGCTGACTTTGGCGCTCAACTGCTTCACTTGCTGCGTGGCCGCATCGCGCGCCAACTGCACCGCTTCGAGCTGTCGAACCGCGTCATTGCGGCTTGCCATCATCCAGCCGGCGACACCGAGACACGCCAGCGAGACAATCGCGAACGCACTCTTACTGATCCCTTCAAACATTCGTCTCTACTCCTCCCGGGCATCTCGGCGTGCCCCTCCCGCGGCCGGACTTGAATGACCGGCAGCATTTTATTGAGTGCAAGTCTAAGAGAAGTGTCGCCGCAGGTGAACACCTGAGTTGACGCTTTTCGCGGAATGACAGGAATTGGCAAACAATTTTCATCCCGCACAAGTCCGCCGCCCGCTCTTCAACCGCTGGATGAACTCGAACCCGAATGTCTTTCAGCGCAGTGTGCAACTGCAGCACACCGCCGGCGCAGCGCATCCAGGACAACTTGGGACCAAAGACGGAAGAAAATGTCAGTTGGCCTGTAAGCCGGGTTCTGTCTGGAGTTGCCTCCGCGACGGCCATTCATCTGGGACGTCCATCGCTGGACGCCTCGAGCAACCAACCCGGATGGCGGGCCTGGAAACGGGCTTGCAGGCTGGATTTCTCCACCTGCCGGCCATCCCTATTTGGTCTTGCACCGGATGGGGTTTGCCGTGCCGGCGCCGTTACCGGAACCGCGGTGCGCTCTTACCGCACCGTTTCACCCTTACCCTCGGGCCTGAGCCGTCGGGCGGTCTGTTCTCTGTGGCACTTTCCCTGGGGTCGCCCCCGGCGGTCGTTAACCGCCATCCTGTTTCCATGGAGCCCGGACTTTCCTCCACCGGCACGTTGTACGTGGGCCATAACGCCCCGTCCGGCAGCGGCCGTCCAGCCAACTGACACCTGATAAGTGGCCCTCGCCACGCAACCCGTCAAGCAAAGCCGTGCCCGGTCCTCAAGCTTTCGTCACTGTGCCAGCCTGATACACCGGCCGGAACCGCCGCGCACTAATCGTAATCCGCTCGCCGATATGCGGCTGCGGCTGTCCTTGCAGCACGAAAATCACTGCCAGCCCGCTGTCCGTCACGAGTTCCCCGAACGATCCGCTCCACGAGCGCACCGTCCCTGTAAAAATCTGCGTTCCCGGCTCGAACAATTCGAGTTCACCCATAGGGCCGCTCCGGTTGTCGATCTCAAGCGCGCCGAAATGGGCCGCGCCGTCTTTCACTCTGTCCCACAAGTCCGCGCCATGCCAAGACCCGGCGCAACGCTCTGCAATCTTTCAGCCAACGGTGGCAGCCGGAAGGGCATCGACGAGCCGCCGCAGTGTCTGAAGCGTCGAATGGTCCAGCCGGCTATCCAAACGCGCCGGCCGGAAGTGCAATTGAAACGCTCTGAGCACAAAGCCCAGATCTATATCCAGCGGGCCCTCCGCTGCCACGCCATATCCATACCGCGCAAGCAACCCGCGCGCCTCCGCCACCTCCGGACCGTCCGCACCCGGACCGATACCAGCATCATCGTCATCCACCGGCTCCGGCGGCAGCCAGAAGCCAACGCCCTCCGAAGCCATGCGCGGCCAATCGAATTTCTCGCCCGGGTCGATCTTGCGCGACGGCGCGATATCCGAATGCGCCAGCACACGCTCCGGCACGATTCTGTGCCGCGCGCAAATATCCTGGCTGAGTGCGATCACAGCCCGCATTTGCGCTTCGGGAAACTCCGGATAGCCGAGCGCATGCCCCGGGTTCTGGATCTCGATCCCGATCGACGCCGAATTGATATCCGTCTCGCCATGCCACGATGAGACGCCGGCATGCCAGGCCCGCATCTCTTCCGCCACCATCTGCACAACGCGCCCGTCGACATCGACGACGTAGTGACACGACACCTTGCAATCCGGCCGCGACAGCACATCAAGCGAGCGTTCGATGCTCTCCAGCCCCGTGTAGTGCAAAATCAGGATGGACGGCGTCAGCCCGCGAAATCGCGGCTCGATATTGGGCGAGGCAAAGAGATCGGCGACCAGCGGGCTATCCGGCGCGCTGATCAGCGGAATCGCACTCATGGCCGCGCTCCACCAAAACCACGCTCCCGCGCAATTTCCTCATAAGCCGCATTGATATGCGCAAGCTTCGACGTCGCCGTCCTCACGACACCGGATGGCGCACCCTGCGCCATCAGCCGGTCAGGGTGCGTCTCCTGCACAAGCTTGCGATAGCGCGCCTTGATCTCTTTTTCTGTCGCATCCGGCATCAGGTCGAGGATGGCATAGGGGCTATCCGGATCGCGCACGAATTGATCGCGGATGGTGCGGAACTCCGTGTCGGAATACCCAAACCGCGCCGCCACCGTCTTCAGAAAATGATCTTCCGCCGGATGCAGAATGCCGTCCGCGCAGGCAATGTACATCAGGCACTCAAGCACACGCCGCTTCGTCTCCGGATCGCGCTTCAGCATCTCGCCGACCCGGTCCGCATAGATCTCGTAACCCGTCACATCCGCGGCCGCCTGCTCATAGACGCTTTGGAAGCGCGCGATCTCGCCCGGCGGCACATCGAGGAACTGCTCGAAAATCATCGCTTCCGAGGACACAGCAACACCGTCCGCCGCCGCCATCTTTGCCGCCAGCACAACGAACGCCGACGTAAAACCGGTCGACTGCACCCACCGCCGCCGCCGCAGGATGCCATACGCCTTCAGCCGGCGCGCCATGCGGGCAAAGAGCCCCATCCGGGGACGCTGCAGTGTATCGAGAACAGTCTGCTCGGCCATACCTCAGCACTAACCGCTTTTCCGCGGCAACAGAAGGGCGGACACTCCCGGGTTGACGCCACATCCCGCGGATATCAACCGCCTCTCGCCAACAGCCCTGCGCGGTCGCCCCTCTTCAAGTGTCATCCTCGGCCTCGTCCCGAGGACCCATCGCTCTGGCAGATAGGTATCGTAATTCCATGCGAAACCGGCCAGCCACATCGCACCAGCTTGCGCTCCACACACTGCTCGGCTAGCTGAGCCCAGAACCCTCGCCACGCAACGATCAACGGCAGGCAACCCCAAAACATGCCCCCCGCCCACGCGGATCATCCGAAATGGCAATTCTTCATCGACCGCGGCGGCACCTTTACCGATGTCGTGGCGCGCGACCCGGCAGGACGCCTCCACGTCCGCAAACTCCTTTCCGTCAACCCCGGCGCCTATGACGACGCGGCCCTCCACGCCATCCGCCAATTCCTCGATCTTCCCGCCGGCGCCCCCATTCCCGCCGCGCGCGTCAGAGCTATCAAGATGGGCACCACCGTCGCCACCAACGCGCTCCTCGAACGCAAGGGCGTCCCCACCGCCATCGTCATCACACGCGGCTTCGCCGACGCCCTCGAAATTGGCACCCAGGCCCGCCCCGACATCTTCGCCAAGCGGATCGTCAAACCGCAGATGCTGTACACGCACGTCATCGAAGCCGATGAACGCATGCTGGCCGACGGCACAATCGACACGCCCCTCGACGAGGCAGCCCTCACCACCGCGCTTCATGAAGCCAAATCAAGCGGTATCGCCGCCGTTGCCATCGTCTTCGTCCACGCCTGGGCCTTCCCGTCTCACGAAATCCGCGCCGCCGAAATCGCCCGCAATCTCGGTTTCGTGCACGTCTCCGTCAGCCACGAAATTTCAGCGCTCGTCAAACTCGTCGGCCGCGGCGATACCACCGTTGCGGACGCCTATCTCTCCCCCGTCCTCGACCGCTACGTCGCCTCCGTCGCCTCAAACATCGCAAGCGACAATGGCGAAGCGCTACCCCTGATGTTCATGGCCTCTTCCGGCGGCCTAACGGCAGCGGATCAATTCCGCGCCCGCGACGCCATTCTATCCGGCCCCGCTGGCGGCATCGTCGCCATGGCGGAGACCGCCCGCCTTGCGGGCTTCGATCGCGTCATCGGCGTCGACATGGGCGGCACCTCCACCGATGTCTCCCACTTCGCCGGCACCTACGAACGCACCTTCGAAACCGAGGTCGCAGGCGTCCGCCTCCGCGCGCCCATGCTCGACATTCACACTGTGGCGGCCGGCGGCGGCTCCATCATCAGCTTCGATGACAACCGCCTGCGCGTCGGTCCCGAGAGCGCGGGCTCGTTGCCAGGTCCCCTCTGCTATCGCAACGGCGGACCGCTCACACTCACCGACGCCAACATGATGCTCGGCAAACTCGATCCGGAAAGCTTCCCCCACATCTTCGGCCGCATGCGAAATCTTCCGCCCGACCGCTCAGCCGTCGAAGCAGCCTTCACCGAACTTGCCCACCAGATGGGCGGTACGCTCTCAGCACACGAGGCCGCTGACGGCGCCATCCGCGTCGGCGTTGAAAGCATGGCCGCCGCCATCCGCCGCATCTCAATCGAACGCGGCTACGACGTCACTGCCTACGCGCTGCAATGCTTCGGCTCCGCCGGCGGTCAGCATGCGTGCCTCATCGCCGACGCGCTCGCCATGGATACGATCCTCGTCCACCCGCTCTCCGGAGTTCTCTCGGCTTGGGGCATGGCGCTCGCCCCCGCCCGCGCGTCCCGCGAACGCTCCATCGAACTGCCCTTCGACGAAGCCTCTCTCCGCAGCATCGAAGAAACTGCCTGGGACCTCGGCAACGAAGCGACCGACGCGCTTCTCGATCAGGGCATCGACCTCGACGACATCGCGCTGACGACGCGCCTCCACCTCGCTTACGCCGGCACGGACACAGCCGTTCCCGTCGACCTCTCCGAACCCGTCCTCATGCGCGCCGACTTCGAAGCCGCCCACAAGCGCCGCTTCGGCTTCACCTCATCCGATAAACCGCTCCGCATCGCCACTATCGAAGTCGAAGCCACGAGCATCGCCACCCCACCCGCCGCGAACATCGTCACCACACCGGCACCGCAAGGAACCGCGACACGCTGCTTTTTTTCCGCCGGCCAATGGCACGATGCCATGGTCCACACCCGCGCCGGTCTCAAACCCGGCACAGTCATTCCCGGCCCCGCGATCATTCTCGAACCCCACCAATCCGTCGTCGTCGAACCCGGCTGGACCGCCACCCTCAGCGACCGCGACGACCTCGTTCTCACCCGCAGCGCTCCGCGCGCCACCGCACGCCAGTCTGCGACCTCCACCACGCCCGACCCCATACTCCTCGAAGTCTTCGCCAACCGATTCAAGTCCATCGCCGAAGATATGGGCGAAGCGCTGCGCGCCACCGCCCGCTCCGTCAACATCAAGGAGCGCCTCGACTTCTCCTGCGCCCTTTTCAACGCCGAAGGCGAGCTCGTCGCCAACGCGCCGCACGTCCCGGTCCACCTCGGCAGCATGGACAGCGCCGTCTCAGCCGTCCGCCACGCTTTCCGCGATGGGATGCATCCAGGCGATAGCTTCATGCTCAACGCCCCCTACACCGGCGGCACCCACCTCCCCGACATCACCGTCGTCACACCCGTTTTCATCGACACCGAAAGCACACCCGCCTTCTTCGTCGCCAGCCGCGGCCACCATGCCGACATCGGCGGCCTCGCCCCCGGCTCCATGAGCCCGCGTGCCAAAACCGTTGACGAAGAAGGCGTCTACATCGAACCCACGCGCCTCGTTGCCCTCGGCCAATTCGTCGAACGCGAAATTCACGCGCTCCTCACCCACGCGAAATACCCCGTCCGCAACCCGGAAGAAAACATCGCCGACCTCAAAGCCCAGCTCGCCGCCAATATGCGCGGCGCCTCAGAACTCACCAATCTCGCCCGCGAATTCGGCACCGACACCGTTGCCAGCTACATGGCCCACGTCCTCGACAACGGCGAAGCAGCCATTCGCCATCTGCTGGCCACCCTCAAAGGCGGCCACGCCCGCATCGAAACCGACCAGGGTACGGCCGTCGAAGTCACCATCGCTATCGACAATGCCGCGCGCTCAGCCGTCGTCGATTTCACCGGTACCTCGCCCGAGCAACCGACAAGCTTCAACGCCCCCGCCCCCGTCACCCGCGCTGCTGTGCTTTATGTCGTCCGAGTCCTCGCCGGCGTTCCCATCCCGCTCAACGCCGGCTGCCTGCGCCCCATCGAGATCCGCATTCCCGAAGGCTCCATGTTGAGCCCACGCTATCCCGCCGCCGTCGTCGCCGGCAATACGGAAACCAGCCAGATCGTCACCAACGCGCTCTTCTCAGCCCTCCACCAGCTTGCGCCCTCACAAGGCACGATGAACAACCTCACCTTCGGCAACGCCCGCCTGCAGTATTACGAGACGATTGCCTCCGGCTCCCCCGCCGGCTCAGACTTCGACGGCACCGCCGGCGTCCATGCGCACATGACCAACACGCGCATGACCGACCCCGAAATCCTCGAACTGCGCTATCCCGTCGTTGTCGAAGAGTTTTCGATCCGCCGTAACTCCGGCGGCCGCGGCCGGCACATGAGCGGCGACGGCACCCGCCGCGCGCTGCGCTTCCGCGCCCCCATGCACGTCTCCATGCTGTCCGGCTATCGCACCCTTTCACCCCCCGGCCTGGATGGCGGCGCACCGGGCGAACGGGGCCGCAATCTCATCCAGCGCACCGACGGCACAATCGAAAATCTTGGCGGCTGCGGCGAAGCCGATCTCGTCCCGGGCGATACGCTTATCATCGAAACACCCACCGGCGGCGGCTTCGGCGCTCACTGATCGCAACGCAACGTTATCCCGTCACAGCAGCACGCTCATTGACTATGGAAGATGTGGCGGGTGGTCCCCACCGCTTGCTACCCGGGTAGAATCGGGCATGATCGGGAAGAAATCCCGCTCGACCCCCACTCGACCCGCTGTCGAGGGAGCTCTCGAATGTTGAAGGCCGCAGGCACGTTCATACTCGCCGCGATCCTGGCCACACCTGCCGGGGCCCAGAAGCTCGGCGATGCCATCGAGCCGTTCGTCTTCACGCTCGTCACCCCTGAAGCTGACATGACAGCGCGTGAGATCACCGAGCGCCTCTACAAAGCCAAAGCCGGGGAACGCATCGACCTCTCCGGTCGCGACCTCACCTATCTCGATCTCGCCACCATCGATTTCAAAGGCGCGAGCCTCGCCCGCACCGACCTCTACGGTGCTGATTTCACCGGTGCCAACCTGAAAGGCGCCGATCTCTCCGCGACGCGCCTCGACCGGGCTGTGCTCATCCGCGCCGATCTCTCGGGTGCAAATCTCGCCGGCGCCACCATCCTTCGCCCGACCATCTACTCCGACATGAACAACCACCTCGCTGACGCCCCGCGCTTTTCCGGCGCCAACCTTCGCGGCATCAAGGTTCAGGCAGAGCTCTCCGGCGCCGATTTCCGTGGCGCTGATCTGACCGACGCCGACTTCCATCCCCTCGAACAGCGGGCCGGCGAAGGCACGCTGACGACGCTGCGCAAGAATGTCGTCAAATCCTGCGACTTCTCCGGCGCCACACTCCTGCGCGCCAACTTCTCAGAATCCGTCCTCACCTTTTCACGCATGACCGGCGCTGACCTGCGTGACGCCAACTTCGCGCATGCCGATCTCTCGAAGGTGGATTTCCAAGGAGCCGATCTCTCTGGCGCCGATTTCACTGAAGCCGACCTCGACGGCGCCAACTTCGTCGGCGCCCGCGGCCTCGACAGCGCCAAAGGCTTCGAGACCGCCAAGAATCTCGACAAAGCCTTCCGCTGACCCCACTCCCAATTACGCGTCGATGAAATCTTCCACGCGCTTGGGCTTCGGCACATCCGTGATGAACGCTTCCAGCGCGTCAAGCCCGCGCGGCACCGGCCCGCCGTAGGCCCAGTCCAGAAGTTCCACCGTGTGGACCACGGGGATCTTCATACCGCCAGACAACTGCGTGATGCAACCAATGTTGCCCGCCGCGACGACATCCGGCCGCGTCGTCTTGATGTTGGCCACCTTTCGGTCGCGCAACTGCGTCGCGATCTCCGGCTGCAGGATATTGTACGTCCCCGCCGACCCGCAGCAGATATGTCCCTCGGGCACATCCACCACGCTGAAGCCCGCCTGCGAGAGCAACGCCTTTGGTTCGTCGGTGATGTTCTGCCCATGCTGCAGCGAACATGCAGAGTGGTACGCGACCTTGATCGATGACCACCGCACCGGCGCCCCGATCCCAGCGCCCGCCACGAACTCGCTCACGTCCCGCGCCAGGTCCGAGATCTGCTTGGCCTTGGCCGCGTAGGCCGGATCATCGGCGAGCAGATGCCCGTAATCTTTCACCACGGTCCCACAGCCCGATGCGTTCACGATCACCGCATCCACCGGCCCCTTGCCAAGCTCTTTCATCCACGCATCGATATTGCGCCGCGCCTGCGCCTTCGCTTCCTCTTCCCGCCCCAGATGATGCACCAGCGCCCCGCAGCAGCCAGCACCCGGCGCCACGACCACGTCGATCCCGCGCCGTGCCAGCAGCCGGATCGTGGCGTCGTTGATCGAGGGTCGCAGAACCTGTTGCGCGCATCCCGCCAGCAGGATCACCCGAGCCCGCCGCTCCGCCTTCGTCGCGGCCGTCCCCGGCCCCGAATAATGCGCCGCCTTCGGCAGCACCGCCGGCGCCATGTCGATCATGGTCGCCAATTCCTTGAACCCGATCCGCCGCATCAGACCTCGAAACGGCCGAGCCAGCGGGGCCGCCCTCAGCGCCCACCGGAACCGCCCCGGATAGGGAACGATCCGCGCCAGCAGTTCGCGCATCATCCGCGCCTTGGCGGGCCGCGGCGCTTTCTCTTCAATGTAGGCCCGCGCATGATCGACGAGATGCATGTAGTCGACGCCGGACGGGCACGTCGTCATGCACGACAGGCACGACAGGCAGCGGTCAATATGGTGGCGCACCTCCACGCTCGGGTCGCGCCCGCCCTCGAACATGTCCTTCATCAGGTAGATGCGCCCGCGCGGACTATCGCGCTCATCGCCGAGCACCACGTAGGTCGAGCACACCGCCGTACACAGGCCGCAATGCACGCACCGGCGCAGAATACGGTCGGCCTCCGCCAAACGCGGATCGGCAAGCTGCTCGGCCGTGAAATTCGTCTGCATGCCGTCTCCTGCTGCGGGCGCGCGCGAACGCGGCCCTCACATCGTCTGATACATCCGGCCCGGATTGAGTAGGCCCTGCGGATCGAAGACCTCCTTCAACCCGCGCGACAGCTTCTCCAGTGCCGGCACCTGCGGCTGAAATACTTCCACGTCGCGCCGCACCGCCTCGCGCGCCCGGATAAGGGTGGCATGTCCGCCCGCAATCGCCACCGCACGCCGGATATCCGCCGCGCCTGCATCCGCACAATCAGGAATCTCGATCCACACCAATCCGCCCGACCAGTCATATGTCGCCTCGACCGGCATATGCCGCCGCAGCGTTGCAACCAAGTCCGCAGCCTTGTGCGGCGACGTTGAAACACGCCACAGAATGTCGTCCGAGAACCTCACCTGGGCGAGCCGCCGCATTTCGCCCCAGAAGCTAAGCGACGCCTCCAATTCAAGCTCCATCGGCTGACCATAAGCCTTCAGCGCCTCCATCAACCGCCCCTTGCGGTAGCGCACCGACTTCATGAAGTTTTCGATCCGCAGAGCGGTGATCGACGTGGCCCGCCCGCCAATGGGCGCCGTTGCTATCCGTGCCGCATGCTTCGGCGACAGATGCACCGTGCCGGACACTTCATATGGCGTCCCCATCGCGAGTGACATCATCTCCACCGCGAGATCTTCAGGCAGCCCCGTATACACAAGCGTCGTGGTGTCGTCCGGCAGCGGCGCAACCTTGAACGTCACCTCCGTCATCACCGCTAGCGTGCCCCAGCTTCCCGTCAGCGCGCGCGCCGCGTCGTATCCGGTGACATTCTTCATCCCCCGCCCGCCCGACTTGAAAATTTCCGCCCGCC
>VYKW01000400.1_pt1 | contig 16158 bp, 17 predicted proteins | sample 5114451 | NCBI WGS metagenome assembly VYKW01 (sample SAMN12291784, study PRJNA351875) | freshwater metagenome | isolation source: freshwater lake | place: USA: Michigan, Gull Lake | collected 2013-08-08
GCGCGCCACCGCCGCCTCGCGGTCCCCCAGCCCCTCGGCCAGCGCCGCCAGCGCCGCCGACAGCCGCGGCCCGCTTTCGTAGAACACCAATGTCGCGCGCACCCCCGCCACTTCGGCAATGGCTTCGGCCCGCGCTTGCTGCTTGCTCGGCAAGAACCCCATGAACAGAAACCGGTCGGTCGGCAGCCCCGCCAGCGTCAGCGCCGCGATCCCCGCGCACGGGCCGGGAATCGTCGTTACCGCATGCCCCGCCGCACGCGCATCGCGCACCAGCTTGTAGCCGGGATCGGAGATCAGCGGCGTCCCCGCGTCGGACACCAAAGCCACCGCCTGAGTCGCCATCCGCGCGACCAGCCCGGGCCGCACGGCTTCCGCATTATGGTCGTGATAGGGCGTCATCGGCCGCTTTGCGCCCAAATGGCGGAACAGCCCGGCTGTCACACGCGAGTCCTCAACCGCAACCACATCGGCGTTCAGGAGTATTTCAGCCGCACGCGGGGAAAGATCGCCGAGATTGCCGATCGGCGTCGCGACGATATAGAGGCCGGGCGCAAGAACAGAAGTCATTGGGGAACGTCATGGCAGAGGCAGCACACAAACGCCAACCGGGCATGTCGAGGATCATCCGCGGAATCGTCATCGGTGCAGCACTCGCGCTGTCGGCCTGCGTCCGCCCCTCGGCCCCGCCGCCCGAGCCGGTACGGCCCGGTCCGGTCCAGCCGGTCCGCCCGACGACCCCGCCGCCGGTCCGCCCCGGTCTGCCCGAAGCAGATACGGAGCGGCATCGCGTCGCCCTGCTCGTGCCGCTGTCGGGCACCAATGCCGGGATCGGCCGCAGCCTCGCCAATGCGACCCAGCTCGCGATCCTCGACCTCAAGGCGGATAATGTCCGCATCACCACCTACGACACCGCGCTCGGCGCGACCGCTGCGGCCACCCGCGCGCTCGCCGATGGCAACAAGCTGATCCTCGGCCCGCTGCTGGCGGAAGACGCCCGCGCCATCGCCCCGCTCGCGCGCCGCGCCGGGGTGCCGGTGCTCAGCTTCTCGAACGACACCGGCGTCGCCGGCAACGGCACCTACGTCATGGGCTATGCCCCCGCCCAGTCGATCGAGCGCGTGGTCGACTATGCCCGGCGCAGCGGTGTCACCGATTTCGCCGGGCTGATGCCGACCGGCCTGTATGGCGAGCGCGCCAGCACCGCCTTTCTGCGCGCGGTCGAGGGTGCGGGCGGCAAGGTCACCGCGCTCGAAACCTATAACCGTGGCGCGCCCGCAATGAATGCCGCGATCGCCCGCCTCGCCCGCTCACCGTTTCAGGCGGTGCTGATCGCCGACAGCGCGACCGGCGCAGTCACCGCAATCCCGGCCATCCGCCGCGCCAACGCCAATGCCAAGGTGCTCGGCACCGAGTTGTGGAACAGCGATTCGGGCGTCGGCGGCATGACCCCGCTGACCGGCAGCTGGTTCGCCAGCGTCTCGGACACGCTCTACCGCACCTATGCCGGCAAATACCGCGCCCGCTTCGGCGCGGCACCTTATCGCCTGTCGACGCTCGGCTATGATTCGGTGCTGCTGACCGTCCGCATCGCGCGCGACTGGCGTCCGGGCGACGCCTTCCCGACCGATCGCCTGAGCGATCCGGGCGGGTTCGGCGGCATCGACGGCGCCTTCCGCTTCGGCCGTGACGGCGTCGCCGAACGCGCGCTGGAGGTGCAGGAGATTCGCGGCGGCACAACGGTCACGGTGTCGCCAGCGCCGCAAGGCTTCGGGCGGTAACCCCATCGTCACCCCGGGCTTGACCCGGGGCCCCGCTGCCTTGGCCGATCGAAGAAGCTGGGCCCCGGGTCAAGCCCGGGGTGACGGCTAATCCGCCACCACCTCGCGCAAAATCCCCTCCAGCACCGGCATCCCCGCAGCGGTCACCCGCAGCCGCTCGCCCTCGCGCACGATCAATCCATGCGCCGCGAGCCGCTCCACGGCAGCCAGATCGACAAACCCCGCCCCGATCCGGGCGAGATCGACCCCCTCGGCCAGCCTTAGCCCCATCACCAGCGCCTCGGTCGCGCGCTCGGCCGCCGTCAGCGCCGTCTCCTCCTGCGCGCCATGCCCGTTACGCTCGACAGCACCGATCCAGTTCTCCGGCTTCTTGTGCCGCACCGTGGCACAGCCGCCGCGCCGCCCATGCGACCCCGGCCCGACCCCGGCATAATCGGTGTAGCGCCAGTAGCTGAGGTTATGCCGACTCTCCGCCCCGCGCCGCGCATGGTTCGACACCTCGTACAGCGGCAAGCCCGCCGCCCCGGTCAACGCCTGCGTCACGTCCCACAGATCCGCCGCCGCATCGCTATCGGGGATCACCAGATCGCCCTTCGCCGCCAGCGTCGCAAAGCGCGTCCCCGGCTCGATCGTCAGCTGATACAGCGACAGATGCTCGGTCCCGAAGCTCAGCGCCCGCGCCAGCTCCGCCTCCCACGCCGCCACCGTCTGCCCCGGTCGCGCATAGATCAGGTCAAAGCTCACCCGCCCGAAATGCCGCTGCGCAGTCGCCAGCGCCCCCAGCCCCTCGGCCACCCCATGCGCCCGCCCCAGAAATGCCAGCGCTTCATCGTCCAGCGCCTGCAACCCCAATGACACGCGGTTCACCCCCGCCGCCGCCAGATCGGCAAAACGCGCCGCCTCGACCGAAGACGGATTGGCCTCCAGCGTCACTTCCAGATCGCCCTGCGGCGTCCACGCCGCCACCGCCGCATCGATCACCGCCGCCACCGTCTCGGGCGGCATCAGCGACGGCGTGCCGCCCCCAAAAAAGATCGACCCCAGCCGCCGCCCCGGCAGCAACGCCGCCTCATAAGCAAGGTCCGCGAGTAGCGCCTTGCGCCACGCGTCCTGGTCCACCACCTCGCGGACATGGCTGTTGAAATCGCAATAGGGGCATTTGGACACGCAGAACGGCCAGTGGACGTAGAGCGCCAGCGGCTCGGCATCGTTCGGTTGGGCAACGTTCATCTGGCGCGCGCTATGCGCCGGATCAGGAATTTCCGAAAGATGCTGCTGCTCCCCCTCCTGATCCTCGCCGCCTGCTCGCCCCAAGCTGAATCGCTCAAGGATGAAGCGCCCAAGGAATTCGTCGAGCGCCGCGAATCGCTGGCCCCCGCCCCGCGCGGTGCCGAACGCCTGCGCACCGCGATGCTCGACGCGCACAACGCCGCCCGCGCCGCCGTGAAGGTGCCCCCGCTGACCTGGGACGAGGCCCTTTCCCGCGACGCCGCCAGCTACGCCCGCGACCTCGCCCGCAGCGGCAAGTTCGAGCACGCGAAACAGCCGCGCGGCCCCGCCGCACAGGGCGAAAACCTCTGGAAAGGCACGCGCAGCGCCTATCGCTACGAAGAAATGGCCGGCCATTGGGTTGCGGAGAAACGCGACTATCTCAACCGCCCAATCCCCAACATCAGCGCCACCGGCCGCTTCGTCGATGTCGGCCACTACGCCCAGATCATCTGGTCGCGCACCACCCGTATCGGCTGCGCGCTGGCGAGCAACGCGCGCGAGGATGTGCTGGTGTGCCGCTATTCGCCCGCGGGTAATGTGATGCGACAGGTGGCGTTGCCGTAGCCAACTTCGTCACCCCGGGCTTGACCCGGGGCCCAGCTACCTTGACCGACGGAAGAAGCGGGGCCCCGGGTCAAGCCCGGGGTGACGATGATTTGGGTGCGGCCCGCACCCTCAACCGCTCGACCCGCGCAAACGAAGCCTCCTCCCGCCCGAACAGCTGGAATTTGGACTTCCGCCCCGCCGCCTCTTCACCCTCCAGCCGCCGCTCCAGCTTGCGAATGCCATAGCTCCCCTTGAGGCAGCACACGCATCCGCAAGGCGGCGCGCCGTTCGCCCCCGGCATATACCGCCAGCCCGTAACCTGCGGCAGCATCTTGAAGCGCAGGACTTCGCTGCGCGCGATTGGCCGCGCGATCGTCACCTGAAACCCCTCGGGTGAGGACGGCAGCGCCCGGCCGCGCTGCACCGCCTTCGACGCCTTGTCCGCCACTCGGGCCGCTACCGGATCGCGCTGCTCTGCCGCCAGCATCAGCGCCACCGCCTCCGCCGCGCGCATTGCCACCGGGGTGCCGTTGAAATGCGATACCTCGACCATCTCGTCATCGGGAATACGGAAATAGACCCCCGCGATCGTCCCGCCACCCATCCGCCGCAGCTCGCGCAGCCATTGATGCGCAATGTTGAACTCGCGCGTCACCGGCAGCGCATAGATGCGGTCCGCGCGCCACCCGTCCTTCTTGACGAAGCCGATCCCGCCGCGCCGGATACCGGGCAGATTGCGGTGGCTGGTCAGGTGGACAAAGGTCGCCATTCGCCCACCCTAACCCGTTTAGAACACTGCGGCGACCAGCTGACTGAAAGCATCCGCGCGATGGCTCATCGCATGCTTCGCCGCCGGGTTCATCTCGCCAAAGCTGCGGTCATGCCCCTCGGGCACGAACATGGGATCATAGCCAAAACCGCAATCTCCACGCGGCGGCCAGATCAGCGTGCCGTCGACCCGCCCCTCGAACCATTCGACATGCCCGTCGGGCCAGGCCAGCGCGAGCGCGCACACGAAATGCGCCGCGCGCGACGTACCCTCGGGCAGCGCCTCCAGCAACGTGTTCACCCGCCGCATCGCCCGGTCGAAATCGCGCCCCTCACCCTCCTCGGGCGTAAGCGCGGGAATGCCCGGATCGGGCAGCCCCCAGCGCGCCGAGAAAATCCCCGGCTCCCCGCCCAGCGCATCGACGCACAACCCACTGTCATCGGCCAGCGCGGGCAGGCCCGACAGGTCCGCCGCCTGCATCGCCTTCAGCTCGGCATTGGCGACGAACGTCGTCCCCGTCTCTTCGGGCTCGGGCAGGTCGAGCGACGCCGCGCTGATCGGCTCGATGCCAAAGGGGGCGAGCAGCTCGCGGATCTCGCGCACCTTGCCCTCATTATGGCTGGCGATGACCAGCTTGCCGGGGACCAGCTTGCGGATCGCCTGCGGCTCCCGGCCCTCGCCGCTCATCGCCCCGCCGCCTTCAACTGTGCCGCAAAGATGTCAGTGCACCCGATCCGCGCGAGCCGCAGCAGGCGCAACAGCCCTTCCTCGTCATAGGTCGCGCCCTCGGCGGTCGCCTGCGCCTCGGCGATCTTGCCATCGGCCAGCAGCACGAAGTTCGCATCAGCATCCGCCGCGCTGTCCTCGTCATAATCGAGGTCGAGCACCGGATTGCCCTGATAAATGCCGCACGACACCGCCGCGACCTGCTGCACGATCGGATCGCTGGTCAGCTTGCCCTCGGCCATCAACTTGTCGACCGCGAGGCGCAGTGCGACCCACGCGCCGCTGATCGCCGCCGTGCGGGTGCCGCCATCGGCCTGGATCACGTCGCAATCGAGCGTGATCTGCCGCTCGCCCAACGCCTTCAAATCGGTGACCGCGCGCAAGCTACGCCCGATCAGCCGCTGAATCTCCTGCGTCCGCCCCGACTGCTTGCCCTTCGCCGCCTCGCGGCTGCCGCGGGTATGGGTGGCGCGGGGCAGCATGCCGTACTCGGCCGTCACCCAGCCCTCGCCCTTGCCGCGCAGGAAGGGCGGCACCCGCTCCTCGACGCTCGCCGTCACCAGCACCTTGGTATTGCCAAAGCTCACCAGCACCGATCCTTCGGCATGGATGGTGAAGTTAGGCTCGATGCTGATCGCACGCATCTGATCGGGGGCGCGGCCGCTGGGGCGCATAGGGGGAATCTCCTGAGTGGTTTGGCCGCCGAACTAGACGGACAAGAACGAACGCGCCAGTCTGACGCTTCGCCTCGTCGGAGAAATGGCATGAAGCGGCTTGGATTGATCATGGTGCTGGGGCTTGCGGTGGCCGGCTGCGCACGCACGCCCGCGCCGAATAACCCCGGTCCAGCGGCGGACGCGGTGACGTCGATCGAATATACCACCGGCCCCTGCTTTGGCGCGTGCCCGGTCTACAACTTCAGCGTTTCCAGTGACGGGAGCGGGACGTTCGATGGCCGAAAACACACCAGCATAACCGGCACCCGCCAATTCCGCCTGACGCGTGTCGAATATGATAGGTTCGTCGCAGCCCTGTCGCGCTTCCGCCCCGCGCCCGAAACCGAACGGGAGGTCGTCCCCGGAAAGCCCGAATGCAAGGTCGCGGCAACGGATTTGCCGAGCGTGGAACTACGCTGGGAATATGCCGACGCGCGCACCAGCCGCCTCGACTATTATTTCGGCTGCGACATGGAGGCCAACCGCGCCATGGCCGACGCCATCGGCAACGCCCCCGACCTGATCCCTGCCCTGGCCCCGCTGATCGGTGAGCGGCCCTAGCGTTGGCTCGACCTCCTATATCCTCCCCCGCCAGGGGGAGGTGGCACGCGCAGCGTGACGGAGGGGGAGGAAGGGGTTCGGCTTGAGTGGATAGGATACAGCCGTCCTCCCCCTCCGTCGCCTTCGGCGCCACCTCCCCCTAGCGGGGGCGGATGATCTTGACCGCCCACCTCCCCGCTTTCGCGCGGATGACGGATGTGTAAAACCGTCACATCGTGCATAGATTGATCGCATGACCACCCCGCCCATCACCGAGCTGACCGACCGCGCCCGCGATATCTTCCGCGTCGTGGTCGAATCCTATCTCGACGTCGGGCAGCCGGTCGGCTCGCGCACCATCTCGCGCGCGCCCGGCCTCAACCTCTCCCCCGCCTCGATCCGCAACGTCATGCAGGATCTGGAGGAACTCGGCCTCCTCGCCGCGCCGCATACCAGTGCGGGGCGAATGCCGACTGATCTTGGCCTGCGCCTGTTCGTCGATGGCATGATGCAGGCGAACGAACCCTCCGCCGAGGAGCGCGCCGCGATCGAGGCGCGCGCCGACGCGCGCGGCCCGGTTGAGGAGGCGCTCGCCGCCACCACTGCCGCGCTCTCGGGCCTCTCGGCCTGCGCCGGCATGGTGCTGGTGCCCAAGGCTGAGCGCGTGCTGCGTCAGTTCGGTTTCGTCCCGCTCGGCAACGACCGCGCGCTCGCCGTGCTGGTGGGCGAGGACGGCTCAGTCGAAAACCGCGTGGTCGAACTCCCCCCCGGTCTGCCCCCAACGACGCTGGAGCAGGCCGCCAATTACCTCACTGCCACGCTCGGCGGCCTTACGCTGTCCCAGGCCCGCGCCCGCATCGCGACCCAGATCGCCAGCGAACGCGCCGCGCTCGACGATGCCGCCCGCACCTTGGTCGAGCGCGGCCTCGCGGTCTGGTCGCAGGATGGCGATGATCGCCCGGTCCTGATCGTGCGCGGTCAGGGCCGCTTGCTCGAATCCGCGCTGGCCGAGGATCTCGACCGCGTCACCCGCCTGCTCGACGAGCTGGAGGGCAAGGAGGAGATCGCCCGCCTACTCGACAGCGCGCGTGAGGCCGACGCCGCACGCATCTTCATCGGGTCGGAGAACAAGCTGTTCGCCCTTTCCGGCTCCTCCGTCATCGCCAAGCCAGTGCGCGCGATGGACGGTCGCGTGGTCGGCGTGGTGGGAGTTATCGGCCCGACCCGGTTGAACTATGCGCGCGTCGTGCCCATGGTGGATTTCACGGCATCGACCCTGGCCAGATTGCTGGCCTGAACCATAAGAAAACACGCAGGAACCATGACCGAAGAAAGCAAGACCGAAGCGACCGACGACCTCCGTCAGGAAACCGCCGAGGCCGCCCCCGAAGTGGCCGAACAGGACCGCATCGCCGCGCTTGAGGCGGAACTGGCGGAGGCAAAGTCCGCCACCCTCTACGCCCGCGCCGAGGCCCAGAACCTGCTGCGCCGCGCGCAGAAGGAGGCGGAGGACGCGCGCAACTACGCCGCCACCGGCTTTGCCCGCGACATCCTGTCGGTCGCCGACAATCTCGGCCGCGCCCTCTCCGCAATCCCTGAGGAGCTGCGCGAGGACGACAAGATGAAGGGGCTGATCATCGGCCTCGAAGCGACCGGGCGCGAACTCGACAGCGTCTTCGCCCGCCACGGCATCTCCAAAATCAGCGCGCTCGGCGAAGCACTCGACCCCAATCGCCACCAGGCGATGATGGAAATGCCCAGCGCCGACGCCGAACCCGGCACGATCGTGCAGGAAATCCAGTCCGGCTACATGATCCGCGACCGCCTGCTCCGCCCGGCGCTGGTCGGCGTGGCGAAGAAGCCGGATTGATCGCCACGCCTTGTGCCTCGCGCCGGTTCGACTAGATTGGTCGGGCCGGCTGGAGGTGATGATGGGTGCTCAGACCAGAGAATTGACCGCGCAGGTGCCGGTCGAACTCGCCGACAAGCTCGATATTCTCGCCGGTCGGCTCGACCGGTCGAGCGAATGGGCGATGGAACAGGCGCTCGCCGCATGGGTCGATCTTGAAGAAGAGCGGCATCAGATGACGCTTGAGGCGTTGGCCGAGGTGGATGCGGGCAACACGATCAGCCATGCTGAAGTGGTTGCCTGGATCGAGAGCCTCGCAACGGATAGCCCGCTTCCCCCGCCCCATCGATGATCCTCGAATGGGCACCGAGAGCGGTGTCTGACCTTACGCGCCTGCACGACTATCTCGCACCTGTGGCGCCGGATGCTGCTCAGCGCACCATGGAACGCCTAGGCGACGCTCCACGCAAGCTGCTCGACTTTCCGCGCATCGGTCAGCAGCTCGAAGGCTACCTTCCGCGGGAAGTCCGGCGGATCATCGTCGGCAACTACGAACTGCGCTACGAAATCCTGGACGACACGATCTTCGTCCTGCGCGTCTGGCATTGCCGCGAGAATCGCAGCGCCGCGCGGGATGATTGAGTAGCGCCCGCCCCACATCTCCCCTATCTCCCCCTCATGTCCGGCCGCTTTGACTCCATCCCCCACCGCCGCGCGATCATCGACCGGCGGGCGCTGGCGGACGATCTTGCCGCGCTCGATGCGCCTGATGCGATGCGGCTGCGTCAGGCCGCCGCGCTCCGCCTCAAGCAAGCACTGGAGGACGGCCGTGCCGAAATCGCCCGCCGCCTGATCGACCATCCGGCCAAGGGGCATGAAAGCGCGGCGGGCGGCGCGTTCCTGATGGATCAGCTGCTGCGCACCCTGTGGGACTTCACCCTCGCGCGGCTCTACCCCAACAGCAACCCGACCGCGTCCGAGCGCATGACCCTGATCGCGGTCGGCGGCTATGGCCGGGGCGAGATGGCGCCGCACAGCGATGTCGATATCGGCTTCATCACACCGTGGAAGCAGACCGGGTGGAGCGAGCAGGTCATCGAATCGATGCTCTATTCGCTGTGGGACATGGGGCTGAAGGTCGGCCACAGCTCGCGCTCGCTCGACGAAATGGTGCGCGAGGCGCGCGGCGACATCACCGTCCGCACCGCCCTGCTTGAAGCGCGCTATATCTGGGGCGACACCGCGCTCTATGACGAGGCTGCCGCCCGCTTCAAGGCGGAGATCCAGACTGGCAGCGCGCGCGACTTCATCGCGCAAAAGCTCGTCGAGCGGGACGAACGCCACCGCAAGATGGGCGACAGCCGCTACGTCGTCGAGCCGAACATCAAGGAGGGCAAGGGCGGCCTGCGCGACCTCCATACCCTGTTCTGGATCGGCAAATACGCCCATGGCGTGCGCGAACCCGCCGATCTGGTCGAGGTCGGCCTGCTCACCAAGCTCGAATATCGCCAGTTCCGCCGCGCCGAGAATTTCCTGTGGGCGGTGCGCTGCCACCTCCACAACCTCGCCGGGCGCGGTGAGGACCGGCTGACCTTCGACTATCAGCGCGAGATCGCGGAGCGGATGCGCTACGCCGACCGCCCGGGCAAGTCGAAGGTCGAGCGCTTCATGCACTTCTACTTCCTCCAGGCGAAGATGGTCGGCGACCTGACCGGCGTCTTCCTCGCGCATCTGGACGAGAAGTTCGCCGCACGCGGCAGCCGCTTCGGCCTGCCCCGCATCCGCCGCAGCCCCCGCAAGCTCAAGGGCTTCGTGCTCGATCGCGGTCGCCTTGCGCTCCCGAATGACGATTTCTTCCGCGAAGACCCGGTGCGGCTGGTCGAGCTGTTCCAGCTTGCCGACCTGCACAAGCTCGAAGTCCATCCGCTCGCGATGCGCGCCGCCAACCGCGATGCCAAGCTGATCGCCGACTGGCGCGACGACCCGCGCGCCAACGCGCTGTTCATGGACGTGCTGACATCACCCCGCGATCCAGAAACCGTACTGCGCTGGATGAACGAAGCCGGCGTGTTCGGCCAGTTCGTGCCGGACTTTGGCCGTGTCGTCGCGCAGATGCAGTTCGATATGTACCATCACTTCACGGTGGACGAACACACGATCCGCGCGGTCGGCCTGCTCAACCGCATCGAAAAGGGCGATCTCAAGGAGGATCACCCGCTCGCCAGCGGCATCCTCGATCAGGTCGCGTCGCGCCGCGCGCTCTATGTCTCGGTCCTGCTGCACGACATCGCCAAGGGGCGCGGCGGCGACCACAGCGTGATCGGCGCCGAGATCGCGCTCAAGCTCGGCCCGCGCTTCGGCCTGACCGCGGCGGAGACCGAGACGGTGTCGTGGCTGGTCCGCTATCACCTGCTGATGTCCGCCACCGCGTTCAAGCGCGACCTGTCGGACTTCAAGACGATCCTCGACTTCACCGCCGTCGTCCAATCGCCCCAGCGGCTGATGATGCTGCTGATCCTCACCGTGGTCGATATCCGCGCGGTCGGCCCCGGCGTGTGGAACGGCTGGAAGCGCCAGCTGCTCACCAACCTGTTCGACAGTGCCGAGGAAGTCCTTCGCCTCGGCCACAAGCAAAAGGGCCGGGGTGAGCGGATCGCCGCGAAACAGGCCGCGCTGGCCCAGGCGGTCGGCGATGTCAGCGATTTCGTCCGCCGCCTCGCCGACCCCTATTGGGTGGCCGAGCCCGAGGATGTGATCGAACGCAACGCCCGCTTCATCGCGCGCGCGGGCGATGCACAGCTCTCGGTCGAGGCGACGGTGTACCCCGATCGCGGCGCGACTTTGGTCACCGTCTATGCCGCCGACCATGCCGGCCTGTTCTACCGCATCGCTGGCGCGATCCACGCGGCCGGCGGCAACATCATCGACGCGCGCATCCACACCACGCGCGACGGCATGGCGCTCGACAATTTCCTGGTTCAGGACCCGCTCGGCCGCCCGTTCGACGATCCCGGCCAGCTCGCCCGCATCGAAACCGGCATTGCCGAGGCGCTGGCCAACCGCGCCAAGCTCACCGAACGCCTCGCCGCCAAGCCCTTGCCCCGCCTGCGCGCCGACGCCTTCACGATCGAGCCGAACGTGCTGATCGACAACAAGGCATCGAACCGCTTCACCGTGATCGAGGTGCAGGCGCGCGACCGCCCGGCTTTGCTCCACCACCTCGCCTATGCGCTGTTCCAGTCCAAGGTGACGATCCACAGCGCGCATGTCGCCACCTATGGCGAACGCGCGGTCGACACCTTCTATGTAACCGACCTGACCGGCGACAAGATTAACGCGGTGCTGCGCCTCAAGTCGCTCGAACGGAGGTTGCTGGACGCCACCGCGGGCCAGGGCGAGTTCGCGAGCGCGGCGTAACACCCATCGTCAGCCCGGCCTTGAGCCGGGCCAAGGCTTCTTCTTGAGCGCCGGCCAAAGGCAGCCTGGCCCCGGGTCAAGCCCGGGGCGACGAGAAGACTGGATTTGCAACGAGACATCCCTAGTCTCCCCCGCATCCACACGGGGGGAAACGACAATGGGCGTACTCGGCATGGGCGGGCTGTTCTTCCGGGCGCAAGACCCGGACGCCCTCAATACATGGTATCGCGAGCATCTCGGCATCGGCGCAGGCTGTGTCGCCGAGGATAGCGGCGGCGACGTCAATGAATGGACCTGGCACACGCAAGGCGGCCCGATGGTGTTCGCCCCGTTCAAACAGGCAACCGACTATTTCGCCGCCGACAAGCAATTCATGATCAACCTGCGCGTCCGCGATCTCGAAGGCATGCTGGAACAGCTTAACGCTGCGGGGATCGAGGTGTTGACCAACCCCGAATGGGACTCCCCCGAAGTCGGCAAATTCGCCCGCATCCACGATCCTGAGGGCAACGCCATCGAACTGTGGGAGCCGCCGGTATGACCGCCGTCTGGATCGCACTCGGCGCGGTGGCGATCGCGCTGATGACGGTGTTTATCTCGCTCAATGCGGCGAAGACGGCGAAACGCAAGAAGGACAGCGGCGACGGCGGCACTACCTACGCCAGCGACACCGGCGACCGCGACCGCACCGACAGCGACTCGGGCGGAGATAGCGGCGGCGGAGACGGTGGTGGCGGCGGAGACTAAAAAATCCTCCCCGGAACGGGGAGGGGGACCATCCGAAGGATGGTGGAGGCGGCCCGAGGCAAGCGATTAGCTTCGAGGAGGTCCCCCTCCGTCATTGCTTCGCAATGCCACCTCCCCGTTCCGGGGAGGATTTGCTTACCCCCCTCGTCAGCCCGGCCTTGAGCCGGGCCAAGGCTTCTTCTTCATCCAACGCCGCAAGAAAAGCCCAGCCCCGGGTCAAGCCCGGGGCGACGGGGATATTTCAGCCCGCCCCTCAACTCCCCCGTCATGCTGAACTTGTTTCAGCATCCATCCCGCCGCAAGCGGCTTCGTCGAGAGTGGGGTTTTCAGGCACACTCAGCGCCCGCCGCAGCCATGATTCCGACTAGAAATAGCCATCGATCAGGAGCGAAACGACCGGCGCTTCGCCGACATCTGTCCGCCGATAATTCACGAAAGCAGCGCACTCGATCAGCGCATCCCACTGCTCCGGACACCGTTTCTTAAAGGCAGCGGCGTCAGGGATTGCGAGCGTCAACAATTCGCCCGGTCCGACCGGATCGGAAACCATCCCGCTTTCCGCGTCGTCTGCGTATGTGAGGCAGTCTACCCAAGCGCTCATGTTCCGGCCGTAATAGCCCGGAAAGCCAAGCGCCTTGTCGAAAACATCGTGAAAGCTATCCCAGTCGACGATCAGATCGGTTGGAATGCGGACGATCTTGGTCTGCACCGGCCCCCTCAATCGCGCTGCCAAACCCGCACATAATCCACTTCCATCGCCGCCGGGAACGCCTTGGGGTCGATCCCCTTCTGCCCACCCCAGCCGCCGACCGCGACGTTCAGGATCAGATATTCGGGCGTTCCGAACGGCCAGGTCTGCGGATCACCCTTTTTGTCATTCTCGAACCGCATATGCGCGCGGCCGTCGATCCCGATCAGGATACGGTCCGCATTCCAGTCGAGCTGATAGGTGTGGAACGCCGTGCACACATCGGGGATCATGACATTCGACCCCTTCTGCGTCTTGGCGATATGGTTGTACGCCCCGGTATGCACCGTGCCATGGACGCGGCCATTGTCCCAGCCGACATGCTCCATGATGTCGATCTCGCCCATTGCGGGCCAACCCTTGGTGTCGTCCGACGCGAGCATCCAGATCGCGGGCCAGATGCCGCGCCCGCACGGCAGCTTGGCGCGGATTTCAAAGAAACCATAGCGCCACTCGGCGATCCCCTTGGTGAAGATCTTGCCCGACGCATAATCCTGCCCGCCATGATCGGGCTTGTCCGCCAGCCGTTCGGCGGTGGCGGTGATGATCAGCCGCCCACCCGCAACCCGCACATTTTCGGGCCGCGCGGCGGCGTAATATTGCTTTTCTTCGTTGTGCCAGCCGAGCTTGTTGCGGGCGGTATCGTACGCCCAACGCTTCGGATCGGGCAGGCCGTCGGTGTCGAACTCGTCCGACCACACCAGCCTGGCATCCGCCGGACGGACGAGCGGCTCGTCCGTCCCGGCGGTGATCGGCGGGCTGTGCACGACCTGCGCAGCGGCGGGAGTCGCCCCACACGCCAGCAGCGCGACGCACAGCACCGCCAGTCTCATTTCGGCGACAGCACCATCAACATCTGGCGGCCTTCCATGCGCGGATAGCTTTCGACCTTGGCCACCTCGGCGCTATCCTCCTGAACGCGGCGCAGCAGGTTCATGCCCAGCTGGCCATGGCTCAGCTCGCGCCCGCGAAAGCGCAGCGTGATCTTCACCTTGTCGCCCTCACCGATGAACTTGTGGACCGCCTTCATCTTGGTCTCATAGTCATGGTCGTCGATGTTCGGACGCATCTTGATCTCCTTGATCTCCTGCGTCTTCTGCGACTTGCGCGCGAGGTTCGCCTTTTTCTGCGCCTCGTACTTGTACTTGCCGACGTCGAGATATTTGGCGACGGGCGGGTCGGCGTTCGGGGACACTTCGACCAGGTCGAGACCCAGTGCCTGCGCCTGTTCCATCGCCTCACGCGTGAACATCACGCCCAGATTCTCACCCTCATGGTCGATCACGCGGACCTTGGGGGAGACGATAAATTCATTGAACCGCGGGCCGGTGGGCACCGGGGGCGCGAAACCGCGCCGGGACATGGGAGGACGGATGGATGCTTCTCCTGTTGCTAAATAGAGCGGACATATAGGCGCAAAAGCCAGCCGAGGGAAGGCGATGCAGCAGTATGCGGGCAATCTCCGTGCGACGTCGCCCTGCCATGCGTACCAGTGCGACGCACGCCATGGTAAACCAGCTGCAAATAACGATATCGAACTGAACGAAACGCGCGCTAGGGACGGTTCCGAAACAGGGAACGCGTGTCGAAGTGGTAACGAAGAACCAAGCGCGCGGATGGTATGCCGCACTGGCCGCCGCCGCAGCCTTTCACGTCCTCGTATCGCTGCTCGCGCCGCAATGGCCGCTCGCGTTTGTGGCCACCACCGGCGCGTTTCTGGCGATCGCCACCGCGCGCAGCCTCGACGCGGCACGGCGCGATCCTGCCCGCGCGTTCCGCTGGTACGCGCTGGCGCTGGCGACGGCGCTCTGGCTGGCCTCCTACATCGCCTATGGCTTCATGCCGCGCGCCGCGCCGCTGCCGATGAGTCAGGCGGCGTTCGACACGCTGCTCGAAATGGCGCGCATGGCGCCGCTGTTCCTGCTGCTGGCGCATAATCCGGCGAGCAGCGCGGCCCCGTTCCGGAACATTGACCTGGCGCGCGCCGCACTGTTCGTGGTCATCGCCGCCGCGCTGCTATTTCCCGGCATGGTCAGCGCGCGCGCCGACAGCTACGCCGTCGGCTTCCTGACGGCCTATAGCTACAATATCTGGCTCAAGATCGCGCTTGCGCTGTTCGCGCTGATCGCCTGGGCGGTGCAGCCGACCGCGGGCGACCGGCGCTTCGTCGGCCATGTCGTGCTGCTGTGGGTCGGCAGTGTGGTGATCAGCATTGCCCTCAACAGCCATTACATCGCCACCGGCGCGACGATTCCGGACAGCTCGCCCTATTGGTGGCCCGCCGACCTGCCGTTGATCCTGTTCGTCATCGCCACGCTGCGCCCGGCACGCGATGCCGGGGAGCACGACCACGGCTTCGTCGCCCGCCAGCGCAGCGTCATCGCCGAATCGATCCGCCGCGTCGCGCCCAGCCTGTTGACGGCGGCGATGCTCGCGATGGCGCTGGTGATCGCCACCCGCACCCCGCTCGCCGGCCTGATCCTCGGCGCCTGCGTGATCGGCCTGCACGCGGTGCGCTCGCTGATGATCGAGGTGCGCTATGTCACCACGCTCGACGCGCTCGAAGCCGCGCACGACACGATGAGCCGCCTCGCCGAGCGCGATCACCTGACCGGCATCGCCAACCGCCGCGCCTTTGATGCGGCGCTGACCGATGCATGGACGGCGATGCGGGAGGCGCACCAGCCCTTTGCGTTGCTGATGATTGATCTCGACGCGTTCAAGGCGTTCAACGAAGTTGCGGGCAGCGCAGCGGGCGACCGTTGCCTGCAACGGTGCAGCTGGCTGCTCCAGGCCGAACTCGGCCCGGACGATCTGATCGCCCGCTATGGCGGGGCCGAGTTCGTCGTCCTCGCCCGCACCGCCTCATTGCACGGCGCGATGAAGCTCGCCGAGCGGCTGCGCCACGCCATTGCCGATGAAGCCATCGCGCACCCGGCATCGATCCACGGCATCGTCACCGTCAGCATCGGCGTTGCGGTCGCCGCCGCTGCGCCGGGCGACCGCACCACCCGCGCGCTGCTCGCCCGCGTCGACGACGCCCTCGCCCG
>VYKW01000402.1_pt1 | contig 16073 bp, 17 predicted proteins | sample 5114451 | NCBI WGS metagenome assembly VYKW01 (sample SAMN12291784, study PRJNA351875) | freshwater metagenome | isolation source: freshwater lake | place: USA: Michigan, Gull Lake | collected 2013-08-08
TCGTGCTTCTACCGGATCGTCCCGGTTGGCGTGCCGGGCTCGACCGTGCTCAAGCGGGGCGCTTAAACGGTCGTTGCGCAATGCAGCACGAAAAACGCATTGCAGCAGAGCGATGTTCTTCTCGAAACGAACCTTTTCGTAACGTGACGCAGTAATCATTTTACCAATCTTCTAGGGCGACCTTAATGTCCTCCTGGCACCCTGGGTGATGCATTCTTGGCAGCAGGCGGCACGGGCATTGCTTCCCGGCTGACTTCCGCAAGCGGTCGGAGCACTCAAATGGCGGGCGCGAAAATTGGATTGGCATTGGGGGGCGGCGCGGCTCGCGGCTGGGCCCACATCGGCGTGATCCGCGCGCTGGTCGCCGCCGGCATCAAGCCTGACATCATCGTTGGCACGTCCATCGGCGCGGTCGTCGGCGGCTGCCACCTCGCCGGACAGCTTGACGATCTGGAAGATTTTGCACGCAGCCTGACGAAGCGGCGCGTATTCGGATATCTCGATTTCAATTTGGCCGGAACGGGCTTGATATCGGGGCAGAAGCTGTGCGAGCGGCTGGAGCGCCATCTGGGCGACCGCCGTATCGAGGATCTTGACCGCCGCTTCACGGCAGTGGCGACCGAGATCGGTTCGGGGCATGAGGTTTGGCTGACGCGGGGTCGTCTCGCGGACGCCATTCGTGCGTCTTATGCATTGCCCGGCATTTTCAAGCCGGTGAAAATCGACGGGCGCTGGCTGTTCGACGGCGCACTGGTCAATCCGATTCCAGTGTCGGTGTGCCGAGCGCTTGGCGCGCGCTACGTGATCGCGGTCAATCTCAACTACGACATTTCCAGCCGCTCAGCCGCGGCGAACGCGATCGTCAATCAGGTCGAGCATGAGGAAACGGCAGCGCTTGAAGAACCGACGTCAAACGAGAAGACGGGGATCGGCGCGCGCTGGCTGCTGACGCGGCAACTGTTCGGGCGGGGCGACGATGCGCCAGGGATCTCGACGGTTATGGTCGATGCGCTCAACATCGTACAGGACCGGATTGCGCGTTCGCGGCTCGCCGGTGATCCGCCCGATGCATTGATCAGCCCGCGTCTGCAGGGGATCGGGCTCTTCGACTTTCACCGTGCGGAAGATGCGATCGCACGCGGTGAGGCGGCAGCGCGGCGGGAAGCAGAAGATATCGCGCGCGAATTGAAACTTCGCCGCGACGTGGACGACCGGCTGCACGCCCACCACGCGACTTGAACGGCAAAGGCCAGCGCCCCGCGCCGGCCTTTCGATTCCAATCAGCAATCGGGCACCCGTGCGATCGTCTTTCAGACTACGCGTCAGCCGGTTGCGAGGTAGCCGCGCATGGCCGAAACTTCCATCTCAACGGTTGCAACGTGGTTCTTGACGACGTCGCCGATGGAGATGATGCCGACAAGCGAGCCATCTTCGACAACCGGCAAGTGGCGGAAGCGGCCGGTGGTCATGATTTCCATTGTCTCGTCGACCAGGCTCGATTCGCTGCAGGTGATGACGTCGCGCGTCATGAAACGGGAGGCGGGCATCTCGAGCGCGGAGACGCCGCGTTCGGCGATGGCGCGGATGACATCGCGTTCGGAGATGATGCCGTCGACGGCGCCGTTGTCGCCGACCACCACGACCGCGCCGATTTTGCGGGCGGCGAGTTTGGTGGCTACTTCCTGCAGGGTTGTGTCGGGCCGTGCGGTCGTGACGGAGCGGCCCTTCGCTTTCAATATGGTGGCAACATTCATTGTGTCTTCTCCCGACTGGTGCCGTTAGTGGACGCAGACACTTCCAAGGCGGACACGCTGGAGATCACTCGTGACGGGGACTGCAAAGTCCCTCAATCCTGCCGATGCTCCGGCTGTGCACTCCCTTCGCTTCTGGCCAATGCGACGCTCTTATTCGATGGCGACGATGTTGATCCAAGTTGTCGCACGTTTCAAGAGTCATTCCTCCCGGAATTCGGGGACATCTTCATGACGCGGCGCAATATCAAATAGGCCGAATAGAAATAGACCGGCGATATATCCGCCGACATGCGCTTCCCATGCGATTGCAGAATTCGCATTAACATCGCCAAATCCCACCAACGCCGCGAGATTCATGACGATGAACGAGGCCGTCACGACTTGCAGGCGACGGTCTCGCAGTGCAACAGAAAGCGCTTTCAGCGGAATACTACGTGGGTCCTGATTAAGCCGGCGCAGACCGCCGCGATTATCCATGGCGCTGAAAAAGTAACGCATCACGCCACCCATCAATCCCGCTATGGCCCCAGAGGCCCCGATCATCGGAGCCAAAAGCCCGGGATTGAGCGCAATGAAGGCGGCGGCTCCGGCCAATCCGCAGACGACGAAAAATGCCAACAAGCGAACCGCGCCGATGCGCTTCTCGAGCGCTCCGCCAAAGGCCAGCAAGCCCGCACCGTTGAAGGCCAGATGCATGGCATCGGCGTGGACAAACATGTGCGTGATGAACTGCGTGTATGCAGCGGAGACGCCGCCCGGCAGTTCGGCTGCGTAACCAGCGAGGCGTGCTGGGATCAAAGCCAGGAGCAGGACGAAGTTGGTATCGGCATCCTCGTCGAGCAGAAGGCGGTAGGCCATCACGGCCAGCATGATCGCGAGTAATGCCAGGACCGTGGGCGGAATGTTGAAGATGGGCTCGCGCGCCGCCGGGTCGGCCGGGAAGGCGCCGCCGGTATGCTCGCCGTCGTGCGCGACATCCTCGCCCGATGCGGGCCGTTCGCCCTGGTCGTTGATCAATGCCGTCCTCCTCGTGGCCGAGGAGCGCCGCCCTCTGGCCCGGTCCCGACCTGGTCACGATGACGGGAGCGGCGGGCCGGGGCAACCCCCTTGCGCGCCCAGCGGCGACCCTACAGGTCACCGGTTTACGACAAGATGCGTCCGGTTGCCCAGCGGTGCCACCTTGGCATGGATGCTGCGACGTGGGGCCATCACCACGGCGGCCGCTCCGGCAAGCCGTCCGTTAACTCCCGTCCGTCGCGGGCCGGGACTGCACGATGGTCATTATGAGACACAAGACGACGCAATCCCTTTACGCCTATTGGAACGGCCTGCGCGGCAACCGCATGGCGCCGCGGCGGTTTGAGATCGAGCCGGCCAGTATGGGGGATGCACTTCCCGACACTTTCATTCTTGAGCGACGGGACGACGGGAGCTTCCCGTTCCGCCTTGCCGGCACGCGCCTGTGCGACCTCTTTAAAATGGAGTTCAGGGGGCACAATTTTCTCGACCGTTGGGCCGGACACGGCGGCGAGACGTTGCGGTCGCGTCTCAATACGGTGTCGGTTCAGGGCGGGGTGGTTGTCATCGTCGCGGACGGGGAAACAGCGTCGGGCAAAACGGTGCTGACGGAGATCCTCATTTTGCCGCTTGTGCACGGGCAGGTGTGCGCGGACCGGTTTCTCGGTGTGCTGAGCCTGATCGAGGCGCCGGCGTGGGTCGATTACGAGCCGCTGTCGATCCTGCATCTGCGCAGCGAGGAGATCATCTGGCCCGATGGTCATCCCCATTCCGGGCCCGAGACAGCCGACGACCGGCAGAGCCCCTTTCTGCCGCGCGTGCGACATGCCCGCATCGTGCGCTCTGACCGGCGCCAGTTCCGCGTCTTCCAAGGCGGTCTCAGCGAGGCGGGTGAGCCGCAGGCGCCCAAAGCCTAGAATTGTCCCCGCCAACGCTGCGCCAGTGCCACTGTCACGCATTCCCCTGCGCAAAGCAGCCGATCTGTCCCAGTTTAGGGGGAGCTTTAGGCGTTCATTAAGAGGGTCCGCCTCATAGTCACCGCGAGATGGCCCGGATCCGGACGCGCAAGGCGCGTTGCATCGGCTTCGGGGCCAGCACGTAACGCAGGTTGGCTATCGGGCCCAGGTGGATGTCGAACGCCCTACATACCCTGAAGGAACTCGCGGTGCTTGGCGCCCATCCGGCGACGGACCAGCGCCGTCACCGGCGCGTCGCGTTGTCTCTGCTTGGCCGCTTCATGCGCGCAAACCGGCATGAATATCCCTGCAGATTGAACGACATCTCCGTCGGCGGCGCGGCCATCAACTCCCCCATCGAGGTCGAGATTGGCGAGCGGATCGTTGTCTATTTCGATCATCTCGGCGGGCTGGAAGGCCACGTCGTTCGGCTGTTCGAAGGCGGGTTCGCCATGCAGTTCAAGGTCACCCCGCACAAGCGTGAAAAGCTCGCCGCGCAGCTGACCTGGCTGGTCAACCGTGATGCGCTTACCGGCGCCGATCAACGACGGCACGACCGGATCCCGGCCGAGGACCGGACGCAAGCCGTTCTGCTCGATAGCGGGGAAACGCTGGCCTGCCAGGTGGCCGACGTGTCGATCTCTGGCGCTTCGCTGAACATGGAGGCGAGGCCGCCGGTCGGAACCATTCTAACGCTGGGGCGTCTGAGAGCGCGGGTCGTACGCCATCATGAGCAAGGCATCGGCGTCCAATTCACCGACATCCAGGAACCTGGAGCTCTGCGCCGGCATTTTACGTGACGGCGAGCATAAGGCCCGACGGGGGGCAGGGACGGCGTGTGGGAAGAAATACTGGCGCGGCAGATAGATAAAAGTTTGATCAAATGCCGGGCTTCACGTTCAGGGGACAACGAGGAATTTACGCTACAGTAGCGGTGTTAGTACGGGGTTGTGTCATGAAGTGCGTTGCAGTCATCGCCGCTGGCGCCGCGTTCGGCGCTGCTCTCGCCACCCAGGCCGTGGCGGAGCCTAAGCCTAGGCCTGCCCTGTTTGAGCGCACCGCGTTCATGCGGGTCTTCGGATCGTCGCAGCCGCCGTACGGTTTCGTGCGGTTCTGCGAGCAGAACCCGCAGCATTGCGTTCAGCGCGGCAACGGCGGCCGTTTCGAGGCCACGCCGGAGAGTCTCAGCGATCTCGACGAAGTCAATCGCATCGTGAACCGCTCTGTGGAGCCGGCGACGGATGCGGAGATCTACGGGATCAGCGAATACTGGACGCTGCCCGGCGAGAAGGGCGACTGCGAAGATTATGCGCTGCTGAAGCAGAAAATTCTGATCGGCCGCGGCTGGCCGTCCAGTTCATTGCTGCTCACGGTCGTACGCGACGAGAAGGGCGAAGGGCACGCGGTTCTAACGGCGCGCACGAGCCAGGGTGACTTCGTGCTCGACAACAAGAGCGACGACGTGCGGCTGTGGTCGCGTTCGAGCTATCAGTTCGTGATGCGCCAGTCGTATCTCGATCCGAAGGTTTGGGTGTCGCTCGATCCGCAGGATGCGGGCGCGCCCTCGTCACTCGCCGGCGTGCAGGGCGGCCACTGATCGGGATTGGACGTTGCTTGAAATTATAGGAGCCGGGTGCGCCGCGCATCCGGCTCTTGCCATTTAGTCTTGTGGCGCGAGGCCTGCGGCGTAGCGCTTCCAGTTGGCGACGTAACGGCCGGCGCTGCCCTTCAGACGCTCGCTCTCTTCGACCGAGAGTTCGCGCACGACCTTGCCGGGCGAGCCCAAAATCATCGAGCGGGGCGGAAATTCCTTGCCCTCGGTAATGAGCGTGTTGGCGCCGACGAGGGAGCCTTCGCCGATCTTGGCCCCATTGAGCACGATGGATCCGATGCCGATGAGGCTGCCGTTGCCGATCGTGCATCCGTGCAGCATGACCATGTGGCCGATGGTGCAATCCTCGCCGATGGTGAGGGGAAAGCCGGGATCGGTGTGGAGGACGCAGCCGTCCTGCACATTGGAGCGCGCGCCGACCTTGATGAGTTCATTGTCGCCGCGCAAAACGGCGGCGAACCAGACGCTTGCATCCTCACACAGTTCAACCTTGCCCAGTACCACAGCGTTTGGTGCGACCCAGGCGCGGCCCCCGCCGGGCGTGATCACGCGCGCTTCACCCAGACGGTAGATCATCGTAGCCCCCTGCCCCGTCCGCGTGCTCAGGCCTCTTCGAGATCGACGTCGAGGATGGCCATCTGGAACTGATAGGAAACCTCGCCGTCTTCATCTTCGCGGAAGAGGACGGCGACGAAGTCCTCGCCGATGTAGACCTCCGCGCTGTCGTCCTTCTTGGGACGCGGGCGAATGGTGAGGTTCTTGGTGCCGAACGTCTTGCGAAGATAGGCTTCGACCTTCGCGATTTCTTCTTTCTTCACTGCACGTCTCCGGTTGTCTCAATGGGGAAGTAGCACGCTCACAGCATGCCGTAGTCGTCGGGTCCGAGATTTTCTGGTCCCAGCATGTGATCCATGGTGCGGGCGGGTTCGGCGCAGCCGACGCGGCCGACGATGCGGGCCGGCACGCCGGCCACCGTCATGTTGGGGGGCACATCCTGCAGAACAACGCTGCCGGCGGCGATAAGCGCGCAGTTGCCGACGTGGATGTTGCCGAGGATTTTCGCACCTGCGCCAATCAGGACGCCGGCCCCGATCTTGGGATGGCGGTCGCCCGTGGCTTTGCCGCTGCCGCCGAGCGTGACGGCGTGCAGGAACGAGCAATTGTCGCCGACAACCGCGGTTTCGCCGACGACGAAGCCGGTCGCGTGGTCGAGCATGATGCCGCGTCCGAAGCGGGCGGCGGGGTGGATGTCGGTGGTGAAGATTTTCGAGGACTGACTCTGAAGATAAAGCGCGAAGTCCTTGCGGCCCTGGCGCCAGAGTTCATGGGCGAAGCGATGCGTCACGAGGGCGTGGAAGCCTTTGAAGAACAGCAGCGGTTCGAGATAGCGATTGCAGGCGGGGTCGCGATCGAGGACGGCGGCCAGGTCGGCGCGGATCGACTGCGACAGGCTCGGCTGGCTATCGAGCACATCCTGGAACGTCTGCAGGATGAGACCGGCATCGACGTCGGAGTGATTGAGGCGCTGCGCGACGCGGTGAGCGATGGCGTCTTCGAGGCGCGAGTGATTGACGACGGTGGCGAAGATGAACCCGGTCAGCGCCGGTTCGGCCGCCATGGCCGCCTGGGCCTCGGCCAGGACCTGATCCCACACAGGATCGGCTGACGCGACGTTGCCGGACGCTTTCGATTTTGGCTTCACGCCGCCGCGGGGTGGTGAGCCTTCAGCTTTGTCTGGTCGGGACACGGACATGGGACACTGCGTCCTTGCGGTTCAGGGCTCCCGGCTGGGCCGGAGGTGCGGCGCCCGGACTGACCCCCGGGCAGGCCGAACCGGGTATCCGCCAAGCGCTTGAGCGTCAATCTAAACCTCCGGCGGAGCGATGGGAATTGAGAACGCACCTAACGGCGCGTCATGTTGCAGGGCGTACTGAAAGCCTGCTTTGACCTCGCGACCAGAGGCGGCGTTTGCCTGGCCAGCGTTCTGGGCCATAGATGCCGCCTCGCCTCCCTTCGCGCTGACAAGGATTAGCCATGGCCGATGAGAAGAACCCGGAACTCCGGCTGGAGCGCGACGGCGGGCTTGCCGTTCTGGTGATCGACAACCCGGCCCGGCTCAATGCGCTGACGTCGTTGATGTGGGCGGCGATCCCGCGTCTCATCGGTGCGGCGGAGGCCGATCCCGAGGTGCGCGTGATCGTGCTCAAGGGGGCGGGCGGAAAGGCATTCTCGGCGGGGGCCGACATTTCCGAATTCGACAGCGCGCGGACGGGCGATGCGGCGAAAGCCTACGACGCGCTCAACCACGCAGCCTTTGAAGCTCTGCTGGGCGCGCGGAAACCGACGCTGGCGATGATCGAGGGATTTTGTCTCGGCGGCGGGCTTGGCATCGCGGCGTGTTGCGATCTCAGGATCGCCAACGAGGCGGCCACGTTTGCGATCCCAGCGGCGAAACTGGGGCTCGGCTATCATCCCCGTTGGGTGCGCACGCTTTTGACGCTGGCGCCACCTGCGTCGGTGAAGGAGTTACTGTTTACCGGGCGGCGGTTCAATGCAAGCGAGGCGCACGCCATGGGGCTGGTCAACCGCGTGCATCCTGCCGCGGCGCTCGATGGTGAGATGCGGGCGCTCGCCGAGACGATTGCCGGCAATGCGCCGTTGACGATCGGCGCGGCGAAGGCGGCCATCAACGCGCTGACGTTGAACCCCGAGACGGCCGACATCGCGCGGCTGGAAGCACTGGTGAAAGCCTGTTTCGATAGCGCGGATTACGCGGAAGGGCGAAAGGCGTTTGCCGAGAAGCGCAAGCCGCAGTTCAAGGGGCAGTGATGTGACGCTTGTTCGTGCCGCCGCCGGGCTTGCTGTTGTGCTGCTCTCCGGGCCTGCACATGCGGTGGACCGCACCCAACTGCTGAACCGCTGCTGGCCGCCGGCGCTGCTCACGGGATCGCCGGAGGAGAAGAAGATCACCAAGGGCGTGCGCACGTTCGATGCGCCCCTGCCCGCGATGACGCTGGCGCCTTTTGCGCCGGTGCCCAAAGAATGGCGCGGGGCGATCCGGCGGGTGAAGCTGCCGCCGGGCAAGAAGCTCGTCGCGTTGACGTTCGACATGTGCGAAACCCCGGGGCAGGTAACGGGCTATGATGCGGCGCTTGTCGATTATCTGCGTGAGAATGGGATCAAGGCGACGTTCTTTTCCGGCGGCAAGTGGATGCGGTCGCACGCGGAGCGGACGCAACAGTTGATGGCCGACCCGCTGTTTGAAATGGCGAACCACGCCGAAGCGCACCGAAATCTCCGGCTGCTCTCCGGCAATGCTCTGAGCGAGGAAATCGAAGGGCCTCAGCGCTCTTATGAAGTGCAGCGCGCGGCGCTTGGCGCGCGGGCTTGCGTGAAAGACGATCCGGCGTTCTCGTCGATCCCGCCGCGCATGGGACTGTTTCGCTTTCCATTCGGTGCCTGCAATCCGGCATCGCTCGATGCGGTAAACGATGCGGGATTGCTGGCTATTCAGTGGGATTTGTCGACGGGCGATCCGGTGCCGGCGCAATCGGCGCAGGCGATTGCCGACGCCATGCTGCGGGCCAAGCCGGGCGCCATCATCATCGGGCACAGCAACGGCCGCGGGTTCAACACCGCGGAGGCGCTGGCGATCGCCATTCCGCAGATGAAGGCGAAGGGATTCGAATTCGTCACCGTCTCGGAGCTTCTCGCCCAAGGAACGCCAGAAATCTCCGCCACGTGCTACGACACGCGGCCGGGAGACACGGACAAGTACGACACGTTCTTCAAGCCGCGTCCGGCCCCAGTTGAGCATAAGCCTGCGGAGAAGATGGATGAGTCAATCGCCCCTGCCCGTTGAACGCTACGAGACGGACTACTTCGGAGATGGGACGGGCGCGGTGACACTGCGTCCCCTGCCGCCGGGCGAACCGCAGAAGCTCGGGCCACTGTTTGCTGCCATCGACCCTTGGGCGCGTCTCGGCTATCCGGCCGAAGCGCTGACCGCGTATCTCGGTACACTGGAAAAGAGCGCGCCGCGCTACGCGATCATGGCGGGCAACGAGGTGGCCGGCGCCGTCGGTCTGCGGCTCAACTGGCTACGCGGGCCGTATGTGCAGTTTCTCGGCATTCTGCCGCAGTTCCAGAAGCGCAAACTTGGCGGCCTGTTCCTGACGTGGCTAACGCAGGAGGCCAAACGGCACGGCGAAAAGAATGTCTGGGTGCTGGCCTCGACCTTCAACGAGGACGCTCTGCGGTTCTATGCAGCGAACGGGTTTGAGCGGACGGGCGAGATCTCCGATCTAGTGGCGCCGGGCACGGCGGAAGTGCTCCTGCGGCGGCGGCTTTAGGGCGCGCGGTTGGTTTCATCGCCCTCATCACGAGAATTCGTTGCGGCGCTGCGAAGGGGACGGAGGCTGCGCTGACACGATACGGCCGGACGTTCGACCGCCGTGCGGGCCGTTCTCAACTGCAGGCAGCCAACGCCCTTAAATGCAAGTCTTTCGGCCAAGTCCGCGAGCGATATCGGGCCCGCACTGGAACACGACGGCGTTGTGCCTGCGTTTTGATCGTACGCAGTTTCGCGGATGGGCCGATGCTCCAACTGGGTGCAGTGCAAAAACGTTTTCAGTTGCGCGCCGGGGAATTGGATCATTAACTTCCCGATAGACAGACCTCGCCGTCTGAACAAGAAAAAGAAGCGGCGGATTTGGAACAAGCGGATTGAACCGTACGTTCTGATCGCACGGCCAACGTCTAGGGAGGCACTCTATGGGCATCGCGATACCGCTCAACATCCTGGCCGCCTGCACGTCACTTGCATTCATCGCGGCCATTTGTTTGGGGTACGTATGACGCGCGATCAACGCGCGCATCACGGGAACTGAACACGCCCAATTGAGAAAAGCGCGGGAAGCCCTCTTCCCGCGCTTTTCATTTGGTCGAGGGTGATTGTGTCGCCTAGCGCTTGGCGAAGTATCCGAGCACCGCACCGATGAGGACCGCCCAACGCGCGGGCACCTTGTTCCACGGAATATCGGGCACGAGCTGTGGCACAAACGTCCAGACGAGAGCGAAAATGAGCGCGAGAATGAGAGACGATGTCAGCGCGTGCGTCGACGGCATCCCGACGTCTTTGACGATCTGCGACGCGACCACACCGATCAGGAAGACGATAACGGAGACGACGACAGCATAGGCGAAAAGAGACAGGTTTCCCGGGACCGGGATGTAGCCCATCGCAATGTTTCCAAGAAAGTAGCCGCCCGCAATCTGCAATAGCAGCAGCACCAATCGTCCCAGCATGAGGTTCCCCCGTGTTGCACGCGCGGACGGCGCCGTAAACGAGTCGTCCGCGTTCCCGGCTAGACGCTAACACGGGCTTTGTGACGGGCAAACAATGGTGCGTGCCCGTCTCCTGTAGAAACCGCTTTTCGTGCCCGTTGAAGAGACGGCTATGCCACTTTCGCGCGAGCCGCTGTGGGATCGTAGTTGAGGACGGGGGCGAGCCAGCGCTCGCACTCTTCCACGGTCCATTTCTTGCGCGCGGCGTAGTCCTCGACCTGATCGCGTTCGACCTTGCCGACCCCGAAGTAGTGGCTTTCGGGATGGGCGAAGTAGAGGCCGGAGACGGAGGCGCCGGGCCACATGGCGTAGCTCTCGGTGAGCTTGATGCCGGCGTTGCGCGGCACGTCCATCAGTGTCCAGAGCGTGGCCTTTTCGGTGTGATCAGGCTGGGCCGGATAGCCGGGGGCGGGGCGGATGCCGTGGTATTTTTCGAGGATTAATTCGTCGGGGGTGAATTTCTCCGACTTGGCATAGCCCCACAGCTCCTTGCGCACGCGTTCGTGCATGCGTTCGGCGAAGGCTTCGGCGAAGCGATCGGAGAGGGCCTTGACGAGGATGCGGCCGTAGTCGTCCGTCTCTTTGATGTATTTGGCGAGCGCTTCTTCTTCACCGATGCCGGTGGTTACCGCGAAGCCGCCGATGTAGTCCTTGAGGCCCGTTTCCTTTGGCGCAATGAAGTCGGCGAGCGCGGTGTGGGCGCGGTCGCGGGCCGGATCGCGGGCGATCTGCTGGCGCAGCGTGTGGAGCGTTGCCATCTTCATGATGCGCGGTTCGCCGGAATAGACTTCGATGTCGTCGCCGACGCTGTTGGCCGGCCAGAAGCCGACGACGCCGTTGGCGGTGATCCACTTCTCCTTGACCATCCGCTGCAGCATTTCCTGCGCGTCTTCGAAAAGCTTCTTGGCTTCGGCGCCGACCTTGTTGTCGGAGAGGATTTGCGGATAGCGGCCGGCGAGTTCCCAGGTCTGGAAGAAGGGCGTCCAGTCAATGTAGGGGACGAGTTCAGCCAAATTGTAATTCGAATACGCGCGCGGGCCCATGAAGGTGGGCTTGGGCGGGTTGTAGAGCTTCCAGTCGATCTTGAAGGGGTTTGAGCGCGCCGCCGTCAGCGGGATGCGGTTCTTCTTGGCCTCGTTGGCGAGGTGGGCTTCGCGGACCTTTTTATACTCGGCCTTTGTGTTGGCAACGAAGCCCTCCTTCTCGGTGTCGGAGAGCAGGTTGGAGACGACGCCGACGGCGCGGCTGGCGTCGAGCACGTAAAGCGCTTGGCCGCGGATGTAGTTTGGCGCGATTTTCACCGCCGTGTGGACGCGGCTCGTGGTGGCGCCGCCGATCAGGAGCGGGACCGTGAAACCCTGGCGCTCCATTTCGGCTGCGACGAAGCACATTTCATCGAGCGAGGGCGTGATGAGACCGGAGAGGCCGATGATGTCGACATTCTCCTTCTTCGCCGTCTCGAGGATTTTTGCGGCGGGCACCATGACGCCGAGATCGATGACCTCGTAGTTGTTGCATTGGAGAACAACGCCGACGATGTTCTTGCCGATGTCGTGCACGTCGCCTTTGACGGTGGCCATGAGGATCTTGCCGGCGGCGGGCTGAGATTCGAGGCCGGACAGCTTCTTTTCTTCTTCGAGATAGGGTTGCAGATAGGCGACCGCCTGCTTCATCACGCGTGCGGATTTCACGACCTGCGGCAGGAACATTTTGCCGGCGCCGAAGAGGTCGCCGACGACGTTCATGCCGGCCATCAGTGGGCCTTCGATGACGTGCAGTGGTTTGTCGGCCTTCTGGCGGGCTTCTTCTGTATCGAGTTCAATGAAGTCGGTGATGCCGTGGACGAGGGAATGCGTGAGGCGATCCTCGACGGTGGCGTCGCGCCACTTCAAATCCTTTTCGACCTTTTTCGCGCCATCGCCCTTGTAACGGGGAGCGGCTTCAAGCAAGCGATCGGTGGCGTCGTCGCGGCGGTTCAAGACCACGTCTTCGCAGAGTTCGCGTAGTTCGGCGGGGATGTCGTCATATACCGCGAGCTGGCCGGCGTTGACGATCCCCATGTCCATGCCCGCCTGGATGGCGTGATAGAGGAACACGGAGTGCATGGCTTCGCGCACGGGCTCATTACCGCGGAAGGAGAACGAAAGGTTCGAGACGCCGCCCGAGATATGGACGAGCGGCATCTTCTCTTTGATCTGGCGCGTGGCCTCAATGAAGGCGATGCCGTAGCCATTGTGTTCTTCGATGCCGGTGGCGACGGCGAAGATGTTGGGATCGAAGATGATGTCTTCGGGCGGGAAGCCGACGACTTCGGTCAGGAGCTTGTAGGCGCGCTCGCAGATATCGACCTTGCGCTCGATGGTATCGGCTTGGCCCTGTTCGTCAAAGGCCATGACGACGACGGCGGCGCCGTAGCGCAGAACCTTGCGCGCCTGTTCGAGGAAGGGCCCCTCGCCTTCCTTCATGGAGATCGAATTGACGATCGCCTTGCCCTGGACGCATTTGAGGCCAGCTTCGATGACCGTCCATTTGGATGAATCAATCATGATCGGCACGCGCGAAATGTCGGGCTCCGACGCGATCATGTTGAGAAACGTGGTCATGGCCTTTTCTGAATCGAGAAGGCCTTCGTCCATGTTCACGTCGATGATCTGAGCGCCGCTTTCGACCTGCTGGCGCGCAACCGAGAGCGCGGCCTGATAGTCGCCCGCCTCGACGAGCTTGCGAAATTTCGCCGAGCCTGTGACGTTCGTGCGCTCGCCGACGTTGATGAAAGACTGTGCTGCGGAGGTCATTTTCGTTTCTGTTCCTTAGCCTGCCACAAACGGTTCGAGGCCGGAGAGGCGCATTTTGGGGGCGAGCTTGGTGACCTTGCGGGGTGGATAGGCTTTCACGTGCTCGGCGATGTGGGCGATGTGGTCGGGCGTGGAGCCGCAGCAGCCGCCCATGATGTTGATCAGGCCGTCTTTTGCCCAGGGTTCGGTTTTACAGGCCATGTCGTCGGGCGTCTCGTCGTATTCGCCCATGGCGTTGGGGAGGCCGGCGTTGGGATAGGCGGAGATGCGGCACTCGGCGACTTGAGCCAGTTCGGCGATATAGGGGCGCATCAATTCCGCACCCAGCGCGCAGTTGAGGCCGACGGAGAACGGCTTCAGGTGGCGCATGGAGTAGTAGAACGCTTCCGCGGTTTGGCCAGAGAGCGTGCGGCCAGAGCGGTCGGTGATGGTGCCGGACAGCATGATCGGGAGTTCGATGCCCATTTCGTCGAATACATCGAGGGTCGCGTAGCCGGCGGCCTTGGCGTTCAGCGTATCGAAGATGGTTTCGATGAGGATGATATCGGAGCCGCCCTTGATGAGGCCGCGGACCTGCTCGGCGTAGGCTTCGCGCAGTTCGTCGAAGGAGACGTTGCGAAAACCTGGATCATTTACCTGCGGTGAGATCGAGGCGGTGCGGTTCGTCGGGCCGACAGCGCCAGCGACAAAGCGGAGCTTCTCCGGCGTCTGCTTGTTGAATTTATCGCAGGCGGCGCGGGCGAGTTTGGCGGCTTCGAGATTGATTTCATAGGAGAGCGCTTCCATGCCGTAGTCGGCCATGGAGATCACCTGGGCGTTGAAGGTGTTGGTCTCGATGATGTCGGCGCCGGCGGCGAGATACTGCTCGTGGATATCCTGGATAATCTTCGGCTGGGTGAGGACGAGGAGATCGTTGTTGCCCTTCACGTCGCGCGGCCAGTCGGCGAAGCGCGAACCGCGATAATCGGCCTCCTCCAGCTTGTGGCGCTGGATCATGGTGCCCATGGCGCCGTCGATGATGAGGATGCGCTCGGAGGCGGCCTTTTCGAGGGCGGCGTAGCTGGGAAGGCGCTTCATTTGAGAACTCTTTTTGGAATGCGGAACGGATGCACGATCAAGCGATCATAATGCGGCGGTCTTCGAGGGGGGCGGTGTGGAGGGGGCGCAAGCCCAGCAAGTGGCAGATCGCGTAGACGAGGTCGGGGCGGTTGAGCGAATAAAAGTGGAAGGACTTGATGCCTTCGTCGACGAGCTGCATGACTTGTTCGGTCGCGACCGCGGAGGCGACCATCTTGGTCGTCTCGGGATCGTTATCTAGACCTTCGAAGCGGCGTGCGAGCCAGGCGGGCACGGTGGCACCGGCGCGCACGGCGAAGCCCGCGACCTGACGGAAATTGTGGATCGGCACGATGCCCGGCGTGATCGGCACCCAGATGCCGGCGGCGCGGGCGCGTTCAAGGAAGCGCAGGTAGTGCGCGTTATCAAAGCCGAATTGCGTGATGATGCGATCGGCTCCGGCATCGACCTTGGCTTTGAGATTGTCCATGTCGGCTTGGAGCGTCTGGCTCTCGGGATGCTTTTCGGGATAGCCGGCCACCGAGATCTCGAAGTTGGCGATCTTCTTCAGGCCGGCGACGAGTTCGGCGGCGTTCACGTAACCGCCGGGATGGGGTTCGTACTTCTGACCGGCACCGGATGCTGGATCGCCGCGCAGCGCCACGATGTGGCGGACGCCCGCGTTCCAATAGGCTTGTGCGACGGCGTTAACTTCCTCGCGGGTGGCGTCAACGCAGGTGAGATGAGCGGCGGGGCGGAGTGCTGTTTCCCTCACGATGCGCTCGACGGTGGCGTGCGTGCGTTCGCGCGTGGTGCCGCCCGCACCGTAAGTGACGGAAACAAACTCAGGCGCGAGCGGGGCTAAGCGATTGATCGCCGTCCAGAGCTGCTCTTCCATCTTTTCCGTCTTGGGCGGAAAGAATTCGAACGAGACGGCGATTTCACCGGCGCCCAACAGGCGGCTTTTGCGTTCCTTGCCCTCGACCATCAGCGGGCCTCCTCGATGTGGCGGGATGCGGTGCCCGCCTTTTTGGTTGCATTCGAAATCGTGGCCGTGGGCCGCTCGGCGACCCAGAGCGAAACCGTGAGCGCGGGCTGGTCTGAACCGCCTTCGCGGCTCAGGAGTTCAGTGCGCTTGAGGTCGAGACCGGCGGCGGCCGTCCACTGCGCGACCTGATCGGCGGCCAGTCCTAGACGTTTGTGAGCGTGTTCTTCGCGAAGGAATTCCAGATCGTGGGGGGCGAAGTCGACGATCAGGAGCTTACCACCCGGCGCCAAGATGCGCGCAGCTTCTGAGATCGCGGCGCCTGGTTCGGCCAGGAAGTGCAGCACCTGATGCATGACCACCGCATCGGCGACGCCATTTTGCAGGGTGAGATCGTAGAGGTCACCGTGGCGGACTTCGGTGTTGCGGTGGCCGGCGGCGGAGAGCTTGCTTTCGGCGTAGGCGAGCATCGACTGGTTCAAGTCGAAGCCGATGCCGCGCTCGTAGCGGCCGGCAAAGAGGTCGAGGATGCGGCCGGTGCCGGTGCCCAGA
>VYKW01000410.1_pt1 | contig 15753 bp, 17 predicted proteins | sample 5114451 | NCBI WGS metagenome assembly VYKW01 (sample SAMN12291784, study PRJNA351875) | freshwater metagenome | isolation source: freshwater lake | place: USA: Michigan, Gull Lake | collected 2013-08-08
GACATGCACGGTACAGGCCCCGCACAGCCCGGCGCCGCAGCCGAACTTGGTGCCGGTCATCTGCAACTGCTCGCGGATGACCCATAGCAGCGGCGTGTCATTCGCCGCGTCGACAGAGACGTCTCTGCCGTTGATACTGAGTTTCGCCATTGCCAAGAACCTCCTTACGGGACGGATTTGCTCTGCAGCGAACGCCCATCGGCGTTCCGGCTCATCTCGGCCGCACGGCGCCCCATCGCCCGCGCGCTGTCCGAATGGTGAATTGCCGTCTCAGTCGCGTGGCAGCGACAACAAGGGCTGCGGTCGCTGCCACGGCAGATGTTCGTACGTATTCGCTCAGCTCTTGCGCTGAGCCGCCTGCCTGCTCGCGCAGGCGTACATGTTGATTTCCATCCCGACGGCGACTTCGACGATCTTGGGGGCAGTCCAGCTCATGCGCGTTCTCCCGGAGAGGATGATCATTGCCGCGCTACCAGCGGCCACCTGCATCTCCGGCAACTCTCCGTGCCCGGCGATGGCAAGCTCGACCCGCATGTGCTTCGCTGGCGAGGCGAGGCACGAATTTGCCTAATTCGTCTGCTTCGTGATCCGAACCAGTGTCTGGTCGACGAAGCTCTTGGCGTCCTGATCCGGCTTGCGGAACAGCTCGCGCTCGACCGTGACCATCCGTCCCGGAACGGTCTTCCTGCAGACCTCGCGCAGGAACACGCCGCCCACCGGCTGCTCATTCGCGGTCGGCTGCTGCTCCCTGCAATCCCAGCCCTCGGCGCCATAGCGCGACTTCACCTGGTTGCCGAGCAGGAACGCCTTCTTGCGGATGTAGAGCCGTGCCTTCGGGTCGGTCTCGATGGTCAGGCCGGTGACGGTGCCCTTGTCGTCAACTAGAACGGTCAGCAGCACGGGGTGTCCCGCCACCTTGGTGCCATCCTGGCTGGTCTCCGGATCGAAATCGAACCGCACCGCGTGGCGTGCCTGCTCGTCAGCGGGGCAGTCGCGCCACGCCGACCACGTCGCGAGCTTGCGACCCGGATCCTTGGCGCAGGTCAGATTGACATAGCCTTCATTCGGCAGATCGCCGACCGGCATGCCGACGGTGATGTCGCGCAGATCATAGCTCGGCACGGCCTGCGCCGCGGCCGCGTGCATGACGAAGGGCAGCAGGACCATTGCGAAGATGGCAGCGAAGGATGTCCGTTTCATTTGGATGGCTCGTTCGCAGGCTTGGTGGCATTCGCCTTGTAGATGTCGCAGACGCGGGACGTGTTGCCGAAGAAGGCCGTGCACTCGTCGTAAGTCGGCTCACCGCGGCCCTTGATATGCGCGAGCACGTAGTCCGCGACCGCCTCGATGTCGTTGGGCCGCAGGAACGTGCCGCCTTCGGGCGGCATGCGCTCGCCGACGTCCTGGCGAGTCATGTCGTAGCACTTCGCCGTGTCATAGGAGCCGCGCGCAAAATATGGCATGCCGGTTCCGGGGCGGCCGCAGGTGACGGTCTCGATGATGTGCTGACGGTCGAGCTCGGTCTTGCGCAGCGACAGCGCATCACCGCCATAGCCGCCGCCGCCATTGCCGTGCCATTTGTGGCAGCCGACGCAGTTGGCGCGTTTGAACACCGCCTTGCCAGCGTCGGTCGTATCCGCCGGAGCGGCTGATTGCGCCGACGCCAAGGACGCAGAGACAAGAACGAAGGCCAACGCCGCCGCGGACGTGATCGCAGTGAATTTCATCTGATCTTCTTGTCGAACAGGGGACACGGAGGGAGCGGAGGCCAGGCCTCCGCTCCCTCATCGACATCACAGCGCGAAGACGTAGAGCATCGAGCCGGGCTGGATCTTCTTCAGCTCGGGCGTGGATTCGATGAACCACTTGTCCCAGGCGCCGCCAAGACCGACCAGGATCGCGACATATTGCTTGCCATCGACCGAGAACGTCACCGGAGGCGCATTGACGCCACCGCCGGTGTTGAACTCCCAGAGCTTCTGCAGGGTCTTGGCATCGAGCGCCATCACCTCGCCCGAGGGCTGGCCAGTGAAGACGAGATCAGGCGTCGACAGCATGCCGCCGAGATTCGGGAACGGCGTCTCCATCTTGCCGGCGATCTTGCCGGTGGTGACGTCGATCGCGGTCACGCTGCCCGTGATCTTGAACGGCTGGCTCGGTCCGCCGCCGGTCCAGAACTCGCGCGCCTTCAGCTTGTCCTTGGTCGCCTCCTCGACGGTAATCCGGTTGCAGCTCTCGATCACCGGGATGTACCAGAGCTTCAGGTCGGGATTGTACGAGGTCGGCGGCCAGTTCTTTCCGCCCATATTGCCGGGGCAGATGTCCGCCACCTTGTTCTCACGATGCGGCGTCACCGCAGCATTGTAGCGCTGCACCGGGTTCTTGGGATCGTACTCGATCGGCTTGCCGGTCTCGGCGTCGAGCCCCTTGGTCCAGGTGACCTTCTTGACGAAGGGCAGACCCCAGATGAACTTGCCGTTGGTGCGGTCGATCGCATAGGCGAAGCCGTTACGGTCGGCCTCGAGCGCGAGCTTCAGCGTTGATCCGTTCGGCGCGGGCACGTCGACCAGGACGTTCTCGGCAACGCTGTCATAGTCGTAAGGATCGTTCGGCGTGTGCTGATAGTGCCACTTGATCTTGCCGGTGTTGGCATCCAGCGCCAGCGAGCTGTCGGTGTAGAGGTTATCGCCAGGACGATAGGCGTTGTCCCAGTCCGGACCGGGATTGCCGACGCCCCAGATGATGGTGTCGGTCGCCGGGTCATAGGTGCCTGTCACCCAGGTCGAACCGCCGCCGGCCGCAGCAGCGTCGTTGCTGTCCTTCCAGGTCTCGCTGCCGGGCTCGCCCTTGGCCGGAATGGTGTGGGTGCGCCAGACTTCCTTCTGCGAGGTGAGATCGGTCGCCGCGATCCAGCCGCGGATGCCGTATTCGGCGCCGGCGACTCCTGACACCGCCATGTTCTTCACAATCAGCGGCGCGCCGGTGATGACCTCGCCCTTGTCGGGATCGGCGACCTGGCGCTGCCAGGCGACCTGTCCGGTCTCCTTGTTGGTCGCGATCAGGCGGCCGTCGAGCGTGTGCGAGATGACGAGATTGCCCCACAGCGCGACGCCACGATTGTCGACGCCGCAGCAGGCGATCGCGCCGGCCCAGTCATGATCCGTCTTCGGATCCATCTTCCAGACCAGCTGGCCTTTGCCGCCGCGCGCGTCGATCTTGTAGACCGAGCCCCAGCCGTCGGTGACATAGATCATGCCGTTCTCGACGATCGGCGTGCCTTCCAGACCGCCATGGCTCCAGATGCCGCCGCCCTCGACGCCGCCGAGATGCATGGTCCAGGCGACCTTCAGGTTCTTGACGTTGTCCTTGTTGATTTCCTTCAGCGCCGAGAAGCGCGTGCCGGAGTAGTTCTTATGATGGTGCAGCCAATTGCCGTCTTCCTTGTCGGCATTCAGCAGCCGCTCCGGCGTGATCTCGTCGGCGGCGCGCACCGGCGAGGCAAGCTGGAAACAGGCGAAGGCTGCGCTGGCGAGCAGAACCGCCCGCAATTTCGACCTGACGTGATTCCTCATCGTTTCCTTCTCCCACTTTGATTTTCGAATCTTTGTGATTTTTGAATCTTTGTTGGACCCACTCCGCCTTGCAGCGGAGAGGCAGCAGGCGACAAGCAAGCTAAGGGAATTGACGAACCTCGACCTCCGTTTCGATGGACCCTGCCTTCTGGAACACGATCGTGCAGGTGAAGCGCTTGCCGGGCTCGAGCGGCTCGCGTGTCTGCAGCAGCATCACGTGATAGGCGGTCGGCAACAGCACCAAGGTGCTGCCGGCGGGGACCGGAATATTCGGGATCGAACGCATGGCCGGCGCGCCTTCGCCGCGATCGACAGTGTGACGCTCAGAGAAATTGGCGATGGGACAGCGCACGCGCATCAAGGCTTCGGGCGCGGAGGTCTCGTTCTTGATCGTCAGCAGCAGCGGAATATCGTGGCCAACCTCGGGCGCCGCAGGAACCCAGGCGTCCGATAGAGTCAGACCTTCGCCCGCCGCCGCGACGCTTCGCGCATCGAGCACCATGAGGCCGGCCAGCGCGGCAAGGCATCCGCCAATGATGCGCGCAAACGCGCGCATGCTGCCCTCCAGGGCGCCCGAGCAATTCTGGTCTCGCTTCGAACGAGCCGGTTGATCCGACACGGACACCCTCCCCGATGAAAAGCCGTTAAGCGTGGCTTCATTTTTTTGAATTCGTACTCTGAATTCGAATTCTTCGCAAATGGATTTTCGCGCTTGACGTGTTATTGTGCGCGAAATTGTGATGCCCCATGAGAATCGTACCTCCTGCCCCCTCCCTGGTTGACCAAGTCGTCGAAGCGATCACCGACGAGATCGTCAGTGGCGTGCTCACATCCGGCTCACGGTTGATCCAAGACGATCTGGCGCAGGCTTACGGCGTGTCGCGCCAGCCGGTGCAACAGGCGCTGATGCTGTTGCGGGGATGCGGGCTGGTGCAGAGCGCGCCGGGCCGCGGCCTGATCGTGGCGCCGCTCGACCCGAGCTCGGTCCGCGATCTCTATGAGATGCGGGCCGTCCTTGAAGGTCTTGCCGCGCGGCTCGCCGCTGAGCGCGCCAGCCATCGCGCCGCCAGCGAAGGGCCGGCCTATCTCGCGGCCGGGCACGAGGCCGTGCGGAGCGGTCTGGTCAGCCGCAAGATCGAGACCGATATCGCCTTCCATCGCTTCCTGAGCGAGCTCTCCGGCAACACCCTCATCAACGAGACCATGGCACCGCATTGGCCCTATCTGAAGCGCGTGATGTCCGACGTGCTGCAGAAGGAAGTCGGGATGTCGCAGACGGTCTGGGACGAACATGAGGAGATTCTTGCTGCCGTGATCGAGGGCCGCAGCAACGACGCCGAACGCCTGAGCCGCGAGCACATCACCCGGGCGGCGCGCGTGTTCGTGCATCACCTCGAGGCTCAACAGGACAGCAAGCCGAAGCAGCGGCGTACGCTCGCTGCGCGAAAAGTGTCGCTAGAATCATGATGGATCGCGAACCGCGCGTGCGGGAAACGCAGGATCACCGCGCCACAGGCGCGCCGCATCCAGCTGAGCAGGTGTTCACGTGCCGCCGCTGAAGACCCAGCCCAATCTGACCGAACGCGTCTATCAGCGCATCCTTTCCGACATTGTCGGCGGCGAACTGCCGGAACTGGCCCGCCTGATCCAGGACGATCTGGCGCGTGACCTTGGCGTGTCGCGCCAGCCCGTGCAGCAGGCGCTGCTGCTGCTGCGCAATCAGGGCTTTGTGCGCGAGGCGCCGGGACGCGGACTGGAAGTGGCGCCGATCGATACTGACTTCATCCGCAATCTCTACGAAATCCGCGCCGTCGCCGAAGGCCTCGCCTGCGGGCTCGCCGCAACCCGCGGCGCCGAACGCGCTGCCAAGGAAGGTCCGAAATTGATCGAGGACGGCCGCCGCGCCGAGCGCGAGCATTCGGTCGAGCGTCTGATCGAGGCCGACGTCAAGTTTCACGAATTTCTCTACGAGATCTCCGGCAACGCGATCATCCAGGACACCACCCAGCCGCATTGGCTGCATCTGCGCCGCCTGATGGGCGAGGTGCTGATGCGCGACGAGACCCCGCGGCGAATCTGGGATCAGCACGAGGACATCCTCAAGGCCGTGATCGCAGGAGACGCCGCGAAGGCCGAGGAGCTGGCGCGGCAACACATCACGCGGACCGCAGGCGTGCTGCTGGCAAGAATGACCAAGCAGCGCGAGCGCAGCGCCGTCCCGGCTCAGAGCTGACGCGCAGCCTACGCTGCCGGCAGAGCGAAAGAGAAGGTCGCGCCGCCCTCCGACGCATTGCTCGCGATCAGCTCGCCGCCATGCTCGCGGACGATGCCATAGCTGATCCACAGTCCGAGGCCGGTGCCCTCGCCGACGCGCTTGGTGGTGAAGAACGGCTCGAAGATATGGCTCAGATGGTCCTGGTCGATGCCGGGTCCGTTGTCGGCGATTCTGAACACGATCTCGTTGCCCTGGCGCCCCGCCGCGACGAGGAGACGTGGCTGTTCGGTCGACCGCATGGCGTCAATCGCGTTCTCCACGAGATTGACGATCACCTGATGCAACTGGCCCTCATTGCCGGAAATCCACACATCCGGCTCGACCTCGATCTGGATGTCGACGCGATGCTGCTTGGTGCGTCCTGCCCACAGCACGGCGGTGTTGATCAGCCGCTCGATATTGACGCGCTCGACCTCGCCGAGCTTGGAGAATGACAGTCGGCGCAAGTTCTTGACGATCTCGCTGATCCGCACCGCGCCTTCCAGCGTGCCCTCGATCAGGGGTCCGAAATCCTCGAGGATGGCGTCGATCCTGAGATCCGAGCGCAGCGCGGCGAGCTCGTCCGCCACCGGCTGCTCATGCACGGCATCGAGATAGCCGACCAGCGAGGTGCGGTAGCGCATCAAGGTGTGGATGTTGCCGTAGACGAAGCTGATCGGATTGTTCAGCTCATGGGCGACGCCGGCCACCAGCCGCCCGAGGCTCGCCATCTTCTCCTGCTCGACCAATTGCCGCTGCGCCCGCTGCAGCTCCTGATGCGCCTTGTGCAGCGCCTCATAGGCCCGGCGGAGCTCGCCGATAGGACGGCCGGTCAGCACCACGCCGATGAAGCGGCCGCGGTGGTCGTGCCGCGGCGAGCTGTTGATCGCGAACAGGTCGGAGCTTGAACCGCCGGCGGCAAACCGCAGCTCGCCATCGACGACCTCGGCGCTGCTGCGCGGCTTCAGCAGCGACGGCAGTTGCGTCCGGTGCGGCAGATCGATCATCTCGGCGATGTTGCGGCCGCTGATATCAGCCAGGCTCCGTCCCGAGGTCTGCAGGAATGCGGAGTTGGCCTGCTGGACGGTGCCCTTGGCGTCGCAGACGACGAGGATGTCGGAAACCGATTCGATGACATTGGTGACGAAGGCCTGGGCCTCCTCGAGCTCCGCATTCTTGTGCTCGAGATCGACCTCGTAGCGCAGCAGGTCGGAATAGACCTCGTCCATCTTGCGGATGACTTCGATCCACACGCCCTCGCGCTCGCTGTCGAGCTCCAGCGTGCTGCTGCTCGCGATCAGCTTGAGAAGCGTATCAGCCCCCGAGGCCTCAGGAGAGTGCGTGGCCTTTGCCATTTTTCTTCAGATCGTATCTCGACAATTTGTTGCGCAGGCCGACCCGCGAGAGGCCGAGCTCGCTCGCGACCCGGCTGATGTTACCATCATATTTCTCCAGGCAGGACACGATGATGGTCTTTTCGAGATCTTCCACCCGGTCCTTCAGGCTTGCCGTCCCGTTCAGCTTGCCATGGGTCGCCGCAGGCGCGACGCGGCGGCCGTTGCGCCGCCCGGCGAAAGGCGGGCAGCGCAGCTCGTCGGCATCGGCAAGCACCGCCATGCGCTGGATCTCGTTCTGCAGCTCGCGCACATTGCCGGGCCAATGGTAACGGCAGAACTCCTCCAGCGCGGGCGGCGCGAAGCGCAGATGCGGCCGGTTGAACGAGGTCTTCACCGCCGACAGCACTCCTTCGGCAATCAACGGAATGTCCATCGGGCGGTCCCGCAGCGCCGGCATGTGCACCGGGAACGCGGCAAGCCGGTAATACAGGTCGCGACGGAAGCGCCCGGCCTCGACCTCGGCTTCGAGATCCCGGTTGGTGGCGGCGACCACGCGGACATCCACCTTGCGGACACGCTGCGCTCCGAGCGGCCGGATCTCGCTCTCCTGCAGCACGCGCAAGAGCTTCACCTGGAACGCCGGCGATGTCTCGCCGATCTCGTCGAGAAAAATGGTGCCGCCATCGGCGACCTCGAACAGGCCGATGCGATCCTGATAGGCGCCGGTGAACGCGCCTTTCTTGCAGCCGAACAGCTCGCTCTCGAGCAGCTCATCCGGCAGCGCGCCGCAATTCTCGACCACGAACGCCTTGGTCGCGCGCGCCGAGCCATAGTGGATCGCACGCGCCAGCAGTTCCTTGCCAGTGCCGGACTCGCCGGTGATCAGCACCGAGATGTCATAGTCGGCGGCGCGGCGGCCGAGCTCGATCACGTTGCGCATCGGGCTTGCGGCCGAGTGCACGATACGGTCGAAATCGTACAGCTTCTTGGCCGCGCCGCGCTTGACGGACACGACCTGCTTGATATGCGCCGGCGTCGCCTTGACGTCGACACCGGCGGTCTCGGTCTCCTTCTGCAGCCGGTAGAGCTGAACGGCCTCGCGCACGATCTCGATCAGGCGATCCGGCTGCCAGGGCTTGGTGATGTACTGATAGATGCCGGCTTCGTTGAGCCCGGCGATGATGTCCTCAGAATCCGAATAGCCGGAGATGATCATCCGCACCGGATCCGGCCACAGCTCGCGCACGCGCTTCAGGAAGCTGACACCGGATTCCTGCGGCATGCGCTGATCGCAGATCACGGCATGGACGATCTCGCCCTCGAGCAGCTTCTCGGCATCGGTCGTATTGCCGGCGCACAGGACCTCGAAGTCCTGGTTCAGGACGCGCCGCAGCGCCTCCTGCGACCGGACCTCGTCGTCCACAACCAATATCGTTCCCTGGATTCCCATCACGCCGTCTCAGCAGATCCGCGGCAGTTGCTCGCCCGACAGCCAGTCGACGATGCGGCCGCCGCCAAAGCTGGTTGCCATTTGGACGAAGCGATGATCATCGGCGACAGCCTCGCCGATCTGAGCCGCGTCGCGCCCGAGCGGATGCGCCTGCATGGCGGCGAGCACCGCATCGGCCTGCTCCGGTGCGACCACCGCGACCAGCTTGCCTTCATTGGCGACATGAAGCGGGTCCAATCCCAGCAGCTCACAGGCAGCGGCCACCGCCGGCTTGACCGGAATGGCATCCTCCTGCAGCCGGAAGCCGAGATTGGATTGCTGCGCGATCTCGTTCATGGTCGCGGCGAGCCCACCGCGGGTCGGGTCGCGCATCAGCCGGAGGCCTTGGCCCCCGGCTGCCACCATGGCTGCGACCAAGCCGTGCAGCGCGGCCGAGTCGGAGACGATCTCGGTGTCGAAGGTGAGGTTCTGCCGCTTCGACATGATGGCGACGCCGTGGTCGCCGAGGCTGCCCGACAGCAGCACGCGATCGCCCGGCCTCGCTTTATCGGCCGACAGGTCGAGTCCGTCCGGCAGCACGCCGACGCCGGCGGTGGAGATGAAGACGCCATCCGCCTTGCCGCGTTCGACCACCTTGGTATCACCGGTGATGATCGCGACGCCGGCCTCGCGCGCCGCCTCGCCCATCGAATCTGCGATGCGCTTCAAGTCGGAGAACCGGAAGCCCTCCTCGATGATGAAGCTGGCCGACAGATAAAGCGGCCTGGCACCGGCCATCGCGATGTCGTTGACCGTGCCGTGCACGGCGAGCGAGCCGATATTGCCGCCCGGGAAGAACAGCGGCGACACGACATAACCGTCGGTCGTCATCACCATCCGGCCGGTGGCGACATCGAACGCCGACTGGTCATTGCCGCGCGCCAGCCATTCATTGCCGAATGCCTCGTGGAACAGGCCGGCAATCAGCTGCGCCATGGCGCGGCCGCCGGCGCCGTGCGAGAGATCGACGCAGCCATTCTTCAGATCGAGTCGGCGCTGATGCATGCTCATGATGCGAGCCTCCGCTGATGGTCGCGGAAGCGGCCATAGGTCCAATGTGCCGCGCAGGCGCCTTCCGACGAGACCATGCAGGAGCCGACCGGCGTCTCCGGCGTGCACGCCGTGCCGAACAGCTTGCAGTCGACCGGCTTCTTGAGTCCGCGCAGGATCGCCGGGCATTCGCAGGCCGGGTTGTCGGCGACGACTCGTTCTGCCATGGCGAAACGCAACTCGGCATCGAGATGCGCGAAGGCCGAACGCAGCTTCAACGCGCTCGCTGGAATGCTGCCGAGACCGCGCCACTCGAACTGGTCGCGCAGCTCGAACAGCGCGGCGACCTCCTTGATTGCGCGCTGGTTGCCGCCACCGGCCACCGCGCGGCGATACTGGTTCTCGACCTCGTGGCGGCCGTCATTGACCTGCTCGATCAGCATCAGGATCGCCTGCATCATGTCGAGCGGCTCGAAGCCGGCGATCACCACCGGCTTGCGATCGTCGCGCGCGAATGGCGCGTAAGGCTCGGTGCCGATCACGGTCGAGACATGGGCCGGTCCGACAAAGCCGTCGATCTCGATCGGCGTGTCGCTGTCGAGGATCGCGCGCATCGCCGGTGGCGTCAGGACGTGGTTGCAGAACACGCTGAAATTGGTGAGGCTCTTTTTTTCAGCGGCGCGGATCATCACCGCGGTGGGCGGCGTCGTGGTCTCGAAGCCGATGGCGAAGAACACGACCTCACGGCTGGGATTCTGCTCGGCGAGCGCGATCGCGTCCAAGGTCGAATAGACCATGCGGATGTCGGCGCCCCGCGCTTTCGCCTTGAGCAGCGAGGACCCGCGCGATCCCGGCACGCGCATGAGATCGCCATAGACGCAGAGGATGATGTCGGGACGCTCGGCCAGCGCAATCGCCATGTCGATGCGCCCCGCCGGCAGCACGCAGACAGGACAGCCCGGACCGTGAATCATGCGGACATTGTCCGGCAGCATGTCCTCCAGACCATAGCGTGCGATCGCATGCGTATGGCCGCCGCAGAACTCCATGAAGCGATAGGCGCGCGATGGATCGGCCTTGGCGCGGATGGCGCGCGCAAGACCCGTCGCCAGCTCCTTGTCGCGAAACTCGTCGGCATATTTCATGGGGAAACCTCCGCCGTCACCGCACCCATCTGCCGGAGCAGGTCGAGCGTTTCGCGCGCCTCCTCGGGATCGATCTTGGCCAGCGCGTGGCCGACATGAAGAATGACGTAATCGCCGACGGCGATCTCCTCGATCAGCGCCACCGAGACCTCCTTGCTGACGCCATCGATCGATACGATCGCCATGTCGTCGGCCAACAACTTGATCACCTCGGCAGGAATGGCCAGGCACATCAGACGCTCCCTCCAGAGATTTTTTGGTCTTGTATGACACGCTGACCGGCGATCCAGGCCTGCCCGAGGCTGAGCCCGCCATCATTCGGCGGCAGTTGGCGCGGCAGCCGCGCATCGAGGCCGGCAGCGCGACAGCCGCGGATGATCTGCGTCGCCAGATGCGCATTGAGGAAGCAGCCGCCGCTCAGCGTGACGATCTCGATGCCGGTCGCACGGGCCGCGGTCGCGATCAGATCGACACAGGCCGCGGCCAAAGTGCCGTGAAACAGCGCCGCCGCCTCGGCGGCCTCGAGATTGCCCTCGATCAGATGCGCAAGCAGGGGACGCAGCGACAGCACGCCATCCCTGATGCTCCAGCCGCGCGCCAGCGTCACCGGCTCACGCACGAGCGCCTCGAGCTTCATCGCAGCTTCGCCCTCATAGCTCTGGACCATGTTGACGCCGAGCAGTCCCGCGACGGCATCGAACAGCCGGCCGGCGCTGGTCGTGGCCGGTGCATCGGCGCGCTGCAGCAGCATCGCGAGGTGAGGTGCTTGGGGCTGCGCGGCGAAGCGCGACGCAATCTCCGCATCGCGTCCCATCTCGTGCAGCACGGCGGCCGCCATCCGCCACGGCTCGCGGGCGGCCCGGTCGCCGCCCGGCATGTTCAGCGGCGCGAGATGACCAAGGCGCTGGAAGCGAGCCCCCTCGCACAGCAACAGCTCGCCGCCCCAAGCGCCGCCATCGCTGCCATAGCCGTAGCCATCGAGCACCAGCGCAAGCGCACGTTCCGTCAATCCGTGCTCGGCCATCACCGAGGCGGCATGTGCATGGTGATGCTGCACCGCCAGGCTGGGCAAGCCGCAGGATTGCGCATAGCGCGTCGAGGCCAGGTCGGGATGCAGATCATGCGCGATCAAGACCGGCGCGACATCGAGAATGGCGGTGAGGTGGCCGATCGTCTCTTCGAAGAAGCGGATCGCTTGCGCCGTGTCGAGATCGCCGAGATGCTGCGACACGAACGCCTCGTCACCGCGAGTCACCGTCACCGTCGCTTTCAGATGTGCGCCGACGGCAAGACATGGCGGCACGGCATGCGCGAGCCGGATCGGCTCGGGAACATAGCCGCGTGCACGCCGGATGAAGCGAGGCGCATCAGCGATGACCGCCGCAACGGAATCATCCGCACGGATCACGATATCACGGTCATGCGTCACGATCAGATCGGCGATGTCAGCCAATCCGGCACGCGCCTCGTCATTGCCGGTCAGCAGCGGCTCGCCGCTCAGATTGGCGCTGGTGCAGACCAGCGCCCGCGCCGTCGCGCCATGCTGGGCGCGGAGCTCGTGGAAGATCAGATGGTGCAGCGGTGCGACCGGCAGCATGACGCCGACCTTGGCGAGCCCCGGTGCGACGGAGGGCGCAATGCCGCCGCGCGATGTCACCAGCACGATCGGCCGTGCGATTTGCTCCAGCAGCGCGCGTTCAGCCGGATCGATGTCGGCGATCTCGATGGCCGCAGCCACCGAGGCCAGCATCACCGCGAACGGCCGGCCGTCGCGCCGCTTGCGCGCGCGCAGACGCCGGACGGCCTGCTCATCATGGGCGTCACAGAGCAACTGATAGCCGCCGAGCCCCTTGATGGCGACGATCTGGCCGGCAGCCAGCGCTGCCGCGATGTCGTCGACGCGATGGCTCAGACACGGCCCGCAGCGCGGGCATGAAATCGCCTCGGCATGGAAGCGGCGCCCGCCCGGAGTCTCGTAATCCGCACGGCACGCCTCGCACAGCGGAAACCGCTTCATCGCCGTGGTCGCGCGATCGTAGGGCAGACGCTCCGCAATCGTGAAGCGCGGACCGCAATGGGTGCAGTTGACGAAGGGATAGCGATGGAAGCGGCTCTCGGGATCGAACAGTTCGCCGAGGCACTGATCGTACGTGGCGGCGTCCGGCACGATCCGCGTCGTCACCCGGCCGCCGACGCTTTCCGAGATGCGGAAGTCGCGGCTGGCCTGGGCCGCAACGGGCTCGACCGCGATGTCATCGATGCGCGCCAATGGCGGGGCCTGCCGCGGCAGCGCCTCGACGAAGCGCGCCACCTCCTCGCCTTCGACCTCGATCACGACGCCCTGCGCGTCATTGGCGACGAAGCCCCCAAGATGATGGCGCCGGGCCAGACCATGGACATAGGGGCGAAAGCCCACGCCCTGCACGGCCCCGCGGACGCGGAGCCGGAGACGCCTGGGCTGCAGCGCCAATGTCGGCCCGGACGTGCTCATCCCTGAACGGTCCCGAGCGTGCCGGCCCGCATCCGGTCTGTCTGCTTCCTGATCCAGGCGTAGAACGCCGAGACGCCCTCTCCGGTCTTGGCCGAGATCGTCAGCACCTCGATCCTGGGATTGACCCGCCGGGCATATTCGATGGTCTGTGCCAGGTCGAAATCGAGCACCGGCGCCAGGTCGATCTTGTTGATCAGCATCAGCGCCGAGGCGGCGAACATGTCCGGGTATTTGAGCGGCTTGTCCTCGCCCTCAGTGGTCGAGAATACGACGATCTTGCAGGCTTCGCCGAGATCGAAGGCGGCCGGGCAGACGAGATTTCCGACATTCTCGATGAACAGGAGCCCGCCGCGCATTGACGGCAAGCGGCGATAGGCTTCGCCGACCATCGCCGCATCGAGATGACAGCCCTTGCCGGTATTGATCTGGATCGCCGGCACGCCGGTGGCGCGAATGCGCTCGGAATCATTCGACGTCTGCTGATCGCCCTCGATCACCGCGACGGGACGGCTCGGCTTCAAATCGGAGACGGCGCGGACCAGCAGTGAGGTCTTGCCCGCGCCAGGGCTGGAGACGACGTTGAACGCCAGCACGTCATGCGCGGCGAAGCGCGCGCGGTTTTCCGCCGCGAGGCGGTCGTTCTTGCCGAGAATGTCGCGCTCGATCTGGATGATGCGGCCGCTGGACAGGCCGGCAATCTCCTGACCGGCGGGGTTTGCCGAACAATCGATGCGGTCGGCAGGGCCATGATCATGATGGTGGTCATGATGGTGGTCATGATCATGGTCATGCGCGTGATGATGATCGTGATCATCGTGGGCATGACCATGATGATGATGACCGTGATGGTGATGATGGTCGCCGTCGTGATCATGATGATGATCACCCGCTTCGATCGAGGATTTGCCGTCACCGCACCCACAGACAGTACACATCACTCGACCTCCAGCTCCTTGACCCGCATATCCTCGCCGCCCGTCACCTGCAGCTGATGGCTGCCGCAGGCGGGGCAAGGATCGTAACGTTGGCTGATCTCGACGCTCCGCGAGCAGGACAGACACCAGGCCGTGCCGCGTTGCTCGATGATCTCCAGCGCCGCGCCGCGCGCGATGGTATTGGCCGTCACCGCCTCGAAGCAGAAACGGAGCGCATCGGGAGCGACATGGCTGAGCGTACCGATCTCGAGCCAGACGGTCTTGACCCTGGAAAACGCGCCCTTGCGGGCTTCCTGCTCGACGATATCGACGATGCCCTCGCACAGCGCCATTTCATGCATCGGCCATCTCCCGTACCGCGAGACGGTAGCCGACGCAGGGATCGAAGGAACTGATCATCGCCTCGATCGCGGCACGATCGGCGGAGCCGCAAAGCCGAGCCCCAGTCAGGCTGCCGGCAACCGGGCCGCGGGGATGAAAATTCCATTCGGTCGGCGCGAGAAATTCGAACCGGCGGACACGGCCTTCCGCATCCAGCTCGATCGCGTGATGCAGCCGGCCGCGCGCGCATTCGACGGCCGCCGCACCGCGCCCTGGGCCGAGCGCATAGCTTGCAACGACGTCCTGGTCGGCCGCTTCATCTTCGGCCTCGCCGGCTTCGATCCAGCACAGCAGCTCGGCGAGTTCGGCCAACTTTGCCAAGAGCCGCTCGACGGCCCCCGCGGATGAATGCCGATGACGCGATACTTGCCGCGCCCAGACTCCGGTTTCCGGAACACGCCCGGCGAGCTCGGGCGCCTCGGCGAAGGCGGCCTGCGGATCGATCAGTCGAGCCACGACGGTGTCATCGTCGGCGGCCGACAGGACACCGTGCTCGGCCGGCATCTGCTTCCATCCTCCATCGGCTTCGGCCCTGCGGGCCGCATCCATGATCGACGCAAGCGGAGTTCCCCGCACCACGGGTTCCGCAACCGATCCTAAACCCAGGGCGGCCAGGGCCATCTTGATCTGCGACAAGGTTGCGCTGCGAGATTGCCGCGCGTTTCCGGCGCCCGCGGACACCTGGAGCGAGGCCACCGCCTGCAGCAGAAACTGCAGCTGCGCCAGGGCGCTGCGATCGCAAGCGAGACGGCTGACCAGAACGCCACGCAGCAACTCGGCGAACCGCTCCATGATCACGGCGGTGATGCGCCGATGCCGCGTCAGCGGCGGCGCCTGATGGCCACGTGCAGCTTCGAGCGCAGACAAAAGGGCGACCTGATGCGCGATGGCGCATAATGAGAACAGCCGCGGTAACGCCGCCAGCAGCGTCTCGGCCGGCTTGCCGGCAAACAGCCGACCGAGCGGCGGCCGCGAGCGCGGTTCGATCGTGACACCGACGATCATCTGAGCTGCAACCGACAGCGTGACATCGATGTGGTTGCGAAACGCCAGGGTCATGCGCGGCGCTCCGACAAGGTGCCGCGCAAGAAGGAGCGGCGGTCGATCGCGCTCGCGGCGGCAGATCTCGGCAATTCCTCCGCGTCGGGCGCCGTCAGCA
>VYKW01000416.1_pt1 | contig 15511 bp, 13 predicted proteins | sample 5114451 | NCBI WGS metagenome assembly VYKW01 (sample SAMN12291784, study PRJNA351875) | freshwater metagenome | isolation source: freshwater lake | place: USA: Michigan, Gull Lake | collected 2013-08-08
GGAGCGGGGCTTGAAGGATGCGGATTTCGGCGATGGCGCGGTAGCCGAAGTAGGCATTGATCCGCTCGACGATCTGGCGGGAACGGTACTCGACGTCGAGGGCCCGGGCGGGGTCAACGCGCAGAACGAGGGTGGCGCCGGGGCGGGAGCCGCTTTCCTGAGCCAGTTCAGCGGTCTCATAGCCTTGCGGCCACTTCACCCGCTCGGGCGTGGTCCATTGGGCCAGATCGGCGCCGGCAATGCGGGGCCAGTCCATGATGAGAGTAGCTGTGGAAAAGCCAAATTTTTCGAAAGCTTTGCGGGTTAGGCCGGGGACAAAGGCGCCGACAGATTTGCTGGGTGTGCCGCGGCCGCGCGACAGCGGCTGGCCGTAGCGGGCCCGCACGATGATGCCGCTCCAGGCGGGCGGGGGCGATGTGTTGCGATTGGGCTTCGCCATCAGCGGTGCCTTACGAAGTCGGTTTGCGCGGGACCGCGCGGTCTCTACCCTATGAAGGCTGATTCGCACTGGAAGCGAAGGGGAGCTGCGTGACACTCGTGGCCCGAAAGCAACTGCCGCTCCGGCCGGCCGGTCCGGATACCGTTGACGCGCTCTTGGCGTGGTACGACGCGGAGCGCCGCGATCTGCCGTGGCGGGCGAAGGGGCGGCGAAAGCAGGACCCCTACCGTGTTTGGCTGAGCGAGATCATGCTGCAGCAGACGACGGTGAAGGCCGTCATTCCCTATTACGAGAAGTTTGTCGCGCGGTGGCCGACGGTCGGCGATCTGGCGGCGGCGCCGCTCGACGACGTGCTCGCGATGTGGGCGGGGCTTGGCTACTACTCGCGGGCGCGCAATCTGCATGCCTGCGCTGTTGCAGTGGCCGCGCGGCCGGACGGACAATTTCCGCGCAACGAGGCGGAGTTGCTAGCGTTGCCGGGGATCGGGCCGTACACGGCAGCGGCGATCGCAGCAATCGCGTTCGGGCATCCGGCGACGCCGGTTGATGGCAATATCGAGCGTGTGGTGTCGCGGCTTTTTGCGGTGACGCATCCGTTGCCGGGGGCGAAGCGCGAGATCAAACGGTTGGCTGCAACGCTGACGCCGGCCAAGCGCGCCGGCGATCATGCGCAAGCGATGATGGATCTGGGCGCGACGGTGTGCACGCCGAAGCGGCCGTCGTGTCTGATGTGTCCATTGCAGCAGGATTGCCATGCGCATGCGCGGGGCATCGCGGAGACTTTGCCGCGTAAAGGGGCCAAGGCCGAGCGGCCGGTGCGTTACGGCACGGCGTTTCTGGTGTTGCGTGAAGACGGCGCGGTGCTGCTACGCAAGCGGCCGGCGGCGGGGCTTCTGGGCGGGATGCTCGAAGTGCCGTCGACGGAGTGGGCGGATATCATGATGCCGGCGGATATGGCGATGGCGGGTGCGCCGGTTCGGACGGACTGGTGGACGGTGCCCGGTGGCGTGATACACATCTTCACGCACTTCCGGCTGGAATTGCAGGTGGTGCGCGCGATTGTGCCGACCGACACGGTGCTGACGTTCTGGGCGGAGCCGGACCGGTGCCTGTGGGTGCCGCGGCGGGAATTGCATAGCGCTGCGCTGCCGTCTGTTATGCGCAAGATCATAGCGCATGCTTTGAAAGAGCAGTGATCAGCCGGGCGCTTGGTTCATCCCGGCGCGCGGGGCGTGATGCGCTCAAGAGAGATGCGGATCAGGTCCGCGGTGCGTTCGACGCCAAGTTTTTCCTTCAAACGCGTGCAGGTGTTGGCGACCGTCTTGTAGGCGATGCCGAAGGTGTTGGCGATTTCGTTCAGGCTCTTGCCCTCGCCGAGGAGACGGAGGATTTCCGTTTCGCGGTTGGTGAGCGATTGCAGCGGATCGCCTTCGACGGGGTTAAGCACCATGTCGCTCGCCAAACGCTTGTCGATGTAGCGGCGGCCGGCGGAGGCTGATTTGACGGCTTCGATCAGTTCGTCGGCGCTCGCGGATTTGCCGACGAATGCCAACGCGCCGGAGCGGAGTGCGCGGTTGGCGTAGGCGGGATCAGCGTGCATGGAGAACATGACAACGCGCGCATCGCTATCGGCGCTGCGCAAGCGGGTGAGGAGTTCCAATCCGCTGCCGCCAGCGAGGTTGATATCGAGTACCACAACGGCGGGCTTTTCGCGCATGTACGCGTCGAAGCCTTCTTCGACGGTGCCGGCCTCGCAGACCTCGCTGTCGGGCAGGATCGATAGCAGGCGGCGGACGCCTTGGCGGACAATATCGTGGTCGTCGACGATCAGCAGCTTCATCTTTTAAACGGTCTCATTGCAATGTTTGGGTGGATGGCATGAGCGGCGCCGCAGCGCTGCCGGGGCCATTGAGCGGTATGGATACGCGGACCTCGACGCCCTTTTGGTCGGCGGTATCGACGATCGAGAGTTGGCCGCCGAGGAGTTTGGTGCGCTCCTGCATGCTGATGACGCCGAGGCTGCCGGCGTTCGAGGTGGTAGCCAGCGTGCCACCGTCATTGGCGATAACGGCTTCGACATTGGCGCCGTCGGGCGAGCCAATGCGAATGGCGATGTGCTTCGGACTGCCGTGCTTCAATGCATTCAAGACGGCTTCGCGCACGATGGCGAGGAGTGCGATGTCAATCTGCGGGCGCCAGGAGCGCTTGGGTGCATCGAGAGTAAATTCGATCCCTGGGTGGCGGGCCTTCAGGGGCGCCAGCATGTTTTCCAGCGCGTTGGCTAAACCGAGGTCGAGGATGAGGCCGGGGCGCAATTGCCAGAGAATGGAGCGAACCTGTTCCTTAACCTGGGCGACGGCTTCCTGGATCGAGACAGCGCGCTCGGCGAATTTGGGTTCGTCCTTTTTGTCGGCGAGGGCGCGGATGGTGGTGGCGTCGACGTCGATGGAGAAGAGCAGGGGGCCGACGTCGTCGTGGAGGTCGCGAGCGAGGCTGGCGCGCTCTTCTTCCTGCACGGCTTCCAATTGGGCATCGAGCTTGCGGTTCTTGTCCTGCGACTCGGCGAGAAGGGCCGACATACGGTTAAAACCAGTGGCGAGGCTTCGCAATTCGAGCGGGCCGGACACGGGCAATTGGTTGCCGACTTCGCCGCGTCCGGTGCGTTCGAAGGCTTGCAGAAAGCGGGCGAGCGGCGCCAGCGCGTAGCCGAGGAGAAGCGACAGAACGGCCAACGTAAGCAGGCAAAAGAGCAGTATGGTGGTGAGGTGGAGGCGAATGTCGCTCCAGACTTCGCCGGCTTCGTTGCGCGGGTCGGCAGTGACTTGAATGTATTGGTCGAGTGCGATGCCATGGGGCCAATCCACGCGGCCGCTTTGCTCGCGTGGCGCTAATAGGGCGTAGAACCAATCGGGCATTCCGGTTTGGACGGGCGCCGGGGTGGAGGAAAGTAGCGTCTGGCCGTCTTTGTCCTTCAGTTCGACGCGGGTGTGACGGCTTTCATCGAAGGTGCGGACGAGACGTTCGACCTGTTTCGTTTCAGATGGAGAATCTTGGATATCCTGCAGGGCAACACGGATGGTGCGCTGGACGGCGGCCAGCGTGCTTTGCATTTCGACATCAACTTTGTGCACCGCATGCCAATAAGTGAGCCCTGCGCTGATCGCCAGCGTGCTCAAAAGAATGGCAGCAATGGAAAGTATGAGGCCAAGCCTCAGGGATAGATGCACGGCGAACTCCGGAATTGTTACTTTGTTGCATTTTCCGGATGCATCGCGCCACAGGGAAGTTTTCCCGATTTCTCAACTTTTCGTGGTTATTCGGCGGCCTCGACAAGGATTTCGCGGCCTCGGGCCGATGCGGGCGTAAGGCCCAACCGCTGCTTTGCCGTTTCGCGGAGCGTATCGATCGACGTCAATTTGCCTTCGCGTTCGAAGTGCCAGAACGTCCAGCCGTTGCATGCCGACTTGCCTTGCGCGAACGCGCCGACGCGATGGATGGAGCCCTGCATGCCGGGGAGGGCGAGGGAGCCGTCGGCTTTGACTTCGGCGCGGACGCGGCGGCGTTCGTCGTAGAGCGGGCTGCCGGGGGGCAACATGCCGAGTTCGATGATGGTGCCGAATGGAACGCGGGGCTCCGCGCGCTTGGAGCGGACGGTTTCCAGAACGCTGGGTTTCAGCGTTTCAACGGCGGCGATGCGGTCGCGGGCGGCGCGGGCGTAATCCTGATCGCGTTCGATGCCGATCCAGCGGCGGCCTAAGCGCTGGGCGACGGCGCCGGTCGTGCCGGTGCCGAAGAAGGGATCAAGCACGATATCGCCGACGTTGGTGGTGGCAAGGAGCACGCGTCCGAGGAGGGCTTCAGGCTTTTGTGTCGGGTGGGCCTTGCGGCCGCCGTCGTCCTTCAGGCGTTCGGGGCCGGCGCAGATGGGGTACAGCCAGTCGGAACGCATCTGGATGTCGTCGTTGATGGCTTTTAGGCTCTCGTAGTTGAAGGTGACGCGCGATTTCTGATCGCGGCCGGCCCAGATGAGCGTTTCATGCGCGTTGGTGAAACGCTTCCCGCGGAAGTTCGGCATCGGATTTACTTTCCGCCAGATGATGTCGTTTTGAATCCAGAAGCCAAGATCCTGGAGGGCTGCGCCGAGGCGGAAGACGTTGTGATAGGAGCCGATGACCCACAACGCTCCATCGGGTTTGAGGATGCGGCGGCATTCGGTCAGCCAGGCGCGGGAGAACTGATCGTAAGCAGCGAAGGACGAAAACTTGTCCCACTCGTCGTCGACTCCGTCGACGCGGGTGTTGTTGGGACGGAGCAGTTCGGAGGCGAGTTGGAGATTGTAGGGCGGGTCGGCGAAGACGAGATCGACGCTTTCGGAGGGCAGCTTTTTCAGCTGTTCGATGCAGTCGCCGACAAGGACGTGGTTTGTCTTGATAGCGGATTCGACCCGACGCTTGGAACGCATGACTGACCTACTCGAACAAAATGCTGACGCACCACACACTCGCTCAAAACCGGCGCGACTACGCTGGCTTGAGCGGGTTGAAGGTAAACGAAATCTGACCGGCGTGGGTTAATCGATCGTTAAATCGCTTACGCCGGCCGACGCATTCAAAGTGGCAACGGCTTGCGGCGAACGGAAGGCGAACGGCGGTTGTTGCGACAAGCCCGGCGGCAAAGGATTGAGAGGACTCGATAAAAAATTTTGGGGCCGCCATTGACCCTCACATGGCCCAGGCACATGCGAGACGGCGACCCCAAATTTTGACGATCGAAGCGGCGAGCGCTTACTTCTTTTCGTCCTTCTTTTCTTCGATTTCTTCTTCGACGACGGCGCCGGAGACGGGGTTGAAATACACTTCAACCTGCTTGCCGTCTTTGTTGTAGCCGTAGATTTCGTAGCAGTTGCCTTCGACCTTGAAGACTTCGGCCTTGTAGCCGAGTTCTGTGGCCTTGGCCTTCATGGCATCTTCCGACAGCCACTTGTCCTTGGGCTCGGTGGTGCATTCAGGGCTGGCCAAGGCCGGGGCGGCGGTGAAGAGGGCACCGGCAAGGGTGGCGAGCAAAAGCGTATTCTTCATGGCGGTCTTCCTTCCAGTTCAAAAGCCGGGGTACGGCCGGTCAGCTAAGCGCTGTCCATGTCAGCTTCAAGACATTGCTGAGGCCGAGAGTTCCTCTCAAGTGGGGAAAAATGGCAGCTCGCGCTTTGGTTGGTTGAAGGAGCCGCCATCGACGGGGCCGCTGACGCCGGGCTCGCGGGGTGTGGTGGCGGCGCGCTCGGCTTCCTCGTTCAAGACCATGAGAATGGGTGTGAGGCCATCGACATCGACGATGCGGAAAACTTCCACGTCGCGGCGGGCTTCGGCGCTCCATTGTGCGATGGTGAGGGCGCGTTCGGCTTTGGAGAACAGGCCGTGATTGCGCAGCGGATCGGCGGTCATGAATTCCTGATCTTTTTCGGACAGGGCGACGTTGCCGCGCTTCTCGATTTCCTTGATCCAGTTCTTGCGGATGTCGGTGAGGTCGGTGTCGCTGGCGGCACTTTCTTCGCGCTTCAATAGATCGAGTTCACTCTTGGAGCGCAGTGTCTTGAAGATTTTGATCCGCTGCCACAAGCTCAACTTCTCCGGCCAGCGGACGAGGTCGAGATCGCTGAAAACGCCGGCCAGCTGATTGATGGCGAGTGCGCGTTGGGATTCTTTGGGGTCGTCGGCGTTGGCTGAATAAAGATTGGGAATGACGAAGTAGGACGCCTTGTTGTGGTGGATGAAGTGGCGGCGCAGCCATTCGATGCCGGCGGCGTCGTCCGTGCGCGAGAGGACGGTACGGATCGCTTCGCGGATCTGATGCACCACCTCACCGGAGGGACGCAGTGTTGCGGCGGGCGGTGGATTGAGGATAGCGAGCGCTAAGAGGCCGAGGTCGACGCCGATGGTCGCGAGCAAGGCAATCAAGTCGCGGCCGGTGATGGGGTCGCCTTCGACGGTGTGCGAGAAGGGGCGCTGGAAGCCGGAGCCAATGTAAGCGACGAGGCTTGAAGAATACGCGCCGATGTTCTTCCAGAGATTTTTGACGGCGTTGGCGACGCCGGCGGGGCCTTCGCTGAAGGCTGCTTCGCGTAGCTTAATTTCGGCAGGCTGGTCGGCCTGATTGGCGGCCTGCTCGAGCCGCTCGGCCAGCGTGGGGTCGAAGCAGGAAAAGCCCGGGCGGCCGGGCGGGATGGTGACGGTTTTAGCGAGTGCGCGCATTTCGGCGGCGGTGGACTTGCCTAGCTCGTTGGAGCGTGCGGCGATGTTGCGGGCCTTGCCGCGAATGTCGGAGGCTTTGGATTCGAAGGCCTTTTGGCGCTCCTCAATGGAGCCACCTTCAAGCGTGGAGGCGGTGGCGCGCAATTCCTCGACATCGACACGGACGGGTTCGAGCCAAGCGCGGGTCATGCCATCGCGGAGTGTGGTGACGCTGTCGCGGACGGAGCGGCGGGCGTTATAAAGCGGGCCGCGTCCGGCGCCTGAGGATGTGCCGCAGCTGCCGCCGGAGGTTTCCTCGCGAGTCATCTGGCTGTCGGACCATGTGACGACATTGTCGAGTTGGGCGCGGACGGCATCGAGGCGGGCGGCGATTGCGGACGAGGCATCGCGGGCATCTTCCTGCAGGCCGGCGAGGCCCGTGCGGGTGGCTTCCTCGCCCGAGATGAGGCTCCACCAGAAGCCGTATCCGAAGCCGATCGACCAGACGGCGAGGAAGGCATACATGACAAACATCACGATGCGGTCGGTAAACTTGCGCTTGGCTCCGAAGACTTCGCGCAGGGCGAGCCACATCAAGAAGGTGAGGGCGACCACGACTCCGATGACGAGGATGTCGTTGGAGATCGACATGCCTTCGGAGGGTGCGGCGGAGGTTTGGGAAACGCCGACGATGAAGTCGCGCATGCCGTGCCAAGTGGCATAACCCGACAGCAGGAGGAGCATTAGCGAGGCGATGCCGATCAGAGTGTTGCGGCCGAGCACGTAGTAGAATGCGCCCCTGATCGACGCGAGGATGCCTTCCTCGCGGGTGCCGCTCGACGCCATGACTTAACCCCCCGTGCGTACTCACTGGTGCCGCTGGGAATACAACAGTTGATGCCGCTTGTCGCGGGTCCACCGGCCACAGTGACGGGAGGATTGGAGGGGTGGTGTCTTTTCCATGAAGACGAGGGGCAGAGGATAGGGTTTCGGGCCCCCGATCTGTGCTCAGAGCGATATGCCGGCGGGATGATCAACTTGAGGTCAGTGTTGCCCGAGACGGGAGAAGGCCGCAGTAGCTCCGTCCGTCGATCAGTTGGCGGCCACTTCGGTCGAGGAGCCAGCGATTGTTGCAGAAACCTAAATGTTCTTCGCCGGTTTCCAGCAGGCGGGTCGACCAGCGGCTGACGACGTCAAGACCGCCCTGGTTTTCCGCCACCGAGACGATCTCGGCATCTTTCACGTCGATCATGGAAAGTTCAAAGGCATAGAAGCGCAGAATGCCGACGGCACTTGTGGCCAGAATGGGTGCTCGGGCCTCTTCCAGGCGGAAGGCCTTGGCAATGAGCGGATCGTACTCGGTTTCCAACTTTGCATCGATGGCATAGGCCTCGGCCATGCCGATGGGATCGTTGGCCCGGAACGCATCGAATGCGCGCTTCAGGACATGCGGAATTGTTCGTACCGGCTTGATTTGCATGAGCCGTTCTCTGCAGTTCACCTCCGCAGAGTGGCCGGTAATCTGGTGCGCATGTCAACCTGTCATACAGTCGAAGCACTTTCAGGCGACCTCGTCGGCGAGGCCGAGCGCCAATTGAATGGGTTTGAACGACCGGCGGTGGATGGGGCAGACGCCGAGACGGGCAAGTGCCTCTTTATGCTCGGGCGTGCCGTAGCCTTTGTGGCGAGCAAAGCCGTAGCCGGGAAATTCTCCTTCCAGCGCGATCATCATGCGGTCGCGTGTGACCTTGGCGACGATGGAGGCGGCGGCAATCGAAAGGCACTTGGCGTCGCCTTTGACGATGGTGCGGGTTTCGCACGTCAAGCGCGGGGCGCGGTTGCCGTCGACGAGGGCGAGGCGCGGCTTGGCGGAGAGTGTGCGTGCGGCCTCATTCATGGCCCAAAGCGTGGCGTTGAGGATGTTGTCGCGGTCGATGCGGTCGACGTCGGCGATGCCGGTGGCGATAACGGCGCCGCTTTCGACGATGCGGCGGTAGATAACGTCGCGAGCGTCTTCGTCCAGCGCCTTGCTGTCGTCAATGCCGGTGGGGATGTTGGCGGGATCGAGGATCACGGCGGCGGCGACGACGGGGCCGGCCCAGGGGCCGCGGCCGGCTTCATCGATGCCAGCAATGGGCCAGTGGCCGAGGTCGCGCTCGGCCAATTCCAGCTCGAAGGTCGGCTTGAACCGCGAATCGGCAATTTTCATGGAAAAAGCGTTGGGCGGTTCGGCGGATGTGTCAAAGCACAGGCTGGCGCTGTCCACAGCCGCATCCGCCGCAGCCTCGAAGGCGCCGCTGTTAGCGGCATCGGGGTGACAGGGGGCCACTGAGGCTTTATGCGATGCCGTCATGCTGCACATCAATGATCTGACGTTTCATATCGAGGGTAAGCGGATCTTCGACGCCGCGACCGCAGGCATTCCGACCGGGCACAAGGTGGGGCTCGTCGGGCGCAATGGGGCGGGCAAGTCGACGCTGCTCAGGCTCATTACCGGCGAAAGCCATCCGGACGATGGCAGCATCACGATGACGCGCGGGGCGCGGATCGGATACGTGGCGCAGGAAGCACCCGGGGGCGACAAGAGCCTGATCGACTGGGTGCTGGAGGCGGATACGGAACGGGCGGCGCTGCTGGCGGAGGCGGAAATCGCGACGGATGCCAACCGGATCGGGGAGATCCAGGTGCGGCTCATGGATATTGATGCGCATGCCGCGCCGGCGCGGGCCGCGACGATTTTGTCAGGCTTGGGGTTCGACGAGGCGGCGCAGCAGCGGGCGTGCCGCGAATACTCGGGCGGGTGGCGGATGCGCGTGGCGCTGGCCGCGGTTCTCTTTCTGGAGCCGGAGATCCTGCTGCTCGACGAGCCGACGAACTATCTCGATCTAGAAGGAACGCTGTGGCTCGAAAGTTATCTGAAGAGCTATCCGCACACGGTTCTTATCGTGAGCCACGACCGCGATCTGTTAAACGCAGTGCCGGGCGCGATCCTGCATTTGGACCGGGGCAAGCTGACGCTGTATTCGGGCGGGTATGATGATTTCGAGGAGGCGCGGCGGGAGAAGCAGCGGCTCGAACTGAAATTGAAGAAGAAGCAGGATGACGACCGGCGGCGCATACAGGCGTTCATAGACCGGTTCAAGGCGAAGGCGACGAAGGCGAAGCAGGCGCAGAGCCGGGTGAAAGCGCTGGCGAAGATGCAGCCGATTGCTGCGCAGATGGAAGACCGAGTGGTGCCGTTCCTGCTGCCCAATCCGGAGAAGATGTTGGCGAGCCCGCTGCTCAGGATGGAGAACGCGGCGGCGGGATATGAGCCGGGGCGGCCGATCTTGTCGGGGCTCAATCTGCGGCTCGACCAGGATGACCGGATTGCACTTCTGGGACAGAACGGGAATGGCAAATCGACGTTTGCCAAGCTGTTGGCGGGGCGCATGGAGCCGCTGTCGGGCAAGGTCTATGGCGCCAGCAAAGTGACAGTGGGGTATTTCGCGCAGCATCAGCTGGACGATCTCAACCCGCTTTCGACGCCCTACGACTACATGGTGAAGCTCATGCCGGACGCGACGGAGGCGCAGAAGCGCACCAAGCTCGGTACGTTCGGGTTCAGCGCAGACAAGGCGGATACGAAGTGCGCGAACTTGTCGGGCGGCGAGAAGGCGCGGCTTCTGTTGGCGCTGACGGCATTTCATGCGCCGCATCTGCTTATTCTCGACGAACCGACGAACCATCTCGATATCGACAGCCGCGAGGCGCTGATCCATGCGCTGGCCGAATATGAAGGCGCGGTCGTTCTAATCAGCCATGACCGGCATTTGGTGGAAGCAACCGCGGACCGGTTGTGGGTGGTGAAGGGCGGGACGGTTTCGAACTACGACGGCGATATGGAAGGCTATCGCGCGGAGTTGTTGTCGGAACGCGGCGCGGGGGCAGGACGCGCGGCGAACGCGGGCGTGGGCGATGATCGCGTTGATCGAAGCGCGCAGCGGCGGATGGCGGCGCAGAAGCGGCAGCAGCTGGCACCATTGAAGAAGCTGATGCAGGACGCGGAGAAGCGTGTTGAGAAATTCATGGCGGAGCTTGTCAAGCTTGATGCGCAGCTCGCGGATCCTAAACTGTATACGGATGCTCAGCTTACGCAGAAAATTACGCTTGAACGCGGATTGATTGCGAAGAAGCTGGCGGAGGCGGAAGAGCAGTGGATGACTGCGACGGCGGCCTTCGAAGAGGCGGAGCAAACGCAAGACGAAAGTTTGGTGTCATAAAATTTTTGTCCGATTTGAGCGTACTCAAGTGGCGTTTCAGCAGTGTGATCGGTCATGGCGTTGATAACGCGCGCGATGTTCGTCTAGGCGTGTTTTTGTGGGAAGTGACTTACATATTATTTGATGGGATTTGGGCTCACGAGTGAGCTATCAGAGCCGGCGTGGTTAGCTGGCTGATCCGGTCGTGCGGGGCGCGCCGGCGGCTTCGATCTAAGAGGGCTCGGAGCCGCTCGATCGGCCAGCTTCCACCAGCGTCATTACGCGAATGGCATATGAAAAGAGCGGCGGTCCGTTGGGACGCCGCTCTTTTTTATGTCTTGCTCTTTCGAGAGGCGTCAGGCGTTGCCGGACGGACCATTATCTTCGGGCAGAAGGCTGACCTCCAGGCGGACACGGTCGCAAGCGACCTTGGGGATCTTGCCGCGGCCTTTGGATTTGACCAGCACGACGATACCGAGGTCAGAGAGGCGGGCGAGCGTACGCGTGAGGCTGGCTTTGGGGCGGCCGGAGATACGCGAAAGTTCGGCCAGGGTCTTGGGTTCGGCGGTGCGGATCTGCTTCAGGAGTTTCAGGTTGCGGTCCGAGAGGAGCCGCATCAGTTTTTCCGGCTTGTGGCGCTTTGCAGGGGCGCCGTGGGTGCCGTTGGTGCCATTCGTGCCGATGTGGGCCGTAGCCGTCGAGGCCTTGGCATTCTCGGCGAATTCAAAGTGGAGCGTCTTCCCGTCGTCCATCTTGTCCATCGCGTCTGCCGGGCGCCGGTTCTGGCCGGCGGATCATTCCGAAAGTGCGGTTCGTCGCGGCGCCCATTTTGGTTTGCGTATGCATAGAGAACGGCAGGGGTTACTGTCAGGATCACCCTGTCGGGAGCAATTTTTCTTATCGCGGGCTCCAGGCCAACAGATCGGGTTGACACTTAGGGTCGTCAACCCGGTCGCCGGGCTCTAGCCGGAAATGCGAGAAAAATCAGCGACATTGAGGGTGGCGGCGCGGATTTCGGAAAGCAATTTCAGGCGGTTTTGCCGGAGGGCTGGATCAGGAACGTTGACAGTAACCTTCTCGAAAAAGGCATCGACCGGGGCGCGCAGTTCGGCCAGCGCGTTCATGGCGCCGGTGAAGTTTTCGACCGCGATGGCCGCATTGGTGTCGAACTTGGCCTTGGCGATTGCCGAGGCAAGTGCGCGCTCGGCCGGCTCGGCCAGGAGGTCGCCCGCGGGGTCGCCGGAGAAGGTGGTCTTGTCCTTCTTTTCCTCGATGGCGAGAATGTTGGAGGCGCGCTTGACGCCGGCCAGCAGATTGGCGCCGTCGTCGGTGGCGAGGAAGGCACCCAGGGCTTCCACGCGTTTGACGATCAGGGCGAGGTCGTCCTGACCGGGCAAGGCAAAGACGGCGTCGATGAGGTCGTGGCGGGCGCCCTTTTCCTTCAGGTGGACCTTGAGGCGGTCGGCGAAGAAGGAGAGGAGGTCTGCACTGCTAAACGCCTCTCCGAACTGCTGGCCAAGTTTATTTCGGTACAGTTGCAGTCCGCCGCTGAACATGGAGAGCAGTGGAATTCGCAGATCGTTTTCGAGCAATAGCCGGATTACCCCGAGCGCAGCTCGACGAAGCTGATAAGGGTCGCCAGAGCCGGTCGGTTTTTCGCCGATGGCCCAGAAGCCGACGAGCGTGTCGAGTTTGTCGGCCAGCGCCACAGCGATGGCGACGCTGTCGCCATCCTCTTCCTTCGGAACGACGTCGGTGGGGCCCTTGGGCTTGTAGTGGAGTTCGATGGCGCGCGCGATGTCGGCCTTCGTGCCGGCCTTCTCGGCGTAATAGCGGCCCATCAGGCCTTGCAATTCCGGGAATTCGCCGACCATGCCGGAGACGAGATCGCTTTTTGCCATCTGCGCGGCCCGACGCGCGTCTTCGGCAACAGCATCGCAATGCTCGTGCAGGTCGTCTGTCCAACCTTGGAGCCGTTCGACGCGATCTTTTTGGGTGCCGAGCTTTTCGTGGAAGGTGATACCGGCCAGTTCGCTCGCCATTTCGTCGAGCGGTTTCTTGAGGTCCTGATCCCAGAAGAACTTCGCATCCGACAGGCGCGCGCGGATGACCTTCTCGTTGCCGGAGACGATTTGCTGGCCGCCGTCGGTGGCGGTGAGGTTGGAGACCAGGATGAACTTGTTGGCGAGTTTCTTCGTCTTGGGGTCGCGGAGGGAGAAGCACTTCTGGTGCTGCTTCATGGAGGTGGTGAGCACCTCGCCGGGGACCTCGAGGAAGTCTTTCTCGAATGAGCCCATGAGGACGACGGGCCATTCGGTGAGGCCGGCGTTTTCGGCAACCAGCGCCTCATCTTCGACCAACTGGAGTTTGGCTGCCTTGGCGGCGGCGTGGGCTTGTTCGCTGATGGTCGCCATGCGGGCGGCCGGGTCGAGCATGACCTTGTGGGCGGTCAACTGGGTGACGTAGTCGTCGAAGGATTTTACTTTGAAAGAGGTGTTGCCATGGAAGCGGTGGCCGCGCGTGGAGTTGCCGCTTTCGATGCCAGCGACCTCGAAGGGCACGACCTTGCCGTCTAGCAGGCAGATGATTGAGTGCAGCGGGCGGACCCACTGGAACGTGCCCGAGCCCCACCGCATCGATTTCGGCCAAGGGAATTTGGCGAGGATGGCGGGGATGATTTCAGCTGCGATGTCGGCGGCCTTGCGGCCGGGCTTGTCGATGCGGGCGACGTAGTAGTCGCCCTTCTTCTCGTCTTTGACGATTTCGGCGTCTGCGATCGACGCGAGGCCGGCGGCTTTGAGGAAGCCGGCGAGCGCTTGTTCGGGGGCGCCGACGCGGGGGCCTTTGCGCTCGTCGGAGATGGCGGGCGAAATGGCGGGCAGACCGTCGATTACGAGGGTGAGACGGCGCGGTGTGGAGTAGGCGCGGGCGGTGGCGAACGTCAGGCCGGTGGCGGTGAGGCCGTCCGTGACGAGGCGCTTCAGGTCCTCGCTGGCGCGCACCTGCATGCGGGCCGGGATTTCCTCGGAGAAGAGTTCAATCAGCAGTTCGGACATGTGCTCTCAGCGTCTAAAGGGGCCGCGCGCCCCCGTCTCATTAGGCGAGGACCCCTTAGGCGGCAAGCATTGGCTGAGACGCGACCGGACCCAGCTCAGGGTGTGGCGGGCGCGGCGACGGGTTCGGCGGCTTTTTCGGAGGTGGCTTGGTTGAGGAGGTCGAGGGCTTGCGTGCCGATGTCGTCGGCGGCGCCCGTGGTGACGAGATAGCCGATGCCCACCGCGCAGAGGACCACGTAGAACAGGAAAACCGCGCCGTTGCGGCGCAGAATCAAGAGGCCGAGCAGAAGAAGCGGCAGGGCGAGCGCGAGTATGCCGGCGATGGTCGGTGTCATGGAAAAGTCCTCCCCTAGCGGCCCGCGCTTATGGCGCGCGTGGCCTTGCGCCCCCTTCTAGGGCGTTTGGATTGAGGCGGCAAACGGCTTGGTTGAGCAGAAGCGGCGCTTGACGCCTTGATTATGGGGCGGGTGCGGGCCTTGAGGGGGACTTTTCAGGTTGCGCGGGGATCGAGCCCGTTGTCACGTCGGAGGGTGGCGACGTGGTGCCAACTTTGGCGAGGCCGGAGTTGCGGTCGAGGATGCCGAACCACTTGTCTTGCGGGAGGAGGCGTTCGTTGAGGCCGGCCCAGAGGTTGCGCGAGGAAAGCCCCTCGGTGAACGTCTTGGTCGACGGGGTGATGCTGAGGATGGCGACCGTGGCGGCGAGCATGCCGAGCGAGGCGTACGGGTAGCGGCGGTCGAACAGTTTAAGCGCGGTGCCAAAGGAGGCTTTCACGCGCGTGTCCATCACGTCGACGGAGTAGAGCTCGTCAAGGATCAGGTGAGTGATGAAACCGAGGAAGAGGAAGGCACCGGCCAGCCAGGCGACGCCCTCGTGACGGCCCAGGACATAGTAGAAGACGACGGCGGTGGCGCCGGCCGAGAAGACGGCGGCGAGGATGGAGTGCCAAATGCCGCGGTGGATGGCCAAGTGGTGGAACGCGGTGTGGAGGCCGTAGCGGAACAGCACGAGGGTTCCGAGCCAGAGAATCCAGAGTTCGGCGATTGAGAACTTGGTGGCGAACGAGAAGAGGACCGCGAATGAGAAGAAGATGCCAAGGCCGGAGAACATGGCCTTGCTGGGGCGCGAGTCCTTCAGGTCGATATCGGGCAGGACGGAACCCAAGACGCCGGCCATGGTCACGGCGATGAGGTTCTCCGGCGCGATGACGTCGGCGGCGAGCGTGAGGGTGGCAAGAGCGCCTGAGACGACGGTGCCTACAGCGATATGCGTTGTGAAATTGGCCATAGTCGTCCCTCCTGAACGGTCCTCAGAGTTCGGATCAGATTCGTGGGGGCAGAGCGAGGGTGCGGCGGATATGGGGTGTGGAAAAGGGCCGGCGGGACATTCCTGGCTTGGCGGTTTCGGCCCGCCGTGCCACACGGGCCCGTATGAGCAATGAGCTGGTTTCGAGACGATGAGCGGAGTGCACGATAACGCGCATGCGCATGGAGACGGTCTTGTCGGCCGCACCGCGATGATCACGATCATCGTGGCGCTGGTGGTGATGGG
>VYKW01000417.1_pt1 | contig 15505 bp, 12 predicted proteins | sample 5114451 | NCBI WGS metagenome assembly VYKW01 (sample SAMN12291784, study PRJNA351875) | freshwater metagenome | isolation source: freshwater lake | place: USA: Michigan, Gull Lake | collected 2013-08-08
GAAGGGGAGCGGAACGGAGTGCCAGCTGGGTCAGTCAGCCTGGGGGACCGCTGCCGGCAGGGAGTAAAGACCCTGTTCAACCTGTGTTGAGATGCGCGCAGGGTTGGTGGCACCAACGCTTCGAAAAGGGGGCCCACCCCCGTCGTCCGTGGCGAGATCGGTGCGTCGCATCAGTCTCTACCAAACAAATCGCAAGCGCGCCGGTCTTGCCCCCTGCTGCATTGAACGTCCAGCCCGTCCCTCGGTGCTGGCGGCACGAACCCTCGCGCAAGATTATGGCGCGAATTCCATTTAGCCGTCGATCGACGTCGACGACTGATCCGATCGCGAACCCGGGAGTTTTGCTTTGATGCTAATGACAGCGGCCACGATGGCGATCGCAGCCGCGATGACGGCCAACGCCGTATAGCCATAGATCGATGCCACCCACGCGGTCAGGCCAAAACAAAAGACATAGAGGCTCGCGACGCCCAAGGGATGCGACTCAGTCTGAGCGGCGAAGTAAGTCGCGAGCGCCAAGACCGGCCAGAGGAACACCAAGTCGACCCGGATGTTGCAATTGGCGTCGCACAACGTTCCATTGGCGATGTGATATTCGTAAACGGCGTACGCGGCCCAGAGAATGACAGCTAACGTCTCTGCCGGGCGCGGGCGCCGGATCGCGGCCACCACGAAGTATGCTGTCACGGCACCAGCCGCAAACACGAACGGATACATGGTGCTGCTCCTGGTGTGTGGCCCACCTAGCGCGGGAAAGGACGCCTCGGATCTCCTGCCACATTTGGCACACGCCTGCATGGCCGGGTCAAGGAGGCGCGGCCCCAAAGGGTGAAAGTCGCGGGATACCCCTTCCAAAAAAATCCTCTCCCACGCCCCAAGGAAATCCAAATCCCGTTCGTCTATCGCGTGAAGGCACACACCCGTGCCGCGAGACCCTGACGCGTGAGCGAGCCCGCCGAAGCGCAAGAACCGGCCGACGAAGACCTCGCCCGAAGCGCAGCGGCGGGCGACCGCCGCGCATTCGCGGCGCTCCTCGACCGCCACTACGACCGCATCTACCGCCTTGCCTGGCGCTGGTGCGGCGCCCGCGACCGCGCCGAGGACATCGCGCAGGAGGTCTGCGTGAAACTCGCCCAGTCGATCGCCACCTTCCGGGGCGACGCCGCCTTTAAATCCTGGCTCTACCGCCTCGCCTACACGACCGCCGTCGATCATATCCGCGTCAACCAAAGGCTTGTGACACTTGAACCGTCAGACATGTTGTCCCTCGTCGATGGTGCGGGGGGCATCGCACACGAAGACACCATCGAAGGCCAGGAGCTGTGGCGCGCCGTCCGCGCGCTCCCACCCCAGCAACGCGATGCGGTCCTGCTCGTTTACGCTGAAGACCTCTCGCACGCCGAAGCCGCAACTATCCTAGGATGCACGGAGAAAACCGTCTCCTGGCATCTCCACGAAGCCCGCAAACGTCTCAAAACCCTTCTCGAACAGGTGGCCTGAAAGAACGCGATGACGAACAAGGACCTCGACAGCTTGAACACGCTGCCCGTGCCGCCCCCGCGCGACGCGGCCAAGAGGGCTGCCCTGTCCGCCGCACTCGACGCGTTCGAAAAAAATCGGAGCGCGCCCCAAGCATCCGTCTCGAATGTCCGTCCCATCTCCCAGTCCCAGCCCGGGACACGGAGATCGATCATGACGCTTGCCCGCCAGCACTACGCGCTCGCCGCATCCCTCGCCGCCCTCGTCGTCGCGGCCCCCGTCGCCTTCCACATCAGCCAGAGCGACCGCAATTCGCCGCTCGAAATCGTGCGCGCACCGGAACCGGAACACAGAAGTTTCGCAAAACAGGCGGAAAAACTCGACGCTGGCGCGGATGAAAAGAACACGATCGTGCCAGAAATGGTCGCCGCCGGCGACGCCCAGCGCCAGCGCACGGAGAAATCCGTCATCGCCGGCAAACCAGCGAACGCGCCATCAAGCGAACCACTGCCGGCCGTGCCGCCGCCGCCGATCGGCCCGTCGCGCGATCAGGTTGTCGATCTCGTCGGCCGCTCGCAGATCGGCGTCACCGACCGTCCCGGGAAACCACCGCCCTCCGATGGGTTGGGGGCCGTTGGCGGCCAAACCCTCGGCCGGGCACTCCCCTATGACCAGGAAACCAATCGCCTTGTGCAATCCGGTGAAGCCCCGGCCCAAGACGCCAGAGCTTTCGCGCCTCAGCCGGCCGTAAAGTTGGCAGCACCAGTCGCGGCCGGCCGCACCGAACCCAATCTCTATCTGGAAGGCGGCGAGGACCGCGACCGCTTCGCTTCCGCCGACTCCAACCCCATCAAGCAAACCGCCGCCGAGCCCGTCTCGACCTTCTCCATCGATGTCGACACGGCCTCCTATGCCTTCGTCCGCCGGGCGCTGAACGCGGGCCGCCTGCCGCCGCAGGCCTCTGTGCGCACCGAGGAGATCATCAACTATTTCAGCTACGATTACCCCGCACCTGAAAGCTCGGCCGAACCCTTCAAGCCCACCGTGACCGTCGTCCCTTCGCCCTGGAACACGGCCAACAAACTCGTCCACATCGGCATCAAGGGCTACGACTTGAAATCCAACGAGCGCCCGCGCGCCAACCTCGTCTTCCTGATCGATACCTCCGGATCGATGGCGCCGCAAGACCGCCTGCCGCTGGTCAAGAACGGTCTGCGCATGCTCGTCGATGAACTAAAGCCCGACGACACCATTGCCATCGTCACCTACGCCTCCGGCTCCGGCATCGCGCTCGAACCGACGAGAGTGTCCGATAAGTCCACGATCCTCGCGGCGCTGAATCGCCTCGTTGCCGGCGGTTCGACCGCCGGCGCATCCGGCATCGAGGACGCCTACCGTCTTGCAGAGTCCAATTTCGAAAAGTCCGCCGTCAATCGCATCATCCTGGCGACCGATGGCGACTTCAACGTCGGCCTCAACGAGGACGGCGACCTGAAAAGCCTCATCGAACGCAAGCGCACGGCCGGCATCTTCCTCTCCATCCTCGGCGTCGGCGCCGGCAACTACAATGACCGTTTGATGCAGACCCTCGCCCAGAACGGGAACGGCGTCGCCGCCTACGCCGACACGCTCAACGAAGCCCGCAAGATGCTCGTCGAGGAAGCATCCTCCACGATCTTCCCAATCGCCAAGGATGTGAAAATTCAGGTCGAGTGGAATCCCGCGCGCGTCAGCGAATACCGCCTGCTTGGCTACGAGACGCGCGCCCTCAAACGCGAAGACTTCAACAACGACAAGGTCGACGCCGGCGATATCGGCTCCGGCCACACCGTCACTGCAATTTACGAAATCACGCCTGTCGGCGCGGAGAAAAAGAGCGTCGATGATTTGCGTTATGCCGCGCCCGTCAAGCCCACGACCCCGGTCATCGCCGCTTCGGCTTCGATCGAACTCGGTTTCTTGAAGATCCGCGCGAAGCTCCCCAACGCGGAGACGTCCACGCCCCTGAGCCTCGCCATCACGGACGCGCTGGCCAAACCGTCGCTTGCCGAAGCACCCACCGATGTGCGCTTCGTCACCGCCGTAGCCGGCTTCGCGGAACTGCTGCGCGGTTCTCCCCACCTGTCGGGCTTCACATATGATGACGTCTTGGCCCTTGCAGGCCCCGCCCGCGGCGACGACCCCTTCGGCGAGCGCTCCGAGTTCTTGAACTTAGTCCGCCTCGCCAAGTCCGCCCCCCGCTGACGGACCGGCCAACCGCAAACTGGCTGGGTGGTGCCCAACCGCCCCACCCGGCCGGACCGGCACCGCATAAGGTCGCCAGCAATCGAAGGCCCCGATGAGCAACTGACGAACCGTCACAACGATGAAAGCGTCACCCATCCGCCCCGCCAAACTGTTCCGGCCCAGCGCCGCATCCCCGGCAACCGCCCCGGGCGACCAGCCGACACGCCCGACCCCTCTGCCCCGCAAGGTGACCCCGGCAAACCGCGCATGCCCCCGGTCCAAACCACGTGGGTTGTAGCTACTTTGAAAACCCGTTAACAAAACGAACGAACGTTCGTCTTGACGCCGACACGATCCTGGTTGATGATCCAAAAAAGATGAGCGTTCGTTTTACGGCCGTTCGCTCAAATGCCCCGCTCCCGTAAGACTGACCGCGCCCATTCTGACCAAGCCCCATGCCGAAACTGAAGCCAGACACCCAGCGCGCCCGTCGCGAGAACATCCTCGAAGCCGCCGAACTGTGCTTCGCGCGCGCCGGCTTTCACGCTACGAGCATGCAGGACATCTGCCGCGAAGCTGGCGTCTCGCCCGGCGCGCTATACGTCTATTTCAGTTCCAAGGAAGACCTGATCGCCGGCCTCGCCGAGCGCAACCGGCAAGAATTCCAGGCGCGCTTCGCCCAACTGGCCGAAGCCCCCGATTTTTTCGCGGCACTGCAAGTCATCGGCAACGCTTACTTCGTCGAAGACGAACCGCATAGCCGCCAGATCTGCCTCGAGATCGGCCTTGAATCGACGCGCAACGCCACCGTCGGCGAGATCCATCGCTCGGTCGACGAGTTCGTAGCCTCGAATTTCGAAAACCTCTTCCAACGTATGATTGACGACGGCCGCATCCGTCCCGCGCACAGCGCCGCAGCCCTCGCGCGCGTCTTCATGGTCATCGGCGACGGCCTGTTCTGGCGCTCCGCCGTCGACCGCAAGTTCGATATGGCCAAGACCATCCCTGACGTCGTGGAGGTCATCCGCCAACTTTTAAATCCGGTTGAAGACAGTGCCAGCCGCCAACCCGGCAAGCCGCTTGGGGAGGCCGCAGAATGACCCGCAACACGCTCATCAAATACGGTGTCGCCGCAGCAGCCGCAGCGGTCATCTGGGCCACCGGCGCCTACAAACCCGTCGTCGATCTGTTGGCCCATCGCCATGCGAAGACGGAGAAGGCAGCCGCCGTGGCGCCGCCCGCCGTCACCGTCAGCCGCGTCGCCCCCGCCGACTTCGTCGAAACCGTCCTCGTCACGGGCTCTCTCGTGCCGCGCGAAGACGTCCTCGTCGCGCCCGAAGTCGAGGGCCTGCGCATCCTCGAACTGCGTGCCGATCAAGGCGACCAGGTCAAGAAAGGCGACGTGCTCGCTGTTCTCGAAACCGTCACCCTCGACACCCAGCTCGCACAAAACGCCGCCAACATTGCGCGCAGCACCGCCGCCATCGCCCAGGCCCAGAGCCAGATCGTTGAAGTGCAAGCCCGCCTGACCGAGGCCAAGGCCCAGCTCGAACGCGCCAAGCCGCTGAGCAAGCAAGGCTACCTCTCCGAATCCACCCTCGACACGCGCGCCGCGGCGAAGGGTTCGCTCGAAGCACTCCTTGTCTCCGCGAATGGCGGCTTGCGGGCCGCCGAAGCGGAAAAGGTCCAACTCGAAGCCGCCCGCCGCGAACTCGAATGGCGCCGCACGCGTTCTGAAGTCCGCGCGCCCGTCGACGGCATCATTAGCCGCCGCGCGGCCCATATCGGCGCCATCGCAACCGCTCTCGGCCTCGCCGCCGGTGAACCGATGTTCCGCATCATCCAGAACGGCGAAATCGAACTCGACGCCGAAGTGGGCGAAGCCCAAGTCCGCAAACTCCGAGACGGCCAGACGGCCACCATCACCGTCGCCGACGGCACAAGCGTCACCGGCACGGTCCGTCTCGTCTCGCCCGAAATCGACAATACGACGCGCCTCGGCAAGGTGCGCATCTTCATCGGCGCTGACAAGAAGCTCCGCATCGGCACCTTCGCCAGCGCGCAAATCGAAACCGCCCGCCAGCGCGGCCTCGCGGTCCCCGTTTCTGCTGTAAGCACCGCCGGCGGCATCTCCACCGCCCTCGTCCTCGACGGCGACACCGTTCGCGAACGCCAGATCAAAACCGGCCTCACCTCCGGCGGCCTCGTCGAAGTCGTCTCAGGCCTCGCCGAGGGCGACCGCCTCATCTCCCGCGCCGGCACCTTCCTCAAGGACGGCGACGTCGTGCGTCCCATCGACACCGACACGCGCGCCGTGAGTGAAGCCCGATGAGTGACGTCTCGCGCATCAATTTCTCCGCCTTCTCGATCCGCAAGCCGCTGCCTGCGATCCTGCTGTTCGTGGTGCTGATCTTCCTTGGCATCATGAGCTTCAAGTCGCTGCCCGTCACACGCTTCCCCAACATCGACATTCCGCTCGTCTCCGTCACCATTACCCAGTCAGGCGCGACCCCCGCCGAACTCGAAACCCAGGTCGCCAAGCTCGTCGAAGATGCCGTCGCAAACATCACCGGCGTCAAACATCTGATCTCGACGCTCAGCGACGGATCCTCCACGACGGTCATAGAGTTCCGGCTCGAGATCGACACCGATCGAGCCTTGAACGACGTCAAGGACGCCATCGAGCGCGTGCGCCCTGAACTACCGCGCACCATCGATGAGCCCACGATTCAGCGCATAGACGTCGAAGGCCAAGCCATCCTCGCCTATGCCGCCGTCTCACCCGGCATGACGCTCGAACAGCTCTCATGGCACGTGGACGACGTGATCAAGCGCGAACTCCTGGTCGTCAAGGGTGTCGGCCGCGTCGAACGCTACGGCGGCGTCAAGCGCGAGATCCGCGTGCTGCTCGATCCCGAACGCCTCCTCGCCTACGGCATTACCGCAGCCGATATTAATCGCCAGATCCGCGCCACGAATGTCGACATCGGCTCCGGCCGCGGCGAAGTCGGACAGCAGGAGCAAGCGATCCGAATCCTCGCGGGCGCGAAATCCGTCGAGGAACTAGCGCAGACGAAAATCGCAATTCCAGGCGGGCGCTACGTCCGCCTGTCCGACCTCGGACGCGTTCTCGACGATGCCGAAGAATCACGCTCCTTCGCCCGCCTTGATGGAAAACCCGTTGTATCGTTCTCGATCTTCCGTTCCAAGGGCGAGAGCGAATTGTCGGTCGCCGAAGCCGTCGAAAAGCGCCTCGAGCAACTGAAATCCCGCTACCCCGACGTCACCCTCAGCAAAATCGACGACGCAGTCGCCTACACGCGCGGAAACTATGAAGCCGCCATGACGACCCTCATCGAGGGCGCCATCCTGGCCGTTATCACCGTCTTCATCTTCCTGCGCAACTGGCGCGCCACCCTAATAACGGCCATCGCGTTGCCGCTCTCCGCGATCCCAACGTTCTGGGCCATGAGCCTTATGGGCTTCTCCCTCAACCTCGTCTCGCTGCTCGCCATCACGCTCGTCACCGGCATCCTCGTCGACGACGCCATCGTCGAAATCGAGAATATCGTGCGCCACATGCGCATGGGCAAATCGCCTTATCGCGCGGCCATGGAAGCCGCCGACGAAATCGGCCTCGCCGTCATCGCCATCACACTCACCATCGTCGCCATCTTTGCCCCCGTGTCCTTCATGGGCGGCGTGCCGGGGCAATATTTCCGCCAGTTCGGTCTCACCGTCGCCGTCGCGGTGCTGTTCTCATTGCTCGTGGCACGACTAATAACGCCCATGATGGCCGCATACCTCATGCGCCCGGTCGCCCCGCACGATACTGAAAACAGCCGCACGATGCGCGCCTATGTGCGCTTTCTGGCCATGACGCTACGCTGGCGCTACCTGACACTCATGGTGGGCCTCGGCGTCTTCGCCGGATCGATTTACGCCACCGCCATGCTGCCGACGGGCTTCATCCCGGATGAAGATACCTCGCGCGTCGTGATCTCGGCTGAACTGCCGCCAGGTGCCCGCCTTGAAGACACCCTCGCCATGACCGACGAGGTCACGCGCCGCCTGCAGAAGATTCCGGAAGTCGCGAGTGTCTTCGCCCTCGGCGGCACCTCGCCAACCGGCACACTCGAAATCCGCCGCGCTGCCATCAATGTCCGCCTCGTCCCCAAGACCGAACGCGACAAGCCGCAAAAGGAATTGAAGGCGATTCTCTCCGCCGTCATAGCCGACGTACCGGACGTCCGCGCCTGGTTCGTCAACGAGCGCGGCGAGCGCGAGTTGTCGTTCTCCCTGCTGGCACGCGATGGCGATGCCCTGGAGGAAGGCGTCTCCAAAGTCGAAACCGCCATTCGCCAATTGCCGGGCTTCTTCAACGTCGCCTCAAAGTCGGCGATCGAACGGCCGGAAATTCGCATCGTCCCGGATCTCGACAAGGCCTCCGCGCTCGGCATCACGCCCGACCAGATTGCCGAAACCGTGCGCGTTGCCACCATCGGCGACGTGGACGCCAACCTCGCGAAATACACCTCCGGCGACCGCTTGATTCCCATCCGCGTCCAGGTCGAGGAGAGCGCGCGCGAAAACCTCCAGCGCATCTCCAATCTTCGCCTGACTAACGCGGCCGGCAAGTCGGTCCCGCTCTCGGCGGTGGCTGACATCTCCTTCGGCCGCGGTCCCAGCGCCATCGACCGCTATGACCGCGAACGCCGCGCCGAAATCGGCGCTGACCTCGTTAAAGGCTTCGCCCTAGGCAGTGCCCGCGAGGCTTTCGTCGCAGAAGTCGAAAAGATCGACCTGCCCGATGGCGTTCGCCTGCAGGCAACAGGCGACGCCGAAGTCCAGGACGAGGTCGCAAGCGCCTTCATCACGGCTATGGGCACCGGACTGATGATCGTGTTGGGTCTGCTTATCCTGCTGTTCGGCAGCGTCTTTCAGCCAATCACCATCCTGCTGTCGCTTCCGCTCTCCTTCGGCGGCGTCGTGATTGCGCTGCTGGCAACCAACAACCCGATCAGCATGCCGGTTTACATCGGCCTCCTGATGCTCATGGGCATCGTGACCAAGAACGCCATCATGCTCGTCGACTTTGCCGTCGAGGAAATCGCCCGCGGAACCGAACGAATTCCGGCCCTTCTCGAAGCGGGCCGCAAGCGCGCCCGTCCCATTGTGATGACCACCATCGCCATGGCCGCCGGCATGCTCCCCAGCGCCTATGCGCTCGGCGACGGCGGCGAATTCCGCGCCCCCATGGCCATTGCCGTCATCGGCGGTCTCATCGTCTCCACGATCCTCTCGCTCGTCTTTGTTCCCTCATTCTTCACTGTGATGGATGATCTCTCGCGCGGCGTAACGTGGCTGCTGTCTTTCATCTTCCACCCGAACGCTGCCGATGAAGACGCCGAGGACACCGAGGAAGCGCCACGCCTGCCGCCCCGCGCCGTGGCTATGCCGCCCAAAGAGCCACCCTCGTCCGGCGACCGCATTGCTGCGGAATAACGGTTATTCCCGTATTTCATTGCTGAGCGAGCGTGGCGTGCCTATATGCGGCGTAGTGTTTTCGCGTGCTCACGAAAGGAACGATCCATGTTCGACGCCAAAGCCCTCCTCGAACAGCTGGCCGGCAACGCCCAGCGCCCCGCAGCGGCACCCTCCGCTCCCAGCGACGGCGGCGGACTTGCCGATCTTGTTCGCAACCTTGCCGGCGGAGCCGGCGGCGGCAATGTCGATCAGATCCTGGCACAGGTGACGGAACAGGCCGCCAAATACGGCGGCGCGTCCGGCGCCGAACTCGTCGATACGCTGACGAAGGCCTTTGGCCAGGCAACGGAAGGCGTACGCGAAGGCGCCACCCGGATCGGCGATGCAACCGGTGCGCGCGATGTCGTGACCGACGCGATGGGCGGCCGTTCGCCGGAAGACATGATTGCCCAGGTCAAGGAATTGATCGCCAATAACCAGCTCGGTGCGGGCGCTGTCCTCGGTGGCCTCGGCGCCATTCTGCTCGGCACCAAGACCGGTCGCGGGGTCGCCACCGGCGCCGTCAAACTCGGTGCATTGGCGCTCATCGGCGGGCTCGCCTATAAGGCCTATCAGAACCATCAAGCCGGCAAGCCGCTCATCACCGGACCGCAGAACGCCGCCACGGAGGCGGCCCCCGCCGGCTCCGGTTTTGAGCCCGCAGCCATCTCTAACGATGCGGCCATGCACATCATCAAGGCGATGATTGCAGCCGCAGCAGCCGACGGCCGTATCGACGACAAAGAATACGCCCGCATCTTGGAATCGGCCGGCGGTGCGGCCGCGAGCCCGGAAGCCAAGGCTTTCCTCGAACGCGAACTGCGCAATCCCGCTACGGCTGCCACTCTCGCCCGAGAAGTCTCCTCGGGCGAAGAAGCGTTGCAGGTCTACACCGCGGCCCGCGTCGCCATCGACGCGGATAGCGCAGCCGAAAAAGGCTTCCTTGCCGAACTGGCCTCTGCCCTCGGGATCGATCCCAATCTCGCACGGCAGGTGGATGCCACCGCACGCAGCACGGCGGCCTGATCCACAAACGGCGGCGACGCTAACAAAAAAGCGCGGGAGCAGCTCCCGCGCTTTTCGCATTTCAGAGCGCTCGCAATTGCTACGACGCGTCATCCGACTTGAAGAACACATCGACTCGCATGCCCGTCAGAAGCGGCGGCTGCCCATCGAGCGCAACCATCACTTCCAGCACTTCCACATCGTTGGGACGGCGCGGTCCGCGCGATGTGATCCTCTGCGCACCCAGCGCCGGAGCTATCGACGTTACCACGCCTGTGAATTCCTGGCTGCCGAAGGCATCCGCTTTCACCACAGCCTTCTGACCGACGCGGATCTTGGTCACGTCGCGCTCTTCCACTTCCGTGCGCACCCGCAGCGATCCTAGATCGCCGAACAGCGCCAGCGGCGCATCGGGCGACGTTACAGCCACTTCGCCGAGCTTTGCCCAGACGTTGAGGATCGTGCCGTCGGCCGGCGCCCGCACCCGTGTCCGGTTGATCGCGTTGTAAACTTGCGTCACGTCAGAGCGCGCCAGCGTCAATGATGATTCAAGGCGCGTCGGCAACGGCATGTCATCCCGCGCCGCAACCTTCTCCAGCGCCGCCTTCTCGGTTGCAAATGCCGCCTGTGCGTCGCTGAGCCTCGTGCGCGCTTTGGCGACGTCGTCCGCCGGAGCCGAGCCGGCCTTGGCCTTGCGCACGACGTCGTCGAGGGCCAACTGCGCGGAGAATACAGCCCGTTCTGCCTTGAATGACGCGTCTTCTGCGTTGCGACGATCCAGCGACGGACCCTTTGCGACCTCTTCGTCACGCTCAAGCACGCGCACGGCCTCTTCCGCCAGCGCCGCCGTCAGCTTCGCCTGCGCGTCGCTGTCATTGAGACGCACCAGGAGATCGCCGCTCTGCACCTTGTCGCCGGTCTTAACGGCAAGATCGACGATCTCGCCCGGCGCCTGCGCCACGATCCGCACTTCGCCGTCCTTCGGCTCCACGCGCCCAGTCGCCGACGCCGCCCAAGCGCCTTTGGCCGAGGTTCCCGTCTCTGCCGCCAGCTGCATCGGCGGCTTGTCCTGGCTATGCGAACTCAGCGTTCCGTTGATCAACACGCTAAGAGCAATCGCAATGATGCCCGCCGCCGTCAGCGTTTGCACGGTCGGATCGACTTTAAGCATTTGCCTTACGCCTCTTCTTCGTCAAATCGGTGATCTCGGGCGAGTTGACGCCCTCCGGCCGGCGCTCTTCGCCGACAATCTTGCCGTCTTCGATGCGCACCACGCGGTCCGCATAGCCAAGCGTGCGGGGGTCGTGCGTCACGGCCAGCACGCTGCGGTTCTGTTCTTTAGCGATGCGCGCCAGCAGCGCCATCACCGCATGTCCGTTTTCGCTGTCGAGAGCGGCCGTCGGCTCATCTGCCAGCACGATCGAGGGCGACGCCGCAATTGCACGGGCCACAGCCACACGCTGTTGTTCACCGCCAGAAAGATTGCTCGGAAAGTTCTGCAAACGGTGCCCGAGGCCCACTTCGCGCAAAACCTCTTCCGCGCGCGCCGCCGCCGGATAGCCCTTCTGCCCGAGCACATCGAGCGCGATGCGCACGTTCTCGACTGCGTTCAACGTCGGGAACAGGTTGTAACTCTGAAAAATGAATCCGATGTGCTGCCGCCGAAGTTCCGCCAGCTGTTCCGGGCCAAGCCCGGTGGTGGAATGCCCCGCCAGACGGATTTCGCCGGACGTCGGCGTTAGGATACAACCCAGGATCGACAGGAGTGTTGTCTTGCCCGAGCCCGAAGGCCCCATGAGCAACGTCAATTCGCCGGGCACCAGCTTCAGGCTGACGCCTTTCAGCGCCATCACCTTGCCGGCGCCCTTGCCAAGCTCTTTGACGATGTCAATGGCTTCGAGAACGGGAGCGTCACTCGTCATCTGCTGAACACCGTGGCTGGATCGATCTTCGTGACTTTCATGATCGCTGACACCGCCGAGATCGCGCACATGAACAGCGTCAGCGCAAACAGCGAGAACGCCAAACCGGGCGTCATCACCAGAGGTAACGGCGAGTTCCGGCTGAGATACAGGATCACCAGTGCGATGATCATCCCAAGTCCATAACCGATGACCGCACTGAGACCCGCCTGCGCCAGGATCACTTTGTGGATATAGGAACCCGACGAGCCCAATGCACGCAACGTTGCGAATTCGTTGATGTGGTCCTTGGTGCTGGAATAGAGCGTCTGCGCCACGATGACCGTGCCGACCAGGATCCCGAGCAGCGCGCCGCCAATGAGCGCAATGCCGGCCCCGGTCTTAAACAGCCACTGCGCCAGGCTCCGGTCGCGGAATTCAGCCTTCGTCAGAACATCCGTTCCTTCCAGCCGCTCCTGCAACGCAGCCCGCACCGTCTCCAGGTTCGCACCCGGCTCCAGCTGCACCAGGAAGAACGTGCTCTTGTCGCCCTTCTCCCCGTCGAGATTCAAGAGGTTGCGCGCCCGCTGCAAAGGCGTGAACACGTACGGCGACTGAGTGAACGACCGAATGCCCTCCGTCAAAGCCCTGACTCGCACGCGGCCAAGCGCGATTTGCGCCGTATCACCAATGCCCTGAATACCAAGATCGCCCAGATATGACCGGTCCACCGCGATCGCATCCGGCGCGCGAATGTCGTCCCACGTCCCCTCGACGAGATTCCACGGCTCCAGCCCGCCATCCTCCGCGTCGATTCCGACAACCGCCACACGCGTCGACCCGCCGCCCGGCTTGCGCCACTCCGCGAACGCTGACACCATCGGGATCACGGCCTTCACGCCCGGCGTCGCCAGCGCCTGATGCCGCTGCCCCGACGTCAACAAAATGCCGCCCTCCTCGAAGCTTTTCGCCCCGAATGTCGTGATCCACAAATCGCTGTTCGTCTTCTCGATCATATTCGTGATCATCCGGCTCGACCCGAGATACAGGCCAAGCTGCACCGCCACGAGCACGATGGAAAACAGAATGCCGATCAGCGTCACCGCCAGCCGGATGCGGTCATGAAACAAATTACGAAACGCCAGTGTCAGGATCATCGCAGATGCGGTTCCAGGTTCAGGTCCGCCGGTTGGCGGAAGGCGGACGCACCATCGCGGGTGGCCAGGATTGCAGTCTTGTCTGCGCAAATTATAGCGAGCCACAAACACCGCCCGCTACCGGCCGCGTTCAAGTATCCCGCGCACGAACTTAAGGCTCGTTTTGTACTACCAATGCCGTGCGAGGTTAAGTGCAAAGCGCTTTGGCGAAAAAGTGTTCACCCCTTGCGACCGATCAGCCCGCGACCCGAAGCTGAACTCTAAACACAGTCGTTAAGTTCCTGATTTTGCCGCTTTCCCAAGCCACCATCTCGCGTTAATTCTTTTGCTACAGTTCAACGATTCAGGATGAATGCCTTGTTACGCGGCACCAAGACGCAATCGCTGAAAGCGATCCCGGCTCGCCTAGCCCTCATCGGGCTGGCGCTCGCCCTGAACATCGCCACACCCCGCTCCGCCCAGGCCCAACCCGCCGAAGCCGGACTTTGGTACGACGACACGGGCCGCGGCGCAGTCGAACTCGTACCCTGCGGACAAAAACTCTGCGGTCGCATCGCATGGCTGAAAGAACTGGTGAACGCCGAGGGCAAGCCCCTCGTCGATCGCTACAATCCCAATCCCGCGCGCCGCACCACCCCCATCTGCGGCCTGCAAGTCGTCGGCGACGCCCAAAAGCTCAGCGACGGCACCTGGGACCAGGGTTGGATCTACGATCCTAAAACCGGCTCATCCTACAACGTCGCCTTGAGCCTCCAGGGCCCCGACCAGCTGAAAGTCACTGGCTACAAAGGCATCAAGCTCCTGTCCAAGAGCTTCACCTGGACCAGAGCGCCCGCCGATCTTCCCCGCTGCGCCGCCGCCGAAGCAGGCTCCGCCAAGGCTGCCCCGAAAGGCGAGGCCCTCCCCTGGGCAGCCCAATAGCAAGCAGCTGAAAACAGCCCGAAATAAAAGCGCCGCAGCGGCGACCGCTGCGGCGTTGTTGTTTGCTACGAGTATGAGCGGGACGGGCAGCCTTACTCGCCCACGCCCTTGCCCTTGATGAGTTCCCGCACAGCCGCCTTTTCCTGCAGCTTCTGCGTCAACCGCACGGCGAAATCGACCGCGCGATCAACCACAACCGAACGCTGCCGGTCGAGAGTCACCATGTGATAGCAGTCGTCGAGCACGGTGCATTCCACCATGCCACCGAGGTTCTTCTGCAGCGTCAGCGCATTCCAGAGACCGCTCTGATCGTCTTCACGCGGATGGAAGATCGCCACGTCTTGCTTGATGCGCGACAGGCCCCGGCGCACGTCCTTGGCCAGCTGTTTGAATTCAAACACCAGCCCGCCGCCGCGCCCGAACAGATCCTCGATAGGCCGCTCGTCGCTCTTGAAGCTTTCGATAACGAAGTTGCGGATGCGTTCGTCCTTGATGCCGTAAGGCGCGCGCTGACGGAAGCGAAGCAGACGCGCAAACCACTTCGTATGGACGAGCTTGAAGAAATAGAATGTCTTTGGGATCGCCCAGCCGTTTGGCCAGATCGTCGGCGCAAACAGCATCACGCCGTGCACGTCCTCGGGCCGTTCGCGCGCCAAACGCAGCGCAACCATGGCGCCCGCCGACAGACCACCGACGATGATCGTCTCGCAGCGCGCCTTCAGTTCGTCGTGCGCCGTCTCGATCGCCCGGTACCAGTCCTTCCAAGTAGAGAGGCCCGACACGTCCGTGCCGCCGCCAAGACCGGGTAGAAGCGGGCAGTAAACCGTGTATCCCTGACGAGCTAGTCCCTGCGCCACGAAGCGCAATTCAATGGGGTTCCCGCCCAAGGAATGCACGAGTAGAACGCCAACCGGACCGCCGGGGATCACCAGACTCCCCCGGAAACCGGTAAACTTTTCTTTTACTTTCATTTGGTTAGCCACGACTGCTCGCACTCCGCACAAAGCGAATTAAACCGATCGCGGCGTCAAAGCCAAGCACATCATGATAAAGTGCCGCTGCCCGACGCTCACCGGGGCCGGTCCATGGGGGACGGCCGATCGGCTCGTTTCTCTTTTTTCCGCACCGGCGGGCGCCGGCACGGACCTGTGTTTGCTGCGCCGCAGCAATTCGACGACACGGTTGTGACTTGGCTTTAAGCATCTGACGATAGGTCAGTGTGCCGCAACGGTCATCGAACGCGTGTTGCAGACGGCGCAGCCCGAAAAAAGCAGGCCAGATCAGACCTTT
>VYKW01000425.1_pt1 | contig 15425 bp, 13 predicted proteins | sample 5114451 | NCBI WGS metagenome assembly VYKW01 (sample SAMN12291784, study PRJNA351875) | freshwater metagenome | isolation source: freshwater lake | place: USA: Michigan, Gull Lake | collected 2013-08-08
TACCGTCCATGATAATCGCCACATGACGCGGGGGCAGGAGGTCGGGCGATGCGCCGGGGCTCGTCTGCGATCTCATGGGCTCGGCCGGACCTGCGGTTGGCTCGTCGGAGAGCGGTTGCCTCGGGGAAACACTGATGAAGACGTACGGCGGACACGCCGCCGGTCTGCGACTAGACCTTCTGTATTTCGGTTTCCTTCGCCGCCAGCGTCTGATCGATTTCCTTGATCAATTTGTCGGTCAGTTCCTGCACCTTAGTGGCGTTCTTCTTGTGATCGTCCTCGCTCATTTTGCCGTCTTTCTCGAGCTTCTTCAGAAGATCAAGACCGTCGCGGCGCACGTTGCGCACCGCGATCCGGTGGCTTTCGGCATACTTGTGCGCTTGCTTGACGAGTTCGTTGCGCCGGTCGGCCGTCGGCGCCGGCAGCGGCAAACGGATGAGCTGTCCATCGACAACCGGGTTCACGCCGAGGTTTGCCTCCCGCAGCGCCTTGTCCACTGCTGTTACATTGGACCGGTCCCAGACCTGCACCGCGATCATCCGAGGCTCAGGCGTCGTCACCGTCGCAACTTGGTTCAGCGGCATCCGCGATCCATAGACCATGACTTGCACCGGATCGAGCAGATGCGCGCTTGCGCGCCCTGTGCGTAGACCCTGCAATTCGCGCTTGAATGCATCGAGCGACGCGCGCATCCGGTTTTCGAGTTCTTTGATATCGTACGTCGAAGACATCGTCGTTCCTTACCGCCGCCGACCAAGACCAGCCCGCGAACGGGCTGCTTTGGTCTGCGATCTGAATACACCCTTTATGTCCGCAGAGTGCCTATCCGGAGCCTACCCGTGAATCACGGTCGCCCGGGCCTCTCCCCGCAGAACCTTCAGCAGATTACCCGCCTCCTCGATGGCACAAACAATTACCGGAAGTCGATTATCACGGGCAAGTGCGATCGCCGCCCCGTCCATGACCTTGAGGTCGCGAGCCAGGACCTCTGCATAGGTGAGCGTATCGTAACGGATTGCCGATGGGTCCTTTTTCGGGTCGGCCGAATAAACCCCGTCAACCTGCGTCGCTTTCACCACCGCATCGCACGAGGTTTCGATGGCCCGGAGCGTCGCAGCCGTATCGGTCGTAAAGAACGGATTTCCTGTCCCAGCCGCAAAGACCACGATCCGCCCCTGCGCCAAATGCGCCAACGCCCGGGGCCGCACGTAGCTCTCGCACACCGTCGGCATCGGGATCGCCGACATGACCCGTGCATCCGCCCCGCGCGCCGTCAAAGCCTGCTGAAAAGCCAGCGCATTCATAACCGTTGCCAGCATGCCCATGTAGTCGCCGGTCGCCCGGTCCATACCTTTGGCGGCCGCCTGCAACCCTCGGAAAATGTTGCCACCTCCGACAACCACGGCGATTTCTGCCCCGGCGTTGACTGCATCGACGAGATCGCCAGCGAGCCGGTCTGCGACGGCCATATCGATCCCATAGGCGCCGCGCCCCATGAGCGCTTCTCCCGACAGCTTGATCAGCAGCCGCTTGTACTTAAGCCCGCCAGCTTGGGACGTCATAATCGAGCTCCCTCAGCTCCCGCCAACCTGCCGCCGCAGGCCACTCTCTTTACGCCAGACCCTAGGGCGAGTCGCAGCGTCACATGTTGCCGGACTGCGTCATACTGGGTGTCTGTCCGCACATTCCAGCACTTTCCGTCCGGTCCTACCCCTTCGGCGCAATCTGCCGCGGTGCCAAATCAAAAACGGCCGGCGTTCCCCGCCGGCCGTTTCGTAATCCGGTCAAATCTAAGTAAAAGTCCGTCTCAACCGCCCTTGGAAGCTGCCACCGTCTTGGCCACTTCGGCAGCAAAGTCCTCTTCTTTCTTCTCGATCCCTTCACCCAGCGCGTAGCGCAGGAACCCAGTGATCTTGATTGGCGCGCCAACGTCCTTCTCAGCCGCCTTCGTGGCTTCCGCCACCGAGGCCTTGCCGTCGAGCACGAACACCTGACTCATCAAGCACGCTTGCTGGAAGAATTCCTTCTTTAAGCGGCCCTCGACCATCTTGTCGACGATGTCCTTGGGCTTGCCGGAAGCAAGTGCCTGCTCGGTGTAGAACGCGCGCTCCTTCTCGATCGCGGCCGGATCGAGATCGTCCGGTGTCAGCGCGAGCGGGCTGGCGGCCGCGACATGCATCGCAACCTGCCGGCCGAACGCCATCAGCGAATCCGTATCGCCATTGCTCTCCAGCGCAACAAGCACCCCGATCTTACCCAGGCCATCGGCCGCCTTGTTGTGTACGTAGTCGACGACGACGCCCTGCGGCACCGACAACGCACCCGTGCGGCGCACGCCCATGTTTTCGCCGATGGTCGCAATCGCATCCTTGACGGTCTCTTCCACAGAAGCAGACCCGCCCGGATACGTCGCGGCCAAAAGCTTCGACAGATCGCCGTTCGCCGCCGGTGCCAACGAGGTGATCTTCTGCACCATCTCCTGGAACTGCGGATTGCGCGCTACGAAGTCGGTTTCCGAATTCACTTCGACGACCGCGCCAGACTTCACCATCGACACGACGCCGATAAGACCCTGCGCCGCGATACGGTCCGACTTCTTGGCGGCCTTCGACAAGCCCTTCTTGCGCAGCCACTCGATGGCTGCTTCCATGTCGCCGTTGGTTTCGGTCAGGGCAGTCTTACAATCCATCATGCCTGCGCCGGTCTTTTCGCGCAGATCCTTCACCATTGCTGCGGTGATCGTGCTCATGTCGGCTCCTTCCGCTCGTCTAACGAGCGAGTAGCGAATTATCGTAACTAAGGTTTGACTGCAAAACAGCAGGCGGGCGGATGGATTGCCCCATTCGCCGCACCTGCCGGTGGTGTCGGCCGGGCCTTACGCCGCGGCAGCGTCGACGAACTTCTTCGCCTGCGCGATCCAGCCTTCCGCTTCGATCTGACCCTTGAGCTTCAAGAGCAGGTCGAGCGCCTTGGCGTTGTCCGCGTCGAGGTCGGCGATCTGCCAGAAGTGGAACACACCGGCGTCGTTGAGGCGCTGCTCGAGCTTCGGCGAGATGTTGGTGATCCGCTTCAAGTCGTCCGCTTCGCCGCGCGGCGCATCGATGCCCTTGAACTTAACCGGCAGAGCTTCGGCCGGCGGGTTGGCAAGAGCGCCGATATCTACGCCCGAAGCGCCCTGGCTACGTTCCAAGCCGTCCAGCGCTGCACGCGCCACGAGATCGCAATAGAGCGTGATCGCGCGGCCGGCGTCATCGTTGCCCGGAACCGGGAAATCGATACCGTCTGGATCGCAGTTCGTATCCACGATCGCAACAATCGGAATCCCGAGCTTGCGCGCTTCCTGGATCGCGATCTTTTCCTTGTTGGTGTCGATCACGAACAGCAGGTCGGGCACGCCGCCCATTTCCTTGATCCCGCCGCGCTCCTTCTCGAGCGTGTCGCGCTCGCGCTGCAGCGTCAGGATTTCTTTCTTCGTGCGGCCCTGCGGATCGGCGAGAATGTCGTCGAGCTGGCGCAGCCGGCGGATCGACGTCGAAATCGTCTTCCAGTTGGTGAGCGTGCCGCCCGGCCAACGATGGTTAATATAGTACTGCGCCGACCGCTTGGCAGCGTCCGCAATCGAATCCGAGGCCGCCCGCTTGGTCGCCACGAACAACACGCGGCCGCCGCCGGCCACCGTGTCCGAAATCTTGAGCAGCGCCTGGTGCAGCATCGGCACCGTCTGCGTCAGGTCGAGGATGTGAATGTTATTGCGTGCGCCGTAGATGAACGGCTGCATCTTGGGGTTCCAGCGGTGCGACTGGTGACCGAAGTGCACGCCAGCTTCCAAAAGCTGACGCATGTTGAACGCGGGAAGCGTCATCAGCGGGTATCCTTTTTCCGGTTTAATCCTCCGCGGTTCGTTGTGAAGACGGCTTCCCAGTTGCCCGAGTTGCATATCGTCCACCGGAGCGCCAGACGGGGCTTTTAATCCGCCCAGCGCGCGAACCACGTGCGAGATGGAGCGGCTTATGACGGAGAACGGCCCGAATGGCAAGGCCGCACCCCCATTTCCAGCGCCGCAGCCTAGATTTCGAGAACCTCAACCACCCCCGGCACCGTCGAAAGCTGCCCGGCTTGCGCCGGTGACACATCGTAGCGGCCGGGCAGCACGATCTCCAACTCCCGCGCCCCCACGGGCAGAACGAGGCGCACCTCACCGCCCTTCCGCACACCCGCCTGCCCCGGCTTCAACAGCGCCTTGAACTCGTCCACCACACCCCGGCGCGCGGCCAGCACACCTGTGTCGAACACGATCCGCAAACCCCGCTCGATCTCGGCCGCCGCCTTGTCGAGCGCCTCCATACTCTGCACCCGCATCTTGACGGTATCGCCCTCGCGCTCGGCCTCCACGTTGAGCACAACCGGCGTGCCCCCCTCCAACAGATCGCGCGACGCCGTCAGCGTGTCGGAAAAGATCACCGCCTCGAACTGCCCGCTGGCATCCGAGAACATCGCAAACGCGAACTTGTTGCCCTTCTGCGACCGCCGCTCGCGCGCCGAGATCACGATCCCCGCCAGCCGTCCGACGGACACGCCCCGCGCGGTCGCCGCCTCGAAGTCCACGAACCGCCGCACGCCGAGCTTCTTCAAAACAGTCTCGTAAGCATCCAGAGGATGCCCCGACAGGAAGAACCCGATTGCGTCGAACTCCTCCTGCAGCCGCTCCATCGGCGTCCACGCCTTCGCCGGCTTCAGATCGAGCGACGGAGCGCCCCCGCCTCCGCCGCCGAATAGATCGCTCGTCCCCTGAGCCGCGTTGTCCGCCTGACGGTTAGCGAGTGCGATCATGCCTTCCACGTTGCCGCGCACCAGCGCCCGGTTCGGCTCCAACCCGTCGAAGGCCCCCGCCATCGACAGCGTCTCCAGCCCGCGCTTGTTCAGCGCCTTCGGATTGAGGCGCGACGCGAAATCCGACAGCGACCGGTACGGCCCCTCCGCCGTCCGCGCCGCCACGATCGTCTCCACCGCCGACGCTCCGATGTTCTTCAACGCCGCCAGCGAATACCGGATGGCGCCATGCACCTGGTCGCCCTTCGGGCGCTCCACCAGAAAATCCACCTCCGAGGCATTCACGCACGGCGGCAGCACCGGAATGCCGCTCTTCTTGGCTTCCGCCGCAAACATCGAAAGCTTGTCGGTGTTCCCCATGTCGAGCGTCATCGACGCGGCGAGAAACTCCTCGCGGAAATTCGCCTTCAAATACGCCGTGTGGTAGCTGACCAGCGCATACGCCGCCGCGTGCGACTTGTTGAACCCGTAGCCGGCAAACTTGTCGACGAGTTCGAAGATGTAGACCGCGTCCTCCTTCTTGACGCCATTCTTCATCGCCCCTTCGACAAAGCGCGCCTGCTGCCGCGCCATCTCGACTTTGTCTTTCTTACCCATCGCGCGCCTCAGCAGGTCCGCATCTCCGAGCGAATACCCGGCCAGCACCTGCGCGATCTGCATCACCTGTTCCTGGTAGATGATGACGCCGTAGGTTTCTTTCAGAATGCCTTCCAGCATCGGATGCAGGAAGTCGACCGGCTCTTCCCCGTGCTTGCGGTTGATGTAGGTCGGGATGTTGTCCATCGGGCCGGGGCGATAGAGCGCCACCATGGCGATAATGTCCTCGAAGCGGTCGGGCTTCAGCCGCTTCAAGCTCTCGCGCATGCCCGTACTTTCCAGCTGGAACACGCCCACCGTATCGGCCTTGGCGAGCAGCTGATACGCCGGAACGTCATCGAGCGGCAGCGTCGCCAGATCGATCGTGACCCCCCGCCCACGCCGGATCAACTCCACCGCCTTCTCCAGAACGGTGAGCGTCTTCAAGCCCAGGAAGTCGAACTTCACGAGCCCCGCCGCTTCCACCATCTTCCAGTTGAACTGCGTCACCGGCATGTTCGACTTGGGATCGCGATAGAGCGGCACCAACTCGTCCAAAGGCCGGTCACCGATCACGATACCCGCCGCGTGCGTCGAGGCGTGCCGGTAAAGTCCCTCCAGCTTTTGCGCCACCTGCAACAGCCGCCGCACGACCTCATCTGTATCGCGCGCCTCCTGCAGCTTCGGCTCGCCTTCGATCGCCTGATCGAGCGTAACAGGGTTCGCCGGATTGTTTGGCACCAGCTTGCACAGCCGGTCCACCTGCCCATACGGCATCTGCAAAACGCGACCCACGTCTCGCAAAACCGCCCGTGCCTGCAACTTGCCATGCGTGATGATCTGCGCCACGCGGTCTGCGCCGTACTTCTGCTGCACGTAGCGGATCACCTGATCGCGTTTGTCCTGGCAGAAGTCGATATCGAAGTCCGGCATCGAAACGCGTTCCGGGTTCAAGAACCGCTCGAACAGAAGCCCGAACCGCAACGGATCAAGGTCCGTGATCGTCAGAGAATACGCGACCAGCGATCCCGCGCCCGAACCCCGCCCCGGCCCCACGGGGATGCCATTTGCCTTCGACCACTTGATGAAGTCGGCCACGATGAGAAAGTAGCCGGGAAATTTCATCTTCGTGATCACGTCAACTTCGAACGCGAGACGCTTCCAGTAATCGTCTTCGGTGTATCCCGCCGCTAGCGGCACGATCCGGAGCCGTTCCCGCAGCCCGTCTTCCGCCTGCCGTTTCAGCTCAGCCGCTTCCGCCGCCAGCTGATCGGCCTCAGAGTCCGTACTCGTCTGGACGAACCGTGGCAGGATCGGCTTCTTGCCTTTCGGCCGGAACGCGCAGCGCTTGGCAATCTCGACGGTGTTCGCAACCGCCTCCGGCAGATCGGCGAACAATTCCGCCATCGCCTCGCCCGACTTCAAATAGTGTTCGCGCGTCACACGCCGCCGGTCATCCTCCGACACATACCGCCCATCCGCGATGCACAGAAGCGCATCGTGCGCCTCGAAATCATCGGGCGTCGCGAAGTAAACCTCATTCGTCGCGACGATCGGCACGCCAAGTCGGTACGCCAACTCTAGAAGCTGCGGCTCAACCTCCTGCTCCGCGCGCGTCCCGTGCCGCTGTACCTCCACATAAAGCCGGTCGCCGAAGGCCCGCTTCAAGAACGCCAACCGCTCCTCGGCCAACCCCGGCTGCCCATCGAGAACCGCCCGGTCAATCGGCCCATCGGGTCCTCCCGTGAGCGCAATCACGCCGCCCGCATGCGCCGCGATCTGTTCAGCCCGCACGAACGGCGCGTCCTCGCCCTCCGTCCCCAGATGCGCCGCCGAAACGAGCTTCATCAGGTTCGCATAACCGGCATCATTCATCGCATAGAGCGCCAGCAGCCCGTCGCGCCACGCATGCTGCCGCACGACAGGACCCGGTAATTGCCCGTGCTTCGCCTTCTTCTCGGTCAGTAGAACCGACAACGACACGCCCACGATCGGCTGAATGCCGGCCCCCGCCAGCTTGTCTGAGAATTCCAACCCACCGAACATATTGTTCGTGTCGGTGAGGCCGAGCGCGGGAAACCCATACCCGTCCGCCAGTTTCGCAAGCTTCCCGATCGGCAACGCGCCTTCAAGAAGCGAATACGCCGAATGGACCTTGAGGTGGATGAATTTGGGCGGCGACGGAATCGTCTGGGTCATGCCACGACTTTAGAGCCTGCCGCACGCAAACGCACCCGTGCCCGCGTTTTCCACAGCCTCACACACATGTCTCGCAAGGAACAGAAAGTCGCCACACCCGCCGGTATGGTCGCGCCATCACGATCAAACAACGGAGAGACCCATGGACGCCCTGTTCGACCTGACCACCGAAAATCACGACTTCCCCGGCGCACCGCTCCGCGACGGCGACCCCCGCCTCGAGTAGTGCCTCAGCGGCCAAACAGCCGCCCGAGCAATCCCGTCTTCTTCGCCGGCGGTAGCAGTGCAATCACAAGCTCGTGCGGATGCCGCGCCAAAGCGTGGTTCCCGAACTCAAATCCATCTCCCGGCTTTGCGTGCCGTAAATCGGCAATGCGCGCGCCCTCAGCTAACTCTGCAATCCACGCGCCGAACGCTGGCCCAAGCGCAGCCCCCGCGGCCTCTTTGAGCGGCAGGCTGTCGCCGTGTTGCAGCCGCTTGAGCAAACGATCTTCGGCCCCCGGCTTCAGTTCCAGCGTCATGTCATCTGTCGGTAGCGGCCCAAAGGCGGCAACAAAGTCTACTTCACTCTCGGCGAGGACCAGGATGGCGGCCGGGTCGTGCCAAAGACCAAAAACACGCCCACCGCCCGCAGGCGAGAGATCACATACGATATCGTTGCCACATGCTTCGGTCGCCAGATGCTTGTGGTCGGGAAACAAATCCCAAGGATTATCGGTTGTCTCGATCACCACCCATCCCTCCCGCAAATATCAGCGCACCGCCCCAGGAGCGACCTCGACCAATTGCCCGTTCTCCATCCGCAGCACCCGATCCATGCGCGACGCGAGTTCCAGGTTATGCGTCGCAATCAACGCCGCCACGCCTTCACTCTTGAACAGACCGATCAACTCGTGAAACACCAGTTCCGACGTCTTGGGGTCAAGGTTCCCTGTCGGCTCATCCGCAAGAATGAGTTTCGGCTTATTCGCGAGCGCCCGGCAGATTGCAGTCCGCTGCTGCTCGCCGCCCGACAACTGCGCCGGCCGGTGATCAAGACGGTGCCCAAGCCCGAGCGTCGTGAGCAGTTCCGTCGCCCGCGCGTTCGCAGCCTTGCGCGGCGTACCCAAGATCATCTGAGGCAGTACGACGTTCTCCAGCGCCGAGAACTCCGGCAGCAACTGGTGAAACTGATAGATGAACCCGACATCCGAACGCCGGATGCGCGTGCGCTCGTCATCGCCGAGCTTAGAGCAATCCCGACCGCCCATGATCACGGAGCCCGCCGTCGGCGTCTCCAAGAGCCCGGCAATGTGCAACAGCGTCGACTTGCCCGCCCCCGAAGGCCCAACCAGCGCCACCGCCTCGCCCGGATAGATGGCGGCACTCGCACCGTTTAAAACCGCGATCTCACGCTCGCCCTGCTTGAACGTGCGCATCAACCCGTCGAGCTTCAGGATCGCCGTCCCGGTCGGTGTGTCGAGCATCCCTGTCCCCTCACTCGTACCGGAGCGCTTCGACGGGATCGAGCTTGGAAGCCCGCCACGACGGATAAAGCGTTGCCAAAACGGACAGCGACAAAGCCATCACGACGATCCAGGCCGTCTCCGTCGGATTGATCTCCGCCGGCAGCTTCGTCAAATAGTAGACGTTAGGATCGAACATCGGCGTGCCCGTCAACGCCGAAACGAATTGGCGGATGCTCTCGATATTCCAGCAAAACACGATGCCGAGGATCAACCCAGCGAGCGTCCCCACCACCCCGATCGACGCACCAGTGATGAGAAAAACCCGCATCACCGAACCTTTCGACGCCCCCATGGTGCGCAAGACGGCAATATCGCGGCCCTTGTCCTTCACCAGCATCATCATGCCCGAGATGATGTTCAGCGCGGCCACTAGAATAATGAGTGACAGGATGATGAACATCACGTTCCGCTCTACTTCGAGCACCGTAAAGAAGGTCTCGTTCTTCTGCCGCCAGTCCGTCACGTTGATCGTTGGACCTCCAGCCTCGCGGATCTCCGCCGAGAATTGATCCACCCTCTCCGGATCGTCTACGACGACTTCCAGAACGTCGGCCTCATCGGCCTTGTTGAAGTACCGCTGGCTTTCGGCAAGCGGCATGAAAATCATGGTCTTGTCATACTCCGACATGCCCAGTTCGAAAATCGCCGAAATCATGTAGGGCTTGGAACGCGGCGCGGTCCCGAACGGCGTCGACGCTCCGCGCGGCGACACGAGCGTAAGCGTATCGCCCACATTCACATAAAGCGCATTCGCCAACCGCTGCCCAATCGCGATCGATTGCGTGCCATCAAACCCATCAAGCGAGCCCGCGCGAATGTTCTCCGCCACCAGCTTGAGCGATTTGATATCCTTTTCCGCCATCCCGCGCACCAGAGCCCCCAGCGCCTGTGCACTCGACGACACCATCACCTGGCCCTCGACGATCGGCAACGCATGCGTCACGCCCGGAACGGCAGCAATCTTCGCAGCCTTGTCGACGTAGTCCGTGAATGGCTCGCCGATCTTGTAGACGATGATATGCCCATTCAATCCCAGGATTTTGGCGAACAGATCCTTCCGGAAACCGTTCATTACGGCCATGACGATGATCAGCGTCGCCACGCCAAGCATGATGCCCAGGAACGAGAACCCGGCGATGACCGAGATAAACCCTTCCTTGCGCCGCGCCCGCAGATAGCGTCCCGCGAGCAGCCACTCGAACGGCGAAAAGGGTTTTGTGTCCGGCGCGTCGGCCATGCCCGTCAAACTCCCTCAAAACCCCAGAGCGGCCCGGATATCCGGCCCGTACCCCCTGCGGCGTACCGCTAAACCGGCAATCGGGCCAGAATGCGTTGCATGCCCCATGTTCCCGATCACCTTGAAACTCAGCACAAAGCCCCTCGCGGGGTCGGCACCCCTAATATGACCGCCCGATCAGAACGTACTCCTTCGCAGGTTCCCCGGTGAACAGACATGTTTTGCCTTCAACAGGCGGTTGCTCCAACGGCGCGTTGCGGATCGTCAGCTTCAAGGCTTTCAGACGCTCCGCCACTGCTTCAAGCGCCGCCCCTTCCGGCTTCGCCCACATGATACCGGCCCAGCCCTTGAACTCGCCACCCTCGTCGTCGCTGGCCGACGCACCGTAATAGGCTTCCAGATCGGCGAACGTCGTCATCGACGTCACGATGTTACCGTCAATCCGCGCCTTCGCCTCGGCGTAAAGCCCATCCTGAATGGCCTCCAGCAGCGTCCGCGCGCCAGCCACGAACTCCGCCCGCCCCTGCGTGTGCGACACCACCTTGTCGCCGTCGCGCAGCCGGTCGCGCCGCATGAATGTGACGTTGCCGCCCGCCGCGTCGCGCCCGCCGATTTCGATGATCACCGGCGCACCACGGCGCACCCAGTTCCACCGCTTCTCAGCCGACTTGGTAGGCTTCAGGTCGACGAGCACGCGAATGTCCTGCGCCTTCAATTCCGCTTCAAGTTCCGCGCAATAGGCTTTGAGTTCAGCGTCCTCCGGCTTGTCGCGCAGCATCGGCACGATCACGATCTGCCGCGGCGCGATCTTCGGTGGCATGCGAAGTCCGTCGTCGTCGCCATGGCTCATGATGACGCCGCCGATGAGCCGCGTGGAAACGCCCCAGCTCGTCGTATGGCAGAACGTCAGTTTGCCATCCTGGTTCTGGAACTGAATGTTCTGCGCTTCGGCGAAATGCGTGCCCAGATAATGCGATGTGCCCGCCTGCAAGGCCTTGCCGTCCTGCATCATCGCTTCGATCGAATACGTGTTGTCGGCGCCCGGAAACCGTTCATTTGCGGGCTTTTCACCCGCAATCACGGGCATCGCCAGAACCGTCTCGGAAAACTCGCGATAAACTTCGAGCATCTTCCGCGTCTCCGCCATCGCGTCCGCGCGATCGGCGTGCGCCGTATGCCCCTCCTGCCAGAGAAACTCCGCCGTGCGCAGGAACAGCCGTGTGCGCATCTCCCAGCGCACCACATTCGCCCACTGGTTGATGAGCAGCGGCAGATCCCGATAACTCTTCACCCAGCGCTGAAAAGCATCCCCGATGATCGTCTCAGACGTCGGCCGCACGATCAGCGGCTCTTCCAGCTTGGCGTCCGGATCGAGCACCAGCTTGCCGCCCTCGTTCTTCAGGCGGTGATGCGTGACGACCGCCATCTCCTTGGCGAAGCCTTCGACGTGCTCGGCCTCCTTGGCGATGAAGCTCATCGGAATGAATAGAGGGAAATAGCAGTTCTCGTGTCCCGTATCCTTGATACGCTGATCAAGCTCGGCCTGCACACGCTCCCACACGCCCCAGCCCCATGGCTTGATGATCATGCATCCGCGCACGGGGCTCTGCTCGGCCATATCGCCGTCGCGCACCGCTTCCTGGTACCACTCCGGGAAGTTCTGCTCCCGGGTCACACTGAGCGCGCGCTTACTCATGGTTCGCCCCCGTCAAAGAGCCTAGCAAAGCCGCACTGGCGTCGGTCGATCGGAGCGCCGCAAAGGACATAAGTTGCATCACAAAGACTCTGAATGTTGCCGGGCAGTAAAGCTCCGCCGCGCGACTCGAAGGGGGATCGCTCCCGCCGTCCATACCGGGCTTCCCGCCCCCCGGCAACTTGAGCCCCGTCCGCCCAACCACCACACCAGTCCCGAAATCCTGTCCTCGACCGCAAACGCCTGTGGATGAACGAAAAGCAGCCCACGGAGACTCGGCGTATCGTCGCCTGAGTTCGATCCATGGATATGCCAATGTTCAGCGACGGCCGCGCCCCGGCCCATACCTGCGCCTGCTGCGGCCAAGCCCTCCAAGCGACCCGTAGCCTCACGCTGCAGGTCGAAACTGACGTGCTCGACCTCTGCAATGAGGCGCTCGCCGACGCGCAAGCCCAGGCCCACGCCCACGTCGATGTCGCCCATCTCATCACCGTGCTCACCCGCACTGCTCCAGCACAGGCCATCCTCTGGCAGATGAATCTGGACACCGTCTCGATGGCCGCCGCCGCAAACCGCTGGCTCATGCGCATGGATCGCCGCCAGGGATCAAGCCCCGTCACCGCCTCGGCCGAATTGAAAGCGCTTCTCACCCGCGCCGAAGCCCGAGCCATCGAACGCGGCCGCACCCACGCCAGCCTCACCGACCTCATCAGCCTCCTCGCCGACCTAGCGGCAACCGGCACTGACGTGGCCGCCCGCAATACAGCGCACAGCATCCGGGCGGTGCAATTCCCCTCCCGTCAAGCGGTCCCAATGAACGGCCTCCTGACCACTACGCCACCCCGCGTTTCCAGCGGCCCCACCAGCACAAACGGCCAAGCATCGACCGATCGGGCAGCACTTGCAAACCTCCTTACCCGCCTCGATCGCCAGGAAGCCGAACTTGCAGCCTTGCGCGCGGCTGTCCACGCCAACGCGTCATATCGATCTTCGTCGACCGAACTTTCGTCCGCACGCCGCAGCACGCGCGGCCAAACGTACGACTCCAGCGTACACGTTCTCTCCACCCAATCGACCGCCGAGCGCGTCCACATGCGCCGCCACTTGCGCCAGCGCCAAGAGCAGGCCCGCCGCCGCCGCAACCGTCAGAGCGGGCGCGCAGCGGCCAACACAAATCGCGAAAGCAACGGCACATCCCGCTCCTGGTTGCAGCGCCGAAACAGTAGCGGCCTATCCCGGGAGCGCGCGTTCAAACTTGCTGAAACCGAACGCGACGACGAAATCGCAACGGGCGACACCGCCAAGCGCTTCTTCCTCGCCCTCGATGACCACATCGAACGCGCCCCCTCCATCGGCCCGAAAACAGCCGGACGCCTCATCGACGCCGGCATCGCGACGGTCCGCGATCTGCTGACAGCCAACCCCGAGGCCCTCTCTGGCGCCGTCCGCGCCAAATTCATCACCGCACAGCGCGTCCGCGAATGGCAGGCCCAAGCCCGCCTGGTCTGCACGGTACCGTTCCTGCGCGGCACCCACGCCCAGCTTCTCGTCGGCGCTGGCTATGCCGACCTTGACCGCATCGTGGCCGCCGAACCCAGCATCCTTTGCGCTTCGATCTTGAAGTTCGCCGCCACGCGCGACGGCCAGAGCGTGCTCCGCTCCGCCCCGCCGCCCGACATGGAACGCATCGTGCGCTGGCTCCACAACGCCGCCGACGCAGAACCCGCCCGCGCTGCCGCGTAAGCCCTTACCCCGCACACGCGAGGCAGAACGAGACTGTCACCGCCGCATCGGTCACACTGACGGAGCGGATCTTCAATTCGCCCGCTGGTCCCAGCACCAGACGTTTCTTTAACTCGCCCGCAATTTTGGCCTGGATCTCCGGCTTGTTCATCTGCTCGCGCAGCATGCCGTCCAGATCTCCGCGCAACTTCGCGATGGCCTGCCGCGCTTTCGACAACACCGACTTGCAAATCCCGCCAGAGATCAACGCCGCACTCGGCGAGCACGACGGCGCGAACGAACCACCGATTTTGACCGCCTTCGCCTGAAGCGAAAGGCTGTCCCCCACACCCACCGGCGCCAGATCGATCGAGACGGATGCGTCGCCCCACTCTATGCGCGGCAGCGCATTCACCGGCGCGCAAATCCCCGAGCGGCACCGCCCAAATAACTCCGGTGCGTCGCTCTCAAACCTGAGCGTCAGCCGAACCGCACCCGGCACCGCCTCGAAGGCCACACCGGTCGAGTTGATGTCGTTCACATAGTAGGCGTAGGTCCCCCCCGCGATGGGAAACGTCCGCACGGGCACGCTCACCGGCACCTGTGTAGAGCCAATCGCCACGAAAGACCCTTGCGAAAAATCCAGAACGCCACTTGCAGGCGCATTGTGCAGCCGGAGCGTCGCCCCGCCCAGCGCCTGCTGCGCGATGGCTGCCAATTCTTTGAATTCAATCCGCAATTCGGCGGCCTGTGCTGGCCCCGCCGCAACAATCGCGATCATCGCCGCAGCGATCCGCGCCAATCCCCCCACGCCCCAACGCATACCCAACGCCCCAATACCAAGACCAATACCCACCTTACCGCGCGTCACACCCCCAGGGGACAAGCGGTACGTGCGGCTGGCACCCCGGCCCCTAACCAGGCGGCGGCGCCGATCGCAGCACGGCCGGAGCGTCATCGACAGGCGGCTTTGTGCCGAGCCAATTGTTCTCCAAGGCCGTCCAGACGACCGCAAAAACAACGGTAGCCACAACGGTATTGATCAGGAAGACTTTTCGCAGGTTGAAACGCGATGGCGCGCTCCCGGGTGTCCCCGGAACCACATCCGCACTCTCGTCCTGAGTCACAACCCCGAACGGTAGCACTGCGAACAGCACCAGCCACCAGATCATGAAAAACAGGGCAAGCGCGAGCGCGATGGTCATGAGCTAAACCTGCTCGAGTTCGGTGAGCGTGCCCAGAAAATCCTTCGGATGCAGGAACAGCACCGGCTTGCCGTGGGCGCCGATCTTCGGGTTGCCGTCGCCCAGCACCCGCGCACCCTGCGCTTTCAGTTGATCCCGCGCCGCCAGGATGTCGTCCACCTCGTAGCAGACGTGGTGAATGCCGCCATCCGGGTTCCGCTCCAGGAATTTCGCAATCGGCGAATTCTCGCCCAGTGGCTCCAAAAACTCGATCTTGGTATTGGGCAGTTCCACAAACACGACAGTCACGCCATGCTCGGGCTGCGGCGTCGGCGCGGTCACCTTGGCCCCCAGCGCATTTTTGTAGGTCGACACCGCCGCGTTAAGGTCGCGCACCGCGATCGCCACATGATTGAGCCGTCCGATCATGTCCCTTGCCCTTTCCGAAGTCTATGTCCTGCCGCTATCTAGCGCGC
>VYKW01000428.1_pt1 | contig 15333 bp, 12 predicted proteins | sample 5114451 | NCBI WGS metagenome assembly VYKW01 (sample SAMN12291784, study PRJNA351875) | freshwater metagenome | isolation source: freshwater lake | place: USA: Michigan, Gull Lake | collected 2013-08-08
CCGGCGGCATGCCCGGCTTCCCTGCTCTCTGCCACACCTGCGCAAAACTGAACAGCACCGTCACCGCGATAATGAGGGCGCTTCCGCTGATCAACGGCGGCAGGCCTAGAGAGGGCAGAACGAGGTCTGGCACCACCGCGACAAACGCCATCATCACACCCGTTTTGAGGCCCAGCGAAGCAAATCCCGCAATCGCGCCGTAGCGCCAGGCGACCAGCACGATCATGCCTGCAATGAAAGCCCCATAGAGGGGATGTCCCGCTTGCACGTAGGTCGATGTGCCGTCCTCAGACACCACGCGCATACTGACGGCGGCGAACACCCATCCGGCCAGAACGGCGCCGAGCAAGGGCGGCCACACCACCCCGGAATGATCGGTCTGTCCAGCGTCGGTTCGTTGTCTGAGCAGAATCACGACAAGTGCCGCGGCAGCAATCGCGAACAGTGGAATGATAAGCAGCGTACCCGCCGTGTACGCGCCACTCCCGACCCCTGCAAAGACGCTTTCAAGAAGTCCGGGCAGAACGAACAGCTGCTGCGCCAGAAACACGACCCAGAAGCCGCCGCCGATCCCTTCGCGCGATATCAGATTGGCCATGAGCATCGCCAGCATGCTGGCCGCGAACAGCGTCACCGCCGCCGGCCATACGAAAACGTCCCCCGTCACCGAGACGAGCCCGTCGATCTGATCGAAGGCAATCGCCAGACCATACGATTGCAGGGCCGCAAAGAAGATCGTGAGCACGAGGACCATGCGATCAAAGCCGAAGCCGTTGCGCGCCCGCCAGCGCCGCACGCCCGCAAAAAGCAGCCAAAGCAACTCACCGCAGATCAGCGCGTTGAACCAGGGCATCACGCCCAGCGCCAACACCGAGAACCGCTCTGCGGCCCCACTCCAGGTGTTCATGCCTTGTCCGGCAAGGGCCTGCTGATTAAGTCCCGGAATGGGCAGCCGGGTGCCAAAGTACAAAACCGAAAGTACGGCAAGTGTCACCAGAATGCGCTGCGAGTTGGCGCGCGCGGTTGCATCGGGCAATGACGTCGCAGACGGCATGGCGAATGATCTCCTTTGGGGCTTTCCCCACAAGTACCATTGCCGCCGGACCGCACCGCCGCAGTTCCCGAGGGAACGCCCATCCGCGCCGCTCAACTCTTCCCGAACACGCGGTCGAAGATCGTATCAACGTGCTTGAAGTGGTAGCCGAGATCGAACATGTCTTCGAGCTCTCTGGCTGGAACCTTCGCCGTCACCTCGCTGTCGGCCTTCAACTCCGTGAGGAAGTCCTTACCCTCTTCCCAGGTCTTCATCGCGTTCCGCTGCACCATGGAATACGCGTCCTCGCGCGACACGCCCGCCTGCGTCAGCGCCAAAAGTACGCGCTGGGAATTGTGCAGGCCGCCAAGCTTGTCGAGGTTCTTCTTCATGTTATCCGGATAGATGACGAGCTTCTCGATCACACCCGCCAAACGATTGAGCGCGAAATCGAGCGTCACCGTCGCATCCGGACCAATCATCCGCTCCACCGACGAATGCGAGATATCGCGCTCGTGCCACAGCGCCACGTTCTCCATCGCCGGAACCGCATAGCCACGCACAATACGCGCCAAACCGGTGAGATTTTCCGCCAGCACAGGGTTGCGCTTGTGCGGCATCGCCGACGAACCCTTCTGCCCCGGCGAAAAGTATTCCTCTGCTTCCAGCACTTCGGTCCGCTGCAGATGCCGGATCTCGGTCGCCAGCCGCTCTACCGAGGAGGCGACCACGGCGAGCGTCGCGAAATACATCGCATGCCGGTCGCGCGGCACCACCTGCGTCGACACCGGCTCCGGCTTTAGCCCCATGCGTTCGGCCACGAACGCCTCGACCCGGGGATCGATGTTGGCGAAGGTGCCCACCGCGCCTGAAATCGCGCATGTCCGCACGTCCTCGCGCGCCGCCACCATGCGCTCGCGCGCCCGCTCGAATTCGGCGTAACCGCACGCCAGCTTCAGCCCGAACGTCGTCGGCTCGGCGTGGATGCCATGGCTACGCCCGATCGTCGGCGTGAGGCGGTGCTCGAAGGCGCGCAGCTTCAATGCTTCAAGCAGCCGGTCGATATCGGCAACCAGAATGTCGGCCGCCCGAACCAGCTGAACATTCAGCGTCGTGTCGAGCACGTCCGACGACGTCATGCCCTGGTGCACGAACCGCGCTTCCGGCCCTACGATCTCCGCCAGATGCGTCAGGAACGCAATGACGTCGTGCTTGGTCACCTGCTCGATGGCATCGATCCGCGCCACCTCGAATCGCGCCTGCGATCCCTTCTTCCAAATAATGTCGGCAGCGTCCTTCGGGATGATCCCGAGATTAGCCATGGCGGTCGCGGCGTGGCTCTCAATCTCGAACCAGATGCGGTAGCGCGTGTCGGGCTCCCAAATGCGCACCATCTCGGGCCGGGAGTAGCGGGGAATCATGACGTCCTCGTCGGGTCTGTGAAAGGGGGAAAGCCGGATCGGGCCCGGCTGCAAGATGCCGGTGGCGTAACACCCCAGCCGCCCGCCAGCAACGTCGCCTCTCGCACAAAGAAAAGCACCCCGGCCAGCGCTTGTTTGCCCGAATCGCCCCCCGGCCCGGCGTCATCAGGCCCGCACCGCCCGCTAGTCGGCGGACGTTTGGCCCCCTGCGGCAATTCTCACCAATCAAAAATGAACCCGCCATTTCTGAATAGATATTCATCTCGCACGTGCAAAATCAATGATCGCCAATGGCTGCAAGTCCCCCATGCTGCTTTGCAAAATCCTGCCCTTCGCCCGCGACCAGCTTGTGCTGCGCAACAGCCGATTTTCACAAGATTATTGCGCTCTGTTTCGTCCTGGCAACGCTTCGCTGCAAAGCCGAAATAGGTGCCGCTTTGGAGCCATATTTCGATGAAGTATCGGCCCCGGATCGCGGCGGCGCCATTCAGGACCGCTTCATATCCAATGTTGGAAATGAGACACGCAGCTTAACGCAGTGGTCTCAAGCCCCTTGTAACTACGGGGCGGCGAAGCAACTCTACGTTTATGTCACCGGCGTTACAGTCGCTGGATGGACGGCACTCTACGGGGAAGACGCAATTGGTCTGGAGCCGCCTTGGGTCCGGGCCAGTACCAAATAAACAGACGAGAGAAATTTATGTCCGAGCAGATGCAAAGCGAAATCGCCGAACTCAATTCTCGATTCGACGAGCTTGACGATCCTCGCGCCCAGTACGCTCTTCTGAAAGAGCGCATCAACACCTATCGCTCCCGCGGAGCCTCTGTTCCAGAAGCGCTGCAGCGCATGGAACGCGTCCTCATGCAGGAGTGCCTGTCGGAATCCCAGGGTCGCTGAGCGGCCACCGGGCTCCACCGGACTATGAAGCGATCAGTTCGCCAGCGAGGTCACTCGCTGGCGTTCGCGCTTCTGGACCATCGGCCCGCGACCAGCGGCACGGCAACGAACGATACAACGCGTGCGTCGCCCTTGCCGTCGAACGCCGCCGCGTCGGAGCCGCTCTCGGCACCCAAGACCGCCGCCGGATCACCGGCCTCTCGCGCCGCGCGCCAGAGCGTCACCGCCCGCCCAGCCGCATCCTCAAGGTCGCTGGGATCAAGCCCACCCGAGCCCACACCACGCACCATGACCCTCACCGGGCTCAGCGAGCCCTCGGCCGCCTGCGCGAATTCATCCGTCGCATTGGCGTCCGAAGCGATCACGCCCGCACTGAACCTCGCCTTGCGCAGGCCGCGCAGCACCACCGCGGCCTCTGGCGGATAGCCGGCAAAGAAGATCGCTGCTGGCGGCTGAACGGCAAGCTTGGCCAGTTCCGCATCGTAGTCCCGTCGTCCCGCTACAATTGGCACCACCACCGGCGGCAAACCTTTGGCCGCCTCGATGCCGGCCGTGACCGCCGCGGTTAGCCCACGGGCATAGGCTGTCCGGTCCTGCACAATCGCGATCCGTCCGCCGGAGGCCAACGCCATCAGATCGGCCGCAGCCTCAGCCCCTTGGCGATCGTCGCGCCCTGCAAGCCGGAAAATCGTCGGTCCCGCGCGCTGATCCGTCAGCCCCGGATGCCGCACACCCAGCGCAATGAAAACGACGCCCGCTTCGGCATAGACCCGCGCCGCCGCGATTGCGGCCGCGGGGCAGGGGTGCCCGATGACCAAGCCGGGCTTGCTCGACACAATGTCCCGAGCCGCGCCCTCGGCGCGTACAGCGTCGCATCCGTCATCCACATCCACGATATCGAGACCGGCTCCCGCCGCCGCTTGCCGTGCCCCCGCGACCATAGCTGGCAGCGTCTCCGCGTGCCGACCCGCTGCCGGACCGGCGACGACAACTCGCGGCGCCATCTCCGCCTCGGCACGATCAAGCACAAACCCCACCATGGCAGAGGCGGTAACGGCACAAACCCAGAGATGGTGCAATGATAGTGCCTGCATAACGTCCAAAACGGCCACTAGGCCCGCTTAACCTTTGGCTCACAGCCCGATCTTGCGTCGCACACCAGGGCTGGCCTAGGGTACCTCGATGTTCAAACAGCGTAACTATTGGCGATGCCAACGGCATCACAATGGCGGCGCGAGGGCCGGGGGGCACAATATGCCGGGATTGACACCGCGGTTAGCGGCCGTGCGCCATCGCGCTGGACTGGGCTTTCTCAGCGCCATGGTCGCGGCCACGCCAGCCCTCGCCGAAGCCGATACATCTCAAGCCCTCACCCTCGACCAGACCATAAACGAAACGGTCGGGACCCTTTCCGCCCCCTTCGTGGCGTTTATCTTCTCGCCACTCCCGGGCACGGCTTTTCCCTGGATCGTGCTCTGGCTGATTGCCGCCGCCGTCATTTTCACCCTCTACTTCGGCGTCATCCAATTTCGCGGCTTCGGCCACGCGCTGGCCCTGGTCAGCGGTAAGTACGACAACGCGAAAGACCCAGGCGAAGTCAGCCACTTTCAGGCCCTTTCAACCGCTCTCTCCGGCACCGTCGGCCTGGGCAATATCGCTGGCGTCGCAGTCGCAGTCTCGATCGGCGGCCCGGGTGCCACCTTCTGGATGATCCTCGCCGGCCTGCTGGGGATGGCGACCAAATTCACCGAGTGCACACTCGGCGTCAAATACCGCAATGAATTCCCCGACGGCCACGTCTCGGGTGGCCCCATGTACTACCTCTCCAAAGGACTGGCCGCGCGCGGCCTTGCTGTCCCCGGGCGCATCATGGCCGCCATCTTCGCCGTCTTCTGCGTTCTGGGATCATTCGGCGCTGGCAACATGTTCCAGGCCAATCAAGTCCACGCGCAGCTTGTCAACGTCACCGGCGGCGACGCCAGTTTTCTGGCCGGACAAGGCTGGCTCACCGGATTGGTTCTCGCCGTGATCGTCTTCGCCGTCATCGTCGGCGGCATCAAATCCATCGCGACATTCGCCGAGTTCATTGTGCCGATCATGGCCGTCATCTACTGCGGTGCTTCCTTGATCATCATTGGCATGAATATCGAGAAGCTGCCCTGGGCCATTGGCCAGATCGTATCCGGCGCCTTCACAGGGGCTGGCGTCGCTGGCGGGATGCTCGGCGCTATCATCCAAGGCTTCCGCCGCGCATCATTCTCAAATGAAGCCGGTCTCGGATCGGCCGCAATTGCCCACTCCGCCGTCAAAACCAAACACCCCGTAACCGAAGGACTCGTGGCGCTGCTTGAACCCTTTATCGACACCGTCGTGATCTGCACCTGCACCGCGCTTGTCATCATCATGACCGGCGTGCTGCAGATCGATCCAGCCACCGGGCTCTACGTTTGGAACGCCGAAGCTGGCCGCATTGCTACTCAGGGCAACCTGACCGGCGTTGAACTCACGTCAGCGGCCTTCGAGAGCTCGATTTCTTGGTTCCCTTACGTCCTCGCAGTAGCAGTGGTGCTGTTTGCCTTCTCGACGCTCATTTCCTGGTCCTACTACGGCCTCAAGGCCTGGACCTATCTCGTCGGCGAGGGCCGTGCGCGCGAAATCACCTTCAACACTATTTATTGCGGCATGGTCGTGGTCGGCGCCGCCATCAACCTGAACCACGTCATAGACTTTGCCGACGCGGCCATCTTCTCCATGGCGCTCGTCAACATCACCGGCCTCTACATCCTGATGCCGGAGGTGAAGAAGGATTTGGCCGAGTATTTTGCCAAGTTGAAGAGCGGCGAGATTAAACCCACTGGGGTCTGAGCCACGCCCCCGCTCACGCCGCCTTGGCGCTTGCCAGATTGAGGGTCGCCAGTCGCACACCCGCATCTTCGGGGTCGTCCGCGATGGAAAAACCGAGCCGCGCGCAGAAGTCGAGCATGGTCTGGTTCTCCGCCAGCACTGTACCGCTCAACTCGCTCAAGCCCTCCGCCCGGGCATAGGCGATAAGGTGTTGCATGAGACGTTTGCCGAGACCCTTGCCCTTCAGATGCGAGGCCACCAGAACCGCGAACTCCGCTTTCTGGTAATCCGACCCCGCCATCATGCGCGCCACGCCCAAGAGCGTCCCGGTCGCTTTGTCGATAGCGACGAATGCCATCTCGCGTCCGTAGTCGATCTGGGTCAGCCGCGCGATGGTCGCATGGTTGAGCGACTTCGCCGCCATGAAAAAGCGCATGCGCATGTCGTGCGGCGTGACCTGCTTGAAGAACTCGTCATAGCGCAACTCGTCGTCGGGCCGGATCGGCCGGATCAGCAACTCCTGACTGCCACCCAACTCAAAATCTGTCTCCCAGCGCGTCGGATAAGGGCGAATGCTCATGGGAACCCGCGGATTGAGCACAGGATCGGCGATCACGATGCGCGCATCGAGCGCCACAACGTCGTGGTCGTCCGCAAGAAGCGGATTGATATCGATCTCGCGGATCTCGGGATGTTCGGCGACGAGATAGCTGAGCCGCACCAGAACCATCGCAATTCTATCAAGATCTGCAGCCGGCCGATCCCGATACCCGGCAAGCAGCCGCGACACCCGGGTCTGCGACATCAGATCGTGAGCGAGCCCAAGGTCGAGCGGCGGCAACGCTTCCGCCGTATCGCGCATCACCTCTACACCCGTCCCGCCCGCACCAAAAACAATGAGCGGCCCGAACGTCTGATCCGTGCTGACGCCGGCGAACAACTCGTGTGCATCTTTCTTGCGGATCATCGGTTGTACCGTGAAGCCCTCGATGCGCGCCTGTGGCTTCAACCGTTTGATGCGGTTCAACATCGCTTCGGCAGCATCCGCGCAATCTTCCGGCGAGTTAAGATCGAGCCGCACGCCGCCGACATCCGATTTGTGCGTGATATCGGGCGAGCGGATTTTCAATGCTACGGACTTCGTCGACGCCAGCAATTCCGTGGCCACCGCGCGCGCTTCCTCCGGAGTCGATGCCGTGCGAGTCGGCACCGTCTTGATGCCGTACGCCGCAAGAATATCCTTTGACGGGGCCTCCCCCAGAACTGTCTCGCCGCGCTTCAGCGCCTCCTTCAGCACCCGGTTCACATGCTTCGGATCAAGCCCCATATCATCGGGCAGCGATGGCGGCGTGCGCATAAGCAGATCCTGCGCCCGTCGGTGCCGCACCAACTGCATGAACCCGTTGATCGCATCATCGGGACTCTCAAATGAGGGATGCCCCGCCGCGCGAAATGCCGCCCGGCCCGGTTCAGCCGTTCCGTTTCCGAGCCATACGCTCAACAGCGGCCGGCGGCGGCCGTCCGGCTTCTGTTCCCTAACGGCTTCGATGACGGCTTCGGCCGCTGCCGTGCTGTCCGCCAGTGCCGTCGGACAATTCATGACCAGGATGGCATCAGTGCCTTTGTCGCTCAGCACAGCTTCAATCGCCTTACGATAGCGCTCCGGCGACGCATCCCCGATGATGTCGACCGGGTTCGCATGCGACCACGTCTGGGGGAGAACGGCATTGAGCGCCGCCACCGTCTGCGCATCGAGCGTCGCCAGCGTGCCGCCCCAATCCGATAAACGGTCGACTGCCAGCACGCCCGCCCCACCGCCGTTGGTCACAATCGTCAATCGCTCGCCACTGATGCGGCCCACCCGCGACAGCGTTTCGGCCGCGTCGAACAATTGCTCGATCTCGCGCACGCGCAAAACACCGGCGCGCCGGAAGGCTGCTTCATAAGCCTTGTCCGATCCCGCCAACGCTCCCGTATGCGACAGTGCCGCCTTGGCGCCAGCCGAATGCCGGCCCGACTTGATGACGATGACCGGCTTGGCGCGTGCCGCTCGCCGCGCTGCTGACATGAACTTTGGCGCGTTCGTGATGTTCTCGATGTAGAGAAGAATGGCCCGGCTGGAGTTATCGGCCGCCAGATAGTCGAGCAGATCGCCGAAATCGACGTCAAGCATATCGCCCAGCGACACGACGTGGCTAAATCCAATTCCGCGCGATGCCGCCCAGTCCACGATGCTGGTCACCAGCGCGCCCGACTGAGACAAAAACGCCAGATCGCCTTTCAGCGGCGCAATGTGGGAGAAGCTGGCATCAAGCCCGATCTGCGGCAGCATTAGCCCCAGGCAATTCGGCCCCTGAATGCGCAGGCAGGTTGGCCGCGCCGCCTTTAGCACGGCCGCCTTTTGCTCCGCGTTGAGCCCAGCAGTGATGACGACGGCGGCTCGGACACCTTTCGCGCCGAGTTCTGCAATAATGCTGGGGACCGTGTCGGGTGGCGTTGCGATAACGGCCAGATCAGGCACGCCATCCAGTTCGCGCACCGATGTGGCGCAGACCCGCTCTTCAACATGCCGGTGCCTGGGATTGACGAACTGAATAGAGCCCGCAAAGTCACCGCGCAGCAGATTGCGCGCTACCACGTGTCCGACCGAATTCGGCGTCGGACTGGCTCCGATCAGCGCCACGGACCGCGGCGTCAACAGAGAGTCGAGATTTCGCGTTGTCATCTTGGGTCGATGCTCGCATGCAAATGTGACATTGCCGTGCGGAGCGTTTCCTCAGGTGTCCCGCTGGCGTCGATAAGCGTCCATTCGAGATCGCCCAGATCGTAGGCGATTTGACGTTCGACGACCTGCGGCGTGGCGTCCGAGGCGTCATTTTTGCGTGCACCAACTCTGCGCAGCAACACCGGCAGCGGTGCGTCGAGCCAAAATGCTGCAAAGCGCGCACCGACACGCTGGGCCAGCGCCGCCATTTCGGCGCGTTCGGAGGGATGCGCATGAACCGCATCCGCAATCACCGCGTGTCCGGCGCGCAACGCGGCTTCGGACTTGGCCAGGAGCCGCGCATAAACCCGCGCCGTCACATCCGCGCCATAAGCTGTATCAGGCAACCGCTCGAATTCCCCGGCTCCAAACAGCGCCTTGCGTTCCAGATCGCTGCGCAGATGCAGCGCGCCCGGCGCCCGCCCGAGCAACGGCGCCAACGACGCCGCCAACGTCGATTTCCCCGATCCCGACAACCCCGCCGTCACCACCAGATCGGGAGGCTGATCGTCAAGATACGCTAACGCGCGGTCGAGGCACGCCCGCGCCGGCCCCAAACCCTCCGAAGTCATCGCGGCCTGTTGCGCGCCCACCATCGCCCGGATGGCGGCGCGCAGCGCCATGAAAGCCGGCAAAGCCGCTAGCCCCTCCAAATCGGCGTCGTCTTGCCGTCTCCAGATGTAGCGGTTCAGGATCGCATTCGCCGTTGCCCGATGTCCGCGGTGATCGAGATCCATCAACAGGAATGCCAGATCGTAGAGCACATCCACCGTCGCCAGGTCCTCGTCGAACTCCAGCGCATCGAACAGCATCGGAACGCCACTGATCAGAACCACATTCCCTAGATGCAGATCGCCATGGCACCTCCGCACGCATCCGCTCAGCGCGCGGCGGTCGAGCAGGGGCGCAAGCGCGGCAATGCGCTCGGACAAATGCTGCGAGAGACGCGCAACAAGCCCGTTGTCCGCACCGAAGAGGTCCGGAAGCGCACCCAAGACATCGCCTGCAATATGCGCCACCGATGACCGCTCCGCCGGCGCCACAGTCACCCGGGCATCCGCGTGCGACGCCACCACGGCGTCGGCCAGCGCCTTGGCCTCGTCCAACGTCAACGCGTGCCGCGCAACCCGGTTGACCAGAATGTCCCCTTCAGCAAACCGCGCCATATGCACGGCCCATTCGACCGGCACGCCCGCAGCATCCACCGCCAGCTGCCCATCTGCCTCACGGGTGATCGCGACCACGCCCTTGTACAAACCCGGCGCATGCGGCGCGTTGATCTCAAATTCCCGCACACACGCCGCACGGCGCAGCGCGAGCGTTGAAAAATCCATATAGGGATAAGTGATCGCGCGCTTGATCTTGAACACGTCGTGCGCGCCAACAAAGACATGCGCGCCGTGCGTGTCGATGCGCTGCACACCCGCTCCCACCGGGCCATCTGCTCCGCCACGCGCCAGGAACGCGACCACCTCGCGCTGCTCGTCGCTGATGCCAGCAGTCTCGCTCACGTTGAATTCCAGGGCCTCGCGGAGAACGCCAGAGACTGCGCCGGACCCTTGCCCCGCGTCAACGGCGACGCAGTTAACCCAATGCCGCCATCATGCGTCCACCAACCCCTGCGCCCGCGCACCGAGCGCCGCCATATCCGCGACCTTCAAGCCCCGCCGCCGGCCGGTCGTGATAATGCCTTCCGCCTTCAGCGCCGCAAACTGACGGCTCACGGTCTCAAGCCGAAGACCAAGGCACTCCGCAATCTCCGTCCGCGACAGCGGAAGATTGAATTCCAGTACTGCGACAGCTTGCCCGTTCTCACGCGCCTTATGGCTGAACTTGCCAGCAATCAGCATGAGCAGGCTCGCCACGCGCTCCTCGGCGGTCTTGCGCGCGATCATGGACATCCATTGCCGCGCCGCATCGAGATCATCGAGCGTCCGCTTGAAAATCGTCCGCTCAAGGTCGGGATGCGTCTGCATGAGCGTCTCAAAGGCGCTGCCGGAGAAAGCGCAAACTTCTAGATCCGTTGCCGCCTCTGCCACCAGGGGCGCACCCTCCGCGAATGGCCGCCCTACGAACTCGGATGGGAATTGCAAGCCGACAATCTGGTTGGTTCCGTCCGGTTGAACGTTGACCAGTTTGACCACCCCCTCGACGATGATCGAGCACGTCTTGGCCTTGTTGGGACCGCCATACAAAATCTGGCCCGCCTGAATGCGTCGCCGGTGAACGATCCGCGCCAATTCGTCGGCGGTTCCAACAGTCAGCGCGCTGCAGGGTGCGCTCTCCCGCACCGAACAATGCTGACATCTGATACGAAGTGTCACGACCCACCTCAGTTCAAGAAAAACCGGTCATCAAGCCGGTAGCCTGCACCAACCAACTCAGGCGAAAATGCCGCCACTCCTGCTCAGGAAGTTTAATGTATGCCCTCAACGCCCCTGGCGAATTGATGGAAATCAAGCCAAATCCGCCGGATAACCGCATTGGGGCCGCCAACCGGCCGTTGGACGTCCCGATCCGAAAATCGTAACCAGTCCACCATGCATCCTCACACGTTCAGCGTCGCACCCATGATGGATTGGACGGACCGGCACTGCCGGTTCTTCCATCGCGGCCTGACGCGCCATACGTTGCTCTACACCGAGATGGTAACCGCCGAAGCCATCTTGCACGGCAACCGCACCCGGCTCTTGGGCTTCGACCCAGACGAACACCCCGTGGCCCTGCAACTCGGCGGTTCCGATCCGCTCAAACTGGCCGCAGCCGCGCGCATCGGCGCTGATCACGGCTATCGCGAAATCAACCTCAACGTCGGCTGCCCGTCCGACCGAGTGCAAGAAGGCCGCTTTGGCGCGTGCCTCATGGCCGAACCCGAAATCGTCGCCCGCTGTGTCTCTGCCATGACGGACGCCGTCTCCATTCCCGTCACCGTCAAATGCCGCATTGGCATCGACGACCAGGACACCGAAGCCGACTTCCGTACCTTCATCGACACGGTGGCCGCCGCCGGCTGCCGGCGGTTCATCGTCCACGCCCGCAAAGCCTGGCTGAACGGTCTCTCACCGAAAGAAAACCGCGAAATTCCCCCACTTGATTATCCGCGCGTCTACCGGCTGAAAGCGGAGCGCCCGGATCTAACAATCGTCCTCAATGGCGGCATCGATAGCCTCGACGCCTGCAGCGAGCACCTGCGGCACGTCGATGGCGTCATGCTTGGCCGCGCCGCCTATCACGAACCCTACATCCTGGCGGACGTCGACCGCCGCTTCTTCGGCGTAGCAACGGAACCGGTCACACGCCGCGCCGCACTTGAACGCCTGATCCCCGCGATCGAACGCCAGATCGCCGGTGGCGGCCGCCTCAACAACATCACCCGGCACGTGCTGGGCCTATATCACGGCCGCCCGCGAGCACGCCTCTTCCGGCGCATCTTGAGCGAGGATGGTCAACGGCCCGGTGCCGGTGCGGATATCCTGATGAAGGCAATCACCGCCGCCGAAGGCGAAAGCGCCGTCGCCTTGTCGCCTGCGGCCGAGTAGTCTCACGGCGCATGTCAGATCTCGCCGCCAACATTCTTGCATACGCCCCCATGATCGCAGTCCTGGCTGTCGCCGGCATTGCGGCTGGCTTTCTCTCCGGGCTTTTCGGCATCGGCGGCGGGTCCGTTCTCGTGCCGGTGCTATATGCAGCCATGGGCGCCGCGGCCGTGCCGGAAGACGTCCGCATGCAAGTCACGCTCGGCACCTCTTTCGCCGTGATCGGCCCGACAGGTCTGCGCTCCTTCCTGGCCCAGCGCGCCCGCAACGCCGTCGACATGGCCGCACTTAGGCGCCTCGCGCCAGCCGTGTTTGTAGGCGTGCTCGTCGGCGTCGCGGTGGCTAGCGTCTCCTCCAGCGAAACGCTCCGTTGGGTGTGGGTCATCGCTGCGATGGTCATGAGCCTCAAACTGGCCCTCGGCCGCGATGACTGGCGGCTTGGGGACGCCCTACCATCCACGCACGCGCTGGAAGCCGCGGCCTTCGCCATCGGCGTGTTGTCCGCCCTAATGAGCATCGGAGGCGGCCTCTTCATGGTCTCGCTTCTGATGCTGTTCGGCTATCCCGTGCTGGCCGCGGTCGCCACGTCATCGGGCTTCGGACCGCTCATCGCCGCTACCGGTCTTGTCGGCTACATCTGGGCCGGATGGGATGCAACCGGACTGCCGCCCGGATCGCTGGGCTATGTCAACATCCCGGCCGCGCTGGTTATGCTGCCAACGAGCCTCGCTTTCGCACCGTTGGGTGTTCGCGCGGCCCACGGCCTGCCCAAGCGCGAGCTGGAATTGGCGTTCTCAGCCTTCCTCGCGCTTGTGGCGGTGAAGTTCCTGTGGAGCCTCTATGGCTGAGCGCCGACACCTTTGAGGATCGCGCGCGATTGGGAAAAAAAGTCCCGCCGCGTCAGGATCAGCACGACCCACGAGGCCGCAATGATGAAGGCAACAGGGTGGAAGAACCACATCATTCCGGCGATCGTGTAGTAGAAAGACCGCAGTCCCAGGTTTGAATGCCAGCCTACCAGGCCAAGCAGTTCTGCCGTCCTCTCCGCGTGACTGCGGCGTGCGGCAGCATCGGGATGATCATGAGGCGGCGTCGCCCCCATCATCATCACCGTGTAGTGCGAGAGGCGGAACGCCCAGGCAAATTTGAAGAAGGCATAGATCATAATCATCATGAGAAAGATGACCTTGATCTCCCAGAGCGTCGCCGTCGAGGCCGATGCATAGGGGAGGGACTCCACGATGGCGCGCGCCTTCTCGCCATAGGATAGCAGCGCCGCCAGACCGCCGATCACGATCACTGTTGTTGAGGCAAAAAATGCATTCGCATTCACCAGCCAACCCAGCAGCTGGCCATCGACGATACGATTGTCCCGCTCCGCCATTTCGATCATCCAGCCCCGCCGGTGCGTCTGCACGTAGTGGGCAATCGACCTTCTATAGATGCTGGGCCGCGTTGATACGAACTCGTAGGCCGCGATGACGGCCACGAACCAGCAGACCGCAGCGAGATCGAGAAGAGAAATCTGATCGATACTCACGGCAGCATCCTGCAGGCTGGAGGAAGGCATCGGCTGGCGATAAAAGACATCTGCTGATCACTCGTCGCCGGTGGCATATAAGGTTCGTGACAGGGTGCGGCGATCCCAACCGCTTGCTTCCCGCGTTTTCTGAGCCAGATCAAGACCACGACGCACCCGCCACAACAGAAATACGCCATGACGGACTTAACCACCTTCACCCTTGGCGCCATCGCCCTTCTCGCCACCCCAGGTCCAACGAACACGCTGTTGGGAACCGCCGGGGCGACGCAGGGCATCAAAGCATCGCTGCCTCTGCTCCTCGCCGAAGCCGCTGGCTACACCCTGGCGATCCTGATCCTGCGCACGCTGGTCGGCCCATTGCTCGCAGCCGAACCGGCTCTGGCCCAGGCTTTGAGCGCGATCGTCTGCCTGTATCTGATTCATCTCGCGTGGAAGCTATGGCGCACGAGTGCACTGCCGGGCGCTGCAGTGACTCACATTGGCTTCACCAACGTATTCGTCACGACCCTCCTGAACCCGAAAGCAATTGTCTTTGCCTTCACGTTGCTCCCGGACGGCGTCAGCGGCGGGTCCCTGGCGCCGTGGTTCGCAGCTATGGTCGCGCTCATCGCCATCTGCGGCGGCGCCTGGATCACCATCGGCGCAGCGCTGATGACACAGACCGGCTCAGGGCCGCGCATAGGCTACCGCGTCGGCGCTCTGGCGCTCCTGATGCTCGCGATGCTTCTCGGTACCCGGGCCGCCGGCATCACATGACGATGATGCCGGCCTCGCGACACGAAGATTGCAGTCTTACTTCGCGCGCACGCTGACCGAGATACGGCGGTTCTTTGCGCGTCCTTCCGGCGTGGCGTTGTCAGCGATTGCAAACTGTTCGCCATAGCCTTCAGCCTCAAGTCGCTCCCCCGCAATTCCAAGGCCGACCAGCGCTTCGACAACCGCCTTTGCACGAGCATCCGAGAGCTTGAGATTGTTCTCGGGCTTGCCGGTGTTATCCGTGTAGCCGCCGATCTTGACCTTCACTGCCGGGTAGGCCTTCAGGATAGAGGCCATGTTGTCGACTTGAGCCTTGGAATCCGCGGTCAGCTTCGCCGAACCCGTCTCGAAATTCAGCCGGTCGAAATCGAACCACTTCGTCTTGTCGATTTGAGCGTTCGCATCGGAGATGAACGCGAGCAACTGGCTTTCTACACCCGTCCCCGACGCTTCGATCTGCCCGCCACCCGCCAGCGCCAGCTTGATCAGTGCAGACGCCGGCGCAGCAGTCGGAGCCGGTGCTGGCGCAGCGGCTGCG
>VYKW01000430.1_pt1 | contig 15298 bp, 18 predicted proteins | sample 5114451 | NCBI WGS metagenome assembly VYKW01 (sample SAMN12291784, study PRJNA351875) | freshwater metagenome | isolation source: freshwater lake | place: USA: Michigan, Gull Lake | collected 2013-08-08
GCCGCGAGCAGCGCGACGACGACGTAGCGCCAGCCGCCACCCACGCGCACCACCTCGATCTCGCGCAGCGGCGGGGCGGGGGGCGCGCCGCCGGGATCGGGGAAGTGGCGTTCGATATTGCGGATCAGCTTGGGCAGCCGGGCGAGCGTCTTGAGGTCCTCTGAAATCCGGTCGGCGAGGAACGCTTCCGGCCCCAATTCGGTGCGGATCCATTCGCGCACGAACGGGGCGGCGCTGTCCCACAAATTAATCTCCGGGTGCAGCCGCGTCGCGACGCCCTCAACCATCACCATCGTCTTTTGCAGCAGCAACAGATGCGGCTGGGTCTGCATGTCGAAATCGCGGGTGATGTTGAACAGGCTGTCGAGCATCATGCCGACGCTCATGTCCTTGACCGCCAGCCCGCGCATCGGCTCACCCACCGCGCGCAGTGCCGTCGCGAACTCGGCGACATTGTGATGCGGCGGGACATAGCCCGCCTCGAAATGGATTTCCGCAACCCGGCGGTAATTGCCCGTGATCAGGCCGTAGAGGATCTCCGCAAGCCACACCCGCGCGCGCCGATCGATTCGGCCCATGATGCCGAAATCGATCGCTGCGATCCGGTCGCCGGGCAAAGCGAACAAATTGCCCTGATGCATGTCGGCGTGGAAAAAGCCTTCCGAAATCGCCTGACGTAGAAAGGCGCGGACCAGGGTATGCGCCAGCTTTTCGGTGTCATGCCCGGCGGCGATCAGGCCGTCGCGGTCCGACAGCTTGATGCCGTCGATCCATTCCAGCGTCATCACCTTGCCGGTGCTACGCTGCCAGTCGATCGCGGGAACGGTGAAGTCGGGCTCCGCCTCCATCGATTCGGCCAGCTCCGACGCCGACGCCGCCTCGCGTCGCAGGTCCAGCTCGCGCGCGGTCCAGCGCTTGAACGTCTCGATCACCAGCCGTGGGCGCAGGCGCGATGCTTCGCCGCCCATCCCCTCGACCTGTGCCGCCGCCCATTCATAGGTGTCGATGGCGCGCGCGAACTCGGCCTCAATGCCCGGGCGCAGCACCTTGACTGCGACCTGACGGCCATCGGTGGTGATCGCGCGATGCACCTGCGCGATCGACGCGGCGCCGATCGGCGTCTCTTCGACCGACTGGAACAGCTCCTCGATCGGCCGCCCAAAGCTGGTTTCCATCGCCGCGCGGATCACGGCGAAGGGGACCGGGGGCAGGGCGTCCTGCAGGCGCAACAGGTCGTGCGCCGCCGCTTCGCCGATCAGGTCGGGCCGCGTGGCAAGCGTCTGGCCCAGCTTGATCGCCGCCGGGCCGATCGCTTGCAGCGCATCGGCATAGCCCGGAACTTCCGGCACGCGCGCACCGAACCGCGCGATCCGCGCCAGGCGGCGGACGGGGGGCGGCGTGTTGCGGTCACGCTCGATCCCGCGCAGCGCGCCATGGCGCGCCAGCGTGCGGCCCCATTTCAGCAGGCGCCACAGATGAACAACGGGAGCGGTCAAATCTTCCAGCCGCTATGAATGGCGACCAGCCCGCCCAGCATCGGTTCGACCCGCGTCTGCACGAAGCCGGCGTCTTTGATCATCGCCTCGAACGTCGGCATGTCCGGAAAGCGCCGGATCGATTCGACCAGATAGCGATAGCTCTCCGCATCGCCCGCGAGCAGCTCGCCGAGCTTGGGCACCAGCCGGTGCGAATAGGCGTCGTACACGTCCGCGAATCCGGGCCACAGGGTGGTCGAAAATTCGAGCACGAAGAAACGGCCACCCCGGCGCAGCACGCGATGCGCCTCGCGCAACGCCGCCGGGATGTCGGTCACGTTCCGAATGCCGAACGCGATTGTGTAGGCGTCGAAGAAGCGGTCGGGCCATTGCAGCGTTTCGGCATTGGCCTCGCTCCACACCAGCCCGTCGATCCCGCGCTTGGCCGCGCGCTCGATGCCGACGGCCAGCATGTCCGGGTTAATGTCGGCGACCGTCACTGCCGCGCCATGTTCGGCCATGCGAAACGCGATGTCGCCGGTGCCGCCGGCCATGTCGAGAATCGCCTCGCCCTCGCGCGGCTTCACGCGGCGGACGAACACATCCTTCCACACGCGGTGCAAACCGCCCGACATCGCGTCGTTCATGAGATCATAGCGCGAGGCCACACTGGAAAAGACGCCGCCGACGCGACGGGTCTTTTCGTCGGGGGCAACCTCTTCATAGCCAAAGGAGACGGTGTCGGTCATGCGCGCCCTCCTAGCGGGCCTTGTGGGCGCGGCAAAGCCCGCTTAGCTGGACAAAATGCCCGAGCTTCCCGAAGTCGAAACCACCGTCCGCGGCCTGACCCCCGTTCTGCGTGGCCAGCGCATCGCGCGCGTTCAGCTGCGCCGCCCCGATCTGCGCCGCGCAATGCCGGTCGATCTGGGCCAGCGGCTGACCGGCGCTACCGTCACGGCGCTCGGGCGTCGCGCCAAATATGGCCTGATCGACACCGATCGCGGCGACACGATGATCTTTCACCTCGGCATGTCGGGACGCTGGCGGATCGACCCGGCCGAATTGCTGACGCACGACCATCTGCTGATCGAGACCGATGCTGGGCGGCGGCTGGTGCTGAACGATGCGCGCCGATTCGGGTCGGTCGACTTGGTCGCAACCGCCGATGTCGGCGCCTGGCCGCCCTTCGCCGCACTGGGGCCGGAGCCGCTCGGTCCGCACTTCACCGCCGATCATCTGCGCCAGGCGTTGGCGGGACGCGTCGCATCGATCAAGCTGCTGCTGCTGGACCAGCGCATCGTTGCGGGCCTGGGCAACATCTATGTGTGCGAGGCGCTGCACGACTCGCGCATCTCGCCGAAGCGCAGCGGCGGATCGCTGACCCGACCGCAGTTGCAGCGGCTGGTCGTGGCGGTTCACGGCGTGCTCGAATCGGCGATCGAGGCCGGCGGATCGACCCTGCGCGACTATGCTCAGCCCGATGGTGAGCTCGGCTATTTCTCCAAGCAGTTCAAAGTCTATGGCCGCGAGGGCGAACCGTGCGGATGTGGAGGCACCGTCGCGCGCTATGCCGAGGGCGGGCGCTCGACCTTCTGGTGCCCGAAATGCCAGAAGTAATACGGCATTGCTTGGATCCGGCACCGGCCCGCTCCCCCACCCGGCCACCCACTTCAAGGTATCTTCGATGGGTGGCCGGGTGGGGGAGCGGGCGGAGTAGCCCAGGCTCCGACGATGCGAAGCATCGGCGGAAGGCTGCGGAGGGCGGTGCCGCAGGCGCATCAAATGCGCCGCAAAAGGTTGACCGAATCGCCCGCCCTCGCTAAGGGGCGCGCTTTCCCGAGGCGTGGGACGGAAATCCGCGCCTCTTTTCGCATTGAAAACAGGAACGAAGATTCATGGCGAACACGCCGCAAGCCAAGAAGCGCATCCGCCGCAACGAACGCCGCGCCGAAGTCAACGGCGCCCGCGTCGGCCGCATCCGCACCTTCGTCAAGAAGGTCGAAAGCGCGCTGACCACTGGCGACAAGGCCGCAGCGGAAACCGCGCTCAAGGCGATGCAGCCGGAGCTGGCACGTGGCGTCGCCAAGGGCGTGGTGCACAAGAACACCGCCGCGCGCAAATTCTCGCGTCTGACCAAGCGACTCGCAGCCCTCGGCTGAACCCCGCTTCACCGATCGGAATTTAGCCCTGCCGACCCCGTGTCGGCGGGGCTTTTCATGTGTCCAGCCACGGCCAGGTCGCAACGGAGCGAATCGAGGAATAACCATGAGTCGCGCCGTAACGCAGTTGTAACGATTCAGTTAAGCCACTTAAAAACAAAGGCTTATTTCAAGAATAACGGTTTTCCGGGCGCTTGAGTGAGTCAAGCCTACTTATTTCAGATTCTTTACATGCATCCCTCTTGATCGACTCAGAAATGCGTCCCTAAAACGGACTTCCGCCACGGCGTTCTCGTCGGCGGAATCAGCGAGGGTACCGATCAGCAGCGGATGCGATTCCGCCTGCGGCATCCTTTTGCCTGAACGAAAATTCGGACGCGAAGGCCGTGCTTTCGCGATGGGGTCGGTGCGTGCGCACGGTTTGCGCGCGCGCGGTGGTTGTAGTCGGGGGCAACGGGAAGATGGATCAAGCCAAGGCCTGGACACGCGTGCGGGGCAATCTGCGACTTTCCGCAGGCCAGCGGCTGTTCGACCAGTGGCTGAAGCCGATCGTCCTGATCCCGGGCGAGGATGCGGAGACGGTCCGCCTCGGCCTGCCCTCAGCCTTCATGACCAACTGGGTCAAGAATCACTATGCCGACCGGCTGATGATGGAATTTCGCGCCCAGCTTCCGGGCGTGCGCACGGTGTCGATCGAAACGGTCGATGCGCGTGCGACTCGTGAGCTTGCTGCTGCGGCCCCTGCGGTCACAGTGGCGGCGCCCGCCGCGCCCTCGGCCCTGGCCGGAGCGGGCGAGCGTCCCAATCTCGATTCGCGGTTCACCTTCGACCGATTCGTGGTCGACACGTCCAACCGGCTGGCGTTCAACGCGGCCAAGGCGCTGGCGGAGCCGGGCTCGCCGCGCTTCAGCCCGCTCTACCTCCACAGCAACACCGGCCAGGGCAAGACGCACCTGATGCACGCGATTGGGCATGCGTTCATGGACGCCTGCCCGGATGCGACCGCGATCTACATGCCGGCCGAGCGCTTCATGTTCGAATTCGTCCGCGCGGTGCGGGAGCGGGACACCTACAGCTTCAAGGCCCGTCTGCGCGGCGTCGATCTGCTGATGATCGACGACCTCCAGTTCATCGCCGGCAAGGAATCGACCCAGGAGGAATTCTTCCACACGGTCGACGAGTTCATGCGCGAGGGGAAGCGCCTCGTCATCGCCGCCGATCGCAGCCCGCTGGCGCTTGAAGGGATCGAGGCCCGGCTTGCCTCGCGCCTCGGCTCGGGCCTTGCCGCGGACATCAAGCCCGCCGAACTCGGGCTGCGCCGCGCGATTCTCGACCGCAAGCTGGAGGATATGCCGGGCGCCACGGTGCCGTCCGACGTGCTCGACCTGCTCGCCGCGCGGATCAGCTCGTCGGTGCGTGAGCTCGAAGGCGCGCTCAACCGCCTGGTCGCTTATGCGCAGCTCAACAACGAGATCGTGACGATCGCGTTCGCCGAAAGCGTGCTCGGCGAAGCGCTGCGCGGCAGCCAGCGTCGCGTGACGATCGACGAGATCCAGAAGGCGGTGTCGAGCCACTTCGACGTCAAGCAGCTCGACCTGGTGTCACAGCGCCGCGCGGTGGCAATCGCGCGCCCGCGCCAGATCGCCATGTACCTCGCCAAGCGGCTGACCACGCGCTCGCTGCCCGAAATTGGCCGCAAGTTCGGCAACCGCGACCATTCGACCGTCATCCACGCCGTCCGCCGCATCGAAGAACTGCGCGGCACCGACAGCGAGATCGACGGCGCGGTGCGCAGCCTGATGCGGCAATTAGAGGCCTGAAGCTTGCGTCTCCCTGCGGGGAGGCGCCGGGGTGGGGGGTATATCCCCCCCGGAACTAAGATACCTCCCACCCCAAGCTTTGTGGCCGTCAGCGCGGCAGCGTGTCCAGAAACGCCGCGACGTCCGCCAGGTCGACCTGCTTGTCGAGATAGGTCCGCCCGATCCCGTGCGCGAGCAGGAAGGGCAGGGTGCCGGCGTCCATCTTCTTGTCGTGCAGCATGTGTGCGACCAGAGTCGCGCCCGACGCGGTAATGCCCGCGCTGGCCAGATCGTGCGGCATGTCCATCGCCTTCAGATGCGCCGCGACCCGCTCGGCATCCTGCGCCGGACACAGCCCACGCCGCGCCGAATAGGCAAAGGCCAGCGCCATCCCCGCCGCAACGCCCTCGCCATGCAGCAAGGCGTCGGAGAACCCCGTTTCGGCCTCCAGCGCATGGCCGAAGGTATGGCCAAGGTTCAGCAGTGCGCGCACACCCGTCGTCTCGCGCTCGTCCGCCGCAACGATCCGCGCCTTGGCGGCCACCGAATGCGCGATCGCAGTTTCGCGCGCCCCCGGGTCACCCGCGAGCAGCGCTGCGCCATTGGCCTCGCACCATTCGAAAAAGCCGAGATCGTCGATCAGCCCGTATTTCACCACCTCGGCATAGCCCGCGCGCAAATCGCGGAGCGGCAGCGTGTCGAGCAGGTCCGGGTCGATCAGCACCAGCGATGGCTGGTGGAAGGCGCCGACCAGGTTCTTGCCCGCCCGGCTGTTGATCGCGGTCTTGCCGCCGACCGAGCTGTCGACCTGGGCCAGCAGCGTGGTCGGGATCTGCACGAAGTTGCAGCCGCGCTTGAGGATCGACGTGGCGAACCCGACCAGATCGCCGATCACCCCACCGCCCAGCGCAATCACATGGTCGCCACGCTCGATCCCGCGCTCGAGCAACGCATCGGTGAGCGATTCGAGCTGGCCCCAGCTCTTGGTCGCCTCACCGGCTGGCAGGGTAATGATGTCGCTCGTAAGGCCACCATGGTGCAGCAGCGCGGCCAGCCGGGCGGCATGCGGCGCGACATTGGCGTCGGTGACGATGACAAAGGGGCGCCCGCGCGAAAACGGGGCGAGTTGCTCCGCCGCCTGCGTCAGCAACCCGCTGGCGATCCGCACCTCATAGCTGCGCGCGCCGAGCGCGACGGGCACGACCTTCATCGGCCGAGTGCCGTCATGATCGCGCTGACCGTCGCATCATGCGGCGCAACCTTGCTGACGATATGGATCGGCGCGAGCGCATAGACCGGGTTGCGGATTTCGGCGAGTTCGGTGAGCACCTTCAACGGATCCTTTCCGCGCAGCAGCGGGCGATGGTCGCGCTTGGCGACGCGTTCGGCCAAGACCTTGGGGGCGGCGTCCAGCCAGATCGCGGTCGCCTGGTCAAGGATCAGCGCGCGCGTTTCCGCGTTCAGGAACGCCCCGCCGCCGGTCGCGATCACTTTGGGTGCGCCGTCGATTAGGCGCGCGATCACGCGCCGTTCGCCATCGCGGAAATGCGGCTCGCCGAATCGTTCGAAGATCTCGGCAACGGCCATGCCCGCTGCCGCTTCGATCTCAGCATCGGCGTCGACAAAGGGGAGTTTCAGCCGCTGGGCGAGCCGACGGCCGACCGTGGTCTTGCCCACGCCCATCAGGCCAATCAGCACGATCGGGCGGGTAATCGGTTCAGGATTGGCTGGGTGGGTTTGCAGCATGGTCGCGGGGGCTATACAGCGAGCATCGCGCTCGGGCAAAAGGCCCGGTGCCTGTAATCAGAACCGGTTTGAGGGGGTCGATGTCCCGTTCGCTCATCATCATCGTCATTGTCGCTATCTTGTTGATCGGCGGACTGTTTTTCCTCGCCGGGCGCGATACGGAGAAGCAGCCGGTGCGCATCGAGAAGGCCGTCCCGCTTGACAATCTCTCGAACTAAGACCGCGCTCGCCGCGGTTCTGGTGGTCGCCGCTGGCGTCGGGATTCCCGCGCTGGGGCAGGATCGACCCGAATCGCTGCTGCCCCCCGGGTTCGACGATCCGGCCCCGGCACCCGCTCCTGCTCCGGCCCCTGCGCCCGCTGCGGGACCGACGACCGCGCCGCGCACCGATGCGAATCCTGCGCCGATCGGTGAAGCCGGGAACGGGATCGCGGCAGCCCCCGGCGTCGCGCCTGAAGCGACGGGCGAAATCGATGCCGCGACGATCGCTCGCTACGAACTGCCCGACTTCGCCAAGCGCTCGCTGGCGCAAGTCGGCCCGTCCTCGCCCGCCAGCGATGGGCTGGCGCTCACCGCATTCGGCAACGCCGATGGCGGCTTCCTGCAGACCCTGATGCGCCGCACCGATGCGCCGGTTGCATCGCGCTGGCTGTCAATCGCGCTGCGCCGCGCGCTGCTGTCGCGCGTGAACACCCCGCGCGGCCTCAACGGCGCGGATTTCGCCGCCGAGCGCGCCTGGCTGCTGATCCGCATGGGGGAGGCCGATGCCGCCCGCGCGCTGGTCCAGTCGGTCGATATCGCCAACTACACGCCCAAAATGTTTCAGGTGGCGATGCAGGCCATGCTCGCCACCGCCGATCCGGGCGGCATGTGCCCGATGGTAAAGCCCGCGCTCGACACCGCGCCCGACCGCAACTGGCGGCTGGCCGAAGCGATCTGCGCGGGACTCGACGGCGACCCGTCCAAGGCCGGGCCGCTGATCGACGCCAGCCGCCGTCGCCTGGGCAATGCGGTCGATGTACTGCTGGCCGAAAAGCTGGTCGGCATGGGCGTATCGGGGCGCCGCGCGGTCACCGTCGAATGGGACGCCGTGGACCGGATCAGCGCGTGGCGCTGGGGCCTTGCGGTCGCGTCGGACACCGATATTCCCGAGCGGCTGTACGGCACCGCCGGGCCGCAACTGCGCTACTGGCGCGCGACCGCGCCGATGCTGGGCCTGCGCGACCGCGCCGCTGCAGCGGAGGCGGCCGCCACTCAGGGCGTTTTCTCCAGCCAGGCGCTCACCGACCTGTACGGTGAGATCGAGGCACAGGAAGATCCGTCGATCGCCGAAGTCGCGGTTGCCCGCGACCTGCGCGCCGCCTTCACCGCCGCCACAGCTGCCGACCGGGTCGAACGCATGCGGCAGCTGTGGGACGAGGCACAGGGTCCGCGCGCCACCTATAGCCGGTTGATCCTCACTGCCCGCGCCGCCGCGCGCCTGACGCCCTCTGCCGAGCATAGCGCCGACGCCGACCGCCTGATCGCGTCGATGCTCAGCGCCGGGCTCGACCGCGCCGCGCTGCGCTGGAAGCAAATCGCGCCGCGCGGCAGTGACGGCTGGGGCATGTTGTTGCTTGCCGAACCGGGCCGCGCCGTCGCGGTCGGCGATGTCGAGGCGTATCGCAACAGCGCCGATGCCACCAATGGCGCAATGCTGATCGCGGCGATGGCCGGGATGGGCCGCATCCCGACCGCCGACGGACAGCGGCTGATGCGCGCATCGGGCGTCGAGTTCGGCAGCGCCAACGCCTGGACCCGCGCGATTGCGCAGGCGGCGGACGCAAACCAGCCGGGGACGGTGGTCCTACTCGCCGCCGTGGGCATGCAGAGCCGGGTGTGGGAAGGCGTCTCGCCCGAGGCGCTGTACCATATCACCCGCGCGCTGACTCAGGTCGGGCTCGATGGCTATGCGCGGATGATCGCCGTCGAGGCGATCACGCGGCTTTGAGCCAGATCCGCCCCGGGGACGACCCGGCGCTGATCGAGCGCTTCCTCGAGATGCTGGCGGCTGAGGCCGGGGCGTCGGCCAACACGCTTGCGGCCTATGGCACCGATCTACGGCTGGCGTCGCAGGCGCTCGACGGCGGGCTTGCAGCCGCGGACCGTGCGGCGATCGAGCGACTGGCCGAAGAATGGCGCGACCTTGCCCGTGCGACCGTCGCTCGCAAATCGGCGGCGCTGCGCCGCTTCTACGGTTTCCTTGTCGATGAAAAACTGCGCGCCGATGATCCCGGCAGCGCGCTGCCGCGGCCCGGCAACGGACGGGGACTGCCAAAGACGCTGTCGAACGCCGATGTCGAGGCGATCTTTGCCGCGATTCAGGCGCGGATCGACCGCATACCCCCCGATCCCCGCGACCTGCGCCTGCTCGCGCTGATCGAACTCCTCTATGGCTCGGGCCTGCGCGCGAGTGAACTCGTCTCGCTCCCGCGCGGCGCGGTCCAGCCCGACAAGCCCTATCTGATCCTGCGCGGCAAGGGCGGGAAGGAGCGGCTGGTCCCGCTGTCAGATCGCGCCCGCGCGGCGGTGGCGGCGTGGCGCGACCATGTCGATCCGGCGCGGCCCTGGCTGTTCCCCTCGGGCAAGGGGCATCTCAGCCGCATCCGCCTGTATCAAATGGTGCGCGAGATTGCGGGGCTGGCGGGCATCCCGCCCGACCGCATCAGCCCGCATGTCCTGCGCCACGCCTTCGCCACGCATCTGCTGGAAGGCGGGGCAGATCTGCGCGCGCTGCAGGCGATGCTGGGCCATGCCGATATCGCGACCACCGAAATCTACACCCATGTCGATAGCGCCCGGCTGGTAAGCCTTGTCAACGAGCGCCACCCGCTAGCCGACACGCCCCGAATTGACGCGAAGCGCGACGGGGCATAGTGCCGCGGCGATGGCTAGCTTTCTTGAATTTGAAAAACCGATCGCCGAGCTTCAGGCCCGGATCGACGAATTGCGCGACACCGCTGCGGGCGGCGAGGTGGATATCGAGGCGGAGGTCGCCAAGCTTCAGGCCAAGTCCGACCGCTTCCTCAAGGACGCCTATGCCAAGCTGACCCCGTGGCAGAAGACGCTGGTCGCCCGCCATCCGGAGCGGCCGCACTTCAAACACTATGTCGCGCGGCTGATCACGGACTTCATGCCGCTGGGCGGCGACCGCGCCTTTGCCGACGATCAGGCGATTCAGGGCGGCCTTGGCCGCTTCCGGGGACAGCGCGTGATGGTCATCGGCCATGAAAAGGGCGACGACACCACCAGCCGCCTCCGCCACAATTTCGGCATGGGCAAGCCTGAGGGCTATCGCAAGGCGATCCGGTTGGTCGAGCTGGCCGACAAGTTTGGTATCCCCGTGGTGACGCTGGTCGACACGTCGGGCGCCTTCCCCGGCATGGAGGCCGAGGAGCGCGGTCAGGCCGAAGCCATCGCCCGCTCGACCGAAGCATGCCTCAACCTCGGCGTGCCGATGGTCGCATCGATCCTGGGCGAGGGCGGCTCGGGCGGCGCGGTCGCGCTTGCCGCCGGCAACCGCGTGCTGATGATGGAGCACGCCGTCTATTCGGTGATCTCGCCCGAAGGCTGCGCCTCGATCCTGTGGCGCACCGCCGACAAGGCCGCCGACGCCGCCGAGGCGATGAAGGTGACCGCGCAGCATCTCAAGGAACTCGGCGTGATCGACACGATCGTCACCGAACCGTTGGGCGGCGCGCACCGTGACCATGCCAAGGCGATCGATGCGCTCGGCGATGCGATCGAATCGGCGCTCAAGGATCTGTCGGACCAGAGCGCAACCGCGCTGCGCCAGGCCCGCCGCGCCAAGTTCTTGGCGATGGGCCGCGCCTGATCTTTTCATCCGGGGCTAACGAAAAAGGGGGCGGGACCGATGGTCGCCGCCCCCTTTTATTGGGCCGCCGAGATCAGGACGCCTTCATGTTTGACGACACGTTGGTGAACGTCTTCTTCATCTGGTTGCCCAGGCCCTGCATTGCGGCGATTGCAGCAACGGCGATCAGGGCGGCGATCAGACCATATTCGATTGCGGTCGCCGCGCGGGTGTCGCGCAACGCCGCCAACAGGCGCTTAACCATAGGTCCCCCTAAGTCGAAAAAGGGGCGGCGAACCGCTGGCTCGCCGCCCCTTCCGTTCAGTCGTTTCGAGATAAAGGGGTCTTACGACGCCTTCATGTTCGACGAAACGTTGGTGAAGGTGGTCTTGAGCTGGTTGCCCAGGCCCTGCATCGCGGCGATTGCAGCGACGGCGATCAGAGCGGCGATCAGGCCGTACTCGATTGCGGTGGCGCCCTTCTTGTTGCCGAAAATCTTGCGGATCGTGTTCATACCGGTCTCCATCCTGTTCGAAGCTTCAGTTTTCCCGGCTGCCCCCGGCGAAAACCGGTCTCAGCAAGCCCGAAACTAGGGGACGGAAGTTAACAAAGGCCTTAGACGCGCGGCTGCATCGGCGAAAAATCAGCCGGGGTTCTGGACCTTGTTGCTGACATTGTTCCACATGCCCGTGGTGCCGCCGGCCAGTTCGGTGAGCGCGCCGATCAGGACGAGGACGATGAGTGCGAGGATGAACCCATATTCGACGGCCGTCGCGCCGCGATTGCAGCGTAACAGACGGGTCAGCAATGGCCTGCGTTCACGCATCCTCGGCCTTTCTTGTTGGCGCTACCGCAAATCTACGGAAACAAGATTAACGAAATGCTGAAATCGGATGCTGGGATTCCATCAGGGCGTATCCTCACGGTAGTGGCGGCGGCATTGGTCGATGCAGAAGGGCGCGTGCTTGTGCAGCAACGCCCCCCGGGCAAGCCGATGGCCGATCTGTGGGAATTTCCCGGCGGCAAGGTCGAACCGGGCGAACTGCCCGAGGCCGCGCTATGCCGCGAATTGCACGAGGAGCTGGGCATCACGGTTGATCCCGCCGCGCTCGTCCCCGCGACCTTCGCCAGCGCACCGTTGGGAGAGCGCCATTTGCTGCTGCTGCTCTACACCTTGCGCAACTGGGGCGGGGAACCCCAGGCGCGGCACGCGACCGCGCTGCAATGGGTTCACCCGCCCGTACTGCGCACCCTCGCCATGCCGCCAGCGGACATCCCGCTGATCGGCATGCTCGAGGCGCTGCTTTAGGGTCGTTTTCAGTTAGGCGGCACCGGCCCGCTCCCCCACCCGGCCACCCATAGAATACACTGTCGTTGGGTGGCCGGGTGGGGGAGCGGGCCGGTGCCGCTTCAGCGAAGCTGAAAACGACCCTAGGTCAGGCTCGGCGTCGGCGCATTGCGAGTGCGCCACAGCGAGTAGACCACGCCCGTCGTCAGGATCAGCGCGGTAATGCCCAGCGACACCACCGGCGGGATCTTGGCCAGCCCCAGCGCATCGGCGACGAAGATCTTCGACCCGATGAACACCAGCAGCACGGCGAGCGCGTACTTCAGATAGTGGAACCGGTCGACCAGTGCCGACAGCGCGAAATACAGCGCGCGCAGGCCGAGGATCGCGAAGATGTTCGACGTGTAGACGATGAACGGGTCGGTGGTGATGGCAAAGATTGCAGGCACCGAATCGACCGCGAACACCAGATCGGCGAACTCGATCATCACCAGCGCCAGGAACAGCGGGGTGGCATGGCGCGCCACCGTCCCCGTCTTGGCATCCGGCTCCTGCACGAAGAACGCCGATCCGCGCAGCCCGTCGGTCACCCGCATTTGCCGCTTGAGCCAGCCGAGCAGCGGCGATCCCGCCACGTCATAGGGCGTGTCGACCATCCGCCACATCTTGATGCCGGTGAAGATCAGGAATGCGGCGAAGAGGTAAAGCACCCAGCCGAATTCGGACACGATCGTCGCGCCCAGCGCAATCATGATCGCGCGCAGCACGATGACGCCCAAAATGCCCCAGAACAGCACCCGGTGCTGATACTGACGCGGGATCGCGAAATAGGTGAAGATCATCGCAATGACGAAGACATTGTCCATCGCCAGGCTTTTTTCGACGACAAAGCCGGTGACATAGTTGATCGCCGCCGTCTCACCGAGCTGCCACCAGACAAAGCCGCTGAACGCCAGGCCCAGCGCGATATAGAAAGCGGAGAGCATCAGGCTCTCCTTGACCCCGATCTCGCGCGCCTTGCGATGCAGGACGCCGAGGTCGAGCGCGAGCAGGACCGCGACCAGCCCCATGAAGGCAAGCCACATCCACACCGGCTTGCCCAGCCAGAGTAACGTCAAAAATTCCATGGTGAATCAGCCCCTGTTGGGTGAGGCGCGTTGTGCGCCATCAGGGCGGCCCGACATCATGCGCGTTGCGCGCATCAGAGGGGCCCGGGCCGCCTATGGTGGTTCGATCAGCTTCCGGTCGCGAGCGTGCGCTTCCAGTGGCCGGCCAGACGGTCCTTGACCGCCAGCTTCAGCTTCTTGAGCCGCAGCAGCCGAAACCCGTCCGGATTGCGTCGCCGCGTTTCGCGACGAATCTCCTCGTCCAGCTTCCGGTGGACGACGCTCAGACGGTACAACATGCCACTCATCATAATGCCTCCTGTCGATGTGAAATCGATCGGACGGCCGTCAGCGGGAGGATATGGTTAGACAAAGCCCAGCCTGCATCGGGTCATCCGATGCGGTCCGACATCGCGATCATTTGGATCGCCAGAGGGGCCCGGTCCGCACCGTGTTTATGGCTGCAGCGCACCAATTTGTCAAGATATCAGGGCTTGGGCCGCAACGCGTCGGCCAGCGAGGCGCTGGCGGAACCGCGCCGCGCAGGCTTGGGCTGGCTGGGATCGGGGGCCCAGCCGGTGACGAAGATCGCGTCGAAGCGCTCGCTGGTCCGCCCCTCGGCATCGGCGCGCGCGGCAAAGGCTTGCGCGGCGCGCGTCACCGCGCTGCGGGTCAGCGGGGCGGGGTCGCGCAACAGGCTGGTCGCCCCCATGCCGCGCAGGTCGCGCACCAGATCGAACAGGCTGGCATAGCGCACCTCCAGCGTCTCGACATCCGCGACCGGCAGCGCGAACCCGGCGCGGACGAGCAGATCGCCCGCCGCGCGCACATCGACCTGCGGATGCACCCTTGCCGCCGGGCGGTCGCCTTCGGCCTCCAGCATCACGCTGCGCAGAGTCGACAAGGTCGATCCGCCGAGAAACGTGCCCATGAACAGCCCGTCCGGCCGCAGCGAGCGGCGGATCAGCGCCAGCGCGCCGGGCAGGTCGTTGACGCTGTCGAGCACCCCCGCCGAGACGACGAGGTCATAGGCACCCTCGGGCGAATGCGGCCGGTCCTCATCGTCCTGCACGCCGCCCGACTGCGAAGCAAAACGCGCCCCGGCGTCGATCCGCGTGAGCTTCGCGCCGGGCGGCGGGACGAACGCGCCGTCGAAGCTGCCCAGGTCCAGCACATCGCGAAACTCGCGTCGCACCGCGTCCAGCCGCTCGGCAATCCCGTCGAGCATCCACGCGCGGATAAAGTCGAACCCGGCAAAGCCCGGCGCAGCGCGATCCCGGCGCAGGCGGCGGCGGGTGCGGTCGAAGATTTCGGGCGGGATGGGGGCGGGGGTCACGGCGCGGCTTGTGCCGCGTCGCGCGCCGCGCGACAAGCTCTGCATGGGGCTGCGTCAACCGTTGCTCGACCTGATCGGCCTGGCGCTGCCCCCGCGCTGCCCGGGCTGTGGCGACGTGGTCGATGCCGATCACCGCTTCTGCGCCGCCTGCTGGAGCGGAATGCGCCTGATCGCGCCACCCTGGTGCGCCAGCTGCAATTTGCCGTTCGAGCATGATCGCGGCGATGCGGCGCAGTGCGGCACCTGCCTCGCCGATCCGCCGGTGCATGACGGGGTGCGCGCGGCGGTCGCCTATGGCCCGGCGGCACGCACGCTTGCGCTGCGCCTCAAATATGGCGGACGCACCGGCTTCGCCGTCACCGCCGCGCGGCTGATGACGCGACTGATGCCCGAAGATGCGGAGCTGCTGGTGCCGGTTCCACTGCACCGCTGGCGGATCTGGGGGCGCGGGTTCAACCAGGCGCTGCTGATCGCCCGGGCGCTCGGCACCGCGTCGGGCGTGCCCGTCGCGCCCGATCTGCTGCGCCGGGTGAAGGC
>VYKW01000431.1_pt1 | contig 15271 bp, 10 predicted proteins | sample 5114451 | NCBI WGS metagenome assembly VYKW01 (sample SAMN12291784, study PRJNA351875) | freshwater metagenome | isolation source: freshwater lake | place: USA: Michigan, Gull Lake | collected 2013-08-08
GCTGCCGGACATGCTGCCGAAGGCCTATCGCTGGGTCGCCGAGATGCGCGAGATCGCGGGCTTCCTCGGGCCGGATCATCCGGCCGCGCTGATCTATGAAGGCTTTGCCCGGCTGTTCGAGCACATCGCCGCGGATGTGCAGGGGCAGGGCACCGAGGCGGCGCAACTCGTGGCCTTCGCCGAGCGCTGCAAGGCGAAGACGTAGGCTCAGCTCTCTCAACGCGTCATTGCGAGCGCAGCGGCGCAGCGAAGCAATCCAGGGCGGAACGAGGACTCTGGATTGCGTCGCTGCGCTTGCAATGACGGCGATTTTTACCCCGCCGTCAGCAGCGGGATCGCCTCGTCGCGTTCGTAGAGATACAGCAGGCAGCGCAGCGCGTCGCTGCGCGGGCCCTTGAGCTTGGGATCCTCTTTGAGGATCCGCAGCGCCTCGTCGCGCGCCTGCGTGATCAGCTGGGCGTGTACCTCGGGGCGGGCGATGCGATAGCCGGGCAGGCCGCTCTGGCGGATGCCGAGCACGTCGCCTTCGCCGCGCAGCTTGAGGTCCTCCTCGGCGATGCGGAAGCCGTCGGTGGTCTCGCGGATCACCGCGAGCCGCGCCTTCGACATCTGTCCGAGCGGCTCGTGATAGAGCAGGATGCAGGTCGAGGCCTCCGAGCCGCGGCCGATGCGGCCGCGCAATTGGTGGAGCTGGGCGAGACCGAAGCGCTCGGCATTCTCGATCACCATGATGGTCGCGGCCGGCACGTCGACGCCGACCTCGACCACGGTCGTCGCAACCAGGAGGCGCAGCTCATGCGCCGCGAAGCGGCCCATGACCTCGTCCTTCTCGCTGCCCTTCATCTTGCCGTGGACCAGGCCGACCTTGTCGCCGAAGCGCTCGCGCAGGCTCTCGCAGCGGTCGGTCGCATTGGTGAGATGATCGATGCCCTCGGCCTCGGATTCCTCGACCAGCGGGCAGATCCAGTACACCAGCTTGCCGGCCTGCAAAGCGCGGCCGACGGCGTCGATGACCTCACCGAGCCTGGTATCGGCCACCACGCGCGTATCGATCGGCTGGCGTCCCGCCGGCTTCTCGCGCAGCTCGGAAATGTCCATGTCGCCGAAGTAAGTGAGGACCAGGGTGCGCGGGATCGGCGTCGCCGACAGCACCAGCACGTCGACGGCCTCGCCCTTGGAGGTGAGCGTCAGCCGCTCGCGCACGCCGAAGCGGTGCTGCTCGTCGACAATGGCGAGCGCCAGCGATTTGAAGATCAAGTCGTCCTGGATCAGCGCGTGGGTGCCGATCAGGAGGTCGATCTCACCCGCTTCGAGCCGGCCGAGAATGTCGCGGCGCTCCTTGCCCTTCTCGCGGCCGGTCAGGATCGCGACATTCATGCCGGCGCGCTCGGCAAGGGGCGTGATGGTCTTGGCGTGCTGGCGCGCCAGGATCTCGGTCGGCGCCATCAGCGCCGCCTGTTTGCCGGCTTCGGCGACGGCCGCGGCGGCGAGCAGCGCCACAACCGTCTTGCCCGAGCCGACATCGCCCTGCAGCAGCCGGAGCATGCGCACGGGCTTTTCGAGATCGGCCGCGATGGCGTCGAGCGCCCCGGCCTGCGAGTTGGTCAGCGCATAGGGCAGGGCGTCGATGATCTTGCGGCGCAGATGGCCGTCGCCGGCATGGCGGTTGCCGGCGGGCCGGCGCAGCTGCGCCCGCACCAGCGCCAGCGCCAACTGCCCGGCGAGCAATTCGTCGAAGGCGAGCCGCGACCAGAACGGGTTCTCGGGCAGGATGTCGGTCAGCTCCTGCGGCCCATGCACCCGCGTCAGCGCCTCCTTCAGCGGGGGGAAGTTGCAGCGGTTGAGCACTTCGGGGCTGATCCATTCCGGCAAGTCCGGCAGCTTGGTCAGCGCCGCGGCGATCGCGCGCCGCAGGGAACCGAGCGCGAGGCCCTCGGTCAGCGGATAGACCGGGTCGATGCCGGACAGCTTGGCAAAGGCCGCTTCGTCCAGGATGGGGTGGGGATGCACGATCTGCGGCACGCCATCATACATCTGGACGGTGCCGGAGACGTAGCGCTTGGCGCCGACCGGCAGCATCTTCTCGATGTAGTCGCCCTTGGGCCGGAAGAAGGTCAGCACGACGTCGCCGGTCTCGTCGCTGGCGTAAACCAGATAGGGCGCGCGGGCGTTACGCGACGGGCGGTGGCGGTCGACGGTGACCTCGAGTGTCACCACGGTTCCGACTTCGGCGTCGCGGACCTTGGGCCGGTTGCGGCGGTCGATCACGCTGGCCGGCAGGTGCAGCAGCAGGTCGACCAGGCGCGGCGTCTCGCTGCAGCTGAGCAGATAGCGCAGCAGCTTGTCCTGCTTCGGTCCGACCCCGGACAGGGTGGTGACCGGCGCAAACAGCGGATTGAGGATGGCAGGACGCATGGGGCGAACACTTAAAGCGGTTTGTGGGGCGGAATAGCCGCGAATGCCAAGACATCCACCTCTTTTTGTTGCAGGTGGCCCGGCATGCCGGTTCTGCGGCCGGGGAGGGCTGACACCGGCCCCGCGCACCGCTATATCGAACCGCGCCCGGCACCGTCCGGGCTTTCGGCGTTGTACTGCAGGGATACCGCGATGACTGGGACCACCCGATCGAGCCAAGGCTTAGACGACCGCCGCAAGCGGCTTCTGTTCCGCTGCTGGCATCGCGGCACCCGCGAGATGGACCTGATCCTCGGCCGCTTCGCTGACGCCGAGATCGGCACCCTCTCCGAGGGCGAGCTGGCGGAGCTGGAGCAGCTGCTGGAAGTGCCGGACCCGGATTTCTATGCCGCCGTGACCGGTGCCCGGCCGCTGCCGCCGGAGCAGACGCCGGCGCTGTTCGCACGCATCAAGGCGTTCCGCGCGGCGGATGCCGATTGATGAAGAGCCCGGTCAAGTCGCCTGCCGAGCATCTCGCGCCGGGCCGCGCGCTGACGCTCGCCAATGTCGCCGAGGGGGCCGAGGGTCTGGTCGTCTCCGACCTCGCGCGCGCGATCGCAGCCAAGCCGAAGCCGCCGGCGGTGAGCCTCGCCGTGGTGTGCCGCGACGGCGCGCGGATGCAGCAGCTGGCACGGGCGCTCGACTTCTTCGCGCCTGACCTGCCGGTGATGCAGTTCCCGGCCTGGGACTGCCAGCCCTATGACCGCGTCTCGCCGCATGGCGGCATCCTGGCGCAGCGCGTGACGACCTTGGCGCGGCTGTCGCGGCTGGCCGGCAGCGACAAGCCGCTGATCGTGCTGACCACGGTCAATGCGATCGTGCAGCGCGTGCCGTCGCGTGACACCATGGCCGGGCAGGCGCTGTCGGTGGCGCCGGGCCATGTCGTGCCGATGAACTCGGTGGTCGCCTGGCTCGAGCACAATGGCTATGTCAGGTCGTCGACCGTGCGTGAGAGCGGCGAATATGCCGTGCGCGGCGGCATCCTCGATCTGTTCCCCGCCGGCCTCGACCAGCCGGTGCGTTTCGACTTCTTCGGCGACAGCCTGGAATCGATCCGCACCTTCGATGCCGAGACCCAGCGCACCCTGCTCGACATGCGCTCGCTCGATCTGGTGCCGGTCTCCGAATTCCAGCTCGTCACCGACACCATCCGCCGCTTCCGCATGGGCTATGTCGCCGAGTTCGGCGCGCCTGAGCGCGACGACGCGCTGTACGAGGCCGTCAGCGAAGGCCGCCGCTATCCCGGCATGGAGCACTGGCTGCCGCTGTTCCACGACAAGATGGAAACCTTGTTCGACTATCTGCCGAACACGCCGATCGTGATCGAGCCGCAGGGCGAGGACGCCGCGCGCGAACGCTTCAAGCAGATCATCGACTATTACGACGCGCGCCGCGAGGCGATGGAGCATCCCGGCGGCGGCGCGATCTACAAGCCGCTGACGGTCGACCGGCTATATCTGACATCGTCCGAATGGGCTGAGCGGCTGGAAGGCGTGCCGCTGGCGCGGATGACGCCGTTCGCCGTGCCGGAAGGAACCGGCGTAGTGGACATCGGCGCGCGCCAGGGCCGCAATTTCGCGCCCGAGCGCAACGACGCCGCCGTCAACGTGTTCGAGGCCGTTGTGGCGCATGTGCAGGCGTTGCAATCGGTGCGCAAGAAGGTCGTGATCGCGCTGTGGAGCGAGGGCTCGCGCGACCGCATGGCCAGCATGTTGAAGGACCACAAGCTGATCCACGTCACCAGCGTCAACACCTGGCGCATGGTGCAGGCGACGCCGCGCAACGAGACCATGCTCGCGGTGCTCGGGCTGGAGACCGGCTTCGAGACCGACCAGATCGCCATCATCTCCGAGCAGGACATTCTCGGCGACCGCCTGGTGCGGCCGCGCCGGGCGAGCCGCAAGCTCGACAATTTCATCTCGGAGGTGACGAGCCTCGCCATCGGCGACATCGTCGTCCATGTCGATCATGGCATCGGCCGCTTCGTCGGCCTGCAGACGCTGGAGGTCGCCGGCGCGCCGCATGACTGTCTCGAACTGCGCTATGCCGGCGAGACCAAGCTGTATCTGCCGGTCGAGAACATCGAGCTGCTGTCGCGCTACGGCTCCGACCAGACCAGTGTCGAGCTCGACAAGCTCGGCGGCTCCGGCTGGCAGACCCGCAAGGCGAAGCTGAAGAATCGCATCCGCGAGATGGCCGGCGAGCTGATCAAGATCGCCGCCGAGCGCATGCTGCACGAGGCGCCGAAGCTGCCGGTGCAGGCCGGCCTCTACGACGAGTTCTGCGCGCGCTTCCCCTATGACGAGACCGAGGACCAGCTCACCGCGATCCAGGCGACGCTCGCCGATCTCGAGGCGGGCCGGCCGATGGATCGGCTGGTCTGCGGCGACGTTGGCTTCGGCAAGACCGAGGTGGCGCTGCGCGCGGCGTTTGCGGTCGCGCTCGACGGCAAGCAGGTCGCTGTCGTCGTGCCGACCACGCTGCTGGCGCGCCAGCACGCCAAGACCTTCACCGAGCGCTTCAAGGGCTTTCCGGTCAATGTCGCGCAGGCGTCGCGGCTGGTCTCGACCAAGGAGCTCAACCAGGTCAAGAAGGGGCTGGCCGACGGCTCGGTCGACATCGTCGTCGGCACCCATGCGCTGCTCGGCAAGTCGGTCAAGTTCCGCGACCTCGGCCTCGTCATCGTCGACGAGGAGCAGCATTTCGGCGTCGGCCACAAGGAGCGGCTGAAGCAGCTGCGCGCCGAGGTGCACGTGCTGACCCTGTCGGCGACGCCGATCCCGCGCACCTTGCAACTCGCTTTGACCGGCGTGCGCGAGCTGTCGATCATCGCCTCGCCGCCGGTCGATCGTCTCGCCGTGCGCACCTTCGTCGCGCCGCATGATCCCGTGATGATCCGCGAGGCGCTGCTGCGCGAGCGCTATCGCGGCGGCCAGGCGTTCTATGTCGTGCCGCGCATCGACGATCTCGCCGAGGTCAAGGAGTTCCTCGACAAGACCGTGCCGGAGATGAAGGTCGCGGTCGCGCATGGCCAGATGGCGCCGACGGTCATCGAGGACATCATCGGGGCGTTCTACGACGGCAAGTTCGACATCCTGCTGTCGACCACGATCGTCGAATCCGGCCTCGACATTCCCCGCGCCAACACGCTGATCGTGCACCGCGCCGACATGTTCGGCCTTGCGCAGCTCTATCAGCTGCGTGGCCGCGTCGGCCGCTCCAAGCTGCGCGCCTATGCGCTGTTCACGCTGCCGTCGACGCACAAGATCAGTGCGCAGGCCGAGAAGCGGCTCGGCGTGCTGCAGTCGCTGGAGACGCTCGGCGCCGGCTTCCAGCTCGCCAGCCACGATCTCGACATCCGCGGCGCTGGCAATCTGCTCGGCGACGAGCAGTCCGGCCACATCAAGGAGGTCGGCTTCGAGCTCTATCAGTCGATGCTGGAAGAGGCGATCGAGAACCTCAAGGCCGGCATCACCGAGCCGACGGTCGACCGCTGGTCGCCGCAGATCACGATCGGCATGCCCGTGCTGATCCCGGAGGACTACGTCTCCGATCTGTCAGTGCGGCTGTCGCTGTACCGCCGGCTGGCCGATCTCGAAACCGACGAGGAGATCGAGAATTTCGCTGCCGAGCTGCGCGACCGTTTCGGCAAGCTGCCGGACGAGACGCGCTATCTGTTCAAGGTCGCCGCGATCAAGAACTACTGCCGCAGGGCCAATGTCGAGAAGGTCGATGCCGGCCCGAAGGGCGCTGTCATCGCCTTCCGCGACAACAGCTTCGCCTATCCGGATCGCCTGGTCGCCTTCATCAAGCGCCACGGCCAGGCCGCCAAGGTTCGCCCCGACATGAAGGTGGTGTTCCTGCAGGTCTGGGAGACGCCGGAGGAGCGGCTCGAAGGCACGACGGATATTCTGAAGGAATTGGCGGAGCTCGCGGAGAAGAAGAAGGCGGCGTAGCGCCGCGTTCATCGCCGTTCGCCTGCGGGCTCTCAGCTCGGCTGGGGCCTCGTCACCCGCCGCCGCGAGTCATAGCAGCCGCCATCCGAAATGCAGCGCAAAGCTGGCGATGAGAAAGACCGACACGATCGCGATCACGCTGACCCAGTCGGTCTCGTCGCGGGATTGTCTGTTTTGCATCGCGCAAGGCTCCGCTTCACATGATGCCTCGAGTTCCAGGTTGGATGACATCAGACGAGTAGGGCAAATGCGCGATCTCACGATGTAGGTGTTTGGCTGAGATCGTGACCACAACCGTCATTGCGAGCGCAGCGGCGCAGCGAAGCAATCCAGAGTCCCGTCCGAACACTGGATTGCTTCGCTTCGCTCGCAAGAACGCTGGGGGCGGGCTGTGCCGCAATCTCAGGACGCCGCGCGCTGCGCCTCGTTGTAGACGCGCGCCAGCAGGGTGCGCGCGGTGTCGCCGGGCTGCAGCGCGGCGATGGTGATCGCGGGCTCGGTGCGGGCGTCGCGCTTGCCGTGGGAGGTGTGGCGCATCACGCTGGAGAGACGGCGAGCGATGGCGTGGGCCGATCGCAGGTCGGTCTCGGCGAACACGACGATGACCGAGCCGTTGTCCTCGTGGGTGCCGAAATCCATCCGCCGCATCAGCCGACTGATGATGCGCGCGCCGTCATATTGGGCGCGCGGACTGACCGGATCGAAGGCGAAACGCGCCACGGCGAGGCTGCCGCCGCTCTTCTGGGTCTGGCTGACGGCGGTGGCGAAGTCGCGTGCGAAGGCGGTCCGGGTGAGCAGGCCGGTCTGCGGATCGAGCATGCCTCCGGCTTCGATGGCGCGCAGCGTGCGGTTGAGGCGGGCCTCGAAGGCATGCTGCCGGATCAGGGGCAGGGCGCTGGCCGCGATGTGGGCGGGAGCGCCGGCGATGATCTCGAGATTGGCGAGCTCCTGCAGCGGCGCTGGCTGGTTGGCGGTGACGACGACGGCGAGGTTGCGGAAGCGGGTGTCCTCGGCGAGAACGGCGAGGAAGGCATCGACGACGCGCGGCGAAAACCCTTCGCCGAGCACGATGCCGTCGATGTCGCGGCTCGACAGATGCTTGGCCGCGGCTTCGATGCTCAGCGCGCCGACGACGGCCATGCGCTCGCCGAGCGCCACCGACAGCCCGGGAAGCGAGCCGCCGCGGCCGAGCAGCAGCACCGTCGCATCGCTGAGCGGGTCGGTGTCCGGCATCGTGGCGTCCGGCGCCTTCTTCTCGTCGAGCCGCCGCAGCACCGTCGTGTGCAGCGTGCGGACGCGCAACGCAGCGCGCAGTCGCGCCAGCAGGCGGTCGGTGTTGTCGCTGCCATGCAGGGGAATGGCGTTGTCGGGCAGGGTCGTCTCGCCCGGCGCGATCGCGATCAGCGGAACATAGGGCTTGCGCGCGTCCAGATGCTGCGAGACCGCGCGCATCTCGCTCGCATCGGCGCCCTCCATCACGGCCAGCACGGCGGCCGGTTGAACGCGGGAGATGATCCCGGCCGCAGCGTCCCAGCGCGCTTCCATGGTCGGCAGGATTTGCGCCGCATCGAGGGCCGCAGTCAGTGAAGGCCGCGAAGACCGGGAGACGATGAGGAGCGGGCCGTGTTGGGACATCCAGGAAACTCAGGATACGCTGATGACAACGTGCGATCCTAGGTCTCCGACGTTAACGCGGCGTCAACACTGTTCCGAGTGGCGAGGCCGCGCAAATACAACTCACGACGCGGCATGAGTTGCCGCCTCCATGAGTCGCCGCCGGTTTGATTGGCTGCCTTGATGCAGCGACCGTTGAGCGCCTCGCAGAGCCGCAATGGCTGTGTCAACCGGACTGATTGGCGCGGTCGCGAAACGCCTCGACCATCAGCGGATTGAGTCCGAGTTCGGCAAGTGCGTCGCGGGCTCGCGCATTGTCCATCGCGCGTCCGGCGAGCCGGTGACCGCTGAGCCGATCGGGCAAAGCCGTCAGCAGCGCGCCCTGGCCGAGCCGGCGCGACCATTCGTGCAGGTCCTGGGCGAGGAAGCGGTAGCCGCCCACGGCCATGACGCCGGCGGGAGGCGCGGTGATCGAGATGGTGTCATGGGCGCGGTCGAGCCTGACGGCATATTCGGTATCGACATAGTCGCGCGGCGGTGCCGGCATCAGTGAATCGCTCGGCGGTGGCGCCGGCGCATAGGCGGCGACCACGACCATCGGTCCGCGCAGTCCCAGCGTGCCCTTCGGCGTGACCAGGATCTCGCCGGCGATCGACGAGCCCGGCTGCTCGCGCGGGGCACCCTGGCGGCCGGGCTTGACGGGACCGGGATTGCCGTCGGCCGCGGTGCGGCGCACTGCGAACAATCCGGCCTCGCCGAACAGATAGACGTCCGAGAACTCGATCTCGCGCGTCTTCCAGGCCGGGCTCGAGGCGACCTGTTCCGGTGCCCGCCAGAGGCCGAGCACATAGCGCAGGTTGGGCAGGCGGCCGGCGAGGTCGCTGCCGTCGAGGCGCAGCACGAGCTGCGCCGGCGCAATCAGCGTGTCGCACGCGAGTTCGGCGAGCTGCTGCTCCAGCACCTCGGCATCGAAGGGGTGATGCAGGGCCAGGCTGCCGCCCGACAGCAGCCAGGTGACCACCGAGGCGGCGAGACCGGCGAAGGACGAAGGCAGGAAGGCCGACATCATGTTCACGCCTTGGGGCAGATCGCTCTCCAAGGAGATGGCCAGCCCACCGGCGATCAGGCTCAGATGGCTGCGCGGCACGGCGCGGAAGCCGTCGGCGGTGACATCGAACGATACGATGGCGGCCTTGCGACCGTCCGGCATCACGCCGCGCGTCGATCGCGACGGTTTGGCGATGGATTGGTCGAGCGAGAACATGCCCTCGGGCAGATCATTGCCGAAGCCGCAGACGTGCCGGATCGAGAACGCCTCCGCCGCGGCATGCATCGCGAGGTCAGCATGGATGACGCCATCGATCTTGGACATCGTCACGATCGCCCGCGCGCTGGTGCGGTTCAAGGCGGCGACCAGTTCGGCCTGCCGCCAGAGCAGCGGAAATACAGCGACCACGAGGCCGGCGCGATGCGCCGCCAGCACCGTCAGCACAAACTCGATGGTGTTGGGCAACTGCACCGCAATCACCGAGTGCGGCGGCAGGCCGGCATCGATGAAATGCGCCGCCAGCGCCGAGATCACGCGGTCGGCCTCCGCATAGGTCAGGCGCATCGGCGCCCGCCCGGTGATCCGCTGCTTGTTGATCGGATCGACCAACGCAATCGCGTCCGGCTTGCGCGCCAGAATGCGTTGAAACAACGCGTCAAGCGTCGGCGACGTATTGGCCTGGTTCACCTGCTGCCCCGTGCTTTCCCGGATCCGGCGTCGACCAACTGCCCCGGTTGGTCATTTGGTTGCCGGCTCCGGCCGCTGCCACCAGCTTTCCGGGAGCGCTCCCGTCAAGGCTGTCCTGTCTGGTCGTTCTATCCGATTCCACCGCGCAATCCATTCCTCGGCGGCGTTGAGCACTGGAATAGCGTAGAAGCCAGCCATCAGGGTACGGTCCAATGCGCGGACCGTCGAGATAAATTCCGGCCTGTCGCGAGCCCGCAACAGCGCCGCGATCATGGCGTCGATGGCAGGGTCCTTGGCGCCCATGTAGTTTCGGGTTCCGGTCCTGTCGGCTGCCTCGCTGCCCCAATAGAACGCCTGCTCGTTGCCCGGCGACAGCGATTGATCCCACCTGTTCTGGATCATGTCGAACGCGAAGCTGAGCCGACGCTGGTCGAATTGCACGGGGTCGACAACCCTGATCGCCGCGTTGATGCCGGCGCGCTTGAGACTGCCGGCATAGGCGAGCGCGATGCGTTCCTGGTCCCGTGTGGTGACAAGGATCTCGAATGCGAGCGGCTGCCGGGTCGTCCGGTGCCGCAGCACCGTGCCGTCGAAGCCGTAGCCGGCCTCTTCCAGGAGATCGAGCGCGGCCTTGAGCGCGGTGCGATCGCGGCCCGATCCGTCGGTCACCGGCAGGCGGTAGCTGCCGTCCATGATGTCGGGCGGTATCCGGGCCGTGAACGGCTTCAAGAGCTCGCGCTCCGTGGCGTCTGCGGCGCGTCCATAGGCCGAGAGCTCGGAGCCAGCGAAATAGCCGCCGCTCCGCCGGTAGAGGCCGAAGAAGTAGTTGCGGTTGATCCATTCGAAATCGAACAGGAGGGTCAATGCGCGCCGCACCTTGATGTCGGCGAACACCGGCCGGCGCGTGTTGAACACCAGGAACTGCGACGGTTGCGGCATGCCGGAGGTGACACTGTCGCGGATGATTTCGCCGTCGCGGGCCGCCGGGAAATCATAGCCGTCGTGCCAGCGCAGCGGCTCGTTCTCGACGCGGACATCGTAGAGCCCGCGTTTGAAGGCTTCGAACTGCCCATTGGCTTCGCGATAATAGTCCAGCCGGATCTCGTCGAAGTTCCACAATCCCCGATTGATCGGCAGGTCGCGGCCCCAATAATCCGGATTGCGGGTCAGGGTGACGCTTGCGCCCGGCCGGACCGCGGTGACACGGTAGGGGCCGGAGCCGACCGGGGCCGCCATCGACGTGTCCTCGAAGGTCGCGACATCGGTGGCGTGCTTCGGCAGGATCGGCATCAGGCCGAGGATCAGCGGCAGTTCGCGATCGGCGACGCCGCCGAAATCGAACCGGATCGTGAGCGGATCGAGCACCTCGACCTTGGCCACCTTGCCGTAGAACTGCCGGTGGTTCGGCCGGCCATGCTCACGCAGCAGGTTCCAGGAGAATGACACGTCGTCGGCCAGCACGGGCTGCCCGTCGGAAAAACGGGCGCGCGGATCCAGCCGGAAGGTGACATAGGTGCGCTCGTCGTCGGTCTCGACGGTTCGCGCGAGCAGTCCATACAGGGTGAACGGCTCGTCATTGCCGCGGGTCAGCAGGCTCTCGAACACATGGGTGCGGATTTGTTGCACCGCAACGCCGCGCACGATGAAGGGATTGAGGCTGTCGAAGGTGCCAAGCAGGCCCCAAACCAGCCGGCCACCCTGAGGCGCTTGCGGATTCACATAGGGCAAGTGCTGGAAGTCGGCCGGCAAAGCCGGGCTGCCGTGCATCGCGATCGCCGAACTTTCCGAGGCTGTTGCGGCGAAGCCGTGGACGGACAGCGACAGCGCCATGACCACGGCACAGCGGCGCAGCGCCATGCGGGAGAGGCGCTGCAACCTTGGGAACAGGGCACAAGCATCTGATTCGAAATGGGGCACAACAGGCTTTTAACACAGGCCCGTAAGCGCTAGACCGCAGCAACGTCGTGGTCTCGCGGCATTGATCTTTCCGCATACCGCGTTATGAAAGCGGGCGATTAAGCTAGGCGGCAACGCCTGTCACTTAACCGCCTCATTTCCTGAGGAGACAGCCGCTTCAACGGCTTGGTGTGGCGCCTTTGGCGGTCTCGGGCGCTGCCGTTCAGAAAGGGTTTTCCGCAATGAATTTCCGTGACTTGGCCTCGTCGGTTGGGCCGCGTGGGCGGCTCATCGCCCTGCTGGCGGTCACCGCGCTGGCTGTTCCCTTCGCTTCGGCTGCGCAAGCGCAGGCTCCGGCGCCTGCTGCGCCCAAGGCGAAGGCTCCCGCTGCCGCTCCAAAAGGTCCCGCTCCGGCCGCGCAGGCCCCTGCCACGCCTCCCGCCGGCGGCCAGCCGCAGCAGGCCCAGCAGGAGATGCCACAGCTGATCTACGCGCCCTGGACCAAGTTCTGCCTGAAGGGGCAGGACGCCAACGCCAAGCAGGTCTGCTTCATCGGCAAGGACGGCCGCATCGAGTCCGGTCAGCCGGTGGTTGCAGCCGTGATCATCGAGCCCGAGGGCGAGCCGCGCAAGATCCTGCGCGTGACCCTGCCGCTCGGCATGCAGCTGCAGCCGGGCACCCGTATCGCGGTCGACACCGGCAACCCGATCGACGGCAAATATGTCATCTGCTTCCAGAACGGCTGCATGTCCGACTATGAGGCGACGCCGGATTTCGTGAACAGCCTGAAGAAGGGCCAGACCCTCTACGTGCAAGCGATCAACTCGAACGGCACCGCGCTGACGCTGCCGCTGCCGCTGCAGGAGGGCAACAGCAGCTTCGCCAAGGCCTATGACGGTCCGCCGACCGACCCGAAGGAGTTCGAGAAGACCCAGCAGAAGCTGCAGGAAGAGCTGCAGAAGCGCGCCGAGGAGCAGCGCAAGAAGCTGGAGCAGACCCAGGGCGCCCAGCCCCAGCCGCAGGCGAAACAGTAACGCGGGCCTCGCCCCGACATTCCGAAAAACAAAAGGCGCTCCGAGGGGAGCGCCTTTTTTGTTCGGATCGTTCGGCGGGAGCGGGCTCTGATAGAGGCCGCTGAAATGCTTCGCGCGCCGTCGCCTCGTGCCGCTCAGTTCAACAGCGGGTTGCGCGGACGGTAGCCGCCGGACTTGTCCTTGATGAAGATCTCGGCAACCTGGGAGTGCCGGATCGGCTCGCCGGAATCGTCCGGAACCAGGTTCTGCTCGGAGACATAGGCGACGTATTCGGACTCAGCGTTCTCCGCCAGCAAATGGTAGAAGGGCTGATCCTTGTGCGGGCGAACCTCTTCGGGGATCGACAGCCACCATTCCTCGGTGTTGTTGAACTCCGGATCGATGTCAAAGATCACGCCACGGAACGAGAACACCCGGTGCCGGACGATCTGACCGATCTGAAATTTCGCGGTTCGCGCTTTGATCATTCTTGTCGAATAGACCAGGATTGAGGCTGATGCTAGTGCCCGGAAGGCGGATTTAATCTAGATCGCCGCCGATTCGGCGGCCAGCCGCCGCTCCCGCATCCCAGGCCCGCGACGGGTCACCTTCCGAGCGCCATGTTCGACATTCTCAATCTGGCCTTGCCCTATTTCGGCGTTGTTTTCATAGGGTTCGCCTGCGGTAAATGGAAGAAGCTGCCCGAATCCGGGCTGGCCTGGATGAACTTCTTCCTGCTCTACGTGTCGCTGCCAGCCTTGATGTTCAACCTGATCGCGCGCACGCCGTTTGCGGAGCTGAGCAACCCACCATTCCTGGTTGCAACGACGCTCGCCACCATGTTCACTTTCAGCCTGGCGCTGCTGCTCGGCAAGCTGATCGGCCGGCTGTCGCTGCGCGAGGCGACCATGGCGGGGCTCGCCGGCGGCTATGGGAACATCGGTTACATGGGGCCGGGACTGGCGCTGTCGGTGCTCGGCGCCAAGGCCGCGGCGCCGACGGCGCTGATCTTCTGCTGCGACAGCATCTTCCTGTTCTCAATCGTGCCGCTGCTGGTGGAACTGACCGAGCGCGACCATGCCTCGGTGGCGCATGCGCTGCGCACGGTGCTGCGCCAGATTGTGCAGAACCCGCTGATCATGGCGACCGCGGCCGGCATCCTGGCGGCGGCGCTGCAGTTGCATCCGCCGACGGTGTTCGATCGCATCCTGCAATTCCTGCAGAACGCCGCGGCGCCGACGGCGCTGTTTGCCCTGGGCGTGACCGTGGCCCTGCGGCCGTTCGAGCGGCTGCCCTGGGAGGTGCCGGTGCTTACCCTCGTGAAGCTCGTGGTCCACCCGCTGCTGTCGTTCGGGCTGATGCTGCTGTTCGGGCCGTTCGCGCAGCCCTGGGCGGTCACGGCCGTGCTGATGGCGGCGCTGCCGCCGGCGCTCAATGTGTTCGTGATCGCGCGCCAGCATGACAGTTGGATCGAGCCGGCCTCGTCAGCGGTGCTGATCGGCACCTTCGCCTCGGTGGTCACGCTGACCACCGTGATGTGGCTGATCCAGAGCGGCCGGCTGGTGTTTCCCTGAGGCCGGTGCTCAGCCCGCTTTGCGCGCGTTGCGCCAGGACGGCGCCAGTCCCTCGCGCATCGCCAGCCGCCGCAACGGACCGAAGCCGCCGATCAGATGCATGCCGACCGCACGCAGCGACTGCATCGGCACGAGATCGCTGAGCAGCGAGCGGTTGGCGACGTCGATGACGAAGGTGCGGCTCAGGATGTCGGAGCGGCGCGCCGCGCCATAGCGGGCGATCACCTGGGGCGCGCCGAGATCCTCGCCGGCTGCTTTCGCCTTGCTCACGACAGACGCGAGATCGATGCCGTCGCGCAGTCCGAGATTCAATCCCTGCGCGCCGATCGGGGGCACCACATGGGCGGCCTCGCCGATCAAGGCGACGCGGTTCTGGGCGTAGCGCTGCGGCCGCTCGATCGCGAGCGGGAACAGATGGCGGCCAGGCTCGACATGAACGCGACCGAAGATCGAATGCGATTGCCGCTCGGCGGCCGCGGACAGCGCGTCGTCGTCGAGCGCGTAAAGCCGCTCCGCCTCCTTCGGCGCCGCGACCCAGACGACGCTGCAGCGGTCGCCGGGCAGGGGCACGAACACGCAGGGGCCCTGCGGCGTATGGAATTCGGTCGAGACCTCATGGTGCGGACGCGCATGGGTGATGTTGAAGGTCAGCGCCGCCTGTTGCAGCGTCCTCCGGCTCACACCGATGCCGGCCGCCTCGCGGCACAGCGAATGCCGCCCGTCGGCCCCGACCACCAGCTGCGCCGTCAGGCTGCGTCCGGAGCTCGTGGTGACTGTGACGGCATCGGCATCGCAACGCACGCTCTCGGCGTCCTCCGCGCTCCGCGACAGCTGGTCGATGTCAGCCGCCCGCCGCTCCAGCGCGTCGACCAGGACGGCATTGGCGATGTTGTAGCCGAACACGTCCAGACCGATCTCGCTCGCAACGAAGCGCACTTCAGGCGCGCGGATCAGCCGGCCGGTATCATCGACGAGCCGCATCGCCTTGAGGCCGGCGGCGCGATCGCTGCACAACGGCCAGACGCCGAG
>VYKW01000432.1_pt1 | contig 15250 bp, 17 predicted proteins | sample 5114451 | NCBI WGS metagenome assembly VYKW01 (sample SAMN12291784, study PRJNA351875) | freshwater metagenome | isolation source: freshwater lake | place: USA: Michigan, Gull Lake | collected 2013-08-08
GTATGTAGATGCGGCACGATCGGAACCGTCGGTGGCGGCGCTTGAGACTGTGGCGGCCGCAATCGCGCGGGCCGAACAGCCCATCGTGATTGTCGGGGGACCGCGCTGGTCGGCTGCAACGCAGGCGGCGGTGCAGGCTTTTGCGCTGCGGTTCGATCTCCCGGTAGCGGCGGCTTTTCGAGCTCAAGACTACATCGACAACCGTCATCCGTCGTACTGCGGGCACATCGGCATCAACATGGACGAGCGGCTCGCGACTGCCATGCGGGCGTCTGATCTGCTGATCGTCATCGGCGCGCCACTCGACGAGATCGGCACGGCCGGCTGGACGGTGATCGCGTCGCCGGTGCCGGCCCAGCGCATTATTCATGTGCATCCGGCCGGGCCCGATCCGCGCGACGGGGTTCGCGTGGCTGACGCCATCGTCGCGTCGGCGGAGGGGTTTGCTCGCGGTCTCGAAGGACTGGAGCCACCCAACGAGAAGCGCTGGCGAACCTTCCGGCGCGATTTGAGGACGGGCTACGAGCGATCGCTGCGGCCCTTGCCGACACCGGGCGCGGTGCAGTTCGCGGACGTCGTGCGGACGGTTAGCGAGCGTGTCGACGAGACGGCGATTATTTGCAGCGGTGCCGGCAACTACAGCCAGTTCGTGCATCGCTACACGAGTTACCGGTCGTTTCCCTCCAGTCTCGCACCGGCTTCGGGGTCCATGGGGTATGGATTGCCGGCGGCGATCGCAGCGAAAATGGAACATCCAGACCGCATGGTCGTGGCATTCGCCGGCGACGGTTGCTTTCTGATGTCGGCACAGGAACTGGCGACAGCAGTCCAGTACGGTCTCGCCATCGTCGTCATTGTTGCCGATAACGGTATGTACGGCACCATCCGCATGCATCAGGAGAAGGCGTATCCGGGGCGCGTGAGCGGGACCAGTCTCGTCAATCCCGATTTCGCGGACTTCGCACGGAGCTTCGGTGCTTTCGGCGTGACGGTTCGCCAGACGGCCGATTTCGAAGCCGCATTCGACGCCGCCGTTCAAAGCGGCCGTCCTGCGGTCATCTCGCTGGCGCTCGACGGCGAGGCTATTACGCCGGCGCGGTCGTTGTCGGATTTTCGCGCCGCGGCTGAGCGCAAGCGCTCCTGAGAGTTACCGATTCATTACCCGGTGTGCCGTAGGGTATTAAAGAAGCGTAAAAGTTAGCAAATAGCGATTAGCGATAACCTCAGCCGTTGCTCGACTGTAAGACATTTTTCGCCTAAACAATTCTTCAACGCGCTGACGGCTTGTTGCGATTTCTGAACCGACGGTTGAAGAGCAGGGCACCATGGATCTTCAGGCTCACACTTTGATCGGAACCGCATCGCCCAACTGGGTAAAGCGGTTGGCGTTCGTCTGTTTCGCATTGGCTTGCGGCTTGCTCTACTCGTCGCTGACGAGCGCATCGAAGACCGGTACGGCGGTTCCTCCGAGCGCGTCCATCACCGCCACTCACTTGGTCTGATTTCCCCTCCCCCGCCCTGTCGTTTGGTTCGAAGTTCAAGCCTCCGCCCTCAAGGGCGGGGGCTTTGACTTTTTGGATTGGGGCTCAGAGCCGGGCGGCTGCGAATTGGCGCGCGGCCAGGGTGTCCAGCACACGATTGAAACGCCGCACGGCTTCGGCGATGTCGCCAGAATGGCGCACGGCCGGGGTGCGGTGCAGGCGATGTGCGCCGGGGCGGGCGGCGTCGACCTCGGAGCCTAACGGGATCACTTCAACGTTGGGCCAGATGGCGCGGAAGCGATCGACAGCGGCCGGGGGAACGGCGATGACGACTATGCGGCCCGCGTCGAGAGCTTCCAGCGCGCCGGCAGTCAGTCCATGGTCGGTATCGGCGTATTGCCAGCTTACTGCAAAGCCTCGGGCGCGTTCGATGTCGCGAAAGACACGGCGGGGGACGCCGATGTGTTCGCTGTCGTGGGCAGATTGGCGCGTCTGCAGGCGGGCTGGAAATTCCATCCGCGGATCGCCCGCATAGCGGCGGCGGGCTTGGGCGATTAGGAGATCCTTGCCGCGCGCCTCCGCGCCGGACAGCAGAACAAGGAGGCCGGGATTAAGACTGCCGTGTGCCGACTGAACTGCGATATCCGTCATGCGATCCAGATCTCCACCGCGAGATGCGCACACCGAGCGACTCGTTGTGCGTCAGGTGCAACCTAGCGAGCCTTCGCGGCTTTGACCGTGTCAGGTGCGGCACAGGGTGGCGATTCGTTGCAATGTGTAGGGACCGTGACGCTCACGCGTCGGCGGCGGAGCGCTTGACGATGACGCGGTAGCCCGCCTTCTCCAGAGCGGTCACTGTTTCGGTGAGATGGCCGCTGTCGCGGGTTTCAATTACGAGGTTGAGTTCTGTGCCCTTGGCGGGAAGATCCGTGAAGACACGCTGATGGTAGACCTCGACGATGTTGGCGCCGGCGGAGCCGATGACGCCCGAGACCTTTGCAAGCTGACCCGGTCGGTCGGGAATATCGATGGCGAGGCGCGCAAGGCGGCCGTCGCGCGCCAATTCGCGCGTGAGCACGCTGGCCAGCAGACGTGAATCGATATTGCCGCCGCACAGGACAAGCCCGACCTTACGGCCGCGAAAGCGGTGCGGATCGGCGATGATAGCGGCCAGCCCGGCGGCGCCTGCTCCTTCGACAACGGTCTTTTCAATGCCAATGAGAAGGGCCACGGCGCGCTCGATGTCGGCTTCGCTGACGAGCATGATGTCGTCGACGACGTTGGCGATAACCGCGCGGGTGAGGGCGCCCGGCTCCTTCACGGCAATGCCTTCGGCGAGAGTGTCGCCGCCGATGGGAAGGCTTGCGTGCTTGATGAGGTTGTACATCGAGGGGTAGAGGCCGGCTTCGATGCCGATGACGCGCAGCGACGGCTTCAGAGCGCGCGCGACGGTGCCCATACCGGAAATGAGGCCGCCGCCGCCGATGGGGATGACCAGATCGTCGAGATCGGGATTGGCTTGCAGCATTTCGAGCGCGATGGTGCCCTGACCTGCGATAACTTTCGGATCATCGAAGGGGTGAATGAACGTGTAGCCTTCGTCGCGCGCGAGTTTGCGCGTAATCCGGGCACTGTCTTCGAAGGTTGCGCCTTCGAGGATGATCCGTGCGCCCAGCGCGCGCGTGTTCTCAACTTTCACGGCCGGCGTGCCCTCGGGCATGACGATGGTGGCGGGGATGCCCAGACGCGCGGCATGATATGCGACGCCTTGGGCGTGGTTTCCAGCCGACATGGCGATGACGCCGGCGCCCCGCTCGGCGGGGGTGAGGCTTGCAAGCTTGTTGAGGGCACCGCGCTCCTTGTAGGCGGCGGTGAACTGCTGGTTCTCGAACTTTAGCCAGATCTCGCAGCCCAGTAGCGCCGACAGCGTGCGGCTCATGGCGAACGGTGTTGCGACGATGGCGCCTTGAAGCGTGCGCGCTGCGTCTTCGATCGCCGCTAGGGTGATGGGTGAAGCGTCAAGTTTGGTGTCGCTAGTCATTGCCGTCTCCTGGGGCCGACGAGCGGCTATCTGAGTTGGGCCGCGGCCGGCCAGCTCGCCTGAACCATGGGGCGGAGCAGGCGATTCTGAAAGGTGGCCGGGCGTCGCCGCAGGCGGAAGGGGAGACGGGGGTTGGCCGATCCGGTATACCGCCATGGCAACAGGTCAGGACGGCGGAAGGACGGCAGAACATGGCGAAGGTCGCGTGGATCGGGCTCGGGGTGATGGGTTTTCCCATGGCGGGGCATCTGTTGGCGCGGGGCGGCCACGAGGTGACCGTTTACAATCGCACCGCGGCCAAGGCGGCTGCTTGGGTTGCAGCCCATCCGGGCGGGCGTACGGCGCCGACGCCCGCGGAGGCGGCACGGGGGGCGGAGCTCGTTTTCGCATGCGTTGGCAACGATGACGATTTGCGCGCGGTGACGGCGGGACCCGACGGCGCGTTTCAGACGCTCGGGTCGGGTGCGGTGTTCGTCGATCACACGACCGCGTCGGCTGAGGTGGCGCGCGAGATTTACGCAAAGGCGCAGGCGCGTGGTCTTTTTTTCATCGACGCGCCGGTGTCAGGGGGGCAGGTCGGAGCGGAGAAAGGTCAGTTGGCCGTGATGTGCGGAGGCGATCCAGAAGCCTTTGAGCGGGCGAAGCCCCTGATCGACACCTATGCCAAGCTGGCGACGCTCATTGGGCCTTCAGGGTCGGGGCAATTGGCGAAGATGGTCAATCAGATCGCAATCGCCGGATTGGTGCAGGGTCTGTCTGAGGCCATCAATTTCGCCGAACGAGCCGGGCTTGATGTGGAGAGCGTCATCGGCGTGATCTCGAAGGGCGCGGCGCAGTCTTGGCAGATGGAGAATCGCTGGTCGACCATGCACGCGCGGACGTTCGACTTCGGGTTCGCGGTGGACTGGATGCGCAAGGATCTGGGAATTTGTCTCGCCGAGGCCAAGCGCTGCGGTGCAGCAGTCCCTGTGGCGGAGTTGGTGGAGGGGTTTTATGCCGACGTTCAGGCCCGTGGCGGCGGACGTTTCGATACGTCGAGTCTGATTGTGCGGTTGGATGATCAGAGACCGTAGCGTGCGCTGCAGCAGTGCGACGCACGCGTTTTGTGCAATGTTTAGAAATAAAACTTTGGCGTCACACTCTCGACATTCGACGAAAGTAGGGACTTACTAGGGACACGGGGAGGTCAGCAGCACTGGCTGTGCGGTAGGGGTGCCGCAGAGCCCATCAGGAGGACCACCATGGCATTGCCGACGGTATCGATCGACAATCGGGACATCATCCTGCTTAGTGGTTTCGAGACGGTTGCGTCCGTATCCAACGGACCAGCCAAGAAGCCCTTTGTCGTCATTCTCGACGAGCGCGAACTTGAACGCTCCGTGAAGAATGACAACTCCGACGCGGTCGCTTATGGCTACGTCGCAGGGCGTTGGGTCGCTGTCGCGTAACCTGCTTACCTCATCATTCAAAGAGCGCGCCGGCTGAGGCCGGCGCGCTCTATTTCTTTTTGGGGCCCGATTTCAGGCCCTGATCTTCAAGTCAGCTCTCGGAGACGGAGCGCGCGGCGCGGGCGAACTGAAGCGGCAGCGCGGTCGTGTACTTCATTTGCTCCATGGCGAAAGCAGAGGAGACTTTCGCGATCTCAATGCGCGAAATCATCTTCTTGTAGAACTCGTCGTAGGCTCGGATGTCGGGTACGACGACACGCAGCAGATAGTCCACCTCGCCGGACATGCGGTAGAATTCGATGACTTCGGGGAAGTCGTCGACGGCCTTGTGGAACTTTTCAAGCCAGGCGGTCGAGTGCTTGTCGGTCTTGATCGAGACGAAGACGGTGACTCCGGCATTGATCTTTTCGGGTTCGAGTACGGCGACACGTTTGCGGATGACGCCGGTCTCTTCCAATTTCTGGATCCGGCGCCAGCAGGGCGTCGTCGAAAGCCCGACCTCCTTGCCGATGTCGGCGACGGGACGGGTGCAGTCTTCCTGCAGGATCGAGAGGATTTTGACGTCCATTTCGTCGAGCATGCGGCCTCCAGACAGGAATTTCATTCCGATGACTATGCCTTAGGTCTCGCCTTGTGAAAAGTTATTGTCGCAGAAGCCCCATGCTGAGAACTGCATCCCGCGCTACAGGCGTTTGGCGACGTCGGCTCGCACGCGTGGCAGGACGTCGGCTTCAAACCAGGGATTGGCCTTGAGCCAGCCGGTGTTTCGCCAGGAGGGGTGGGGGAGCGGGATTGCGCACATGCCGCCGGGATGCGTGAGCATGCGGGCTCCGGCACGGACTGTCTCTGTAAGAGTTGGGCCAGCGGTGTCGCGCAGGACCCAGCGCTGGGCGTAGATGCCGACGAGCAGTATCAGATCGACTGAGACGAGGTGGTCCATCAGCCGTTGGCGCCAGTGGAGTGCGCATTCCGGGCGGGGCGGAAGGTCGGCGCCTTTGTTGTCCTGGCCGGGAAAGCAAAATCCCATCGGCGCGATGGCGATGCGAGTCTCGTCGTAGAAAACCTCAGGCGATATGTTCATCCAGCCGCGCAGGCGATCGCCGGAACGGTCGTCGAACGGGCGGCCTGATGCATGAACTTTGGTTCCCGGCGCCTGGCCCACAATCAGTATGCGGGCGGTGGTGGAGGCGCGCAGGACGGGGCGCGGTTCATGCGGAAGCGGGGGGCCTGCTGGATGATCGCGACAGATGCGACAGGCGCGAATTTCGGCGAGCAGGCGGTCAAGGGATGCTCCAGCGACCGAGAGCCCTGTTGTGACATGCGCCGTCACATTGGGATCTTCAGGCCGTCGTGAGCGATGGCGACGGCGGGATGGGCGATGTTGTGTTGGTTGTCCAGCATTTCGCTGCCCATGTGTGTGAGTAGCACCTTGCGGGCAGCGAGACGGGGCAGTTGGGCTTCGATGGTGCGCCAATTCATATGATAGCGCGCCGCCGCCTTATACGCATAGCACTCGGTGATGTAGAGATCGGCGCCAGAGGCGGCATCAACGAGATTTTCGACCCATTCGGTGTCGCCGGAGAATGCGAGGGTGCGCCCATCGACCGAGAAGCGCAGGGCATAGGGGGGCGCGCCGGACGGGTGCCTGACCTCGAAGGGCGTGACGGTCACCCCGCCTTCCGTCATCTGCTGGCGATCGACATAGGTACGGAACGTGAGGGAGAAGGGGCGTGCGGTCGCCGTCGATCCGGGAAAGAGGGCTTCCGCCGCGGTTACGAACCGTTCCTCGATGCCGGCGGGGCCGGTGACAACGAGGGGTGCGGTACGGCGGCCCACGTGGACGGCGTGGATCAGCCACCAGACAAGCCCGGAGAAATGGTCGCCGTGCAGGTGCGTGATGAAGATCGTGCTGATGCTGTTGGGGTCGATGTTTTCGCGGGCTAATCCAATGAGGCTGGTCGCGCCGCAATCGATCAGAAACGCACCGCCGGAATGGGCGACGTGAAAGCAGGTCTGGAGGCGTCCGCCGCTTCCAAACGCATCGCTGCTGCCGATGACGGTGAGTTGCATGTGGCCCCAATAGAAGATTGAGCTGCCGAGGCTAGAGTAACTGGTCCTGCCTCTCAGTTCCGCAGGTAACAGTGCCGGGACTGGCGGGCAACCTGCGCGGAACAAACGCCGCGACCTAGTTCCTAATGGTCGTTCAGGTCCCGCCGTTGTTGCGGCGCCGCCAACTCTGGGGGCGCTCGAATTCGGAGGCCCAAAGGCCACGGCGGGCGGACTTGGCTTGGCGCTCCTCACCCTCGTAAGTTCCGAAGGCGACAGCATAGCCTTGCGAGACCATTTCTGCGTTCAAATTGGTGCCGTTGGAGGAAAAGCAGGTGGCGAGACGGCGGCCATGCTGGTCGGTGGAATGGATGTCGCACCGGATGGGCTGACCGCCGGTCAGGCTTTGAAGTTTGCGCTTTGCCTCCTCACCGCAGCGCCATTCGCGACCCTCGCGCGTACAGTTCTGGCGTCCTTCCGGCGCGTCGATGCCTTGCATGCGCACCTCAAGTTGGCCAATGAAGAAGCTGTCGCCGTCGACAAGGCGCGGCCGGCCCTCAAGCGACCCCTCGACGGCGGCCGGCATGTAGCGGGAGAGAGCGGCGGCGACGATTCCGAACACGATCAATACGATGGACCGGACGGCGTTGCGGTTGGGCCCAAGGGTTGTGCGCGTATCGCGGCGCCGCCCTCGCCTGCCCCCGTTCTGCGGCCATGCCGGACCAAATCCCATCGTTTCACGCCCCGATTTTGCGCACTCAGTAAACACTACCTTAGCGAATGGCTGCCAGATTAACGATGGATGGCACCGATGCGGTCGCCGCCGGTTCCAGTGCCGCTTGATTTGCGGGGCGAGACCGTGCGCTGCTCCACTCGTGCCTGGGTGGCGGCGGAATGACAAAGAGCGCAACAGTCGACCAGCTCAAGAAGCAACAACTGCGGCGGGAGACCCGTCAGCGGCGTGCGGACGATATTCGCGCGGCCCGCGAGCGGCTGAGCGGGGCATCCAATCTGAAGCCGGAGTTCGAATACGAGCTTCTGGCGATGTTTGCGCGCAATGAAGTGGGCGCTGCTTTCACCATGCCGGCGCTATCGGCGATTTTCGCTCTTGCAGCCATGTTCTGGGCGCCGGCGCAGGAGGCGATGCTTTGGCTTGGTCTGGTGATTGTCGCAAAAGTTGCGCTGATCGAGACCTGTCGCCGGTATCTGGCGCAGCCGCGCGATGAAATCAACTTAGCTGTCTGGCGGCGGCGCCTCATCCTGACGGAGTTGCTCAACGGCTCCATTTGGGCCTGTTTCGCGCTGGTCGGATTGGGCGGACTTGGTGACGCGGCGCAGGGCACTGTCTTTGCCTCGCACGTGTTCTTGTTTGCGACGCTGATCGTGGTACTCGCGGTGCGCATGAGCTTCGGCTCCACCGTCATGGGCATACTCTATGCCGGCACGCTTCCTATGACGATCGTCGTCGTCTCGCGTCTCGTCATGGGTAATGATCCGTTTTTCTTCGCACTTGCCTCCATGTCGGTTGGCGTCAACGTGTACTTCATCTTCCTCGCTAAGGGGCTGCACTCGACTGCGGTTGCGATGCTGGAGTTCCGGGCGCAGAAGGACGCGCTCATTTCGGAACTCGAGGAAGCGCGGCTGCTTTCAGATGAGGCGCGGCGGCGCGCTGAAACGGCCAACAAGGCCAAGTCGCGGTTTCTGGCAACCATGAGCCACGAATTACGGACGCCGCTGAATGCGATCATGGGCTTTTCCGAGGTCATGAAGACTGAGGTGATGGGGCCGATTGGCAGCCCCCTCTACAAGGAGTACGCGGGCAACATTCACGACAGTGGCAAGCATCTTCTGCACCTGATCAATGAGATTCTCGACTTGTCGCGCATCGAGGCCGGGAGGTACGAGTTGCACGAAGAGCCACTGCGCATGAGCGACATCGCGGAAGATTGCGTGCGTCTTCTCAAGCTGCGCGCGCAGTCGAAGAACATCGAACTCAACGAGGACTACGATGCGTCGCTGGCACAGGTGTGGGGCGACCAGCGCGCGTTGCGTCAGATCTGCCTCAATCTGATGTCGAATGCGCTGAAATTCACGCCGAAGGGCGGACGGATCACGATTACCGTCGGTGCGACGGTTGACGGTGGCCAGTATCTTTCGGTTCTCGATACCGGGCCAGGGATTCCCGCCGACGAGATCCCGAAGGTGCTGCAAGTTTTCGGTCAAGGGTCTCTGGCGCACGAGACGGCTGAGGGCGGTACGGGCCTCGGTCTACCGATTGTGCAAAATCTCATCGAACTGCATGGCGGGGCCTTCGAATTGCTGTCCGAACTGCGCAAAGGAACGGAAGCTATCATCACCTTGCCCAGGCAGCGTGTTCTGGCGTCCGTGCCGCCGCTGCAGCCTTTGGGGCAAGAGCGCCACCGGGGCGTACACGCGAGCCGTCCGCAGCGGCAAGGTCGGCTCAGGGCGATGGCGTCCTGACCTTTGCACATTGATTAGGCGTCATTCTTTGCCTGCGGCGCGCGATCTCTTGCGCTGAACCGTGGGGGTGCTTAATTGAAGCTCCGAGCGGGTGTCAGGGTCTGGCGCGCTGCCAACGGGTCTGATTCACGATTTGGACGCCACGATGGAATTGCCCCGTATCGAGACCCCATGCATCAAGACGTGTGTCATCGACGCGCGGAGCCGACTGTGCGAGGGTTGTGGGCGGACAATCGACGAGATTGCCGCGTGGTCCACGTACACTTCCGAACACCGGCGCCGGATCATGGCGGAATTGCCCAGCCGCCTGAAGGGCGCCAGCAAGGCGTGATCTCATGCTCGTTTGGCTGATGGTGCTGCTCGGGGCCCTAGTGGGTCTTTTTTATCTTCTCTCCGGTCACGAGAGCCCACTCAGCACGCTCGAAGGCGGCGAGATCGCTGTTGCGGCGGTCTTCGGCGCTTTGGCGCTGCTCTACGTGGTGTCGTTGGCGAGTGATTATCGCGGGCGGGCGTTGCAGGGCTTGCGGCATGCGGGCATCTGGGTTGGGCTTTTTTTTGCACTGATAGCCGGTTACGCCTTTCGCGACGACCTGGGACATGTGGCGCGGCGGGTCGGCGGTGAATTGTTGCCGGCCGGTGTGCCGCTGCCGGAAGCAGCCGATGAGCAGGGTGAGCGCGCGGTCCGGTTGCGCAAGCATTTAAGCGGGCATTTTCTGGCCCGTGGTGCGGTCAACGGGGCTCCGGTTTCCATGCTGGTCGATACGGGAGCCTCGACCGTGGTGCTGAAGCCGGCGGATGCAGAGCGGGCGGGGATCGATCTGGCGGCGCTGACGTATTCGGTTCCGGTGTCGACCGCGAATGGCACGACGTTTGCCGCGCCTGTGCGGCTGCGGTCGATTGCGATCGGCGACATCGTCGTCAACGATATCGAAGCGCTGGTGTCGAAGCCGGGAAATCTTAACGAAAGTTTGCTCGGTATGAGTTTTTTAAGGCGTTTGCGATCCTATGAGTTCAGCGGCGATTTTCTGACGCTTCGGGGCTGACCTGGGCCTGGCGGTGTCGCGGCTGGATTTTCGATTCAGTGGGTGGCGTCGTCATGTTTTCGTCCGGTCATCGATCGCTTCTGGGTGAAGTGTTGTCTTGGGTGTTCTGCTCGGCCATGTTGGTTGCGAGCATCATCCACTTCGAAGATCTCAAGACCCTTGCCCATCGCGTGATCGGAACCGATGCGGCCGTACTTGCCACGCTCCGGCAGAGCGATCCTACCGGACCGGTTGCCCCTGTTGACACGCTTGTCGTGAGTGACGGGTATACGGTCGAGGTACCGTTGGGCCAGGATGGCCACTACCACGTGGATGCCGACATCAATGGGCGCTCCGTGGCGGTGCTGGTCGATACCGGGGCGTCGGTGGTGGCGCTGACAGCGGAAGATGCAGATGCAGCTGGGATTTTCGTGTCGGATGCCGATTTCACCGGCCGCATTCTGACGGCCAACGGTTCGGCGCGCGTGGCGCCCGTAGTGCTCGACGAGGTGAGCATTGGTGATATCACGGTGCGAGATGTCAGGGCTGTGGTGTCGGAGCCAGGCGCGCTGTCGGTGTCGCTGCTCGGCATGACCTTCCTCAACCAATTGGACCGGGTGGACATGCGGTCCGGGACACTTATTCTCCAGGACTGACGTCCCTTCAGGTTCCGGCCCGCGCGCCGCCACAATGTGGGGGCAAAGCGCGGTCGCGCGTGTTAGCGCATCGTCTTATCCGCAGAACCAAAGGTTGCTCATGCTCCCCCGTCCGCGCGCCGATCTCAAACCGAACACGGCCGACTTTGAGCGGTTTCCCCTCGTTAAGCCGACAGGCTTTCGCGAATACGACGCGCGGTGGCTGTTCCCGCAAGAGATCAATCTGATGGGGCTCAACGCCGTGGGGCTCGGCATGGCGACGCTCTTTGCCGAGCGGGGCGTGCCAAAGCGGATCGTCGTTGGGCATGACTACCGCTGGTATTCGGGGAGCGTGAAGCAGGCACTGATTACGGGGCTTCTGGCGGGTGGCTGCGAGGTTCACGATATTGGTCTTGCGCTCTCGCCGATGGCCTACTTCGCGCAGTTCGAACTCGATGTCGAAGGCGTGGCCATGGTGACGGCCTCGCACAATGACAATGGCTGGACCGGGATCAAGATGGGTTTGGCGCGGCCGCTAACTTTCGGTCCAGATGAAATGAGCCGGTTGAAGGAGATTGTGCTGTCAGGGGCGTATAAGGCCGCCGAGGGCGGACGGTATATCTTCGTGCCCGATATGGCGGAGCGCTATATGTCGGCGCTGTCGAAGCGGCCGAAGCTGAAGCGGAAGCTGAAGGTCGTGGCGGCGTGCGGCAACGGCACGGCGGGCGCGTTTGCGCCGAAGGTACTGGAAGCGATCGGGTGTGAAGTGGTGCCGCTCGACTGCGAGCTCGATCATTCCTTCCCGCGCTACAATCCGAACCCCGAAGACATGAAAATGCTGCATGCGATCTCGGAAGCGGTGATCACGCACAAGGCGGATGTGGGGCTTGGCTTCGACGGCGACGGAGACCGATGCGGCGTCGTTGACAACGAGGGGCATGAGATTTTTGCCGACACGGTCGGCGTGATGCTGGCGCGGGATATTTCGGCGCAGTATCCGAACGCGACGTTCGTTGCCGACGTGAAATCGACCGGGCTCTTCATGACCGACCCGGTGCTGCAGGCCAACGGCGCCAAGGCGCTTTACTGGAAGACCGGGCATTCGTACATGAAGCGCTACACGTTCGAGCAGAAGGCTCTCGTGGGCTTCGAGAAGTCGGGGCACTTTTTCTTCCAACCGCCGCTTGGGCGGGGGTATGACGATGGTCTAGTGGCGGCGCTGGCAGTCTGCGACATGCTCGATCGCGCGCCGGACAAGTCGATGGCCGATCTCCGGCGTGCGCTGCCGAAGACCTATCAGTCGCCGACGATGTCGCCGCACTGCGATGACGAGAAGAAGTACGGCATCGTCGATCAGATTGTTGCCGAGTATGAGGGAATCGCAAAGTCAGGAGGGACGATCGCCGGCCAGAAGGTTCGCGACCTCGTCACCGTCAATGGCGTGCGGGTGACGCTGGCAGACGGGACGTGGGGTCTGGTGCGCGCATCCTCGAATAAACCGGAACTTGTGATCGTGGTCGAAAGCCCCGTGTCGGAAGCCAACAAGATTGCGATCTTCCGCGATATCGAGGCACGGCTCGCTAGGCACCCCGAAGTCGGCGAATACAATCAGAAAATCTGACGACAGGTCACTTGGTGATGAGGGCAAGGCAGCGGCCGGCCGCTTCGGCGGCGGACCGTGCTTTCAAGGGGCTCAATACGCCGGCGCGGACCATGCGTTTGGTCTCGGCTACGACAATGCTGCGGGCAGCGGCGGGCGCCGGTTTGCTGGCGACGGTCGCGGAATAGATCTGTTGCGAGGGCGGCGGCAACGAGGCCGCGCAGGCATCACCGGCGGCGCGGTCGGCGAGGGCCGGCGAGGACAGAGCGCTCAGAAGTGCGATCAGAACGATGGGCCGGTGCCGCATCGGATGTTCTCCTTTTCCGCAGGATAGCAGCCTTATAACATCAGTCCTGCCATTTTCACTCAAGTTGGAACGCGTGGACGACCTTAACGGATTACTCTCTGTGCTGCGCCTGTCTTGCCGATCACGGCGAGCATTAGTGAGCCATCGGTCTGCCAGGGATCGCCGCCGCCGTTGCGGCCCGAGTGAACGGCGTGAAAGTTAAGCACAGGTATCACAGCGCTCAATTGGCCCGTGCGCTGAAGGCTGGCCATCACGTGATCGCGCTCAGCATCGATATCGGATGCGATGTGGTGGGTAATCTGTCCGGTGTCGTGGCTGAGGCCGACGCTGCGGTCGAAGGATGCGGCGCCGACCCATACGGGTGCGCCGGAGGGGTGGACTTTTGGAGTTTTCCAGAAGCGGACGTGGTGGCGTTCGCGGGGAGACGAGCCTGCTGCCTGTTCAAATGCGAGGTCCTGTTTGCGGCCAAACAACATGAGCGTGCTGACGGGCGCATCGGGATAGGGGCGATCGAGCACTGCGTCCGCAGCGATGCGGGCGTCGCTGGCAAGCGAGAGCGGATCGGCAGAACTCCATCCGGCGGCGGCGAAGATCTCCCTCACCTCGTTTTCGGTGCCGACGACGGCAACATTGATCGGATCGCCGGGAATGCCGTCGGTGGTTTCAGTGATGGCGGGCACGCCATCGAGGGTGGGACGTGTTGCTGCGTCGCGTTCCCACCAGAGAGGCATGACGACATAGGCGATTAGCGCCCATGCGGCGGCGGCAGCCAAAATAATCCACCACAACGGCCGCATGAGGGTTCTCCCGAAGACGCTCGCGGTTATGTTAGCGCCAATTCGAGCGGGTGGGCAGATGCGTAGGGCATCATCTTTCCCGCGCTTCAATGATGGTTTGCGGGGCGTACGCGGATGATGAACCTCATTACTGATGTCGCGGGCGTTCGGGTAGGACACGCGCACGATGCGGCCGTAGCAACCGGGGTGACTTCGATTGTTTTCGATGCGCCCGCTGTTGCGTCGGTGGCCATTCATGGCGGCGGACCGGCGGTGAGGGACACCGGGCTGCTGGTCCCGGAGGCGACGGTCGAGACGGTGGACGGGTTCGTGCTGTCGGGCGGTTCGGCCTTCGGGCTCGATGCGGCCGGTGGAGCGATGGCGCACCTGGCCAGCGTGGGGCGCGGTTTTGCGGTCGGCGGTACGCACGTGCCGATTGTGCCGGGCGCAAGCGTGTTCGATCTGGCGGTTGGCGGCGTGGGGTGGGGAACGTTTCCGCCATGGTGGGAGCTTGGACAGCGTGCGGCAGCAAATGCCGGCCTTCATTTTGCGCTGGGCACGGTTGGTGGAGGCTATGGCGCGACGACGGCGAATTTGAAGGGCGGCGTAGGGTCTGCGAGTGCCACGACGGCTGCGGGTTTTATGGTCGGCGCAATCGTGATCGTCAATGCTATGGGGACGGTGACGGTTGGCGACACGCCTCACTTCTGGGCGGCGGCGGACGAGGTGGGGGACGAGTTTGGCGGTCATGGTGCGGCAGCGCATGTCGCTGCGGCGGCGCTTTCGCCCGCGATCAAAGGCGATGCGCGTCCCCTGCAGAACACGACGATTGCGCTTGTTGCGACCGATGCGGTGATGAGCAAGGCGGCGCTGAAGCATGTGGCGGTGATGGCGCACGATGGCATGGCGCGCGCCATCCGGCCTTCGCATGCGGCGATGGACGGTGATTTGGTTTTTGCCGCCGCCACCGGCGCGAAGCAGCGAGAAGCGGATGTGCGCCAACGCACGGACGTCGGCCATTTGGCCGCGCACTGTCTGGCGCGTGCCATCGCGCGGGCCGTTTTTGAAGCGACCGCTCTGCCCATCGCCGGGGCACTACCGGCCTACCGCGACCGGTTTGGGGGATGAGTCTCGCGCGCGTTCGTCAAAAGTCCTCTCCCAACCCCGTTGTAAAGTGGCATTGACTTGCACGGACGATCTTGTCACGACTTCCCGCAATCGCCCGCGCATGCGGGGTTCTCAAGGGAGACGACCATGGACCGGCGCCAGGACGATGATTTCAGCTTTTACCCGACTGCTTTTATTGTTCTCGGGCTCTTCTTGCTAATCGGTATCGGCGGTCAGGTGATTGCGAAGTATGTCACGCACGGTGCGCCGGCTGTGGCCACGGCTCCCGCTGCCGCACCGGCAAAG
>VYKW01000433.1_pt1 | contig 15200 bp, 13 predicted proteins | sample 5114451 | NCBI WGS metagenome assembly VYKW01 (sample SAMN12291784, study PRJNA351875) | freshwater metagenome | isolation source: freshwater lake | place: USA: Michigan, Gull Lake | collected 2013-08-08
GTTCGCCGAACAGATCCGTCTCGCACTCTTCCTTGAAGGTCGTCTCGATCACGCCCGACCGGCCGCCGCCCACACCCGAGGCATACGAGAGAAACAGGTCGTGCGCGTTACCCGACTTGTTCTGATGGATGGCGATCAGGCACGGCACGCCGCCGCCCTTCAGATATTCGCCGCGCACCGTATGCCCGGGACCCTTTGGCGCCACCATGCCGACATCGAGATCTTCGCGCGGTTCGATCAGATTGAAGTGAACGTTAAGCCCATGCGCGAACATGAGGGCGGCGCCCTTCTTCATGTTGGCGTGCAGATGATCGCGGTAGATGTCCGCCTGCAATTCGTCCGGCGTCAGCATCATGATCACGTCGGCCCACTTGGCCGCTTCCGCAACCTCCATGACCTTGAGGCCTTCCTTTTCGGCCTTCGCCGCCGTGGCCGAGCCTTTGCGCAACGCGATCGTCACATCCTTGACGCCGCTGTCGCGCAGGTTGAGCGCATGCGCATGACCCTGGCTGCCATAGCCGACGATGGCGACCTTCTTGGTCTTGATGAGGTTGAGGTCGGCATCACGATCATAATAGACGCGCATGGGTTCTCTCTTCGGTCTCTTCGGTTCGATCAGGTCCGGCCGGCGCCAGCATTGAACCCCGGCCGATAATGTCCCGCCTTGCTATGCGGACTTCAGAAATGCGGAAAACGGGCCGGGCGCAAGCGCGCCCTTGTGAGGAGCGGGCGGACGTTACACCCCACCTTGCGGCAGCGGCAACGCCTGGACTGGCCGGCTCCCTGCGACAAAAGCCATACCGGCAAGCACACGCCCAAGCCGTATCTGCGGCATCCCTTATCGCGCGGTTAACGGAACTGCAACCCAAGTTGCATTAAGGATTGAAATCCGTGCCGGTCCAAACCCGGTTGCAGTTATGGAGCCCACTGTGATCAGCCGCTTTGCCATCATCGCAGCCGCTGCCCTCGCCCTTGCTGGTTGCGGCGATTCCGCCGCCAAGGTCGAGACGAAGCGCTTCATTGTCACGTCGGCCATCGATTGCGCCGACAACACCGGCCTCGAGTACGACCGCTGCGCCGATCTCCTGCAATTCGCAGTGGCGCAGCACGATAAGGTCGCCCCCACCTATACCAAGCTCGAGGACTGCGAAAGCACCGAGGGTGAAGGCCGCTGCGAACGCGCCGGTGAAAGGAGCTACCGCGCACGTGTCGCGGCATTCCAGATTTCTGTCGGGGAGAAGTCGAGCGCACTGCCGCTGTACGCCCCCTCGACGAACAAGGCGGGCCTACGCACCGCCGCCAACGTCGAGATCCTGCCTGACGCAGAGTCCTTCACGTTTTCCGAAAGCGCCACCGACGCCAGCCATTTCTACTTTGTCGAACCCAAAAAGAAGAAAAAGAAGAAAGAGTAGCGAGCGCGGGTGCCGGTCACCGGCGCCCACCACGCGGATTACATAGCTGCCGCGCCGCGTCCGATCGCGGCCACGCCCGTCCGGCTCACCTCGACGAGACCAAGCTCGCGCATCAATCCGATGAAAGTCTCGATCTTCGAGGCCTTTCCGGTAATTTCGAATACAAAATGCTCCGTCGAGGTGTCGACCACCTGCGCGCGGAAGATCTCCGCCATGCGCAATGCTTCGATCCGCTTGTCACCCTTGCCCGCCACCTTCACCAGGGCCAGTTCGCGCTCGAGCGAAATGCCCTCACCCGTCAGATCGCGCACGCGGTGCACAGGCACCATGCGTTCCAGCTGATGCTTGATCTGCTCGATGACCGCCGGCGTTCCACGCGTCACGATCGTAATCCGCGACACTTGCCGGTCGTGCTCGGTCTCCGTCACCGTCAAGCTGTCGATGTTGTAGCCACGCGCCGTGAAAAGGCCGATCACCCGCGCGAGCACGCCGGGCTCGTTGTCGACGATCACCGACAGCGTGCGCGAAACGACCTCCTGCGCGATGCCAGGACCGACATAGTGGCTTTGCGGATTGGGATTTGCCATGGCTGACTAGTTCTTCTCTATGTTCTTGCCGGTCTCGTTGAACTTATTGCCCAGCGCGTCGACTTCGGCCGCCGAATTGGGGAACACTGTCTTCAGAAAAACCGGCAGGCCGACCTTGTCGACCTCCGATTTGAACGCATCGGCGTCCGCCGCGCTGACCTTGTACTGGCTGAATGCCGCAACAACGCGCCGGCCCATCGCCTGCGCCATCTGATCCGCCGTCGGCGCGCCAATCTTGCGCAACTCTTCCGGCTTCAACCGGCCGTAGATCCGCGTCAAAAGCTTGGTCTGCATATAGTCCTGCGCGATGCAGCCCTCAAAAGCCGCCGAATAGGCCGAAGCCAACCCATGTGTGCGGTAGCAGGCATCGATATGCTTGATCGCTCCTTCCGCGCCACGCGTGCGCTGAATGAGCCCGATCCGCTCGGCCGCTTCCCTGATGTTCGCCGTCCGGTCCCAGGTCACAGCCGGGCTTTGAGGGGCCGCCGGCGCAGCCGTCTGCGCGACCGCCGCGCCAGCAAAGGCCGCGGTTAGGCAAATGCAAATCGCTGCTGCCCGGGCTAAAATCACACCAGCACCTTGCCTTCCTTGCCAATCGCCTTCTCGATCTGCTCTTCGCTGGCTTCACCCAGCAGCATCTCGTTGTGCGCCTTGCCCGACGGGATCATCGGGAAGCAGTTGGCGAGCTTCGCCACCCGGCAATCGAAGATCGTAGGCACCTTGGTGTTGATCATGTCGAGAATGGCATCGTCCAGATCGTCCGGATGCTCGCAACGCATCCCGCGCCAGCCATAGGCCTCTGCCAGCTTCACGAAGTCCGGTAGGCTTTCGGTATAGCTGTGCGACAGGCGGTTGCCGTGCAACAGTTGCTGCCACTGCCGCACCATGCCCATGTACTCGTTATTCAGGATGAACACCTTGACCGGCAAATTGAACTGCACCGCCGTTGAACATTCCTGAATGTTCATCAGGATCGAGGCATCACCCGCAATATCGATCACCAGCGACTTGGGGTGCGCCAACTGCGCCCCGATTGCCGCCGGCAGTCCGTAGCCCATCGTACCAAGCCCGCCCGACGTCATCCACCGGTTCGGTTCTTCGAAATTGTAGTACTGCGCGGCCCACATCTGATGCTGGCCGACTTCTGTTGTGATGTAGGTGTCGCGATCCTTGGTCAACTCATAAAGCCGCTGGCAGGCATACTGCGGCATGATCACGTCCTTCGAATTCTTGAAGGACAACGACTTCTTCGCCCGCCAGCCGTCGATCTGCTTCCACCAAGTCTTGATAGCCGCCTTGTCGATCTGCGGCGCCTTCTGCTTCCACACCCGCAGCATCTCTTCCAGCACGTAGGCGCAATCGCCCACGATCGGGATGTCGACGCGCACGTTCTTGTTGATCGACGACGGATCGATATCGACGTGGATCTTCTTCGAATTGGGCGAGAAGGCATCGATGCGGCCCGTGATCCGGTCGTCGAACCGCGCCCCAATGTTGATCATCACATCGCAGTCGTGCATCGCCCAGTTGGCTTCATACGTTCCGTGCATCCCGAGCATGCCGAGCCACTGCTTGTCGGAGGCCGGATAGGCGCCGAGACCCATCAGCGTCGACGTGATCGGATACCCTGTCAGCCGCACGAGTTCGCGCAAAAGCTGGCTGGCCTTGGGCCCAGAATTGATGATGCCGCCGCCGGTATAGAAGATCGGCCGCTTCGCCGACGCGATAAGGTCGACCGCCTCCGCGACAGGCCCCGCGTCCGGCTTCAGTTTCGGCCGGTAAGTCTTATGCGCCACGTTCGAAGGTCCGGTATAGTTGCCGGCCTTGAACTGGATGTCCTTCGGGATATCGACCACCACCGGACCCGGACGCCCCGACCGCGCAATATGGAAGGCCTCATGCAGCACGCGCGAAAGATCGTTAACGTCCTTCACCAGCCAATTGTGCTTGGTGCAGGGCCGCGTGATCCCGACCGTATCGCATTCCTGGAAAGCGTCGTTGCCGATCAGATGCGTCGGCACCTGCCCCGTGATGCAAACGAGCGGAATGGAATCCATCAGCGCATCGGTGAGCCCTGTGACTGCGTTCGTCGCACCCGGCCCCGACGTCACGAGCACCACACCGACCTTGCCAGTCGAACGCGCATACCCCTCCGCCGCATGTACCGCGCCGCCTTCTTGGCGCACGAGGATGTGCTGGACTTTGTCCTGCTGAAACAATTCGTCGTAGATCGGCAACACGGCGCCGCCCGGATACCCGAAGATGTGTTCGACGCCCTGGTCCACCAGCGCCTTCACAACCATTTCAGCGCCCGTCATCGTCCGTGCCATCGTCGTGCCCCTGAACTCATAAAGCGATTGCGCCACACCATTCGGGCGGCGCACGCGGTCGACCCAACCGCGCGAAGGTTGCGCAAACTAGGTGCCCGATCATGCCTGGTCAAGGTAAAGGGTGAATAAATGTGACGAAATGGACGCCAACACGTTCCATTTATTGCGCAGAAGCCGTCTTCCAAGACTTCATATTACCCGATATCCAGGTCGTCTGCCTTTTGATGTAGCGCCGCGTCTCGGCTTTGCCCTCGTCAACAGCGTCATCAAGCGCCATCTGCCCGTGCAGATGCGCCATCAGCGGACGAAGCCCCAGCGCCCGCATCCCTGGCAGCGCTGGATCAAGATCGAGGTGCTTGATCCGGCGCGCTTCTTCTAGCGCCCCGCGGTCCATCATCTGATCGAACCGTCGGTCGCTGCGCTCATGCAGCACCGCGCGCTCCGGCAACACGACCAGCCGTTCGGTGTCCTCAGGCCGAATGAGCGGCTTGCCCGGCTCCTGCTGCCACTCCCACAGCGGCCGACCCGTCGCGTCCATCACTTCCAAGGCCCGCACGATCCGCTGCGGATCGGTCGGCGACAACCGCGCCGCCGTTCCCGGATCTATATCCGCCAGTTTGCGATGCAGCTTCGAAGCACCCAGCCGGTCCGCTTCCGCCCTCCAATGCTCGCGAATGGCCGGCGGTATCGCAGGAATGGGCGACAACCCCTCCAGCAATGCTTTCAAGTAGAGCCCGGTCCCGCCGACAAAAATCGGCACCTGTCCCGCAGCGGTCACATCCGCCAGCACAGCCTCCGCTTCGCGCACGAAGCGGCCGACGGAGTACCCCTCACGCATCGCGACGTGCCCATAGAGCCGGTGAGCAACCCCACCCATCTCCTCGCGCGTTGGCCGCGCGGAGAGGATTTCCAACTCCGCATAAACCTGCATGCTGTCTGCATTCACGACAACGCCGCCGCGTTCCCGCGCGAGTTTCAACGCCAAGGCCGATTTGCCGCTCGCCGTTGGCCCGGCAATCAAGATAGCTTTTGTCTGTGTCATGGCCCTGCTTAGCCGAGGCCAAGTCCTCACGCCACCCGTGCCCCCATCTCAAAGTTACTCTCGCCGCCGATGCCGCACCCACATGTTCTCGTTCTCACCGCCGATCCAGCATCCGGCGCACTCGATGAGAGCATCGCCCCAACCCTGCGCGCCTTCACCGGCAGCCAAGGCCGTTGGCTCGCACCCGGCGCGGCATTCGAGGCTCCGATCGACGACCCCGCGCTGCGCGATACCATCGCCACAGCGCTCGCCCCGCGCACAATCGACGTCAACACGATCCCCGCCCAAAACCGCGCCAAACGCTTGCTCATCGCCGACATGGAATCGACCATGATCGAACAGGAAATGATCGACGAATTGGCCAGCCTCACCGGCTGCCGCGACGAGATGGCCGCTCTCACATTGGCCACCATGCGCGGCGAGATAGATTTCAAAACCTCGCTCCGCCACCGCGTCGGCTGTCTCGTGGGTCTCACCCTCGATGATCTATCCACCGTGGCCGAGCGCATCACCCCCATGCCCGGGGCCGCAGCACTCGTCGCCACCATGAAAGCCAACAAGGTACTCACCGCCCTCGTCTCCGGCGGCTTCAGCATATTCGCCAAACCCGTCGCCCAAAACCTCGGCTTCAACCGCTGCTTCGCCAACACCCTCGAGATTGAAAACAGCCGTCTCACCGGCCGCCTTGCCGAACCGATCCTCGACGCCGCCGGCAAACTGGAGATCCTCCTCGACCTCGCCACCGAACGGCGCATCGACCCCGCACAAGTCCTCGCTGTCGGCGACGGCGCGAACGACCTGCCCATGCTCCAAGCCGCCGGCCTCGGGGTCGCCTTCCGTGCCAAACCCGCCGTCCGCGCCGCCATGCGCGCCAGCCCCACCGGCGCGGTCATCGACCACGCCGATCTGACCGCACTTTTGCATCTTCAGGGCTTGTAGAAACCGCCGGACACGTCCAAGTGTTCGCCGTCCGCCCAGGAGCGGCAGCGGCGCTGACTGAAAACGGGGAAAATCAAGTGACCGATATCGGATTGTTGCTCGGCGGCCTGGTCCTCCTCGTCATCGGCGGCGAATTCCTCGTGCGCGGCGCCGTCGCCATCGCCGAACGCCTCGGCATGTCGCCACTCCTCATCGGACTCACCCTGGTCGGTTTCGGCACCTCGACGCCGGAACTTGTGACGTCCGTTCAGGCCGCCATGGCGGGCTCCCCCGGCATCGCCGTCGGCAACATTGTCGGCTCCAACATCGCCAACATTCTGCTGATCCTCGGCCTCTCCGCCATCATCACACCCGTCGCCGTACAATCCAACGCACTCCGCCGCGATGGCGTCGTGGTCGTGCTCACCGCCCTCCTCTTTACGCTTGTCGCCTACACCTACACGCTCGACCGTGTCGCCGGTGTCATCTTCGTCGGCCTCCTCGCGGCTTACATTTTCTATGCATACCGCCAGGAAACCGTGCCCGCCGCCGCTTCCGACGGCCACACCTCGGCCTTCGAAAAAGCCGAAGCCTACGACGAACTCCGCGACGGCCCCATCCGTCATCAAGCTAAAACGAAATCATGGGCGGACCAACTGGGCCCCGTTGTGCCCCTCATCATGGCGCTCGGCGGCCTCGCGATTGTCGTCCTCGGCGGCAAGCTGCTCGTCGACGGCGCCATCGGCATCGCGCGCAGCTACGGCATGTCGGAGGCCGTCATCGGCCTCACCATCGTCGCCGTCGGCACGTCCATGCCCGAATTCGTCACCTCCGTGGTCGCCGCCATCCGCAAACATGGCGACGTGGCGCTCGGTAACATCATGGGCTCGAATATCTACAACATCCTGGGCATCGGCGGCGTCACCGCTCTCATTTCACCCACCGAAGTCCCAGCCGTTATCGCCAACTTCGACAATCTCGTCATGTTGGCCGCCTCGGCCGCCATGTTCACCGTCGCCTGGAGCGGCTATCGCATCAATCGCTTGGAAGGCGCAGCCCTCCTCGCCGGCTACATCGCCTATATCTACGTGCTCTTGCCGAAATAGCCCGCCCACCACGCCCGCACGCGCGCTACCATCGCTTGCACCTGCGGCTTAAAATGTGCCCACGCGCGGCTCAACGCGAGCCGCACGCGTGTTTTCACAATGCGCCCATAGCGCCACACCCACGATGCGCGGATCTGCGCAAACAGCCGGTCCTTCCACGGCATGAACCAGTTGTACGCCCGCGCAAACCACGCGATCTGCATCAACGCCGGCTGCGTCAGCATGAAGAGCCGCGCCACCAGCGCTGTCGACGCAATCTTGGCCCCAATGAACAGACCCGTCGCCGCTATGAACTGCTCATTCGCTAACAGCCAAACCGCGAGCAGCTTCAACGGAAACAAGATCGCCGTCGGCAGCGCGAACACCAACAGTGCCCCATAAGGCGGCAGTCGCGTGATCAAGCCTTCGACCTTCGCGATGATGCGAAAGCGCGCCAGCCACGCCAACGCCTCCGAGAGCGGCTTCCACCCCCACTCCTCGAACAGCACGATCAGCGCGGCAATAACCTGCAACGCCATCATCAGCGGCGGCTTGAGCACCGACCAGACGAGAAACCAAAGCACCCGCAGCCCCGCCAGCGCGAGCCGCGCGCCCTCCCTCAACGCCCTGCCAAGTTGTGCCAACATGTCGCCCAGCCTGCCACCAAATCAGCGGCCAGGATAAGTCAAACCCATCAGTCACGGGTTAACTGGCACCTAAAGTCCCTTCGGCAGAACCACATCCTGCGCCCTCAGCGCCCCAGCCCGCTCGGCCTCGACCAGTGCCGCGGCCAATTCCTCGCGCGCCTTCTCCGCCTGCCGCTGCCGGCTCCACAGGCTGGCATAGAGCCCATCCTTGGCAATCAGTTCGGCATGCGTCCCCTGCTCGACGAGTTCCCCCTTGTCGAGCACGATGATGTTGTCCGCATGCACGATGGTGGAGAGACGATGTGCGATGACGAGCGTCGTCCGGTCCTTGGTCGCCCGGTCGAGCGCGTCCTGGATCTCCTTCTCCGTATGGCTGTCGAGCGCACTCGTCGCTTCATCGAGCATCAGGATCGGCGGCGCCTTGAGAAGCGTCCGCGCAATGGCGACGCGCTGCTTCTCGCCGCCGGAGAGTTTTAATCCCCGCTCACCCACCATGGCTTTATAACCCTGCGGCAGCGTCTGAACGAACTCGTCGATCTGCGCGATTTTCGCCGCCGCAACGACTTCCTCGTCCGTCGCATCCGGCCGACCGTAACGAATGTTATAGAGGATCGTGTCGTTGAACAGCACCGTATCCTGCGGCACCACACCGATGGCCGCCCGCAAGGATTTCTGCGTCACGTCGCGGATGTCCTGCCCATCAATCGTCACCGCGCCTGACTGGATATCGTAGAATCGGAACAGAATGCGCGAGATGGTCGATTTGCCCGCCCCCGATGGCCCGACGATTGCCACCATCTTTCCCGCTGGCACCTCGAACGACACCGACTTCAAAATCGCCCGGTCGGGCTCGTAGGCAAAGGACACATTCTCGAACCGGATCTCGCCATTGCGCACAACCAACGGCTTGGCACCCGGCTTGTCTTTCACCTCCGCACTCTCGCCCAGGAGCGAGAACATCGTCTCCAGATCGACCAGCCCCTGTTTGATTTCGCGATACACCATGCCCATGAAGTTGAGCGGCATGTAGAGCTGGATCATCATCGCGTTGATCATCACGAAATCGCCGATGGTATGGGTTCCCGCAATGACACCCCGCGCCGCCAGCCACATCACGAGGGTCATCCCGACCGTGAAAATCAGCGCTTGGCCCGTATTGAGTGTCCCCAGCGACGCGTAGGTCTTCACCGCCGCGACTTCGTAACGCTTCATCGCCCCATCGAACCTGTTCGCCTCGACCTCCTCGTTGCCGAAGTATTTCACGGTTTCGAAGTTCAAGAGGCTATCTATGGCCTTGGTGTTCGCATCCGTGTCGCTGTCGTTCATCTCACGCCGGATCGCGATGCGTTTCTCGGACGCCGCAAATGTAAACCACATGTAGGCGACGATCGTGACCAGAAGAATGATCACGTATCCGAAGTTGAAAAAGTAGGTCAGCAGAACGCAGACGAGGATCAGTTCCAGTGCCGTCGGCGCCAGCTGCAGAATGCCCATCCGCATGATGAGATCGACGCCGCGCGTACCCCGTTCGATCACGCGCGACAGCCCGCCCGTACGGCGTTCCAAATGGAACCTCAGCGACAGCCGGTGCAGATGTTCGAACGTCCGGTTGTTCAAAGATCGCACCGCATGCTGCCCCACCTTCGTGAACAGCACGTCGCGGACCTGGTTCAAACCCATCGCCAGCACTCGGCCGACGCCGTAAATCAGAATGAGCAGCGACGCACCTGTCGCCAATTGCCCCGCGCCCAGTGTGTTCGGCGTCGGCGCATCCGCCGTCAGCCAATCGGTGGTGTATTTGAAGATTACGGGGATCGCGATCGTCACAAGCTTGGCGAGCACCAGCATCACGAACGCCAGCGCCACATTGAACCGCAAGTCCGGCCGCCCCTCGGGCCACACGAATGGCAACAACCCTTTGAAAACTGTCCAATGATCCGCGTTGTTGGCGAGACCCAGCAAGTTTGGAGACTCGCCCTTCGCTTTGGCAGCATGCGGAGACACGCGCGGCGTCGTAATCGGAGCATTCATTGTGTGCGTGGGTCCTGGTCTATGCGACTGTGCGTCTGTGGGTGCGCGGCCGGCAGCGCGCGAAGTGAGAACGATCGGCCAATAAAACTTACCAGGGAACCTTAGCGGCGGCTCCGTGCAACTTCCACCGGTCTATGGACGCAACTGCGAAAGCGCAGCACATCGGCGGCGACACTTGGCCGCTGCATCACCCACGCCGCCCCGGCAGCCGCAAGGCGAGGCACGGCCGCACGATATGCGGGCTCGACAGCCTCTGACGATTGACTTTGTAAATGCGGGGGTAAGCCGTCCCGGAACCATAAAACCGTTCCGCGATATCCCACAAGGTATCGTCCGCACCGGTCACATACCAGCGCCGGCCCTTGCGCTTGATCACCCTGCCTTCCGCACATCGGCCACCAACGCCGCTGCGGCGCACAGACGTCTGCCGCGCGCTGTCTTCTTTATTCCGGGCCACGGCGACCCGCTTCTCAACGTCCGCCCGCTCCGTACTCTGCGGCCTCTTTTGTCCCGGCAGATAAAAGCGCTCCAGCGTGATGTTGGCTTTCTGTTGCGGCTTGTTCGGTGCTGACGTGGCCTGCGCAGATTTGTCGGGTGCAGACTTAGCGCGGTCGGCCTCTTCCTTCGCCTTTTTCAGCCGCTCCATCTCAACAGCAATCGTCCTGTCGTACTCGGCCTTGCGGCGCGCCAATTCTTCCGCCTTCTCTCGCTTGGCAGCCTCCTGCTTGCGCGCTTCGGCTGCAGCCTTGTTGGCCTCTTCCGCCTTGCGAACGCTGTCCGCCTTCGCCAAATCCATCCGGCGCGTCTCCGCCTCAGCCCGCTCCTTGGCAATTGTTGCAGCCGCCTCGGACGCTATCGCATCGCGGCGCCGATCCGCGTCAGTCTGCGCGGTCGCACCCTCACCCGACTCAGGCGCGGCCACACCCAGTTTACCGACGACCTCCTCGCGATAGCCGCGCGCCGAACGTTTCAACCACTCGATCACCACTGCAACCGGCCCCGGGCTCTGCGGCGCGGCAGCTTCCGGCTCAATGGCTCGCTGCGGCACGCCAGCACCGCTGGATTTCCCGCTGCCCGTCACCTCGTCAAAGGCCTGCCCCGCCGCCTGCGCCAATTCTTCCGCGCGCCGCCGCGTCGCCCGCGCTTCGTCAGCTGTCACGCCGTCGTACGCCACGACAGCCTGCCCGCCTATTTCCGATGGAATGGCAATCCGGACCTCATCTCCTGGCGCCACGCTGCCTTGCGGCGCCGCGCGCGCCTCCGCCCGGATCTGATGCGTCCCCGGCTTCAGTCCATCCTTGAGGGCGACACGCCAGCGCCCGTTGTCTGCCACGCGCGCCTCGCCGATCGCCGCGCCGTCCGACATCAACAGCACGACATCGCCAGGCTTGCCCTCGCCCTCGATGTTGGCCACGCCCTTGTCGCCGACGATCACCTTTTCAATCGTCGGCGGCTCCGCGTCCGCAATCGTCTGCGCCCGCAATGCGCCCGCTCCAAAAGCGAAGACGCAGGACACAGCCGCCGCCGCCATTCGGCCGGTCACGCGCTGTGCCAAATCTGCCGTCCAGTTCATGGCCTTCGCCTCTGTCGCAATCACGGCCAATTCATTCTGCGGCTGATATGCCCGCCCTAAGTGTGTTCTGTTATAAGTCCGTGACAAACCTTAGGCAGGACTGAACTGCTCCTGCCCCGAACGCGTCCGTGGCCAAGTGCCAACCCAGGCCTCGAATTCCCCGGCGTTCGCACCCATGTTAGCGGGCCAGGGCGGCATCAAGAGACGACAAACGATGAAAAAACACAAATCCCGCGGCTCCAAATCTGCAAATGGGGCATTAACCCTAAAGCAAGCGCCGGCCCATCCACACCGCCCCGCCCATTCTGTTTGTGTCTATTGCGGCTCCGGCCATGGCGCCAATCCAGCCTATGCCGAGAGCGCCCGCATACTCGGCCAATCCCTCGCCAAGGCCGGCCTCGGCCTCGTCTACGGCGGCGGCAGCCTCGGTCTCATGGGCGAAGTCGCCCGCGCCACGCTTGAGGCCGGCGGCCACGTCACCGGCATCATCCCCGCCTTTCTAACCGAGCGCGAGCATATGCTCAAAGACGTCAACGACCTGATCGTCACGCGCGACATGCACGAGCGAAAGCAACTGATGTTCGATCACGCTTCGGTCTTCGTTGCCCTGCCCGGCGGCATCGGTACGCTGGAAGAACTCGTGGAACAACTCACGTGGTCCCAACTCGGCCGCCACGCCAAACCCATTGTCGTCGCCAACATCGCAGACTTCTGGACACCGTTCTTGAATCTACTGTCGCATATGCGCAGCGAAACGTTCATCCGTCCCGGCCTCGAAGTCGCATTCACCGTTGTTAGCGACGCATCCGACATCGTGCCCGCGGTCCTTGCCGGCTTGACCCCTGATCGCCCCGCAGCCAACGACGCAGCCGTGCTGGCCAAATTCTAGCGGCCGGCCGCCATCTCCTGGCTTTCGGGAATAAAGTGGCGCGCACTGCCGTTCTTCCGACGCAGTGGCGCGGTCTTCTCACCGCTTGCCCCGGTGGCGGGCATGTGTCCGCCGTTGACCGCGCCACCTCCCATCACGAGGCCAAGATGGCGACCATAAGCACGCAATTGGGCCTCGACTCGGCCGCAGCCCCCGCTTCAACGATGACCGCGCGGCTATCCCACAATGGTGCGCATGGGCTTATTTTGCTTGCTGCTCTAGGTCTCGCCGCAGGCTTCAGCGCTTACCTGGTTCTCGGCATCGCCGGAGTCGCCTTCGTTGCACTCATTGTGATCGGCCTTGCGCTCGCCGCTCCAAATGTGCCCGCCGAGACGTTTATGCGCCTCTACTCCGCGCGCCGTCTGCCCGCCGACGACACGCAGCTCGCAAGCCTGATGGAAGTCCTCGCCTGGCGCGCCGGCCTGCCGCACACCCCGGTCTTGTATCTGATCCCCAGCTTGACGCTGAACGCCTTCGCCACCGGCACGGCCGAACGCCCCGCAATCGCCATTTCCGAAGGCCTCATCCGCCGCCTCTCGATGCGCGAATTGGCCGGCGTCATCGCCCATGAAATGAGCCACATCCGCAATGGCGATCTTTGGATCATGGGTCTCGCCGATGTCGCCGCCCGCGTGACCCATGCACTGGCCATCGCCGCGCTCCTGATGCTCGCCTACAACACCTTCGCCTACGTCACTGGCGCCGACATGGTCTCCTGGTTCGCCATCGCCGCACTCTATGTCTCTCCTGCGGCCCTCAACCTTCTCCAATTGGCCCTGTCCCGCGCCCGCGAATTCGAAGCCGACCGTCTGGCCGTCGCCCTGACTGGCGATCCCATTGGCCTCGCCTCGGCCCTCAACCGCGTCGACGTTACCACCGGCCACGTCTGGGAAGATCTGACACCACCCATCGCGGCCCGCCGCGTCCCCTTGCCGTCGCTCCTGCGGACGCATCCACCCGCCGCCGCCCGCGTGGCACGGTTGCAGGAACTGGCCGAGACCCACGGACCGGCCCCTCTTGTCATCGTGGAGAAGCCCTATATGTCCCTCGTCGGCATGGGCCCTGCCTCATTGCGGCCACGCTATCGCTTTCCTGGCCTCTGGTACTGAATCGATTTCGCGCTCATCCTTGGTAATCGTTGGTGATTCTCGCCGGTCTGCGTTCATCGCGCGTTCAGACCTCCGCCCCCATACTGCCAGAATATGCCGATCTCAGTGCGTGCAGAACGGCCGAGCGATTCTCATGTCGCACCGGCTCAACGCGATCGCAAAATCAACAGGAGCCCGCGATGGCACCTCAACACGTGAGCCGTCCGAACACGCTGCGTCTGTCGGCCCTCGCTCTGGCCGCCCTCTCGCTCACGCCAATGTCGAACCCAGTTGCCGCTCAGACCATCTACCGGGAATACGAGGACGGCACGGTTGAAGCCCTGCCAGACGGCGACGATCGCCATCTGTCGACAGCCCCCCTCCGCCGCCCGCCTCCGCGCGCCTACGACGAGGACGACGACGAACGCTTCGAGCGCGACGACGACGAAGAGGACGATGATGTCGACGATGACCAGGACGGCGACGACCGTCAGGGCATCCTCGACGTCGCGCCCGATCGCTCCGGCGTCAACCGCTCGGCCCAGGATCGAAAGGCCCCCACTCCGCCCCCATCCATCGACGCCAAACCCGGCCAAGACGCCTGGAAGCCGGCCCTCTAAACCAAACACGGGGACGGGACGCAGCAGCCCGTTGCGTCCCTCCGCGCCGTCACGTACAGCGGACGGCATGACCCGCGATACCGCTTCCCCACCGCCCACCAAAGCCGAACCGGACGCCCACACCGGCTGGCCGTGCGTGGGCCAACATGATCTCCCCGGCTTCATCGCGCGCATCACTTCGCGCGAGCGCCGCGCCGTCTCCCAGGCCATCACGGAACTGGAACGCCTCTCGGAAAGCGCGCCGGCCCTCCTGCAAGCGCTCCAACCGCATTTAGGCCACGCCCTTGTCGCCGGCTTCACGGGCCCGCCGGGTGCGGGCAAATCCACGCTCGTCAATGCCGTTATCCGCGAACTGCGCGCCGCCGGCAAAACCGTTGCCGTCATCGCGGTCGATCCGTCGAGCCCCATCTCCGGCGGCGCCATCCTCGGCGACCGCATCCGCATGACAGCCGCCCTTGACGACGATGGCGTCTTCGTTCGCTCGCTCGCCTCGCGCGGCTATCTCGGCGGATTGTCGCCGGCCGCCGTCCGCATAATCGATGCCTTTGACGCAGCGGGTTTCGATCTGATCCTGCTCGAAACCGTCGGCACCGGTCAGAATGAAATCGACGTCGCCGAAGTCGCCGACGTCCGCGTCGTCATTTCCGCACCGGGCCTCGGCGACGACATCCAGGCCATGAAATCGGGCCTTCTCGAAATCGCCGACATTCTCGTCGTCAACAAGGGCGACCGCCCCGGCGCCGAGCAGACCATGCAGCAATTGGCCGGCGCACTTTCCATCCGCGCCACGATCAGCGACAAGATCCCGCTTTTGAAAACCACCGCCACATCCGGCGACGGCGTCGCCAAACTCTTGGCAGAAATCGAGACTGTCGGCGATCGCGTCCGCGCGTCCGGCGCCCAAGCCCGCCGCCGCCGCCGCGCGCGCTATCTGATAGC